>ERZ778021.255-NODE-255-length-110460-cov-7.877324_pt1 | contig 110460 bp, 112 predicted proteins | sample MGYA00375751_ERZ778021 | MGnify/ENA primary metagenome ERZ778021 (study PRJEB29350, sample SAMN05389814) | bioreactor metagenome | isolation source: Thiocyanate stock bioreactor | place: South Africa: University of Cape Town | collected 2013-08-29 ... | reverse complement strand
TTGGCTGCACGCGCACCATAAATAGCTGCTGATGCAGCATCCTTCAATACGTCGATTGATTCGATATCGGAAGGGTTCAGCGCATTGATATCGCCGCCTGCAACACCGTCAATTACGTAAAGAGGTCCGGATGAACCTACGGTTCCGAGACCACGGATAACCACTTTGAATCCTTCACCGGGCTGACCTGAACTCTGTGTAATGTTAACCCCGGGAGATTGGCTTTGTAAAGCACCCAATGCATTGGTAGTGCTTAATTTCTGAAGGTTGTCTCCGCTTACCTGTACTGTAGCACCGGTAACCAATTTCTTTTTCTGAACACCATAACCCACAACCACTACTTCTTCAAGCGCTTGTGAGTCTTCTTTTAATACAACATTGTAAGTAGTTTTTCCTGCAACAATCTTTACCTCCTGGCTTAAGAAACCAATGTAAGAGATGTCAAGAACTGCATTTGAAGATACGGTTAACTCAAAGTTTCCATCAAAATCCGTAACTGTTCCATTGGTTGTACCCTTTTCGACAACGTTTACCCCTATCAAAGGTAATCCGTCGGCTCCAGAAGTGATCACACCCTTTACCTTAGTGTTCGATTGAGCCATTGCCGGAAGGCAATTTACTAACAAGAAGGCTGTAACAATTACCATCTGCATAAGCCTAGAAGACAACTTACGCAAAGAAAATGTACTGCATTTTTCTTCCATAAAGAACTGATTTAAGTTGATAAATAATTAAATGTAATGTGTAAATATCATTAGTGGCTGGCTGCCTAAACGTAGTGTCATTAGCAGGTCAACAAACATAGGGCAAAAGTAGGAAGATGTTTGGTAAAGGAGGATAGAGAATGTAAAACAACAGGGTTCATTTTGTTTCAAAATCTAAAGAAACGTCACTTTTCGTTATAATTTTGTATCATCAAATTCATACATATTTAATATAGCCGTTGTGAACACTGTTCACAAACAAGTTTACATTATTGATTTTCAGACAAATAAACAAAAGGGATAAACCGCAGACTGCGGTTTATCCCTTTTAATATTAAAAGATCGGATTATTTTACTTTTTTCCTTTCTGTTGTTTCTTCAATTGCTCCTGTTGTGCTCTTTGAGCCTCCTCAAGACGCTTCATGAAGCCCGATTTTTTAGCTGGTTTCTTTTTATTTGCCTCCAGCTTTGCCAGTAATTTGTCCTCATTGATAGTATAACGGAAAATCAATGTCTGAACAATTGTGATCAATGTAGAGATAAAATAATAGTAGCTCAGACCTGATGCATTCTGATTAAAGAATACCAGGAACATCAACGGCATCATATACATCATAGCCTTCATACCCGGCATCTGCTGCTGTCCGGTATTTGTCTGATCCATGTTGAATTTAGTGTATATAATATTCGTGATTGTCATCAACAAACAGAATAAACTGATATGATTTCCAAAATAGGGTGTTATAAGCGGGATATTGGTAGTCCAGCTGATAACAGCATCATACGTTGAAAGGTCTTTCGCCCAAAGGAAACTTTCGTGACGAAGCTCGATCGACGAGGGGAAAAACATATACATGGCAATCAGGATAGGCATCTGCAATAACATCGGCAAACATCCGCTCATCGGACTTGCCCCGGCTCTGCTGTATAATTCCATGGTTGCTTTCTGACGCTCCAAAGCCTTGTCCTGTCCGGGGAATTTAGCATTGATTTCTTCCACCTGCGGACGAAGAACCCTCATTTTGGCCGACGACATATAAGATTTATAAGTAAGCGGGAACAGAATTATTTTAACAAGCAACGTAAGCAAGAAGATAATCAATCCATAGCTTCCTATAAAATTGCCAAAGAAATTGAATAACGGTAAAATGAAATATTGATTGATCCAACGGAATACACTTGCACCCAGGGGTACCAGTCTTTCTAGTTCCAGTTTATCGGCGCTGGGCACATCATTATCGTAGGCGGCTAATAAATTGTATTTATTCGGACCAAAGAAATAGCGAAGCGAGGTAGTCTTCTCCCCACGTAAATCGAAAGGAACGGATGTTGTTGTTTTGCATTCCTTTATAAACTTACCTTCTGGAATAAGATTTGAGGCAAGGTTGGTAGCTTCAAAACCATCTTCAGAAATAAGAACAGTAGAGAAGAATTTATCTTTATAGGCAATCCATTTCAACCGGTTTGATAGTTGTTTGCTATCGTTTTTGGTTTCACTCAGATATTCTACGTCGTCAGCTACAAATTTGTAATAGATTGCGGCGTACTGGTCTTCAAACTTCCGGCCTTTCTCCTGTTGACGGATCTTTTGTTCCCAATTGATATCCAATGCATTGGTGCTGGGAGACAGAACTCCGTTCAATCCGGTACCTTTTATATCCATCTTCACCATATAATCGTCTTTACTCAATGTGTAAGTAAAGTCAAGATGGCGGCCATCGCCGGCTGACAGGCGCATGGTAAGTGTATTAGGATCGTTTCCGGGAATCGCCTGAAAATACATTCCAGCAGTATTAACAACCCGGTTCGTTGCTGTTACCAATGTAAAATCTAACAAGGCCTCGTCGCCTTCAAAAAGAATAAGAGGCAATGAATCGTGCGTTTTGTAGTCTTTCAGGCGGGCAGAATAAACCCGTCCCCCTTTGTTTGTAAAGCGGATTTCCACCTTATCATTTTCCAGGGTAGTAAATTGCTCCTCTCCGATTACTGCGTCAGCAAAAACGTCGTATTCAGAACGAATTCTCTGTATCCTTGCAGAGTCAGATTCACCAGGCAGAGAATCTGCAGCCGTTGCAAGCGGCAATTTATCATTCCGGGACTGATCCAACTGTCTGGCATGTTCAATCTGTGCGATTGAATCCTGATAACGGCGCTGCGCCTCTACCTGCTCAGGCGTGGGTTGGTTCAGCCAACTGAACGCAAATAATACAACCCCTATAAGCAGAAAACCAATTAATGTGTTTTTATCCATTTAACAATGCTTGTCTTATTTATTATTAATAGCAGCTTTAATAAAGCTTATAAAAAGAGGATTCGGATTAACAACAGTACTGTTATATTCGGGGTGGTACTGAACACCAACAAACCATTTCAGGTCGGGGATTTCAACCACTTCCACTAAATTAGTATCCGGATTTGTACCAACACACTGCATACCGGCAGCTTCAAACTCTCCTTTATATTCGTTGTTGAATTCGAAACGATGGCGATGACGCTCCTGGATATGTTCCTTTCCATAGGCCTGATATGCTTTGGAATCTTTTTTCAGCACACAGTCAAATGCTCCCAGACGCATTGATCCACCCAGATTTATAACTGTTTTCTGTTCCTCCATCATATCAATTACCTTATGAGGAGTATTGGGTTCCATCTCTGTAGAATTGGCATCCGAATAACCTAGTACATTACGGGCAAATTCGATAACCATACACTGCATACCTAAACAAATACCAAACAAAGGTTTGTTGTTTTCTCTTGCAAATTTAATGGCAGAGAACTTGCCTTCTATTCCACGCTGACCAAATCCGGGAGCAATCAGAATTCCGTCCATATCGGCCAGTTGCGAAGCGGCATTTTCGTCTGTAATTTTTTCCGAATGAAACAGGTGAAGATCTAATTTACGATCATTATATATTGCAGCATGAAGCAACGATTCGTCGATCGACTTATAGGCATCCTGTAATTCGACGTATTTTCCCACAAGACCGATTTTAACGGTTTCGGTTGCCGCATTCTTTTTATTAAGAAACTCTTTCCATTGCTTCAGGTCGGGAGTTTCGCCTACTTCAAGCCCTACTTTTTTAAGCACAGTTACATCCATACCCTGTCTTTGAAGAACCAACGGAACCTCATAGATGGTTGGAACATCGACCGACTGTACTACAGCCTCTTCAGCCACATTACAGAACAATGCAACTTTACGCAGAATATCTGTTTTCAGCGTATGTTCGGTTCGCAACACAAGGATATCCGGCTGAATACCCAATTCCTGCAGTTGTTTTACCGAGTGCTGTGTTGGCTTGGTCTTAAATTCTTTGGCAGCTGCGATATAGGGTACATAGGTAAGGTGTACATTCAAACAGTTTTTACCAAGCTCCCATTTAAGCTGACGTACGCTTTCAATAAATGGTAAAGATTCGATATCACCAACTGTACCACCAATTTCCGTAATTACAAAATCATATTTATATTTTGTACCCAACAATTTTACGTTACGTTTAATCTCATCCGTAATGTGAGGTACCACCTGAACTGTTTTGCCCAGATAATCTCCTTTACGCTCTTTGCTGATTACATTCTGATAAATACGTCCGGAAGTTATATTATTCGCCCGGGTTGTCTGAACATTCAAGAAACGCTCGTAATGACCTAAATCAAGGTCGGCTTCATGTCCGTCTACTGTTACATAACACTCTCCATGTTCATATGGATTTAATGTACCAGGATCAACGTTGATGTAAGGATCAAATTTCTGAATAGTAACCTTATAACCTCTTGCCTGAAGCAATTTACCCAATGATGCGGAAATAATACCCTTACCCAAAGAAGAGACTACCCCACCCGTAACGAAGATGTACTTTGTATCTGCCACGATAGTAATATTTTAATTTTTCAGTAAATACATACTTATATTTCAATCGGCAAAGTTAACCATTTTCAGAGAAAATCTATCATTAAATTGTTACATTTATGCCTTATTATTGATTTCACCCTTTTAAATCCGGCATCACAGGGTATTTTAATTTTGCAAATTTACTGAAATCAAAATCCTATAAACCAATTGATTATAAAACAATAAAAATACAATCTAAAACACAGCCTGTTTGTTATAGGATGTGAAATTTTAGCGAAATTCATTCTTTTTAGCTAAATTCGCATCCTGTTTATCGAATCAATGTAAAGAAAAATATGATGATGAAAAGATTTACAATAACATTTGTATTGCTGCTTTTATTGATAAGCAATAGTTTATTAGCTCAAGATACAACAGTTGACCAGGAATCTTCCCTTGCAATCCCAACTGAAGTAGTAACGCAAGATACATTAATAAAGGACATCAACCATTCATCCGAATTAAATAAAATTTCTGATATCAGATCGCAGTTCGAAAAGCAGAACAGCACCTATTCGGCTCCTGTAAAACCGGGAGAATCTCTGTTGCGGTTTGTTAAAAAAGATCATGCAGCCCTTTCGGAAGAAGCATTGTACTGGGCACGATTTGTTCGGGATGCCTCACTACGGTTTGACGACAAAATGACATTTCAGGATACAGTAATTGTAAATCCCCTGTTCATGCCCCTTTTGTTTAAAGGGAATATTCTTCCTAAAGACCTTACATTCTATGATTTCAGTGCATTGAAATCAAAAGATCCGTACAGCCGGTATTATAAAGCCGATTCGGTTTTTAAAGATCTGGAAAGGGTTAATAAAATTGAAGAGATTGCAACCGGCTATGTCGAAAAACATCATCCGGAATATTTTCGATATTCGGTAAGCGACCTTCCCAAAGACATCATAAAACCGAAAGAAATTATTAAGGATCCAACGGAGAGTCTGCTGTCTGTATCAAACGAAGCCAATTTCAACGATGTAAGCGGTCCCGGTAAATTTATTCCGGAAAGACGATACTGGAAATCAAATTTCGAAAGTGCCATTCAGTTTTCACAGAACCATGTGTCGGCCAACTGGCACAAAGGGGGAAGCAGCAACCTTAATGTGTTTACAAGAAATTACCTCAGGTATGATTATAACAAGGATAAAGTACAGCTGACAAACGAGATGGAGCTGAAAGCAAGCTTCTACAATGCACCTAAAGATACGATCCACGACTATAAAATTGGAGACGATGTATTTCGTCTGCACAGCAACCTTGGTTACAAAGCATTCAACAAATGGTTCTACACATTTGATGCTGAATTTAAAACGCAGCTTTTTACCAATTACAAGGAAAACTCAACCCAACAGCTGGCAGCATTACTATCGCCCTTCTCTGTCAATATAGGGGTCGGTATGAAATATGAGCTTGACAAAGCCTTCAAGGACAAGCATAAGAAATTGAAGCTTACGGTAAACATGGCTCCCGCATCTTTTACCTATTTATATAGTATAAAAGATAATATTGATCTGGCCCGTCACGGATTCAGAGACAATAAGCGGAGTTTGAGCAAATTTGGTTCTACTTTAAGAACGGATTTGAATTATAATATTTCAAGAAATGTAAACTGGCAATCCAGGTTCTATTACTTTACCAGCTACGATCAGGTAGTGGGTGAATTTGAAAATACGTTAACATTGGCTATAAGCCGCTTTTTCTCCACCAGAATCTATCTTCACTTACGTTTTGACGACGGAGTGAAGAAAAAAGAGGATATTGACACGTATTTCCAAATGAATGAGCTCTTAAGCTTCGGATTTAATTACAAATGGTAAGTTTCCGCAAAAAAAATACTATATAATATTTGTTAATCTTGATGCAGTTCCCAAATATTCCTTACTTTTGCCGCGAATTGTAATGTCGAGTTTACAAACATGGACGAAAGAATTGATCACACCGGAATTATTGAGAGCATAGAAAACAACTTGATTTCAATAAGAATTATTCAACAATCTGCTTGCGCCGGTTGCCATGCCAAATCAATGTGTACGGCATCAGACAGCAAGGAGAAAATTATTGAAGTTATAGATAATTCCGGGAAATTCCATGTTAACGAGCAGGTGATGATTTGTGGAGAAAGCTCACTCGGACTTTTGGCTGTATTATATGCATTTGTAATACCACTGCTGCTGATTGTTTTGGCAATTGCCATTGGAACCAGCATGCAGTTATCAGAAACAGCCAGTGCCTTGTTGGGAATGCTGACGGTAATTCCATATTATGGATTACTATATTTGTTTCGGAATAAACTCAAAAAGAAATTTATCTTTACCTTGAAAAAACTTAATTGATTATATACCATGATTTTAATTGCTGTTATTTCACTAGGTGTAATCGGAGCTATTGGAGCAATTATCTTGTATTTGGCTTCAAAAAAATTTGAAGTATACGAAGATCCACGCATAGCTCAGGTGCAGGAAATTCTTCCTGCAGCCAATTGCGGAGGATGCGGATACCCCGGTTGCAGCGGTTTTGCCACTGCCTGTGTAAACTCTGAATCTTTGGACGGACTCTTTTGTCCGGTTGGGGGATCTGAAGTGATGGGAAAAGTTGCCGGAATTTTAGGCAAAGAGGCTTCAAGCGCCGATGCCACCGTAGCAGTTGTTCGTTGTAACGGAACCTGCGAGGCTCGTCCCAAAATTAATCAGTACGATGGAGTTAAAAGTTGTGCAGTTGCTTCCAGCCTTTATGGTGGGGAAACCGGTTGTTCGTTTGGATGCCACGGGTACGGCGACTGTGTGACGGTTTGTAATTTCGATGCAATTTTCATCAACCCTGTAACAGGGATTGCCGAAGTGATCGAAGATAAATGTACATCGTGCGGAGCTTGCGTGAAGGCTTGCCCTAAAAACCTGATCGAACTCCGTAAAAAAGGACCTAAATCCCGCCGGATATTCGTTAGCTGTATGAATAAGGACAAGGGTGTAATTGCTAAAAAAGCGTGTACCAATGCCTGCATCGGTTGCTCCCTTTGTTTTAAAGAATGTGCTTTCGATGCCATTAAAATTGAAAACAACCTTGCATACATTGATCACAACAAGTGCAGATTATGCCGTAAATGTGTAGATGTATGTCCTACAAACGCCATACACGAACTAAATTTCCCTCCTAAAAAAGAGAAAAAAGCGGAAGCTGTAGTAACAGAATAAAATAATTCATAAAATCTAATCATATGCTTAAGACATTTCGAATCGGAGGTATTCATCCACCCGAAAATAAATTGTCTGCCGGGAAACACATTGCTGCACTTGATGCTCCTAAACAGGTTATCATTCCTTTAAGTCAACACATCGGTGCTCCGGCACAGGCGTTGGTAAAAAAAGGCGACATGGTGAAGGTGGGAACACTGATTGCCAAAGCTGGCGGTTTTGTTTCTTCTAATATTCACTCGTCGGTTTCTGGAAAGGTTAATAAAATTGACAGTGCCCTAGATGCGAGCGGATATAGAAAGCCTGCTGTATATATTGATGTAGAGGGCGACGAATGGGAAGAGGGGATTGACCGCTCGGCAACAATTGTTCGTACCTGCAATTTATCGGCCAAAGAAATTACAGATAAGATTGCCGCCTCAGGTATCGTAGGGCTAGGCGGTGCAACGTTCCCTACTCAGGTAAAACTGGTTCCACCTCCGGGCAGTAAAGCCGAAGTCCTTATTATAAATGGTGTGGAGTGTGAACCATATCTTACATCCGACCATTCTCTGATGCTGGAAAAAGGAGAAGAGATTCTGATCGGCGTGACACTTCTGATGAAGGCAGCCAACGTTTCGAAGGCTATTATCGGGATTGAGAATAATAAACCGGATGCTATAGATTATCTAAAAAAACTTGCAAAAGAGTTTAACGGCATATCAATTGAACCGCTGAAAGTACAATACCCTCAGGGTGGCGAAAAACAGTTGATCGACGCAATTATCCGTAAACAGGTAAAAAGTGGTGCGCTTCCTATATCGGTTGGTGCAATTGTTCAGAATGTGGGAACTGCTTTTGCGGTTTACGAAGCCATACAGAAAAACAAGCCGCTTATTGAACGCGTTGTTACCGTTACAGGAAAAGGCGTTTCAAATCCTGCTAATTTCCGGGTACGGATCGGAACATCCATCCAGACTCTTATCGAAGCGGCAGGAGGTATCCCCGAAAATACCGGAAAAATTATTGGTGGCGGCCCCATGATGGGTAAAGCTCTTATCAGTGCGGAGGTTCCTGTAACAAAGGGAAGTTCGGGTGTGTTGATTCTATCCAAGGAAGAATCGGTACGCAAACCTGTATACGATTGCATCCGATGTGGCAAATGCGTGCAAGCTTGTCCCATGGGACTTAATCCAAGTCTGCTTATGAATGCGACTGAGTTTACCGAATGGGGACTGGCTGAAAAAAACTATATAACCGATTGCATCGAATGTGGTTCTTGCAGCTATACTTGTCCGGCTAATCGTCCGCTGTTGGATCATATCCGTTTGGGAAAGAACAAAGTGATGGGAATTGTAAGAGCTAGAAAGCAATAAAAAGCGTTATCATGGAAAATAAATTTATAGTATCTCCTTCGCCGCACATTCATGGTGGCGATTCGATAAGTAAAAACATGTACGGTGTACTGATCGCTCTTATTCCGGCGTTTCTGGTTTCACTTTACTTCTTTGGTGTCGGAGCATTGGTGGTTACGTTGACTTCGGTTATAGCCTGTGTTCTTTTTGAATACCTGATACAAAAGTTTCTGTATAAAAAACAACCTACAATCGGCGACGGATCGGCTATTCTTACCGGACTGCTGCTTGCATTCAACCTCCCGTCCAATCTTCCGGTATGGATCATTGTAATAGGAGCTCTTGCTGCTATCGGTATCGGAAAGATGTCGTTTGGCGGTTTAGGTAACAATATTTTTAACCCGGCCCTGGTTGGTCGTGTATTCCTGTTAATCTCCTTTCCGGCACAGATGACCACCTGGCCTGTTCCCGGAAACTTTCCGCTTACATACACAGATGCTGAAACCGGAGCAACCGTATTGGCCGGATTGAAACAGCATGCCGGCGATCTTCCGTCGTATGCCGATCTGTTGATTGGAAATATGGGAGGTAGTATCGGAGAGGTTGGTGCCATTGCCCTGCTTTTGGGATTGGTATTTATGCTGGTACGTAAAATCATCACCTGGCACATTCCTGTTTCCATCATTGGAACCGTGGCAATCTTTACAGGTATTATGTATCTGATTGATCCGGTAACTTATGCGAATCCGCTGATACACATCCTTTCCGGAGGTTTGCTGTTGGGTGCCATTTTTATGGCGACCGACTATGTAAGTTCTCCCATGAGTACAAACGGAATGCTTATTTACGGAGTTGGAATCGGCGTTATCACTACTGTAATCCGTCTGTTTGGGGCCTACCCCGAAGGAATGTCGTTTGCCATTCTTATCATGAACGCGCTTACGCCGTTAATCAACACCTATGTAAAACCTAAACATTTTGGAGGAAAATAAGCATGGCTAAATTAAAATCTACCTTACCAAACATGCTTTTGTCGCTTACCATTATTTGTGCAGGTGCCGGAGCAATTCTTGCAGGCGTGAACGATTTTACGAAAGCGCCTATCGCTGCCTCAAAAGCAGCCGCACTCGAAAATGCAATCAAGGAGGTTACCCCTCCCTTCGATAACAATCCTACACAGGAAGCCTATAAAGCTGTAAGCGCTGATGGCGACTCATTGTTAATCTACCCTGCAAAAAAAGGAGGCGAATTGATTGGAGTAGCTGTTGAAAGCAGTACTCAAAAAGGTTTTTCGGGCGAAATAAAAGTCATCGTAGGTTTCGATGTAGAAGGCAAGTTGTTTAATTATTCAGTCTTACAACATGCCGAAACTCCGGGACTCGGATCTAAAATGCAGGAATGGTTCCGTACAGACAAGAACAAACAAAACGTACTGGGACGTTCATTGGCCGACGGCAATCTAACTGTTAGCAAAGACGGAGGAGATGTGGATGCCATTACAGCAGCTACCATCTCGAGCCGGGCATTTCTGGATGCAGTAAACAGAGCCTACAGTGCCTACGCTGGTACCCAAAAGTGGGATGGAGAATCAGGTGCTACATCTGTAGGTACTGATACTGAAACAACTTCGCAAACCGTAACAGAAAAGGAAGGAGACAAACATGAATAATTTTAAAGTTCTTACAAATGGTATTTTAAAAGAGAATCCCATATTTGTTCTTTTATTAGGGATGTGTCCTACTCTAGGAACAACCTCGTCTGCCATGAATGGTCTGGCGATGGGTCTTGCCACAACTTTTGTTCTTATCTGTTCAAATACTGTAATATCGGCGTTAAAGAATCTGATACCCGATCAAGTACGTATTCCGGGATACATTGTTGTAATTGCGGCCTTTGTAACTGTGGTACAGATGTGTATGGAGGCTTTTGTTCCTTCGTTGTATGCCAGTCTGGGCTTGTTTATCCCGTTGATTGTTGTAAACTGTATCGTTTTGGGACGAGCTGAAGCCTACGCTGCAAAAAACGGGATATTTTCTTCTATCTTTGATGGCATAGGAATGGGACTGGGATTCACGCTTGCTCTAACGATCCTTGGAGCTATCCGCGAAATGTTCGGAACAGGAAAATTCTTCGGCTTCTCCTTTATGCCTGAAGAATTCGGATCGCTTATCTTTGTATTGGCTCCCGGTGCCTTTATCGTACTGGGTTATCTGATCGCTTTAGTTAACAAGTTGCGTAAAGCCTGAATCATTTAAATGTAAAAGAGTATGGAATATATTTTAATATTTATCACAGCCGTATTTGTAAACAACATTGTTCTGGCTCAATTTCTTGGAATCTGTCCGTTTCTTGGTGTATCTAAAAAGGTGGATACAGCCATAGGGATGAGTGCAGCTGTAACCTTTGTTCTTACTATTGCAACTATCGTAACCTATCTGGTGCAGAAGTACGTATTGGATGCCTTCGGACTTGGTTACCTGCAGACCATCAGTTTTATCCTTATTATCGCAGCCTTGGTTCAGATGGTTGAGATCGTATTGAAGAAAGTTTCGCCGGCACTGTATCAGGCTTTGGGTGTTTTCTTACCGCTTATCACCACCAACTGTGTAATTTTAGGTGTAGCCATTCTTGTTATTCAGAAAGATTATAACTTGATGCAATCTATTGTATTTGCCATATCAACAGCCATTGGATATTCGATGGCATTGATTATCTTTGCAACCATACGGGAGCAATTGGCGCTAACACGCGTTCCCGACGCATTAAAAGGAACCCCCATTGCTTTAATTACAGCAGGTTTGCTGGCAATGGCATTCATGGGTTTCTCCGGAGTTGTATAACGTCAAAGCTAAAACAATAGAATTTAATTAAACTAAGAAATGAAGACAAAGATTTTGGTAACAGGAGGCACTGGTTACATCGGTTCTCACACCGTTGTTGAGCTACAGAGTGCCGGCTATGAGGTAGTTATCGTTGATAACCTGTCTAATTCAAATGCCGACGTGGTTGATGGTATTGAAAAGATTTCGGGTATACGCCCCTCTTTTTATGAAGTTGACTGTAACGACAAACCCGGATTGGCGAAGGTGTTGACAGAAAATGCAGGTATCAAGGGTATTATTCACTTTGCTGCCAGCAAGGCGGTAGGTGAATCTGTTCAGAAGCCATTGATGTATTACCGGAATAATCTGGTAACATTAATCAACCTGTTGGAACTGATGCCTGAGCACGGAGTGGAAGGACTTGTGTTCTCGTCTTCATGCACTGTTTACGGTCAGCCGGACATTCTTCCTGTAACAGAAGATGCTCCTGTTAAACCAGCTATGTCTCCTTACGGAAATACAAAACAGATAAACGAAGAGATCATTAAAGACACCATTCATTCCGGTGCCCCTTTCAAAAGTATCATTCTTCGTTATTTCAACCCGATCGGAGCACATCCAAGCGGTATCATAGGTGAATTGCCTAACGGCGTTCCTCAGAATCTTATCCCATATCTTACTCAGACTGCCATCGGTATCCGCAAGGAGTTGAGCGTGTTTGGCAACGATTACGATACGCCCGACGGATCTTGTATCCGCGACTATATAAATGTTGTTGATTTAGCCAAGGCGCACGTTATTGCAATGGATCGTATGCTTGGTAACAAGAGCGAAGAGAAAGTGGAGATTTTCAATCTTGGTACAGGTCGTGGCGTTACAGTTCTCGAGCTGATCGAAGCTTTCGAAAAGGGAACCGGTGTTAAAGTTCCGCACAAGATTGTTGGCAGACGCGAAGGTGATATCGAGAAAGTATGGGCAAATCCAGAACATGCCAATAATGTATTGGGCTGGACAGCCAAAGAATCTGTAGAAGATACACTGGTAACTGCGTGGAACTGGCAACTTAAACTGCGTGAGCGCGGTATTCAATAAATAAAGTATTTCTTATCTATATACGAGCTGTATCCGGACTTCCGGATGCGGCTCGTTTTCGTTTTATATCTATTGACCTGACCGAATTAAATGCTTCTTTTAGTATCTGCCTTATCCTGGCAAAACGAATAAGCGTCAATCAAAACAATCCAAACGTAAAAGTAAGTGATTTTTAATTGGGCAGATACTTATTTTTTTTATTCATAATTGCCCTTCATTCATTACGATGTAATGCTTTATCAAAATCTCTTAGGGGAAGTAATGATTTCTCTACGAGGATCTAATTTTTTGTTAACGAATACTTATTCGTTTGACAGCTGTTCAACGCAAGTTTAACAGCTGTGTACTTTGCGTTCAACAGCTGACAAACGCAAAGTGCACAATTGTTGAATGAATAGTTCTCCTAAGAGAAGAAAATAAAAGCCTTAATAGAAGAAGCTAATTGCAGGAGTGAAATCTTTAGTTGCTCACTATAGAAGTTTGAGAAGTGGTAGTATGTTACAAAATCAGCTCTAACCCCCTGATCAGAGGATGTGATAGATGACAGATGCTGAGAGATGAAAAAACGCCATCTGTCATTTGTTATACCTCTGCCATACAGGTGGTTGGGTTGTAAAAATGATGGATGACAGATGGTTTTGCGAAAATCAGAAATAATGTGCCCCGTCCTGAAAAATGTTGACTGCCCAGGTCAGTCCTGCTATACCTTTACTTTAATCCTTACAGGGATTGACCAAGCTTATACCGGATTAGTCGGCTGGAAGTTCGAACCGGGTGAACAAAAAAAGAGTCTGAAACAATGTTTCAGACTCTTTACTTTGCACTGGGTGGAAGACGGGATTCGAACCCGCGACACCCTGAACCACAATCAGGTGCTCTACCACTGAACTACAACCACCATGTTTTCTTTAAGACGGTGCAAAGATAGGGATTATTTCTAATCTTGCAAAGCTTTTGCTCGTTTTTTTACTTGTAAATTGCTTTTTTACCTGCAAGCAAGGTATTTCTCATAAGAGAAATGATGGTCATAGGTCCTACCCCACCCGGTACTGGTGTGATATACGAACACTTAGGTGCCACTTCATCAAACTTAACATCGCCTGTCAGCTTGTATCCGCTCTTGGTTACGCTGCTTGGCATACGGGTAGTACCCACGTCAACAATAACAGCTCCCTTCTTGACCATATCTTCTTTAAGAAATTCAGGAACTCCCAAAGCAACGATAATGATATCTGCAGCAAGACACATCTCCTTCAGATTTTCCGAACGACTGTGACAAACCGTTACGGTACAATCACCCGGATATGCTTTCTGCATCATCAGCGTAGCCATGGGCTTGCCTACAATATTGCTACGGCCAAGCACTACACAGTGTTTGCCTTTTGTTTCAATGTTGTATCGCTTCAATAGTTCCAGTATGCCGGCCGGTGTAGCCGAAACAAAACATGGAAGGCCGATTGCCATACGCCCTACATTGATAGGATGGAATCCATCCACATCTTTGCGATAATCTACTGCTTCGATAACCTTCTGTTCCGATATATGTGCGGGTAACGGCAATTGAACGATAAATCCGTCTACATCCGGATCATTATTCAACTCGTCCACCTTACGAAGCAATTCCTCTTCGGTAACGTCTTCTTCGTAGCGGATCAGCGAAGATTTAAATCCAACCTCTTCGCACGTTTTCACCTTACTGGCTACATACGTTTCACTTCCGCCATCATGTCCCACCAAGATGGCAGCCAAATGAGGTACTTTACCTCCGTTAGCCTTAATCTGGGCTACTTCTGCTGCAATTTCTTGTTTCATCTGGGCTGCAACAGCCTTTCCATCCAATAATTGCATCTGTTGTTCTTCCATATTATATTCTCCTTTTGGTGTTATCTTCTCATTGAAGGCAATTTCTTGCTACCCGGCTTCATGGCTGTCATCATCTTCATCATCTTGCGGGTTTCATCAAATTGCTTGATTAATTTATTTACCTCCTGAATGCTGGTACCACTTCCTTTAGCGATACGGGCACGACGGGATCCGTTTAAAATAGCAGGGTTGGAACGCTCGGCCGGAGTCATCGAATAGATTATCGCTTCGATTCCCTTAAAGGCATTGTCGTCGATATCAATATCCTTCAACGCTTTTCCAACACCCGGAATCATGGATGCCAGCTCCTTCAGATTACCCATCTTCTTGATCTGCTGAATCTGAGAAATAAAGTCGTTGAAGTCAAACTGGTTCTTTGCAATTTTTTTCTGCAAACGCTTAGCCTCTTCCTCATCGTATTGCTCCTGAGCTCTTTCTACCAACGAAACGATGTCACCCATACCCAGGATACGGTCGGCCATACGTTCGGGGTGGAAAATATCAAGTGCATCCATCTTCTCGCCCGTACCAACAAACTTGATAGGCTTGTCAACAACCGAACGAATAGAAAGTGCGGCACCACCTCGTGTATCACCATCCAACTTAGTAAGAACAACTCCGTTAAAGTCCAGGCGTTCGTTAAATTCCTTGGCGGTATTTACAGCATCCTGACCAGTCATGGAGTCTACCACAAACAAGATTTCGTCCGGGTTAAGGGCTTTCTTGATCGCAGCAATCTCGTTCATCATTTGCTCGTCGATAGCTAAACGGCCGGCGGTATCCACGATCACAAGGTCGTGTCCTTTAGCCCGGGCCTCTTTTACCGCATTCAACGCAATCTGAACCGGATTTTTACTATCTATTTCAGAATATACAGGTACTCCGATCTGTTCGCCAAGAACCCGCAGCTGCTCGATAGCAGCAGGACGGTATACGTCGCAAGCAACCAATAACGGATTTTTCCCCTTCTTGCTTTTAAGCATATTGGCCAGCTTACCGGAAAAGGTTGTTTTACCCGAACCCTGCAAACCAGACATCAAGATAACAGCCGGAGAGCTTTTAAGTTCAACGTCGATTGCCGTACCACCCATCAAACGGGCCAGCTCGTCGTGAACAATTTTCACCATAAGCTGACTTGGCTTTACGGATGTAAGCACATTCTGTCCAAGTGCTTTCTCTTTTACTGTATCGGTAAATTGCTTGGCAACCTTGTAGTTCACGTCGGCATCCAACAATGCTTTACGAACATCTTTCAGGGTTTCGGCTACATTGATCTCGGTAATCTTACCCTCACCTTTCAACAGTTTAAACGATCGGTCGAGTCTCTCACTTAAATTCTCAAACATAATCTATTATATTTTATTTATTTTTTTCTTACTAAAGCGCAAATGTACAAAAAAGGGATGGAATCTCTATATCTTTTTATGTTGCCAACGTCCTTTTTTCAAATATAAGTAACTGAATGCAAGCAAACCTGTGTAATAGACAATTTCTGTAGTGAAACAGATTTCAACCGGTTGCTTAAACACCATCCCCACCAGATAGATGTATACTCCGTAAAAGACCAGCGTAATTGTTTCCATGGTAAGTGCCGAACGGGTATTGCCTGTTCCGGTTACACCGCTAAAAAAGATACTTCCGACGGAGCTGATCAGCATCGCAGCAGATATCACGTAGATAGATGCATACGAATCGGCTATCAGCAGCGGATCATTGGTATATACAGACAAGATAAGTTTAGGGAAAAGACAAACCACACTTGCAAATACAGCCATTATATAAAAAGACAGCCTGGATATTTTAGCAATTACACCCATAACCTGGTCTGTTTTACCGGCTCCTATCGTGTTGCTGACAAATGTATTGGTTGTTGTTGAAAGTGCACTCACCGGTATTACCATTACCACATAGATGCTTCGCACAATATTGGCGATGGCCAGATCCCGCACTCCGATCCGCTCTACTACAACAAAAAACATAAACCAACTTCCCATGGAAAAGAAATACTGCATCATGGTGAAAATGGATATGTTAAGCACCCTGCCAAGCAATGCAAAATCGAATGAAGTAAGCCTGTTGAGTCCGTACTTATTCCTGTTTACTGTAAGCCGGGTATAGATTACAAAGAAAAGGATGGATCCTCCTTCGGCAACGACAGAAGCTATAGCCGCCCCTTTAATACCCATGGCAGGAAATCCTAAATGACCGAATATAAGCACATAGTCCAGAATAACATTGGTAACAGCCATTACAACGGCATTCATAGTAAGTACCTTTGTGCGGGTGATCCCCACATAAAATGCACGGTACATTACGTTTACAAATGAGAAAAAGAATCCGAATACACGCCAATCAAGAAATTCCATGGTTGCACCTCGTACCTGTTCGGACGAGATAAGCAGACTTATTACGTTTTCGGCATATAGTTTGGATAAGGTAAATACAATCCCGGCCAACAAGAATAGAAATACAATTCCCTGAATCATTACCGGCCCCACATCTGCATATTGCTTTTCACCATTCCTGCGGGCCATCACTATTTGTGATCCGGTACTGAATCCGAAGGCAATCGTATAAATGCAGATATAGAAAAGTCCGCCCATGGCAGCAGCACCCAGCTCCACTTCCCCAACTCTCCCAAGGAAAGCGGTGTCTGTTACGTTTATCACATTCTGAGCCAGCAGACTTAAAAATATCGGATAACTTACATTCCAGATTTGCTTATTAGAATACATAATTTGTTTTTGTTTCATCATAACAAAAAAGCCCGCTGTGTAAGGGCGAGCTTCTTTGTTTATCTGTTCATTATATGAATCAACTGTTTTTTCAGACTAACTTATTGGTCGCGGTGTCCGGAAAAACAACAGCTGGTCTGAATGTTTTCGCCTCTTCAAAATCCATTAAGGCGTAAGACATGATAATAACCACATCTCCCGGCTGCACTTTTCTGGCTGCGGCTCCATTTAAACAGATCACACCTGTTCCACGCTCTCCTTTAATGATATAAGTTTCAAAACGTTCACCGTTATTATTATTCACAATCTGAACCTTTTCATTTTCAATCAGGTTGGCTGCATCCATCAGATCTTCATCAATTGTGATGCTACCTATATAATTGAGGTTGGCTTCAGTTACGGTTACTCTGTGAATTTTTGATTTTACTACCTCTATAAACATTGTTTTAATGTATTGTTCAAACCCTTAGTACTTGATATTGTCAATTAAACGTACCTCTCCACAATAAACGGTAATACATCCTACCGGATAAGAGGTGTCGGACCAGTTCTCAATTGATTCGAGCGTGTTTCCATCCACTATTTCGAAATACTCGACTTCCATTTCAGGAACTGCATTAATAGTGGATACCACATAATCAAGCACTTCCCTGACGCTCTTTTCGGGCACAAAGGTAATACTTTCTTTCAATGTACGGGCAATAACAGGTGCTTTTTGGCGCTGTTCGGGTGTAAGACGTGTATTCCGGCTGCTTAAGGCAAGTCCGTCAACTTCCCGCTGAATAGGGCAGTCCACTATCTCAACCGGGATATCAAGCTGCTTCACCATGGCACGGATTACGGCAATCTGCTGAAAGTCTTTTTCCCCGAAATAGGCCACATCCGGCTCAACAGCGTAAAATAATTTGCTCACAATCTGAGCCACACCATTAAAATGGCCCGGCCTGCGGGCTCCTTCCATCACCTGAGATACTTTCCCAAAATCGAAAACCCTCGTGTCTGGCTCCGGATACATTTCTTCTACCGTAGGTGCAAATACATAATTACACCCGGATGATTCCAATAACCGGCAATCGTTTTCCAAGGTTCTGGGATAAGTCAGTAAATCATTCGGATTATTAAACTGTGTTGGATTTACAAACACACTAACTACGCATATATCATTTTCTGAAACGCAGCGGTTGACCAGGCTCAGGTGTCCTGCATGCAAAGCTCCCATTGTAGGAACAAAACCAATTCTTTTGCCTTTTTGCTTGTCTTCTGCAAGATGACAACGCAACTCATTAATACTGTTTACTATTTTCATCATTTAGACGCTTAATGAAGGTGCAAAGCAAATAAATAATTACCGGATATGAAAGTAAAGCGGCATTTTTATACAGAGGATTATTGATAACTCGCTAAACGATGGACAATTAAAGGATGTTTTAATTTTCATCAAAAATCATTCATCGGAAACCTTTGATAATTAACCGTTTTTTTTTACTATCTTTGTACCGTTTTAAAATATATGTTTATAGAATGGATGCAAAAAAGATCTTGTTTATTACTCAAGAAATTACACCTTATCTTCCTGAATCTGAAATTGCAACGATTTGTAGAAATTTGCCGCAAGGAATTCAGGATAGAGGCCGCGAAATCAGGACATTCATGCCTAAGTTCGGAAATATTAACGAACGACGTAATCAGCTTCATGAAGTAATACGTCTTTCTGGAATGAATCTTATAATTGATGACACTGATCACCCGCTGATTATTAAGGTTGCATCTATTCAGTCTGCCAGAATGCAGGTTTACTTTATCGATAACGACGACTTCTTTCAACGGAAATCAACCGTAACCGACGAGGCTGGCAACGAATATGAAGACAACGACGACCGTTCCATATTTTATGTACGTGGTGTACTTGAAACTGTAAAGAAATTACGCTGGATCCCGGACCTGATTCATTGTCATGGATGGATGTCTGCCCTTACCGGACTTTACATCAAACGTGCCTATGCGGATGATCCATGTCTTCGTAATGCAAAAATTGTGTATTCAATTTATGGCGACGATTTTAAAGTTCCTTTCCGTAACGATTTTGGAAAGAAACTGCAAATGGATGGAATAGCAGAAAATGATTTGCGTTCTATTAAGGAGGATGCAAGTTTTGTTTCGCTTGCCAAACTGGCCATCGATTTTTCGGATGGTGTTATACAGGGAAGCGAGTCCATCAACCCGGAAATCAGTAAGTATATAGAATCAAATAAACAAATCCCGTTTCTCCCTTACCAGTCACCAGAAACGTATCTTGATGCATTCAACTCGTTTTATGATGTAGTATTGGACAAAAATCAGTAACTATAATGAAAATCAAGCTTTTTATACTAGGACTTGGTGCAACCGCATTGTCAATGATTGGTTGTGATGATGATCTGAACCTGGTGGGTTCCTCGATTCAACCGGATAGCGATAAGATTGCCGTATTTACGGATACCTTTTCGATGTCAGCTTCAACGGTAAAGGTCGATTCGATCTTTGCTAAAAGTGTAACCGGGTTATTAGGACAGATTTATGATCCGCTGTATGGAAATCTTAAATCGGATTATATTTGCCAGTTTTATTGTCCGGAGAATTTTAAATTTACACATACACCTATCAATGGAGTGATCGACTCTGTAGATTTACGTATAACTTACTATTCTTCTATTGGTGATACCCTTACCCCCATGCGTGTACAGGTATACAATGTTGATAAGCCTCTGAATAAGAATTACTATACAAACATGAATCCGGCCGATTATACGAATATGCAGACCTCTTTGGGTATGCAGACCTATACAGCGTATGATGCAACCGTGTCTGATTCGATTCGTGGCATAACCAATACGGACGACGCAAACTACTACGTACCTCACGTATCGGTTCGACTCACCAAATCTGTCGGACAGAATTTCTATAATGAAACGGTGAATAACCCGAATTCATTCAAAAATCAGGAAAACTTCAACAAGTTTTTCCCTGGTCTATATATCACTACTACTTTTGGTAGCGGTAATATATTGAATGTATCCAATACTACCTTCAGTATGTATTACAAATATACTGCAACTGTAAAGGGTAGCGCCGGTCAGGATTCATCTTATGTTGCCCAGGGTGTTGAACGTTTCAACACAACAAAAGAGGTTATTCAATTGAATCACATTGCGAATTCGGGACTGGAAACAATTCTGCAACCCAATAATGATTATACCTATTTGAAAACTCCAGCCGGTGTTTTCACGAAGCTTACGATCCCTGCTTCCGAAATTATCAAGGTTATAGACGGACGTATTATTAACAATATGCCGCTTACACTAAAAGCAATGCCACAGGAGAACTGGAAATATGCGTTGGCTCCTCCTACCAATTTATTGTTAATTCCGGAAGATTCAGTCAAGACTTTCTTTGAAAACAGAAGCATTGAAAACAATGTTACGTCCTTCCTATCCGACGATTATAATGCGACCAGTCGCCAATATAACTTTAAAAATATTTCATATATATTAAAGAATCAGATAGAAAAAGCTCCAGATAAAGATCTTCAACTATTGGTTGTTCCGGTAGAAAGAGTAAAAGGTAGCTATGGGTCTTATTACGGCGGCACTAACAGTTTTTATACAATCTCGTTAAATCATTACTTGTCGCCCTCCGGTGTAAAGCTTCGTAAAGATGCTGAAAGTATGAAAATACAGGTTGTAACTAGCAAATACAATAAATAAGCTACTTCAGCATAAGCAAAAAAGGCGTTTCTTATAAAAGAAACGCCTTTTTATTATAATGTATGTTGTGTTTAAATTATCCTAGTTTACTTATCTTACGCAAGCGGTCTTCATCGATAATCTTAATCTTCCTTCCGTCTAAAGCAATTATCCGTTCGGTAACAAAATTAGATAATGTACGAATGGCATTGGATGTTGTCATATTTGACAAGTTAGCTAAATCTTCTCTTGAAAGATAGATACTGATCGTAGCTCCGTCTTCTTCCAATCCATAACTATCCTGCAAAAACAACAAAGATTCTGCCAAACGTCCGCGAATATGTTTTTGTGTAAGATTTACAGTTCGTTCGTCTGCAATACCCAGATCTACAGAAAGCTGACGGATAAAAAACATGGCCAGTTCAGCATTTGCCATAATCAGGCTGGTAACCACAGTCATCGGAATGAGACAAACAGTTGATGCTTCGAAGGCAGAAGCATTGGTAAGATATTGCTCCTGAGCAAAATTAGCACGATATCCGAAGTATTGCACAGGTTTAATCATCCGTATAATCTGACTTCGCCCGCCAACTCCTTCTTTAAAGATTTTGACTTTGCCTTTTAATAAGCACATCATATCCTTAGGCTCATCACCTTCACAATAAATCAACTCATTCCGCTTAAAATGCTGAACGATTGCATTATTGCGGAGAATATCACGTTCCTTATCGTTCAATACTCTCCATACCTCTGATAAACTAGCCGAAAAATCGACTTCTTCTTTTTGATGCTTTACCACGATACTGCTTTATAACATACTTGTGAAGCACAAATATAGAATTTTATTTGAAAATAAAATAATAAATACAACAAATAATTTTATTTAATAAATTATTATAGCACCTTTTCTTTTCTTTAGAAAAGAAAATCATTAAGTTTGTTATAATTTGATTTTTCAGACTCTTATGCATCTATATAGATACATCTATCTATTTCTGTTTCTGGCAGGGAATATAGTTTGGAGTACTTATTCCTATGGAAAAGGTTTTGCCTATAGAGTTTGTGATGACCCGGTTAAAGAACAGATGGCCGACTCTATAATGTACCTGGTTGGATTAAATGCCGAAATGCACAAAAACGCTCTTTCCAACTATGAGGCCGAAGTATATATAAAAGGTCATTCCGAGATTCTTAAAAGCAACGCGCTCATGCGCTATGTTCCCAAGCTATTTCCGATTGACAACAAAAACAAAGAAACGTTTTTTGAATTGCTCGCCAATACCCGGTTTGTTTCTCCCAACCATTTTTATCACAAGTTTAATGCTATAAACGGCAATAACATACCTTCTAACAAACAAATTAGTGAAGTTCTTAAATTCTTAAGTCTAAACGTAAATTCTGAAACGGCTTACGACGAACTGATTATAACTCCCGTAGGCACTCATGCTTCCAAATATTACACCTACTGGGTCGACGGGATTGAAGAAACAGACTCAAGCCGGATTTTCAAGATTTGTGTTATGCCGAAACAATGGAGTCAGAAACTCATTTGCGGCTATCTGTATATAAGAGACAATCTTAATTCAATTGAAAAGCTCGATATAAACGGTCGGGTTTCTTTCGCAGAGTTTAATTTGATTATCGACTTTAATAAATTATATCAGCATCTGTGTCTGCCTAATACAGCATCACTTAATCTACGTTATAAGGCATTAGGCAATTCAATTGAGTGCAACTATAAAATAAATTATGACTTTAAATCGGTTTCGTGGACAGAATTCGAAAACATTGCAGATGTGGAATCTGAACGAACGCTTGATCTTTCAAACTATTATCATTTTGAAGCCGACACCATTCCTGTAGTAAAGGATACATTGTATTGGTCGGCAAATAGGAAAACCAAATTAACGGTTGAGGAATCCATATTATTAGCTCTACCCCTGAACGAAAAGAAAATTACAGCCGACTCTACGGCTATCCAGAAATATCTAAAACTGACCGAAACTCTTACAAACTCGATGAGGTTCGACATACATTCAACCCGAATGAAGTATTCCGGAATACTCAACCCATTTATGTTTGGATATACAAAACTGGATGGAATAAGTTTCCGACAACAACTACGGGTTAGTAAAAGGCTTAAGGATGACCGGCAAATACGCTTTCGTCCTGAAATTGGGTTTGTATTCAAGAGAAAGGAGTTTTTCTATAAGTTGGCAGGCGACTGGGTTTATGCTCCTGAGAAAACAGGAACATTAAGTCTGACCTTTGCAAACGGCAACCAGAATTATTCGTCGGAAATTACAAATCAGATTAAAGAACTGGTAAAAGATTCAGCTTTTTCATTCGACAATCTGAATCTTAAATACTACAGAGACTATTATGCTGACCTGCGAAATAAGATTGAATTACTGAATGGATTGCAACTGCATAGCGGACTTACATTCCATCATCGCACACCTGTCACCAATGGAAAAAAGCTACTTAACGAAGGTGAAATTATTGATGTGATTTACGACAATTACAATGATTTCGTTCCGTATATCGGGTTATCCTACACCCCCTATCAGTACTACCGGATGGATGGCAGACTAAAGGAATATGTTCAATCCTGTCTTCCAAGCATTTCAGTCGAATATGCCCGGGGTATACGAGGCGTACTGGGAAGTTTGAGTGATTATGAACGAATAGAAGCAGATATTCAGCAGGTTATAAACATGGGACTTCTCAAGCGCTTTAATTACTATGTTAGCGCCGGATTCTTTACCAGACAAAGGTCTGTTTATTTTGCCGATTTCCGTTATTTTACCAGACACCACTTTCCCGACTCATGGAACGACAGAATCGGAGGCGTATTTCAATTACTGCCGGGAGAATGGTACAACGCATCCAATTCCTATGTACAGGCACATGTAATGTATGAAAGTCCGTTTATCCTTATGCATCTGTTAAAAAAAGAGGCTTCCAAGCATATCTTTACAGAGCGGCTGTATTTGAGCCAGCTTTTCACGCCCTATCTCCCAAGCTATACTGAAGTGGGTTATGGAATTGGTAATCATCTTTTCAATATTGCAGTGTTTGCAGGATTTGAAAAAGGAGAATACCAACGCGCGGGTTTCCGTTTTGCTTTTGAATTATTTCAATGATTGCTCAAGAGGTCTTACAAACAATACGCCGTTATTGTGTTTGATTCCCTCAACGTAGGCTTGAATGGAAATTGGATTTACTATCACTTTTTTGGCAGTTAACGAAGCATGTATAAATGTCAATATCCCGTCCTTATGAAGCGCAAAACCCACATGAGACACATCCAATCCTTTAATTGTTGTGAGAAAGCAGACCATATCTCCGCTTTTTACCATCCCGGATCTTTTATCGATATCGGATACAGGAACATAATAATGTGGCAGAGCGTTTACCGCTTGTTCTTGTTGTCTAATCTTGTCTGTTAGCTGAGGATTATTTAAAAGCTGTTTGTACTTATCGGCATTGGTCGACATAAAATATAAATTTACAGGCAATATCGCCCCTCCGAGTTGTTGTGAGATATCCTTTACAAATCCCCGTTTTTCGTTTGTCTGAATCCAGTCTGTCGTATAATGCAACCTCGAACTGTAATCTTTTATCTCTTCTCTATATCGTATCCGTTTCAAATTCATACAATACGTTTGGAAAGAGGAGTTTTTATCTTTTCGGGTGTATGAAAGAGCCAGGACCGATTCAACAAAGGTAGTACAGTCAAATTCACGAAGATTTACAACCAGTTGTTCCGGCGTCTGTTCCAGGGTTGAGGCAACATAGGGGGTGCCTTCAAAATATAAGGCTGTCTGCACCACTAAATCTTGCAACGGAAGATCCTTGTTTATATCCATCGCCTGCATACACTTCTCGAAAATAAGAGAATCTGAAGGTAAATAAACTACCTGAGCGGCGGCCTGAACCGTAACGGACAACAGTACAAATACAATCTTAAGCAAATTCATATCTTACTCTTTTTAGTGATAATCAGACTTTGGCTTTAAGTAAATCCTCCAGCTTTATAAGCTCATCACGAAATTGTGCAGCTTCAAGAAAATCAAGATTTTTAGCTGCTTCCATCATCTGTTTCTTTGTTCGTTCAATCGCTTTTTCAAGCTGGGCTTTGTTCATATATTGAACCACCGGATCTGCAGCCAGACTTGGTTCTGGTTCAATGTAAGCGTAAGGCTCCACGCCTTGAAGCTGCTTTTCGCCTAAGAAAGAGCCTGTATTCTTAACAATCTGCTGAGGAGTAATACCATGCTTTTCGTTATATGCCAATTGTTTTTCGCGTCGACGGGTAGTCTCATCCATAGTTTTACGCATACTGTCTGTAATACGGTCTGCATAGAAAATCACTTTCCCGTTTATATTACGGGCTGCACGACCGGCAGTCTGCGTTAATGAACGATGGGAACGCAAGAAGCCCTCCTTATCGGCATCGAGAATGGCCACTAACGATACTTCCGGTAAATCCAGGCCCTCTCTCAGCAAGTTAACACCGATAAGCACATCGAATAATCCTTTACGCAGATCATCCATAATTTTAACACGCTCCAACGTGTCTACATCGCTATGAATATAATTACATCTCACGCCCATTCTACCCAGGTAAGCCGTAAGCTCTTCAGCCATACGTTTGGTCAGCGTAGTAACCAGCACCCTCTCATCAATGGCAGATCGTTTTGTTATCTCTTCCATTAAATCGTCAATCTGATTCAACGTGGGACGAACCTCAATTATGGGATCAAGCAGACCGGTAGGCCGAATCAACTGATCTACAACAACACCCTCAGATTTTATCAGTTCATAATCGGCAGGAGTAGCACTTACATATATTGCCTGAGGAGTAAGCGATTCAAACTCTTCGAATGTAAGAGGGCGGTTGTCCAGTGCAGCCGGTAACCTAAAGCCATATTCAACCAGATTTTGTTTTCGGGATCTGTCTCCGCCGTACATGGCCCTTATCTGAGGGACGGTGACATGACTCTCGTCTATCACCAACAAAAAATCTTTCGGGAAATAATCCAGCAAGCAATAAGGTCGTTCACCGGCATTTCGACCATCGAAATAACGGGAATAGTTTTCAATACCCGAACAATGGCCCAGTTCCCTAATCATTTCCAGATCAAAGACAACCCGCTCGTATAAGCGTTTTGCCTCATAGGGTTTACCGATTTCCTTAAAATATTCAACCTGTTTTCCAAGATCTACATCAATCTGACCGATAGCTTCAGCCATTCGCTCCTTGGATGTTACAAACAGATTGGTTGGGTAGACATTCAATTCTTCCTGCTCATCAATTTCTCTGCCCGACAGTGGTTCGAAGGATGAGATACGATCAATTTCATTACCCCAAAACTCAATACGGTAAGCAACCCCATCGAACGTTTCAATTGCAGGGAACAGATCCACGGTATCTCCATTAACCCGAAAACAGCCGCTTTTGAATTCTACCTTGTTGTTTACATAAAACGCATCCACAAAACAACGCAACAAAGCATCCCGGTCTATTTTCATACCTCTGAAAATATGTGTCACTTTAGAAGCAAAAGCTGTTGGGTCTGCCATACCATACAAACAGGATACGGAGGATATCACAATGATGTCTTTACGCCCCGAAAGAAGGGAAGCGGTAGTTCTTAATCGTAACTTCTCAATCTCATCATTTATTGCCAGATCCTTTTCTATATAAGTATCTGTTGTGGGAAGGTAGGCTTCAGGCTGATAATAATCATAGTAAGATACAAAATACTCTACCGCATTATTAGGGAAGAAGCTTTTAAATTCACTATACAATTGTGCAGCCAGGGTTTTGTTATGACTTAGAATCAAGGTAGGTTTCTTTACCTCCTTGATTACATTCGCAATCGTAAAAGTTTTACCCGAACCCGTTACACCCAAAAGGGTCTGAAAAGGCACACCTTCTGTTACTCCGTTAGATAACGCAGCTATGGCATCAGGCTGATCTCCGGTAGGCGAAAAGATTGAAGAAAGTTCAAAATCCATTAATTCTCTTTAGGAATAACAATCCAACAAACAATGTACATCAAGAAACCTGCAAACACAGTAAATAGGCTTAACAGTATATAACCGATACGGACCAGCGTAGGATCCCAATCAAAATAATCGGCTATTCCGGCACATATTCCGGCAATCATACCATTGTTAGAACGGGTAAGTCTTCTTTTTTCCATTTTAGTAAATCTAAATATTCTATTCTTGCAAATTTATTAATTAGTTTCAGATTCATGTAGACAATATCCATATTTTTATATGGAAAACCAATAATTTACTTTAATCATAAATGTATTTCTGGCAGGCAGACCAAACATCCGATCCAGATTGTCTCCCCAACCATTAATTACACTGCTTGCCCGATCGGACATTCTATGCTCCCATACAAAAAAGAGCGTTGATCCCGGGAGGTATTCCCATCGAGCTACGACATTAGATCGGAACTCATTGAAACTAAAGTCGGGTTTTCGGAAATTAAAGACAGGTACTCCCTCTTTTTCAACCGAATAGATATTGTTTGAAAGCTTTAAGCTGGCAGGGTCGACAGGTATGTAACGTTCCGAATAGGTAGATGAAGTGGTATTATCCGCTACTTTGAAGTCGCTGAATGTTGCAGTTGAGGTAAATGGTGATCCGTAAAGCTGCAAGGATATATCAGGTGTAACATTTACCTGAAGCTTCATGGTTAAACCATAGGTTTCCTGACTCATATGCCCCATAACATAGTATGGAACAACAGGACGGATGGGCAAAATCTGATTTCCCAACGGCACGGATGAACTTACGTATTGTAAGTTATCTTTGTTCCAGGCATAATCAAACTGACTGGAAAGATAAACATGGTTTCCTAAACGGAATGTAAAAGCAGGACTTATCTTGTTGGCCGAATTGTATCCGTCTGTATTGTGTGTTCCTTCGTAAGTCATTGTAAACAGTACCCTTTTTGCTTTATCTGTATTTATTTTCAGATAGGTATTGAAACTGGGGTCGAATCTCATATCCTTACCTCCGCGCAACATACGGCTATCAAGCATATTCCATGCCCAGGTCTCCTTAAAATCTACTTCATACCGTTTCATTGTCATACTCTGCCATCTCAAGGATGCGGTATTTAACACCGATTCACCCCCATAATTCCATCGGTTTCTTTGAGTAAGTGTAAAGGTATTGGATCTGAACATCTTCCAATTGGTAGTTTGACGATACCCTATTTCCGATTCATTTTCATAAAAATCCGCCTCTTTAAGATAACCAATGGCATTTAAATCAAAACCAGGAGATGTCCAACCGACGGTTTCGGAAAAAAACCATTTTGCATTTCCTTTACGACCTACTTTCAGATATCCTCCCGTACCATTTAGTGAAGTACGCCTGGAATCTACTCCCAAATAAGATTGCGCTGATTCCCTTTGGTAATAGTGTACCGGATTCCGTTGAAGCAGACTGATGGCATTTTCAGATCCATTTACTGAGCTGTATATTCCCTTAAAGTCAATATAATACAAACGGTTACTAAAATATTGAACAAAATCGATCCCGGCCGAATAGGCATTGCTGAACAGAATCTCTTTTAAAGGCGAGTCTTCCATGAAACGGTTGACCGACGTTACCATTCCTCCCAACAAGGTATTACCCTTCCAGTTTTTTTGAACCCGGGCAACGGAATAATTTGTGAGCGGTTCCACCACTTCTTCCGTTTCCATTCCATTACGGCTTACTTTGGCTGATGAGCGGGCCGTAATACTTTGCAGAACACCCATGGTTAGTCCATGCCTGTTTGTTCCGGTAAGCTTTAGTGCCCCCAAAATAGGTACATTCTCTTTTGTTTCGGCAAATGAATTTACATTATCGATTCCGGAGGGTGAGTATGAAGGCGATCCGCCAATTCTGCGTGTATAGAACATCATATCATTACCACTGGCAAAATCGAGTATATGTTTTCCTTCCAAAAAGAAAGGGCGCTTCTCGTCGTAAAATGTCTCGTATGCAGTCAGATTCATTACAGACGGGTCCAATTCAACCTGTCCATAATCCGGATTGATTGTCATATCCAGCGTAAAATCAGACAAGGCAAACTTTGCATCCATCCCTATATTTCCTTTCCAACGGTTGCCTGTTTGATAGGGACTTCCGGGAACTACCGGTTCGCTGGTAAACTTTCCCATCGTATAAGGCAGAAATTCTATTCCACGGGCTTTGGGTAGTTCTGTCATCTGGTGTACCTCACCAAATGAAAACACATGGCCGTTATTCTTTAGCGGAATCATACTCCAATTCTGAACTTCATTATTGCGGCGGATAATCCGGCGGATGTGCAATCCCCAAATCCCTTCTTCGGACAGTTGATTGTAACGAAGCTGACTAAATGGAATTTTTAATTCGGCCGACCAGCTGGAGTCAGCTTTGTTTACCGAAGTCTTTCCTTCCCATACAGCATTCCAGCTCAAGTTGACACTTAGTTTATCAGTTACCACAAGATCTGTTTTATTTCCTCCAGCATTGATATTGAACTCCGGAGCGGCCCGAAAGTCGTGGTAAGTATCAAAGGCAATACTTACCAGATCGCCCAAGCTGTTATCGTCGCGGTTTCCAATAAATTGATTTATCTTTTCGGGAAAAGCGTCTTTACAATAAATTCCAACATAAATAAATTTATCATCGTAAAATAATTTGGCTTTTGTAGGGGATAAAGAAATGACCCTCTCGAAAGGAGAAACCTGTACAAACTTTTCAGTCCACACACCTTCCTCCTGCCAGAGAAGATCATTCAGCATCCCATCGATAACGGGTTTATTGTCTGAGATTTTCGTTGCGTAATATACACGTTTATATGCTTTATCAAAAGGCACTACAGAATCTTGTTGTGCATAAGCAGATAAAAAGCAAAATAGGCTAACAATTATAGATATGCATTTCATGTGATTTCGTCTAAAGAATGGACGAAGATACATAAAACAATTATTACATCAAACAAGCAGACACTTTCTTTCTATCAGTTTGTTGCGTTTCGAATTCGGAGCCCAGAGCAGCACTCCCCATCGGTACATTTTCGTTTCGGTACACCATCTGGCTGTAGACAGTACTTCTGGCTGATGTGTGGAATTCTTTGGCTCCTGTTTCCTGCTCGATCTGTGCAATATTATTTTCCCTTACTCCGCAACCGGGCATAATAATTATACGTTCACCGGCCCTTTGTACCAACTCAGCCAATAAAGGAATTCCCTTTACAGCATCCTGCTGCTGTCCTGAAGTGAGGATTCTGTCACATCCTGCAGTAATAATCTGCTCCAAAGCTTCAAAAGGATCCCTGCACACATCGAATGCCCTGTGAAATGTTACTGACAAAGGCTTGGATGCCGCCACTAATTTATTTAGTAATGGAACATCCACATCTCCTTCTTTTGTGAGGCATCCGAAAACAACACCATGTACTCCAAGCTGTTTCGCCAATTCAATATCATACAACATGGATTGAATCTCTGCCGGAGTATATAAAAAATCACCTCCTCTGGGTCTGATAATGATATTTATATCAATATGGGAAGTAAGCTCCTTAGCCATTCTGATTTCACCATAACTCGGAGTTGTACCTCCCTCCGGAATACCGGCACATAGTTCAACCCTTGCCGCCCCCCCGGCTTCTGCTTCCACGCAACTTGCCGCAGAATTTGCACAAATTTCAAGAATCCTTTTCTGATTCATATACTATAATCTGATTTAAATAATATCCCCGTCTTATGAGAGGACGGGGACAAACAATCTATTTTATTTTACCGGAAGAATTTCAATCCAATAATTATCCGGGTCATTAATAAAGTAAAGCCCCATGGATGTGTTTTCGTAACATACACATCCAAGCTCTTTATGGTATTTACGGATTTCATCGTAATCGCCTTCCACTCGCATACACAAATGGCTCTCATTTTCTCCAAGTTCATATGGTTCTTTCTTGTCTCTTAACCAGGTAAGTTCCAACAGGAATCCTGTTGTTTCTTCGCCGAGGTAGACCAGAATAAATGAACCGTCGGATGCCACTTTACGTTTTTTTTCTTTCAGTCCCAAAGCCTTTTGGTAAAATTCAATACTTCTCTCAAGATCAAGAACATTGATATTGAAATGATCAAATCTGCTTTTTATCTCCATAATTCTATTTAATAGTTTAAAATTCAAAACTTTCTCCCGGTTTTGTTATCATTACAAACCGGACATCCTTCATGCGTGCGTATGCAGCAAATGCATTTGCTTTATCATATTTGATTCCAAAATGCATGGGTGCAAAATTCTTTACAGATATATAATCTATCAACTGTTCCGCCCCCCGCATGTAATCTTTTCCCAACCGGGGATCAACCGGAAACATGGCCATATCAATTAAAGGAACATTCTTGGCCAGATAGGACAATTCTTTCAAGTAGAAATCTTCATATTCGGCCGATTCCTGGGGAGTTGACTCTTCATTCCAATGCCAATTATTTAAATCTCCGGCATGAAATATCCGCTTCCCTCCTACTTCAATGTAAAACGACACGCCCATATCGGTGGAGCCAAACGCCTCAATCTTCAACAAATCATCCTGATAAGTTTCTCCTTTGTTTAAATATATAGCATCCGTAGCAGATGCTTTACCATCTACCAGAATATCCTTCGAAAAGATATAGTGAATATCCGGTCTGTTAATTTTCCAGGATAAAACTTCGGGCGTGAAATGATCACTATGCCCGTGTGTTGAAAGCACATAAAAAGCGCCCGGACGATTCAGAAGAATATCCTGAACAATTTTACGACCTTTTACGTCTGACTGATCTTTATAAAAGTCGATTAAAATTGTATAATCGTCGCCCTCTATCGCATAGCAACTGTGATAAATATATATTAATTTCATCTTCATTAAATTTATTTTCTGCTTATAAAACCCCTTTCAAGTAAATTATGTTCGCAGCACACACAAATTACATCAACATCATTTACTCTTATTATCAGATTATTACATATTATAACACAAGTTGTGCATACAAAAATACAGCATTTAATGCAGAAATCCACCCTATACAACAAAATTGCAGGAATATTTGGATTGTTAAAATATTATACTACCTTTGCACTCGTTAAGAAAAAAAGCAATGCCTCTTTAGCTCAGTTGGCCAGAGCACGTGATTTGTAATCTCGGGGTCGTTGGTTCGAATCCGACAAGAGGCTCAAATAATTTTTATTGTAGGGCAGTTACCAGAGTGGCCAAATGGGGCTGACTGTAACTCAGCTGACTTCGTCTTCGGTGGTTCGAATCCATCACTGCCCACAAAATTTCAGAACCATGCATTCACTAATGCATGGTTCTTTGTTTATAGTATCAGCCCAAATAGTACATTTGTAAAAATAAATTGACGGTCAATGATGACAAAGGATAAATACATAGGCCATTTGTTGATTTTTATGGTAAATATTCTGTTTGCAATAAATATCTCCATCTCCAAATCATTATTACCCATACATGTTACCCCTTTTGGCTTAACCTTGTTGCGTATGCTGTTTGCCTGTGTAATGTTTTGGATAACGTCTCTTTTTTTGCCTAAGGAACATGTATCAAAAAAAGATCTTGCCTTACTATTTTTCTGTTCGATGACGGGGATTGCCATAAACCAGGGATTGTTCATATACGGACTTACAAATACCTCGCCAATCGATGCATCGATCATATCGACTGCGTCTCCCATATTTGTGATGGTACTGGCAGCAATCATACTAAAGGAACCCATTACACGGATGAAAGCTTTCGGGGTATTGGTTGGCGCAACAGGAGCAATCGGGCTTATCTTGGCTTCAGGACAAGTGGCTTCCGGTAAAAGCAATCTGCTAGGTAATATGTTGTGTATGCTAAGCTCGTTTTCATATTCCATATATCTGGTTATCGCCAAACCCATTACTAAACGCTACTCGTCTGTCACAATAATGAAGTGGATGTTTCTTTTTTCAACCCTTGTTATATTTCCATTTACTTACAACGACCTTATTGAAACGCCTGCATTTCATGGAACTATCAACAGTCAATATATTTTGTCAATTCTTTATGTCCTGTTTTTTGCAACCTTCATCCCTTATCTGTTAATTCCCATCTCATTGAAGAGGATACGTCCCACAACCATGAGTATGTACAATTACATACAGCCCTTAGGCGCATCCATCATAGCCATCCTGGTTGGTCAAGACACATTTTCGTTGGTCAAACTCATTGCGGCTGTATTTGTTTTCTCAGGCGTCTACTTGGTAACACAAAGTAAAAGTCGCGATGATATAGAAAGAAGTATTGCTTTAAAAAACAGGAAAAAGTAAGCAAAAAGGCAACTTTACAAACAAAACATCAAGTTATTTCCCTAAAAACGCTTTCAATTGAAAAATTATCACTAATATTGCCGAATAAATAACAACGAATTCAATCGAACAGAAAATAATGATTGCAACTTTTGCATACCATACCTGGGCATTGACAATGACCCCTTAGGGGGGAAGAATCTACATATAAGCATACGCAGCAACCACGTTCTGCGATGTTGCAATCCTTAGTATTGCATCTCTTTTACCGGCATGCCCGGTCCTTTCAATCTAGAAATATAAATTAAATACGTCATACCGATGAAAGTATTAAAATTCGGCGGAACATCCGTAGGTTCCGTGAATAGCATTTTGAGTGTGAAGAAGATAGTAGAGGCTATTGAAGAGCCTGTCATTGTAGTTGTTTCCGCCTTAGGAGGAATAACGGACAAATTACTTGCCACCTCAGCTATGGCATCGAAAGGCGATGTTGCTTACGAAAAAGAATTTTCAGAAATTATCTCCCGTCACCTGGATGTGATAGAAGGAGTAATACCAGATATAACGATACGCAAGGAAGTTCAAAAACAGACAATGTCCTTGCTTGACGAACTTGGAAACATCTTCAGAGGGGTTTATCTTATCAATGATTTGTCGGCCAAAACTTCCGATACAATTGTAAGTTACGGAGAACGGCTTTCGTCTTTGATTGTATCAAATGTGATAAATGACGCTGTGTTATTCGATTCACGTAAGTTTATTAAAACAATCAAGCAGTTTAACAAACACATTGTTGACTTCGACCTTACGAACGCTCTTATCAAAGAGACATTCTCCTCCTTACCTAAAGTATCCTTAGTTCCTGGTTTTATATCAACAAGTAAGGAAAATGGAGAGATAACAAACCTGGGAAGGGGTGGTTCGGATTATACTGCTTCTATTCTGGCAACAGCATTGGATGCCTCCATTCTTGAGATCTGGACGGACGTTGATGGCTTCATGACTGCCGATCCGAGGGTTATCAGCTCGGCATATGTTATTGATCAGCTAACCTTTATTGAGGCAATGGAGTTGTGTAACTTTGGAGCCAAGGTTATATATCCTCCAACAATCTACCCCGTATATCATAAAAATATACCTATCCGAATCCGAAATACGTTTAATCCGGACGCGCCTGGCACATATATCTCGAAAGAAAAGCCGGCCAACGAAAAACAAAAATCAATTAAGGGAATTTCCTCTATTAACGACACTTGCCTGATTACTGTACAAGGATTGGGTATGGTTGGTGTAATTGGAGTAAACTACAGGATATTCAAAACGCTTGCCAAAAGCGGCATAAGTGTTTTTATGGTATCGCAGGCCAGTTCGGAAAACAACACCTCATTTGCTGTTCGCAACGCAGATGCGGAAGTGGCAGTAAAGGTGTTGAATGAAGAGTTTGCATTAGAACGTTCGCAGGGTGAAATCAATGATATTGAAGCAGAAACCGATCTGGCAACCGTTGCAATTGTAGGCGAAAACATGAAACGCACACCCGGTATTGCCGGCAGACTGTTCGGAACGTTAGGGCGCAGCGGTATCAGTGTTATTGCTTGTGCACAAGGAGCATCCGAAACAAATATCTCATTTGTAATCAAAGCAAAATACCTTCGGAAAGCCTTAAACTCTATTCACGACTCCTTTTTTCTGTCGGAATACAAAGTGCTTAACCTGTTTGTAACCGGAGTTGGAATCGTGGGTGGCAGTCTGCTTGAACAAATAAAAAACCAGCGGGTAAACCTGATGGAACAAAACGGACTTAAACTGAATGTTGTTGGGATAGCCAACACACGGAAAGCATTGTTCTGCAGAGAAGGTCTGGACCTTACCAATTGGCAAGACGATTTAAAGGTGAAAGGTCTGGATAGTTCGCCGGTAAAACTTTGTGAAGAGATTCTTCAGATGAATATATTTAATTCAGTTTTTGTGGATTGCACTGCTAGTCCGGATGTTGCAGGGCTTTATGAAACATTGCTAAACAACAATATATCTGTGGTTGCTGCCAATAAACTGGCTGCATCATCATCATACGACAATTATTTTAAACTTAAAGAGATTTCCCGTCACCGTGGCGTCAAATTTCTCTTTGAAACCAATGTTGGAGCTGGACTTCCCATCATCAATACGATGAACGACCTGATCAACAGCGGCGATCATATTCTAAAACTGGAGGCCGTATTATCAGGAACGCTCAATTACATATTCAATACCCTGAGTGCAGATGTTCCGTTGAGTACAGCCATCCGAATGGCAAAGCAGGCAGGATATTCAGAGCCAGACCCACGCATTGACTTAAGCGGTAAAGATGTAATACGTAAATTGGTTATTCTGGCACGCGAAGCCGGTTATAAAGTAGAACAAGCCGATGTTGTAAAGGATCTGTTTATTCCTGAGAAGTTCTTTGCCGGTTCATTGGAAGATTTTTGGAGTAGCATTACCGAACTGGACGCAGAGTTTGAAGAAAAAAGACAATATCTGGAAAAAGGACACAAGCGTTTCCGTTTTGTAGCTTCCATGGAAAAGGGTAAATGCCGTGTGGGACTACAGGAAGTAGACAGTCATCATCCCTTCTACGAACTGGAAGGGAGCAATAACATAATCATGATTTCCACGGAGCGATATCACGAATATCCCATGATTATTAAAGGTTACGGAGCCGGAGCCGATGTTACGGCAGCCGGTGTGTTTGCAGACATAATTTCCATAGCCAACATTCGTTAATAAATCAGGAGGAAAGGGTACATTATGAAACACATAGTTATTTTAGGCGATGGAATGGCCGATGAGCCAATTGAAGCCCTGGGAGGTCTTACACCCTTACAAGCTGCTGATACACCTTACATGGATAAATTGGCCGCATTAGGAAGAAATGGAAGACTAAAAACCGTACCGGATGGCTTTCATCCGGGAAGTGAAGTAGCCAATATGGCGGTTTTAGGATATAATATGCCAAAGGTTTACGAAGGCAGAGGGGTTCTTGAAGCTGCCAGCATCGGTGTAGAGTTGCAACCGGGCGATCTTGCCATGCGTTGTAATCTAATTTGCGTCGAAGGAGAGATTCTTAAGAATCATTCGGCCGGCCACATATCTACTGAAGAGTCGGACGAGCTGATTAAATTTCTGAATCAGGAACTGGGAAGCGAACAGGTGGTATTTTATACCGGCGTATCCTACCGCAATCTATTGGTGATTAAGGGTGGTGACAAACGTTTGGATTGTACTCCCCCCCACGATGTCCCTTTACGTCCGTTTCGTCCATTGCTTATTAAACCGGAAGCTCCCGAAGCAAATGATACAGCCGAATTATTAAACAACCTGATACTTAAATCTCAGGAAATACTCAAAGATCATCCGGTAAACCAACGACGAATAGCGCTGGGTAAAGATCCCGCCAACAGTATCTGGCCCTGGTCTCCGGGATACCGTCCCGCCATGGAAACCATGCAGCAGATGTATGGTTTTGAAAAAGGGGCTGTTATCTCGGCAGTCGACCTCATCAGAGGTATCGGCGTATATGCCGGATTGGAGGTTCTAACTGTCGAGGGAGCCACAGGGCTATACGACACCAACTACGAGGGAAAAGCAGAAGCTGCCTTGCAGGCGCTGAAGACAAACGACTTTGTCTACCTGCATGTGGAGGCAAGCGACGAAGCTGGTCACGAAGGGGATGTAGATCTAAAAATAAAGACTATCGAGTATCTTGACAAGCGGGCTATCAAACCCATCTTTGAAACACTGCAGACATGGGATGAACCAGTGGCAATAGCTGTTTTACCCGATCACCCCACTCCATGTTCAATTCGGACGCATACTAACGAGCCTATCCCATTTATAATCTACAAGCCCGGACAAACACCCGATGCAGTACAACGCTACGATGAATATGCGGCTAAAGAAGGATATTACGGAGAGTTGAAAGAGGATGAGTTTATGCGTGAATTTCTTAAAGACTAAAAAGATGAAATATTATAGTACAAACAGACTGGCTCCTCTTGCCACCTTAGAAGAGGCGGTAGTTAAAGGACTGGCAGGCGACAAGGGTCTGTATATGCCAGAAAAGATAAAGGCATTACCATCATCTTTCTTCGAAAAAATGAAGGATATGTCTTTTCAGGAAATTTCATACGTAGTTGCCGATGCCTTTTTTGGCGAAGATGTAGATGCCGATATCTTGAAACAAATTGTATACGACACACTTCCCTTCGATGCTCCGGTGGTGCATGTAAACGACTCAATTTATAGTCTGGAGTTATATCACGGCCCCACGCTTGCATTTAAAGACGTAGGCGGCAGATTTATGGCCCGTCTGTTAGGTCATTTTATACGTAAACAAGGTAAGAAAGAGGTCAACGTATTGGTTGCCACCTCGGGAGATACCGGAAGTGCCGTTGCCAATGGCTTTTTAGGTGTACCGGGTATCCATGTGTATGTATTATACCCCAAAGGGAAAGTCAGCCCCATTCAGGAATGCCAGTTCACCACTTTGGGTCAGAATATTACAGCCCTGGAAATTGAAGGAACATTCGACGACTGCCAGGCACTCGTAAAAACGGCTTTCATGGACAAGGAGCTGAATGCCCACATGCAACTGACATCGGCTAACTCCATTAATGTGGCACGTTTCCTGCCACAGGCATTCTACTACTTTTATGCCTATGCACAACTGGCTAAGATGGGTAAGGCAGATAACCTTGTATTCTGTGTTCCGAGTGGTAACTTTGGAAATATAACTGCCGGACTATTTGGAATGCGGATGGGATTACCTGTTAAACGTTTTATTGCAGCTAACAATCGGAACGATGTATTTCTGCAGTATCTGCAAACAGGTATCTATACCCCTCGTCCCTCGGTGACTACCATAGCCAATGCTATGGATGTAGGCGACCCCAGTAATTTTGCCCGGATACTGGATCTGTACGGAAATTCACACGAAGCCGTCTGTGAAAAAATCAGCGGATGCATGTATACAGATGAAGAAATAGCCGAGACAGTAAAGTCAACCTTTACAGAAACCGGTTATTTGCTGGATCCTCACGGAGCTTGTGGATACCGCGCCCTGAAGGAGCAACTAAAAGAGGGGGAAACCGGTGTTTTCCTGGAAACAGCACATCCGGCCAAATTCAAAGATACTGTAGAGGCTATCATTGGAACATCGATCGACATTCCTGTCAAATTGCAGGAGTTTATGAAGGGAACCAAACAAAGCATCGGATTGCAGAAGGATTTTGAAGGATTCAAAAGCTTTTTGATGAATTGCTGAACCGCCTCGCTGGGGCTCCTAAACGTAATATAACGATGGATTTATGAGTATTCGTTTAGTAGAACATAAAGTTGTTTCTAAAACCAGCAACAGTTTGTTTGTAGAGCTTGCAGCTTGTAGAAGCTGCTGTAGTTTGTAGAACATACTGTAGCTTCCAGAGAATACAGATTTTTGTAGAATATACCGTAACTTCTAAAGCATAAAGTAGTTTCAAAAGTATGCAGCAGTTTGTAAACGAGTAGATTGCACAACATGCAGCAGTTTGTAGAACGTAGCAGTTTGTGGAACGTGCAGTAGAGAGATCTGTAAATTACAGTATAAAGAATATATCGAAAATAGGAAAAGGAGTCCGGTATTTGCACCGAACTCCCTTTTTATTACGTACTTTAGTATCAATCTGATTTAAGAAGCCATTTCCAAAGAGCTCTCATTTCTTCAGAGATTACTTCATTTTATTTTACTTCCAGTACAATCACCTGGTCAGGATCTTCCGCTGTGGGAGCAATTGCCGGCAAAGTAAGCACCTTCTTTTTGAAGCTAAACTTCACGGGCGAACCATCCTTTAATAAAGTTGCCTTTGTTATTTTCTTGTAAGGAAAATCGGTAAGAACAATTTCGGGTTGTGTACCTTGCAATATATGCACATATACCTTACCAGGTTTTGTGGTGAGGCATCCCCAAGGCTGTGGACGAATATATCCGCCTTCAGTATTGTAAATACTTTCTCCGTATATTTTAATCCAGTCACCTATTTCATTGAAAACATGGACAAATTCGGGCTGCATTTCCCCGTTAGGCAACGGCCCGATATTCAGGAGCAGGTTACCCCCGTTTCCGGCCGATTTTACAAGCAAGCCAACTACTTCTGCCTTCGATTTGAAAGAGCTGTCTGTTATCGAATACCCCCAGGTATTGTTTATGGTAGCACAAGTTTCAAGCGGCAGATGAGAAATGGTCTGGAAACTCAATCCCTTCGTATTTTCGCCCGGCACATCTTGCTCGAACATTTGGAAATCCTCGCCGGCAAGAGGTGACATATGATGGTTGTTCCCAATCAGACAACCCGGCTGCAAAGCATGGATATGATCGTAAATCTCACGCATGTGCCAATTTACAAAGACATCCGAATCCTTACGAGTCTCACTTTCTACCGGCATCTGATCCCAATAACCATCAAACCATATTCCTCCAATCGGACCATAATTGGTAAGCAGCTCGCTAAGCTGGTTTTTCATAAACTGGATGTAATCTTCCCAATTACCTTTCACTGTACGCCCCGTACCCTGACCTGTCCGGCCTGTCCACCACGAATAATCGTTGCGGCGCCAATCCAGAATAGAATAATAGAGGAAAAGTTTCATATCCTGTTTACGGCACTCCTCGGCCAACTCTTTCAGAACATCCCTTTTAAAATGGGTATTCATTATATTAAAATCGGAATACCGGGTATTCCAAAGGCTGAAACCATCGTGATGACGGGTAACAAACGTAATATACTTCATCCCGGCCCGTTTGGCATCCGCCACCCATCTGGCCGCATCAAAATCTACCGGATTAAAACTCTTGGTAAGCAACGAATAATCCTTGATCTTTATGTTTTTATTATTCATCACCCATTCGCCATCCCCCAGCAGACTGAAAAGTCCCCAGTGAACAAACATACCGAATTTAGCATTTTTGAACCATTCGCGGGATTGCATATTCGCATCGGATGGTGTATAGGGTTGAACCGGAGGTTGAGGGACAACGGGCGACTGCGCAAATAGAGAGGCACTCAATGCCAAAAGCGTCAAGCTAGTCACAATAATTTTCTTCATGATTAAAAATATAATATGGATACTAAAAGAACAAAAATAAACAATCCCGGAGAAATTCGGGTCGAATTTTCCGGGATAAATAATAAAAGGCAGATAATACTTAGTCTATCGCCCACTGTTTCATTTCATACATATCAAGATACTCATCCCATTCCGGATCCACTTCCGTATATATTTCGATTGGTAATAATTCAAAAGATTCCAATGCTTCATTGAGACGTTCACCAAATACACGTACCGTACGGGTATAGAATATCCAGGTCTTCTCTCCACCACCGGTATATACACCCGTAAGAATTGCCAGCTTATCCTTTTCCATCGCTTTCGCCATAGCCTCTTGTACACTTTCCATTTTCTCGGCCAATTCGTCCGAAGGCATCCCTTTCTCGTCGCCTTCAAACTTCCACGAAATTTCCACTCTCTCCTTAAACTTACCCGACTTTACAAATTCGGTCAGCTCTTCTCTACCACAAACCGTGACAAGCTGCCCTTTTTCGTCTTCCGAAAGTGCAGTAAACCATTCCTTACTTAGTCTCATATCCTTAATGTATTAATTTTTCGTATTTTTCTTCAAAGATAGTTTACAACACGAACTATCCGTACTTATCGCGTAAAAAAAGAGTGTGTTATACAGCTTATTCATTTTTTCGTCCCTTCAACCAGAGCTGATACGAATTTATGGAATTCTGCCACAACACATAAGCCGCTGGAGCTATGGACGCAATTGGATTTAAATACACCTGAGCCATCCAGATGGCAAGGATTGTATTCTTCTGTCCCAGACCTTGTCCGGACGACACCGGATCTCCATACGTTTTACCCAAACGCCTGCCCAATAGAAATTGACCTACACAGATTACAAGCGAAACCACAGCCAATCCAATCTCAACGGTATAATCGGGATCTTGCTGCTCTACCAGAAACCTTACAGTACTACCCGTAACGATAGTAAGCGCCACAGCCCACAAATAAAAAGACAATTTATGAACGCTAAGTATCCTGGCATGCAGTTTAGGAAGAAATGCTCGTAAAGACCAGGCGAATACTAAAGGAAGAATCAGCAGCGGACCAACCTGGCGGCAGATAAAAAGAAAAGATTCGAAGAATGGCATCTCACTCTGGCTCCCCATAAAAGAAAACAAAACGGGAGCCATTATCGCCACTCCAATGTTGCATAACAACACATAATTAGTCAGAAATGCCACACTCCCCCCTAACATACCTGTAATAACAGCCGCCGTTGTGGCGGTTGGAGCCAGCACACAGATAAGCGCGCCCTGGGCCACCACCGGATCATACAGGTATACCAACCCATACACAACGACACAACCAACCAACTGAATAAGCAATAGCCATTTATGAAGCGGATGCAATCGCATCTCACGGGGCGACAACTTACAAAACGTAAGCAATAGCATCGTAAAAATAAGATACGGTGTAAGGAAAGAAATATAACCGACCAACCGGTAAGAAAGAGCTCCCGTAAGCATGGCAAGTGGAAGCATCCAATCCTTTATAAATTTAAGCACGATACCTATATATTAAAAACCAGTACAAAGGAACGGTTTATATAGTAAAGTAACAAACGAAATTCCACAAAATAACATCTTCCGGCTTTGCCGGAAGATGTTAACAACGAATTATCAAGTGTCTATAAAAAATCAATACAGATACCCATTAATATGCAGATTCGAATCATACATCGCAAATGCGGATACATTTTTCAAGGGAAGCAATAGGATCGGCCTGTTTGGGGACAAACTCCTGTCCTACAAAACCTTTATAACCGGTCTTCACAATCGCCTGCATGATAGCCGGATAATAAAGCTCCTGAGTTTCATCAATCTCATTTCTACCAGGATTTCCTCCTGTATGTATATGTGAAAAGAAAGAATGATAACGGTTTATGTTCTCAATGATATTACCCTCCATAATCTGCATATGATAAATATCATACAACAGTTTAAAATTGGGAGAACCCAAGCGACGGCATAATTCAACACCCCATACCGTATGATCGCACAAATAATCCTTATGCCCTACACTGTTAAGCAGCTCCATGGTAAGTACCACATTGTGTTTCTCGGCTATAGGGAGTATGCGTTTCAACCCTTTCTCACAATTCTCCCACCCCTGCAGATCGGTAACCCCGTTCCGTTTACCTGCAAAACAAATCAGGTTGGTTAGTCCGGCTGCTGCTACCTGCGGTATAACCTCTTCGTAGCTTTTAACCAGTTCATCGTGCAATGAAGGATCGTTAAATGCCCGGTCAATTCCTAAACCGGCTCCCTGCGCCATAGCCACCGTGAGTCCGTTTTGCTGCACGATGGGCCAATCTTTCGGATCCAGCAGCTCTACAGATTCAATTCCTATGCGTTTACAGATTTTACAGAATTCATCCAGATCATAATTCCCGAAACACCATTTGCTCACAGAGTGACGGATATTGCCTTTCAGGGGAGCAGGGACATTCTTTTTTGATTGTTTTGACTGTGCTGAAACACCCGATACTGCCAAAGCCGCACCACCTGCCAATACCGTTTTAATGGCTGTACGCCTGTTTATGTTCTTCATATAGATTGTAAATATGATTAAAAATCAAATATAGTATTTTTATCTTTTCTATACCTTAAGCTTTATATTAATCTTCATTAATCCCCAGGCAATTGCCAGAATCAGGAAAGAGTAGACAACCGATTTAAGCAATCCCGGCAAACCGGAGGTAAGCACCTCCGGATACGAAACCTGCAGCAGCGACTGCAAACTATACCATACATAGGGTATAATATAACAGGTTAGCGTAACTTTGCCTGCCGGAGCGAGTATTTTAAACCAACCGCTTTTACCCAATACATCCGTTAGCAGATATATAAATGCGAATAAAGGGAAAAAGATTGAGCAGCAATAAAAAAACCAGGTGGGAGTTGCCTGTAGTTTTGATATTATCCAGAAGTTGTGCGATACAACTCCTGCAATCAGCATCCCGATTCCAATCTGCAGGAAGAGCAGTAAAAAGCAATTGGGCCTTTGAGGATTTGCAAATCGCTGCATCAGGATGGATGCAACAACGCCAGTATGACCAAAGGCATGCAGAGTAGCTTCACTGGGCAGATACTGAATAAAACCAATCGTGCTGAACAGGCCTGCTTCCGAACATACCGAGCAACCCAACATCAGCCCTAAAGCTATCAGATTCAACGTCAGATCGGACCTTATTAAAAGATATATGGAGGCACACACCAAGTAAGTCCACCCGATAAGCCCCAATATACCCCACCACTGTGGCGAAAAAGAGGAACCATTCACACCGCGGTAGCGATAAAACAGGTATACTAATATGGCAACCCCCAACAGTTTCATTGCCGTAAACAACCATTTTCTTAAACCGGAAACCTTGGGATAAACACTCCAGACAAGGAAAAACGCCAATACCATAAGGATAGAAAACCAGGGCTTTGATATACCGGTTGCCGTGGCATCAATGGTATCCCGGTTAACGGTAAAAAGCCCCATCACCAGCAGTGCAACCGTACGCCAGAAAATATGGACAGCCACCTGCCCCGTAGTATCACCCTTCTTGAAGCGGTTTTCAATGGCAAACGGAACAGCCATTCCCATAGCAAATAAGAACCCCGGAAATATTGTATCGGAAAAACCCAGCATATCTTCATGTTCCGTAGCATGCAGTAACCAATGCGGGATATCCCTCAACCCGGGAATATCATTTACAAAAAGCATCAGGAACATGGTAAGTGCACGGAATATATCTAATGCCTCCACGCGCAGCATCTTTATATTATTCATAAACAGATCGTATATTTAAGGATAACTGAGATGGCAACAAAGATAAATGAATTACCCAGATAAGCAAACATAAAATAAAAAAACACCGCACTTTATACTACTGTGCGGTGTTTTAAGTATCTATACCAACAGCCTAAAAGGCTGCCGGATCAGCGTAAAGGAATATACTGAACAAAGGCCTCGATAGCTTCGTAAGATGCAAGTCCGAGGTCGTTGTAAAGTTCGGCAGTAGCACGGTTACGATCTTCGGCACGTTGCCAGAACAAACGCTCGTCGTCACCAAGGAACGGAGCACTTTCCATCTGCGACTGATGTTTCAGGATCGAGTTACGTTTAAAGCGTAATTCTTCCGGACTGATTGGAACGGCCATTTCAACGTGGTCCATTTCCCATTCTGCCCAGGCACCGCGATACATCCATACACGGCAATTCTTCATCCATTCTTCATCTTTCACATCATCGATGGCAGCCAGGATAGCATCCAGACAAACCTTGTGTGTTCCGTGAGGATCGGCTAAGTCGCCTGCCACGAACATCTGATCGGGCTGAATCTTTTCGATAAGCGCCTTTACAATGTCCTTATCGGCTTCACCCAGGTCGTTCTTCTTTACCAGACCGGTTTCGTAGAAAGGCAAATCAAGGAAATGCACATTCTCATCCTTAACACCTGTATAACGACAAGCTGTGCGTGCCTCTTCGCGACGAATAGTACCCTTCATGAAAAGCACATCCGGTTTTTCTTTTTCGCCTTCCACCTTCTCGTGAAGCAGGTAATGCTTTATCTCGTCGGCTTTCTTCAGAACAGGATCATCTTTCGATGCATACTTCTCACAAACATTGTGCAGGTAAGAAACGTAGCGGATTACCTCTTCGTCGCCAACGGCAATATTACCCGAAGTCTGGTATGCCACATGTACATCATGATTCTGAACACAAAGACGGCGTAAAGTTCCACCCATGGAAATTACATCATCATCGGGATGCGGACTAAACACAATCACCTTCTTAGGATATGGATTTGCTCTTTCGGGACGGTTGCTGTCGTCTGCATTGGGTTTACCACCCGGCCATCCGGTGATAGTATGCTGCAGATCATTGAAGATCTTTATGTTTACATTGTAAGCCGAACCGTAAATACCAAGCAGTTCGCCCAAGCCGTGTTCGCTGTAATCTTTATTTGTAAGTTTCAGGATCGGTTTTTTGGTAAGCTGACACAACCATACGATGGCACGTCTTATCAGCTTATTATCCCAATCGCAATTTGTAACCAACCAGGGATGGCTGATACGGGTAAGGTTGTAGGCAGCCGATAGGTCGATCACCACCTTCGCATTATCGTGATTCTGCAAGAAAGTAGCCGGAATCGTATCGCTTAATTTACCTTCAACCGCGTTGAATATGTTTGCAGCTTTATCTTCACCCCATGCCATTAAGATAATGTTCTTCGACTTCATAATGGTAGAAATACCCATTGTGATAACGCTGGTGGGCACATTGTCGATGGAGTTGAACATACGTGAAGCCTCCTTGCGGGAATTGTTGTCCATAAAAACCAGACGAGTTGTGGTATTGGCACTCGACCCCGGACCGTTAAAGCCGATATTACAAGCATATCCTACACCCAACAACATATAGTCTATTCCCCCTACCTGTTGAATCTGACGTTCGTAGTTACGGCAGAATTCGTAGATATTATCCTTTTCCATGAAACCGTCTGGCGAAAAGATATTGGCCGGATCGATATCTACATGGTCGAGAAGAGCCTCTTTTAATTGAGAAAGATTGCTGAATGCGGCAGATGTCAACGGATAAAATTCGTACACGTTGAACACTTTAACATTCCGGAAGCTCAATCCTTCTTCCTTGTGCATCCGAACCAAATTACGATAAACACTGATAGGAGAACGTCCGCCTGAAAGTCCCAACACCAGCTTTTCGCCGGCAGCTTGTTTCTTACGGATCTCCGTTGCAATCTCTGTAGCAATGGCTAATGCACCTTTGTCGGCCGATTCGTAAATATTCGTCGGAATTTTCTCGAAACGGGTCAAGACAGAATGCTCATAGGCGTTATCAGGACGATAGAACCGCTCAGGGATGCGGGTCAACGTAATTTGAGAACTAAGGTTTGTTTTCATTATTATTCTGATTTAGTACAACATATATATCATAAACGTTTAAGCTGCAAATATAACCTTTTCTGAACGTACCTCAAATAACTTTTTTAATAAAAAGATGAAACATCAAGGTATTCTTTATTTATTTTAAAATCTTTTTCACGATTTCAGGTCTTCCAGCTCTTGTATACAACAACTCCAAAGGTCCATTGTTTCGGACAATTCCTTTTTTATGGCACCATATTTTGCATATAAGGCTGTATCTGCAGAGCCTTCGGGCGTTGCAAGCATGGATTCCAGTTGGGCTTGTTCGGCTTCCAGCCGTTCTATTTTTGCTTCCGCTTCGGCAACCGACTTTTCGGCCTTTTTCAACGCCCTGTTTTGTTCCTTACGGGATTCGTACGACATTTTACTCTGTGAGGGCTGGTCGTCCGTTTCCATGTTTTTTTGTGCCAGTGACGTCGCTTTTTCAAGCTCCTGCAGGTTATCCATCTTCTTCCGGTTAAGGAATTCATAAATACCACCCAGATGCTCTGTCACCCGCTGGTTGCCAAACTCATACACCTTATCCACCAGTCCGTCAAGGAATTCGCGGTCGTGCGACACCAGGATCACCGTTCCATCAAATTCGCGCAAGGCGTCTTTCAGCACGTCTTTCGATCGCATGTCCAAATGGTTTGTGGGCTCATCAAGTATCAGCAAATTAACCGGCTCCAGCAACAGGCGTATCATGGCAAGGCGGCTTCGCTCACCTCCCGACAATACCTCCACTTTCTTGTCCGACGCTTCGCCTCCAAACATAAAAGCACCTAAGATATCCCTTATTTTGGTACGTATATCTCCCTGGGCCACATAATCGATGGTGTCGAATACCGTAAGTTTGTCGTCCAGTAACTGAGCCTGATTCTGGGCAAAGTAACCGATCTTCACATTGTGACCGAGCTGCAGCTTGCCTTCAAAATCAATCTCACCCATGATACATTTTACCAACGTAGACTTACCCTCACCGTTTTTGCCCACAAAGGCCACCTTATCGCCCCGGTTGATAGTTAATGTTGCATGTTCGAAGATAAGGTGATCGCCGTATCGTTTGGCAACGTCTTCCATAATAACCGGATACGAACCCGATCGGGGAGCCGGTGGAAACTTAAGGTTCAGCATAGCTGTATCCACTTCATCCACCTCAATCCGATCTATTTTTTCGAGCTGTTTGATACGCGATTGTACCTGAACAGATTTGGTTGCCTTGTAACGGAACCGCTCAATAAAGGCTTCCGTATCCTGAAGCTTTTTCTGTTGATTCTCAAATGCCCGCATCTGTTGTTCCCTCCGCTCTTCGCGCAGCACTACATAATGAGAGTAATTTACCTTATAGTCGTATATCTTACCAAGCGAGATCTCGATTGTACGGAAAGTCGTGGCATCAATAAAGGCCCGGTCGTGCGAAACAAGTATAACCGCATTGGCACGGGTAGCCAGAAAGTTCTCGAGCCACTGGATGGATTCAATATCAAGGTGATTGGTAGGCTCATCCAGTAATAATACGTCGGGCTGACGAAGCAATAATTTAGCCAGCTCGATACGCATACGCCATCCACCGCTGAATTCGGAGGTAAGCCGTTCGAAATCCTCACGTACAAAACCGAGTCCCATCAGGGTGCGTTCCAGCTCGGCCTGATAAGAGTTTCCCCCCATCATCTGGAAATGTTCGGTAAGGTGCGTCACCTTGTCTATCAGGTCGTGATACGACTCCGATTCGTAGTCGGTACGTTCGGCCAACTCTAAAGTAAGCCGCTCCAGTTGTTTTTCAAGTTGATGTATCTGGTCGAAGGCCTGTTCTGCCTCTTCGCGTACCGTACGTGTATCCGTAAGCTGCATTTGCTGAGGAAGGTACCCGATGGTAAGTTCTTTGGGAACGCTAATGTTTCCTGCAGTAGGCGATTGCAATCCCGCAAAGATTTTAAGCATGGTGGATTTACCGGCTCCGTTTTTACCAACCAAGGCAATCCTGTCTTTCTTGTTAACAACAAACGAAACATCATCAAAAAGTGTAAAACCACCAAACTCTACTGTAAGTCCTTCAACCGATATCATAATTCATTATTTATGACAGCAAAGATACAACAGATTAGGGGTTCTTTACAAACTTTTCGAGCAATAACAGCAGTTCGCTGTTTAACGGAAGGGAAGGATCCGAATAGGTAGCTAGCTGAGCCTGCTGTTCCATAACGCGACAGTCTTTAAGAATATGATTCATATCAGCTATCAGAAATAATCCGGCTTTGGGTGCAGCCTGCTTTAAAAGTTCGGCATCAACCCAGGGAACTTGTATGTCGGTCTTCCCTTGAACAATCAGCACCGGCATCTCCAGTGTACCTATTATTTCGAGAGGATTGTACTTGTAACACGAAATAAGATACGGCTGCACCGATGTTCTGAACAGAGCCTGCAAACCCAACGGAACCTGGGGGTAGAGTTTACCGTTCCGAAGCGAGTCGTTTATAGCTACCACCCGGTCTTTCAACTCCTGAGGCAAAGCCGACAGTTGCGATTCGATCAGCTTGTCCATCGGTTTACCGGAACCGGCTACCGAAACAAACCCTTTCACTTTGGTATTACTGCGGCATGCCACCATCCCGATAAGCGCCCCTTCGCTATGACCAAGCACATACACACCCTTAAAACGACGGTCGCCCGCCAGTTTATCTATCCACAAACGTACATCGTTTACATAATCGTCGAAACGTAACGAAAACTCATCTTTGGCAGCTGCGACACTGGATGCAATCCCTCTTTTATCAAACCGTACGGTAGCAATCCCCTTTTTAGCCAATCCCTCTGCTATCAGCTTCAGTGTATTGGGCTGTATGCCTAACTGCATGCTGTTTCCATTCATATCCGTTGGTCCGGATCCGGCAATCAGCAACACAACTGGATACCCCTCTCCTATTCCGGGAGTCATCATCATGCCCCGGATAATTCCCTGGGGTGTTTGCAAACTATACTCTCTGTCGTTTGGATTTGTAACAGTCTGTGCCTTCACCAAATGATTGCCAAGCAGAATAAAAAGACAAAGTGTTATGACAAAACGGACATTTCTCATTCTTTTTGTTTTAAATAGATTTACATCGATGTAAATTTATCATTTTTATTGAGCATTATAGCTTTTACAAACAAAATGTTTTTAACTTCGCCACATATATACTAACATCTATTAGTCATGAAAAGGAAAAGTTCAACTCTATTGCTTGCTACTGTGCTAGGTGGCAGCGTTATGTTTTCGTCTTGTATTGGTTCATTTGGCCTTACTAACAAGTTGTTGGCATGGAACCAGACAATCGACAGTAAATTCGTAAACGAATTGGTTTTTATCGCGTTTTGCATTGTACCCGTATATCCTATATCTGCTATGGCGGATCTGATCGTAATCAATTCAATTGAGTTCTGGTCGGGCGAAAATCCTGTGGCCGACACCGGCAAGGTTAAAACCATTGAAGGTAAAGACGGTATTTACACAGTTGAGACAAAAGCGGATGGTTACCAGATTAAAAAGGAAGGCGACGATAAGACCGTAGATCTTATTTTTGACAAAGCCGACAAAACCTGGAGTGTAGAAAGCGATGGCGAAACTGCCAAGCTTCTTAAATTTACGGAAGACGACAAAGTAGTAATGTATCTTCCCGACGGAAAAGAGATGAATGTTGAATTAAATCAGGCAGGTGTACTTGCTTTCAGACAGATCGCAGACAACTATAATTTCTTTGCTGCCCGCTGATAAATTCATCCGGATATGTATATTTAAGACCTCTGTTTTAAACGGAGGTCTTTTTTTGGTCCTATTATCTACTTATTCAGATTTATTATAAATTGTTTAACATGTTTTATAGCTAAAACTCTTGACAAATAAAAGCATTCCCGTATCTTTGCATCGTGGTTTTTTCATAATAGTATTAGATTTAAGGTTAACAAAGTTTGGTTAGGGGATGTCGGGATGACATCCTTTAATTGTTTAAAGACGGTTCATCTTCCAAATAAAACCGATTTATTGCAAAACAATCTGTTATCTATCATTATTCGGCTCTATCCTTTTAATTTACAAAGAGATATAAAATGACAGATCAAAAAATTGATCTGTCATCAACTATCATCTGTCATCCGCACGAAAGTGACCGGATGCACAATATTCGATTTAAAACTTACTTTTTAATGAAAGTTTTGGGGAATTCTGTTTGCTGAATGATACGATTCCCTCTCAAACGGATCCAGCTTTTAAATGCAGCTTCACCTTCTTGCAGGGTAATGACACGTGCACCGTTTTCAATGTTGATGTAGGTAGTTTTACCACCGGTAAAGCGTCCGTATACCAAAGCAATGCCGTCCAACCAGGCAATATAGTCGTTATCATGGTCGTGACCAACAAATGTACCCATTACATCGCCCGACTCCAGCATGGCGGTGAACATTCCCGAATTCACTTTCGGATTGCATTCGTCTTCAAAACGTAAACCAATGGCGCGGGTATTATAAGCTTTGTTATATTCGGGCAGGGCAATATGGAAAAAGGCCAGGGCTGGCAAAGGTTTGCCTCCATTTTGTTTGGTAAAGTCTGCACTTTGGTTTCTGTACCAATTAACCTGGTCTTGGGAGAACCAGCCATATCCTTCCACAGCTTTTATTTTACTGTACGAACGCGAGTCCATGCAATACAACACAGCCGCTGTTTTATTTCCGGCAGCACTCTTGATGGGTAACGTATAATTTCCGTATCCGGATACATTATCCGTTGTATCCTTAAACAAGCTCTTAGGATACGAAGCTACCAGCCGGGCAACCTGAGCACGCGAAAGATCCTGCTCGTCGTCGTGATTACCCAATGTTACGGCAAAAGGAATTCCTCTTTTACTAACAGCCTCTGTAACCACATCCCAGCCATTTTTGGCAGGAGCCTCTGTAACTACATCACCTGTAAATATTACCAGATCCGGTTTCTCGGCATCCAGGGTTTCGTTTATTACTGCCAGAGCCTCTTTAGACTCAGGTTTTGAAACACAATAATGCACATCTGTAAACTGAACGATCTTAAAACTTCCATCCTTACGAAAGGACAATTGTTGCGCCTGTAGTCCGGACACAGCAAACAAGGACAGGATAGCCACACAAAATAAACCGGTTTTTCTTGAAAAGTTATTCATGATACTATATATTAGAGTTATTGCGAATACCGCCAGAAAAGAGTTGCTTTACCGGCAATTCACTCATAATATACAAACATAAAACATTTTCCACCTATTCGTATTACGTTAATAATAAAAAAAGAGGATAAACAAGACATTTGCCTGTTTACCCTCTTTGTGTGTATTATTTATAAAAACTGTAGTAACAAATCTCTGCTAACAGAGAATTTGTTTCAGCTTTATATTAATAAGACCGCTTAGGAGTAGCTTCCTTCAATACCATCTGACGGCCTTGATATTCTGCACCATCCAATTCTTTGATTGCATTGATAGCTTCAGCCTCGATTGGCATTTCTACAAATGCAAATCCTTTAGATCTGTTAGTATCGCGGTCAATAATTAATTTTGCTGAATCAACTGTACCATAGTCTTCCATAACTTGTCTTAAATCCGATTCCTTAACTGAATAGCTAAGATTGCCAATGTAAATGTTCATAAAAAAACGATATAAAATAAATAATTAATAAAATAAACAATTAAGTTTGGGGAAAGATCAATTTCTGCAATAATTTTCTCGGGATGAGAAAGATAGATCGGAGAGAGAGAGCAATATAAACCTTCTTTTGTTTGTCTGATACAAAGAACGACATATAATTCCGATATCCAACTATACTTTCCTGTTTATTTTCAAATAAATAAGATTTAATTGGAAATCAGCCACTTTAAAGCATTACAATTAACGCTTGTTCACTAAAACAGACTCAATAGTCACTTCCAATCTGTTTAATCACGCGCAATTTTTCCTTTTGCCAAAACCTGCAATTTTACCGTTGTATTCCAATTTCGTACTGTAACCGACTTATAAAAAGGTAAAGAAACAATCTTACTCAGGTAGCTTTTACCGGCTTCGCTTATTAGGCGGGAAAAATAGATTGCTTTATTTCCGGAATTTAATTGGTCCACTCCTTGTCTTATTGGAATAAGCTTTTCGATGTCATCCGCATCAAGTAATCCATTTAAATAAATCACATCATATCGGTATAGATCGGGGGAAGATCCAAAACCTTGGGGAGCAGAAGAAATAATTGCGTCAACCTCTTGGGATGTAAATAAGAAAACACCCGATTGATATCCAAAATTCTCTTTTAAAGCCTGAGCTATTCCATCGGACAGAAGCTTACGATCCGATTGAGTCGTTGTAAACAATACGTTACCACTTTGAATATACGTCTCAACATCCTCCATCAATCCGGTGCGGAACAAAACCTCTTTTAAGTCAGCCATCCGGATAATCTGATTACCGCCCACATTAATTCCTCTTAAAAGCAAAACATAGACCGTTGGCTTCATCTCTTGTCTTTTTTCTTCTTTAGTATTTTATCATTGTTTTCTGCTACACGAAACAAAACAATCCGAGTAATCAGATCTAATGGAATAGCTTTATCAAAAGGAAATTGAATCGTTCCTTTCGAGATATTGAATGCTGACAAGTCCTCTTTAAATGCTTCAATTGCGGATGGTCCGGGATAAAACCCGATGTGTTTCTTATGACAGGCAAACTGTACCAATATTCCGTTTTTACGGAAAGAAGGCATCCCCCAACTGATTGTCTCTTCCACATCCGGCACAATCCGTTTTATTTCTGTCCGCATCATCTGCATACTTACCCGGGCTTCCTCCGGAAACAGGCTCAGGTAGTCGTCTATATTCTGAATTACATCCATTGCTTTATTTTTTAGAACAACAACAAAACGGATTAATCAACAATCAATTAACCATTATGACTAATTAATTTCAGAGAATTCTTATTTAAGATTTCAATACGCTTACCTACCACATGTATAATACCGTCCTTATCAAACTCGGATAAAATTCGGCTTATGGTTTCCCGGCTTGTATCAACCAGATTACCCATTTCTGATTGAGTTATAGGGAGTGTAAACGTATCCGATTCAAAAAGCTGATCGGCCATTTCAATCAGAACATCGGCTACATTTCCTCTGGTCTGCTTTTGAGTTCGGTTTGCACAACGACGATAAGACTCCAGCTGCTGCTGGCATAAATCTAAAATAATGTCGTAGGCAAAAGAATCATTTTCTTTAAGCAGGTAACGAAATACTTCCATATCAATAAAACAGACTTCCGCCTTTGTGATTGCCGTAATGGAGTACTGATTTATTTTATTACCAAATGTTGTAGGCAGTCCCAGATACGAAGGTGCTTTTACCAAACAAACAATTTGTTCGTGAGTTGGGCCCGTTAGGTGAAGTTTTACCATCCCCGAGCGAAGAAATGCCACATTGGTAGAATAAGTACCCTGTTTTATAATAGCATCACCTCTTGCAAATTGAACTGTTGCATGATTTGCATTCAATTTGTCGAAGCTACCTTTCTGAAGTACTCCTGTAGCCTGAACATTAAACGGACAATTAACACATTCTGTTTTCATATTACAAAGATAATTTATGTGATTCATATCACAAAATAATATGCACTCATTCACACAATATTTTCATTTACACCCAATTAGAACGTATATATTTGCAATCAAGAAATATATTCTACTAAAAACTATTCAATATGGAAGACATTAAAAATTCGGAGGTACTGTACCTTAAAGAACAGATTGAAACTTTGAACAAAAGAATCTCTGTACTTGAAAACGCGCGTAAAGATCAATTATCCATTGCTGTTGTTTCCGGAGATCTGGACAAGATTCTGGCGGCAATGATCATATCTATCGCTGCAGCAGCAATGGATACGAAGGTAAAGCTGTTCTTTTCTTTCTGGGCACTGTCGGCTTTACGCGACCCCAATAAACATCCCAAGGGAAAAGATGTGGTGTCTAAAATGTTCGGGATGATGCTTCCGAATGGTAAAAACAAACTTGCCCTGTCGCGTATGAACATGATGGGAATGGGCCCCATGATGATTCACGGATTGATGAAAAAACAAAACGTAATGTCTCTCGAACAGATGTTCAAGGAGGCAGCAGATCTGGAAATAGAAATTGTAGTGTGCGAAATGTCAATGAATCTGATGGGATTCAAGAAAGAAGAGATTATAGACTATCCACATTTAACATACGCAGGTGCGGCAACGTTTGTAACTGATGCCGGAGAAAGCAGCATGCAACTTTTCATTTGATGTGAGTTGAAACAAAAAATAGAATTATTAATCTGCCTTCAGAAACAAAGCTGGAAGCATAAACAAAATTATCATGACAAACGACGAATTAAAAGGTCTGAGTGTAGCTAAAACAATTGATGCAAGAGGAACAGCATGTCCGGGACCGCTATTAGAAGCTAAAAAAGCAATTGGAACAGTAAGTGCAGGGGAAGTAATGGAAATACTCTCGGCTGATGAAGGTACAAAACAAGATATTCCCAAATGGTGCACAAAGCAAGGGCACGAATATCTCGGGTTCGTTGAAGAAAACGGGTACTTCAAAGTATATATGAAAAAAAAGTAACTATCCTTTATGAATGAGATAAACAAAAAGAGTGCGAAAATATTGGTGTTCTCCACCGATAAAATTTCAGATCCTGCCATTGATATGGCAGGATTACTGAAATTGCACTATCCTCCTACAGTATATACGATTACCGTACCCTGTTCGAGCGGCATAAAACCCTCGTGGATTCTTTATGCCTACGAGAAAGGATTTGACGGTGTATTTATTGCTGCCGACGGTAGTGATTGTGTATATGGCGAAAGTTGTACCGAAAAGACAGGGAAACTGGTTGGCAAAGCACACGAACTAATGAAAGAACGTGCAATTGATCCGGCGCGGCTCAGAATGGCAGCGATTTGTTCTGTTTGCAGTGAATCTTTTGTAAAACAAATCCGAAGTTTCAACGAATACTTATTAAAAAGCTTACCTGCCTGATGAAACATATAAATGAACAGCAGTACGATGCATTGGTTATAGGAGCCGGTATTGCCGGAGGCGAGGCTGCATTGAATTTGGCCAACACCGGATATAAAGTCCTACTTGTTGAAAAGGAGTTGTCTGTGGGTGGTAAAATGATCTTGCTGAGTAAGGTTTTCCCCACGTTGGATTGTGCCGCCTGCATAACCACCCCCAAAGTATCGGAGATATCAAGGCATCCAAATATAAAGGTACTAACCGGAAGTGAGGTACTTAATATACAAAAAACAAAAGAGAATGATTTTAAAGTAAGCGTGCTCCAAAAGCCTCGTTACGTGCACATTGAAGATTGTACAGCCTGCCAGTTATGTGAAAAAGCATGTCCGGTGAGCGTCAAAGATCAATTTCAATTCGGACTTATTGGTAGAAAGGCTGCTTTTATTCCTTTTAGTATCTGTAACCCGAAGGCTGCAGCAATCGATATAGAGAACTGTACGCTGTGCGGAGCCTGCGAAAGGGCATGTCCTACACATTGTATCGATTTTACCATGGAGCCCGTAGAGATGGAACTACATATCAAAACAATAGTGATTGCAACAGGATTCAATTTATTTGATCCTAAAAGAATGCCGAGATACGGTTTCGGTGAATTCAAAAATGTAATTACAGCTCAACAAATGGAGAGAGAGCTGGCTCCAACCCGACCGTATAACACAATTCTTCGCCCCGGGGACGGAAAGGTTCCGGATCGGATTGCCTATGTTCTATGCGTTGGATCAAGAGATGCTTCTGTAGGAAATCCGGTATGTTCGCAGATATGCTGCATGTATTCTATTAAACAGGCACAATTGCTCATGGGGGCTTTACCTATGGCAGATGTAACTATCTACTACATCAACATCCGCTCATTCGGTAAAGGATTCGAAGAATTTTATCAACAGGCAAAAGGTATGGGAGTAAATTTTGTAAAGGGTAAAATTGGACGTATAACAGAGAAAGAAGGTGGAGACCTGATTCTTCGATACGAAGATATCAATGAAGGGAAAGTGATGGAGGCCGAACACGACATGGTGATCCTGTCCACCGGAGTATTACCCAACAAAGATGCCAGTCAGCTATTTGAGACTGAAAAATTACAATTGGATCAGTTCAGTTTCGTTGGGCAGGCAGATCCCTATGGGAGCCCTTCAAAAACAAATATCGAGGGTGTATTTGTAGCAGGTACGGCAATCGGCCCGATGGATATACCCGATTCAATCTTATCTGCAGGAGCAGCATCCTCCGAAGCAATCAGTTTTTTAATTCAACACGCATGAAAAAGAAAAAATTAGGAGTATACATTTGTCACTGCGGCGGCAATATTTCCGATTATGTAGATGTAGAAAAGGTACGTCAGGCCGTGGAAGGAGTAGATCTGGTCGTATTGTCTAAAACAACCATGTTTGCCTGTTCCGATGCTAACCAGCGGGATATGGTGGATGATATAAAAAAGTACGGTTTAGATGGAGTGATTGTCGCATCCTGCTCTCCTAAACTGCACCTCCAGACGTTCCGTAATGTAAGTCAGCGGGCAGATTTAAATAAGTATACATACGTACATGCCAACATCCGCGAGCAAGCCTCCTGGGCGCATTCGGACAACAAAGCCGGCGCTACGGAAAAGGCGATTCATCTGGTAAAAGCGGCAATTGCCAAATCGTCTTATGCGGAAGCACTGGAGACAAACAAAGTAAAGGCTCTGAAGTCCGTTGCTGTTATCGGTGCCGGCATCGCCGGTATGAAAGCCGCCCTGTCTCTGGCAGAGAAAAATTGCGAAGTGATATTGATAGAAAACACGCCTTTCGTTGGGGGACGTATGGCACAATGGGATTCTTTATCTACTATCTCTGAGACCGGCCCCGAACTTATTTCAAGGTTGTATAGCGAATTGCTCAGCCATCCCAACATAACCATTTATACGAACAGTGAAGTAGTTTCCAACAAAGGTAGCGTTGGAAATATTACATTGAAAATAAAGCGCACCCCTCGTTACATTCAGGGTTTCTATAAAAAAGAGGAACTGAAAAAAGCAATCGGGGTATGTCCGGTTCAAGTAGACGATTCGTTTACTTTCAATCTAAGCAGACGAAAAGCCATTTATGAAAACAGTGCGGCTCAATTTCCGCAATTACCGGTTATTGATAGTCTAAATTGTACCCGTTGCGGAGCATGCGAAAAAGTCTGCAGTGCCATCAACCTATCCGAAGAAGAAGAAATTATCGAATTAGCCGTAGGCTCTGTATTGGTGGCTACCGGTTTCGATCCCTATACCCCCCAATATAATGAATTCGGATATGGCTCATCAGAGTATGTGATTACGTTGCCTCAATTTAAGCGGTTGATCGATTCGCATAATGGGGATCGTCTGGTATTCAAAAAAAGAAATATCAAAAACATTGCGTATATCTATTGCGTAGGAAGCAGGCAACCCGAAGGTGGTAATACCTATTGCTCGCGCAACTGCTGTACCTCCACCATACATGCTGCGCTTACAGCACGTAAGAAGTTTGCAGACATAAACAATTTCCATTTCAATCGTGGATTACGGACTTACGGAAAGCAGGAGGTCCTTTATGCCGATTCACTAAAAGGTGGAGATATCTATCTGCAATCCACAGGCTCGGATCTTCCGGTTGTAAATACGGAAGGGAAGAAGCCTGTCGTAAAAGTGAACGATATTCTCACTAAAGGAAAGGAAATTGAAGTTGAAGCAGATTTAGTTGTACTGGTAACCGGAATGGTGCCCCGTTCAGATACTACGATCGGCACCTTGTTCAAACTGCCTAAAGGAAGAGACAAGTTCTATAACGAGGTACATATGAAACTCCGTCCGGTCGAGACCGTTATTGATGGGATTACGATTGCAGGAACCTGCCAGGGCCCGAAAAACAGTATGGAATCTGTCAACTCGGCTTTGTCGGCTGCAACTAAGTCGTATTCCATCATAAATAAAGGCGAAGTAGAATCGGAGCCGTTGGTAGCTACCATCGATCCCGAAAAATGTTCGTGGTGCGGAAATTGCGAAAAGGCCTGTCCTTTCGATGCTATATTAAAAGTTGAAAAAGAGGGCAGGTGGGTTGCAGACATAAACAACACGGTATGCAAAGGGTGTGGTATGTGTGCTCCTGTATGCGAACCGGATGCGATCAATCTTATTGCTTGTTCCAGCAACGAGATTATGAGCATAATAGATGCCCTGGCATAAATTTGGAATTCTATCCTATTGTAAACAAAAGTAAATTTAGAATTATGGAAATAGAAAAAGGGAAAACAGCCAAATACTTACGCGAGAAACTGGGTGGAGCATCTCCGCAGGCTCTTGATAATCTGAAGGAATTCAACCGGATCAAAAAACAGATGCTGGATGCCCTTCAGTCTGAAGACCTGACCGTAAAGATGATGACTGAGAAATTGAATATGCCCACTAACGAAGTTGTATTCCATCTGCTGTCTTTAGTAAAATACGGACTGGTGGTCACAGGTGAAATTGATGATATGGACGAATACTATACTTACAAATTAAAAAGGTAATGGCAAAAATAAATCCTTCTTTTTCGAAAGAGCTAAGAAAATTTGGAGCTGCAGACTTTAACGCCTGCTATAATTGTGGTAATTGTACGGCTGTATGCACATTATCGACTCATGATAGTTCTTTTCCACGCGAAATGGTACGACTTAGTGCGTTGGGATTGGAAGAGGAAATCAAGTCATCTTTAAAACCCTGGGAATGCTACTACTGCGGAGAATGCTCTACGCTTTGTCCACAGGAAGCAAATCCGGGTGAACTTATGATGTCGTTGAGGCGGTACCTGACATCCAAATACGATTGGACGGGACTATCGGGACTGCTGTATAAATCGCTGCCATTAAGCTTATCGGCCTTTCTTCTTTTATTTGCAGGAGTAATGGCTTTCGCCTATTCGGTCGGGTTCGAGCTTGAAAGTCTGATTCGTTTCGGTCACCTGTTTGAGATGATTGCCATTGGTGCGGTTAGCATCATAATCTTGTTGCCGAATATAGTACGCATGTGGAACTATACCATTCGCAAACCCGGATACAAGGTTTCGCTGATGAAGTACATCCAAAGTATCGGAGAGCTTTTTATCCACATGTTTACTCAAAAACGTGCGTTGGGATGCGATGATAATCAGGTACGCTGGTTTGAACACTTTATATTGGTGATAGGCTATCTGTCTCTCCTTTTCACAACGGTGTTTCTAAACTGGTTTTCGTCGCCTTACCTTGTTGTTATCATCTTCGGTTACTTGGTAAGCGCGGTTGTATTTGGTGTTACAGTCGATTTCGTGGGTGGCCGCATCAAAAAGAAGAAAGAGATCAGCAAACATTCCCAACCATCCGACTGGATATTTGTGATCTGGTTGTTCCTGATGGGATTAACAGCCTTTTTAGTCCGTCTTTTCATTGATTTAGATCTGCTGTCGGACCATAAATGGTTGTATATCGTTCATCTGACTGTACTGGTTCAATGGGCACTGATCATTGTTCCCTTCGGCAAATGGACTCATTTTATGTATCGCTCCTTTGCTCTCTATTTTAATAAACTGAAAGACTGAGAGAGAAGCACGACTTGCAAACGAATCTCTCATAGCGGATTTATAATAAGATGGCCCGGTATTTAATGACAAACATCCTGTCTTCTATTCTTTTCTATACGAAGAACTATTCGTTTGCCATTTGATTACTTTGCGTTTGTCAATTGTTGAATGCAAGTTACACATATGTATACTTTGCATTCAACAGCTGTCAAACGAATAGTTGATCGTTATGAAAAGAATAGTTCTTCGTAGCCTTAGGAATCGTTTGTAAGCATAACCTGCAAAGGAGCCTTGAGTCTTATGAGATTAACTGTACTGAATAGATGTAAATTGTAAATATTAGCCATAGATAAGCCGTCACTAGCTCAGATGTGGGGCTGGCCATCAAACAACTGAAGTTCCGTACCACCATCATCTCGGTATCACCTTCCACGGCCACGACGGTTGCTCCATCATGTCCACTCGTAAGGAATAATAAAATTCCATATTAAAAACATTTAACACAAAAGGATAGTAAAAAGTATATCAACATTTCATTATTGATAGTAATTACACTATCTTTGTAGAGCCAGACAAAAACCTAATCATAGCGATGAAGAAATACAAAGTCAGTGAAATTCTGAAAATGTTGAAAGAAGACGGTTGGATAATGATAGACTGCAGAGGGAGTCACCGTCATTTTAAACACCCCGTTAAATCGGGTAAAGTTACCCTAAACGGTAAACCGTCAGACGTACTTAGTCAGTTTGTATTAAATGTAATTTTTAAATCAGCCGGGTGGTTATAACCATCCTGCACAATTAAAATAGATATGGAAAAAATAATAATTAATGTAGATTGGGAAGACAATTTTGCAGCATATTCAGATTTGGTTGCAGTTGTTGCTACACATAAAACGCTAGAGGGATTAAAAGAAGCATATACATTCTCATTATCCGAACACCTTAAAAGTATGCGCGAAGATGGAGACGAAATACCAGAAGCACTTCAAGGAGAATATGAATTACATTTTTCTCTTAATACCCGGGCACTTCTTCATTATACCGAAAAGTATATAACACGTGCTGCAATTAGCCGGATCACAGGGATTAATGAAAAGCAACTTGGCCATTATGCTCAAGGCATTAGAAACCCACGCGACGAACAACGTAAAAAAATTTTAAATGGCATACGCAACCTTGGCCGCGAACTTATTTCGGTAGAATAGTTTTTGTTTGACAGCTCAACTTTCTACTTCCTAGGCCTCCACGTGTTGGAGGCCTTTTGTTTTTACTTTTTTTCAAGAAAAGAATTTGCATTATCAATTATTATCCCCATATTAGCACCGCCCAATAAACAACTCATCTAACAATGTTAACTGGATACTAATAAGAGTCACTTCATAACGCTACTGGTAGTCATGCCAGTTCGGGTGTTGTTCACGTGGGCGCTTTATGACGGGACTCGCAATTATTAAATTATGGATTTTAAAGACTCTATCAAACAACTATCGGAAAGAGTTGTCAAATTAAAAGACAACCTTCAAACAGAAGAAGCCACAAAGAATGCTCTAATTATGCCATTCATTCAAACGTTAGGCTACGATGTATTTAATCCATTCGAAGTAACTCCAGAATACACCTGTGATATTGGTACTAAGAAAGGCGAAAAGATTGACTATGCTATACTCAAAGACAACAATCCTGTCATATTAATAGAATGTAAACATTGGGCTGAAAACTTAACTTTACACGATAATCAGCTCTTGAGATACTTTCACGTATCCACAGCAAAGTTTGGCATTCTCACAAATGGTATTTCATACAAGTTTTACACAGACTTGTCCGAAGCTAATAAAATGGACGAAAAACCATTTTTAGAAATCAATCTGTCTGATATCAGAGATAATCAGATTGAGGAGCTAAAACAATTCCATAAATCTTATTTTGACGTTGATACCATTGTCAATGCAGCAAGTGAACTAAAATACATGAAAGGTTTGAAAGAAATAATCCTTTCAGAAATGGAAACTCCCAGTGAGCCCCTTGTAAGATTATTCGCTAAACAAGTATACGGGGGAATGGTTACAGCCAAAATTCTCGAACAGTTTACCGATTTAACAAAACGATCTTTCAATCAGGTAATCAGCGATATCATCACAGACAGATTCAAAACGGCATTAAATAAGGAATCAGAAAAGAAAACCGAAAATTCATCTTCTCTAATAGAATCAGCTCCTTCAATCTCTGAAGAAGAAAGCAAAGTCGTCACTACAGAAGAAGAGCTCGAAAGCTTTTATATTATTCGGGCTATACTTAGAAAACACGTAGATGTCAATCGCATTATTCATCGGGATACTCAAAGTTATTTTGGAATTTTATTGGATGACAACAATCGCAAACCAATATGCAGACTATATCTTAATGGTAGTAAAAAATATTTTGCGACTATATCTGACGACAAAAAAGAAACAAAATATCCCATTGAGTCATTAAATGAGATTTATCAACATGAAGATGCAATCATATATGCTTTAAAAATGTATGAAAAGAATTCTGAAAAATAATTTCTCAAAAAAGTTTGCACATACGCAAACTTTCCCCCGTATTTACAGAATCGAAAACACTTTCGAAGTTATGGATTAAAAAAACATTTCAGCAAACGATCAAAATAGAAGACTTAAAATATCGACACCTCTCGTATTATAAGTCCTATATAACAGAAAAAGGTTTGGAAAATAATTTTCCAAACCTTTTTTAATTTTCTGTTGTTCTACCAGGACAATTTTGGATATATAATACCAACCTCTATTACAACCACTTACCTACTCTATCTCATATATACTAGTAAAACATTTGTAATCGTCATCAAACTATCATAATCTATTTCTCAATTCTTGATTTTCAATCATTAGTTTTTCTTTCTCCTCAGTTAAATTCTTAATATTATCTCTCAAATATTCTATATCTCTTCTTAATCCTCCATTATCAGTCATTAATCTTCTCACTTCATCATTTAATCTCTTAATATCATCTACTAAATATTTATTTAGATGAGAAAAACTATTGTCTTCAGAAATAAAGTGATTACTTACAGTATTCAACTTATCACCTTCACCGCTTTTTCCTGTAATTAACCAACGAGCATCAACATCAGGGAATTCTACAAGTAATCTTTCTATAGGGTCAATCCCCAAGCCTCCTTTATTACACCATGCATTTACAGCTGCTGATGAGACCCCTATTCGCCTTGCATATTCCGTCTGACTTATATTTTTATCAAACAACACTTGTGAAAATCGTTGATTTCTACTCATAAAGCGATCAGTTTAATTATTTATGGAAATAAATAAAGTTATCTATTGCTTTTTAAAGATATTGCTTTATATTTGCAACTATGTTATAAATTATTCACAACAAAGTTATAAAAAAATGGCAACACAGGAAATAGGGAAAAAGCACTATTCTTTTAAAAGTGCTTATAAAAGAATCCCTATGGGAGACATTCCCAAAATAAAAAAAGACCTATGCAAAGCCCTAGGAATAAAAAACAAGTTTGCTTTTTCCAAGCAACTAAATCAAGGCTTTGGTGATCCGCGTATAAGCATAATTGAATCTGTAGAAAAAGTATTTAAAAAGTACCAAATTAAAAATCCATGGGAAGTAACCGAATCAAAACAATCAGAAGATGAACTTAGAAGCCAGGCTGACTAAAAGGCAAGATCAAGTGCTCGAACTTATAGCAACTGGATGTCAGCAAAAAGAAGCTGCAGACATATTGAATATCTCTGTCAAAACAATAGATAATCATGTTCAAGCCATCAAGCAAAGAGTATCTGTAAACAACGATCGCGAACTTACAGTCTTTTACTTCTGCCGCAGATTTGCCATCCCTTACGCAGTGATTGCAATCAAAAGAGGTGCAAGCTTATTACTCTTGCTTATAATTCTCACGATCCAAATTTATTATGGAGATAGCTTCCAGGCGCGCCGTGCAAGAACAGTTCGTTCCGGAAGAAGATACGAATATGTAACAGATAATCCAGAAAGCGATGAGTAACACAATTATTGTAACAGATACCGATACTATTGAAAGGCTAATTAATAAAGCTGTCGCAACAAGTTTTGAAAAAAACAGGCCCAGAGAGGTGAAATTACTTTCAATTAATCAGGTTGCAAAAACACTGCATCTTTCTCACGGAAAGGTAAAAAAAATGGTAGAAGAAGGAACAATTAAAACAACATCTTCCGGTCATATTGAAAGTTCAGAACTAGACCGGTTTTTATTAAATAAATAAACAAGTAAACGATTAAAATAGAAGACACCATGCTTAAAAAAAATCTTGAATTCAAAATGGGAAATGGAACCATCAAAATACTAACAACCGGTTTTACATCTGCCCAATCAGCTCGTTTGTCCGATGCTGTCGAAAAAATGACTGAATGTACTGTACTAAGCAGCCGCCCCGGGTGTGTGTTTGTTCACCTGAAGGCAGGCTTTGAAATAGACTCTTTCACAGATATGGTTACAAAAAAGTACGAAGAACTCTTAAAATATAAATCATGAAAAGAGTATATATAAGTGGTGATACTACCAATGATAATAGGGAAGTAATACATTCAACGTTTGAAGAAGCTGAAAAATCATTAAAAGATTTAGGTCTATTTCCTATTAATCCTTTAAAAAATGGACTTCCTAATACCGCTACATGGGAAGATCATATGGTAAAGAACATTGAGCTACTGTTAACATGTTCAGCAATCCTACTCCTTCCAGGATGGAGTACCTCTCCCGGCTCACGCATTGAAGCTTGTATAGCTAACGAAAAAAAAATGGATCAACTGTTCTTGACTGAACAAGAATAATGATAAATCAATGAATAAGATGGAATCAAATATTGAAATATTAAAGGCCCGCGTTGGTCAATGTTGGAACAAAAAGCTAAACATTACCCTGTTCAATCTAGAATTTAAAGCAGCGAACAGCCGATTTTACAGAGGTTTTTCAAGCGAAACGTTCGAAACAAAGGCCGAAGCCGATCAAGTACTGAAAGAACACAACTCCGGAGAGAATCCCTTCTCTGTATCAGCCATCCATACCGGAGGAAGTTACTTTATGTGTCGCAGAAGTAATACACCTAAACAGAGTTAAACAATGAATAAAAAAAGAAGAAAACAACTTTCCAATATCGTAGAGCAACTTGAAGTTTTAAAAAATGAATTGGAGCAAGTAAAGGAAGAAGAGGAAGAAGCTTATGAAAATATCCCTGAGTCTATTCAGGGATCAGAGAATGGAGAAAGAATGCAAGAGGGAATCAATGTCCTAGAAAATGCCATATCAAGCCTTGAAGAAGCAATTGATGGGATAACAGAAGCGCTATAATAAATTCAAATTCAACTAATTAATAACATTTTAAATATATAATAATGAAAAGTAAAGAAGAAGTAAGGGCTCTTTTAATGAAAAAGCCTAATGAGTTGACTAAAAAAGAGCTTTCGATGTTGTTTTCTATATTTTGTTTCCATATCAAAGAATATAATGCTGGATCTCACAATATATCATTTGAAATCCACTTTCGCCGAATATTTATAATTGAAATAAGATATCCAATCGGTGCAGGAACTCAGAGTTTTAATAACGACTTTGTAAATATGGGTGATGGATTGCATGGCATAGCAACGGCAAAGTCTAGCAACACCGCTGAGCTGATTCAAATTTTCATTAATATGTTTTATGAAAACTTACTCATAAAGGCCAGGTATGAACCATACTTCGATGAAGATATATCCCAGTTTAAATCTCCAGAAGAGTGCCAACAATACCTAGAGTGGGCACAACAAGCCATTGATGAAATATTGAAATAAGAAACACTTATAGAATATATGGATAATAATACAACAATAGCAGAGATGGACAGGCAGACTGTTGAAAACGAAGCTCTCAGAATGTGTACCGATCTATTCAACCGCGTTGATGAAACAATGCTCGATGTTACAAAGCTTGAATTGGTCCTACGGAATATGTTTGGTGTTGCTTGTCAATGGAAGGAGGCTGTATCTGAGAAAGAATCTAAAAGCCGGAAGTCGTATACTGATGGCCTAGAAGATATGCTTAATACTGCAATAGATAACCACGACGAGGACTTTTTTGCCTTTATGGATAAAGTAGAAAATGCAAAAAACGTATTGCTTGGTAAGCAATACACTAATAAACAGAGTTGATTATGAAAAAAGAAGAAGTAATAAATAAAGCTCAAAACTTTTCAAAAAACCCTTTAAGACAAGAAGGGTATATCGCCGGATTTCAGGCATGCTGCAACATAATTAGGAAAGGAATGAGTGAGTGCTACAATGATGAATTTCTTACTAAAATGGAAGAAATGTCAGAAGTATCTTTTATGGAATTCGAACAATACTAAACATAGTTGAACATTATGGAGAATAAAAATAGAAAACCTCATTGTTGGGGTAAAATGATTTGGATATTAAAATATAAAGAAGGGTGCGAACCATGGAGTTCGGTTTGCTCATGCGAACATGGCCAAAAAGAATGCCTTCGTTTAACAAGGGAAAATGCAAAAGTTAAATCTGAAGAGTCAATTAAACAGAGTTGAAACATGTTTGAGAGCAAAACTAAGAAAGTTACTAGATGGTTTTTAATCGTTAACGAAGAAAGAATTCCATTTCGAACTAAAAAATTGGCAATAACATGGGGGAAAAATGCTAATAAAGTTGTAGGATGCAAAGTACAGTTGTATGAAGAATATACCCTTTTTGATGTATCTAAATCACCAACAACTTTTCTTCGTACCGAAACATTCGACAGAACATCATTAATAAAATAGTTCAAATACGAACATAACAATTTAAAACCTAACGCTGTACAGGTAAGCGTAAACATTATGCTAATGGAGATAACAATGTACTATGTAAAGTGCGATGTATGCAAAAAAACATACATAGGTGACGACTTTTTCATTCAACCTTGCGAAGCCGCCGAAGAAATTACAGAAAATGGATGGGTTATAGATGGAGACAAATGTTATTGCCCTGATTGCAAATAGAAGTCAAATACCAAATTAAACAGATTTGAACATAATGAGGACACCAATTACATATTACGGAGGTAAGCAGCAGCTAGCAGATAAAATTATTTCTATGATGCCTAAGCACCGAATTTATTGCGAGCCTTATCTTGGAGGAGGTGCTGTATTTTTTAGAAAGCCAAAAAGTTATCTTGAGGTGATCAATGATAAAAACGATAGACTTATAACTTTTTACCGGCAGGCCGCAACAAATTTTCATGAGTTGTCAGAAAAAATAAACAATACTTTGTGTTCGGAATCTGACTATCACAAAGCTAAAGATTACTATAATGGAAGAGTACCGGCCGGTGACTTAGATGTGGCATGGGCTGTTTTTCTAATCACAAATGGATCTTTTTCCGGAAGCATGCACGGAGGATGGAAGTGGTGCAATGGATCAAGCGGTAGTCATACTGGCGTGTTTATGAGAAATAAAAGAGCTGAATTTAATGAGGCTTTAAAAAATCGACTTCAGGACGTTCAAATTTCATGCAGGGATGCTTTGGACGTTATTAAACAACGAGACACTAAAGACACTTTCTTTTATCTTGATCCTCCTTATCCAGGATGTACTCAAGGCCACTATACTGGATATACACACAAAGATTTATCGGACCTTCTTACGGCGTTAACTAAAATAAAGGGCAAGTTTATTCTATCAAATTTTTGGAGTCAAACATTAAGATATCATGTTGCTGTTAACGGATGGTCCGTGCAAAAAATAGACATGCCTCTTAAAGTGGCAAATTTGACAAAAGAGAATAGAAAGACTGAGATATTAATTAGTAATTACTGTGTTGAAAATACATTGTTTAGTTCAAATACAAATAACTATGAAACAGCACTGGGAAAAATTATGTGAAACTATTCAAGATTCTGATAAGGAGCTTGAATCTTTTATTGCGTCGCAGGCTCCAGGATCAGTCAATAAGATAAGCAAGTTCCTCCATAACTGGAATAAGCTAAAGTCTCAATTAAACGAGCTGGACGTATATATCACCCCGAAGCCACTCAAAGTAGAAACCGAATTTACCGGCGAAGACTTTACCAAGGCGTGGGAATTTTGGAAAAACTATCTACGGGCACAACATGGTATAATTATTAGCCCGTATGTAGAACAAATCGCACTCGAGGAACTCGAAGCCGATTCCGGTCACGATCCAATAAAAGCGATAGAAAGCATCAGGTATTCTATCTTTAAAATGTACAGGGCAATCTATCCCCGTCCGGAAAAGAAAGAAGAACCTAAAGAACAAACATCATCAACTCAATTCACATCATCATGGGATTAACAAAAGCCGCGGTCGAGTTTGCACTTTTGCAATTGAAGGACGAAAATATAATGAAGCATAATAAAAATGCCGAGTATAAGTGTCCGGACCTAACCAAAGAAGATTTTTGGAAACTATTTGTTAGCAATGCTACTGGAGTTCTAAGAAAAAGAGGATTATATAAAGAATTCATTGTAGATGATTATAATCGCGAAATACTAAAACAGCTTTTCCTATATATCACAGGAAACAAAGAATGCACTCTTAATATAAACGCCGGTATCATTATTGGCGGACCGGTCGGAAGTGGAAAATCAGTAATTATGGAATCATTCGTAAACACATATAATCTCTTATGCAAACGCACCACAATAACAGTGCATGCAAAAGACCTCTCTGCCCAAATCAAGAAAGAGGGAGTAAGTACCCGAAACAGATATCAGCCGCTTTATATTGACGACCTTGGCCGCGAATCGGACGAAATAAAAGACTTCGGTAACGTTATAACTCCCATGGTAGACCTTTTTGCCGCAAGATATGACTCCGGATCCAGAACATTCGCAACAACCAATTTTGATTATAAACAACTGGAATCTAAATACGGAGAGTTCATTGTTTCCAGGATGAAAGAGATGTGTAATTTTATAATACTGGTAGGACCATCAAGACGGTCCGAAAACGAAATTCTAACCTATGGCAAAAAGATTTAAAGCAACCGAGATCCCTGCCGTAGGTAAAGTAGATAAAGTTACCCTGGTAAAAGACTTCCTTAAAGAAAACTTTGAGATACGTGTTAACATTTTCGACACCCATAAAGGATATATTAAGCCTCTAAAGCAAGAATATACCTACGATGTACAGTTCAACGACATATACATCGCAATGGTAGAAGCCGGTATCCCTGTATCACAAAGCTTTCTAAAGGTACTTATAACATCGCCAAATCATATAACGATGTTTAATCCCATTCGCGAGTATTTCAACCGGATATCCGGAACATATGCCGGCACGTCTCACATCGATAAATTGTGCTCCTATCTTCGTGCACATGATTTTGGAGATAAGGATCAACCGGAATATTATCAAAACAGACTTCAGTACATCTTTAAAAAATGGATCGTAGCTTCAGCTGCGTGCGCATTGGAGATAAGACCTAACGACGTATCGCTGGGTCTTATCAATTCCATCGAAGGATCAGGAAAAACTACACTCATAAGCTTCCTTGTGCCTGAAGAATTGAAAGACTATTATAAACTCTCGGATAAAGAAACCAGGGGGTTTGATATGCAACAAGAATATACGCGTAATTTTATCATCAACTTCGACGAATTCGTTGGAATTACAAAATCAAATGCAGAATTATTTAAAAAGGTGCAGTCGGCCGGTAAACTCAATATCTTAAAACAAGGAAGTGCATTTACCGGAGAAGTTCCCCGTATTGCCAGTTCGGCATTTACAACAAACAAAACCACCGAAATGGGAGGCTTTCTAACACCACAGATGGGTTACAGGCGCTTCGGAGCTGTCGAGATCGATCATATAGACAAAAACTACTCCAATGTGATCAATGTAGACCAAATTTGGGCAGAAGCAATTATGCTTCTTGACGAAAAAGGATTCAGCTATATATTCGATGAAAAAGATTATCATGACTTCCAGGAATACAATGCCAGGTATATGGTCCAAACATCTGCCTACGCTTTGATAAAAGAATACTACGAAATTCCGGAAATAGATGATGATGGAATACGCCGTACTCCTACCGAAATTCTTCAAGACCTACGCCGGGCAAGGAAGATTCCATCCAGTTCATCCAATATTACTGAAGTAACAATAGGGGCGGCATTAAAAGCAATTGGATTCCAAAAAAAGGCAGTTAAACGATCAGACCGCCGGGTAGTATATCCATACTTAGTGAAACAACTTTTCTGATCAGTTTTTTAAATCATATCTATATAATATTATACAAATCATTACACTTTATGTGTAATATATAAAAACAATATAATAATGAAAAATATCAAAGTTTGCTTTCAACCTTTCAACCATACACTTAATTATCTGAATATCAATCCAAATAGGTTGAAGGCAACTATTATTAATGTCACTTTCAACCACTTTCAACCGCTTTCAACCAGTATCAAAATTTACGTGCTTTCAACCTATTTTTTCAACATATATCTTTGATATAAAGATCATTACAAAATAAAATTAGGTTGAAGGCAATATTTGAATATTTTTATTTTATAAAAAACAGCAATTATGAACAAAGCAAGACGTATAATCAAAATAAATGAGTTCTCCATGCGCGGAGTTAGTACCATCAATACAGAGTATGCAATTGACGCAGTCAATGAAACAGCAAAGCAATGGCGCGAACTCACAATCAAGGCACATCGCGAGGTTTGCCCGGCAAGGTTATTAGAAAAAGTAACCCTTTGCCCGGCTCCGTCTGTAAACGCAGACAACTCTCCGGAAAAAGGATGCAACGACTGTTGTTTCTACATGCAAGAGTTCCTTAACAATATAAATCAGATGGAAGATAAACTTTAGCAACCCAATGCAATTATCAAATAACCAGTATATTTATAATTAATCAACACAGTTACTATGTGCGTTACATCAAGAATAAGGATAAAAGAATACCTCAAAGAATATCTCATTTCAATTTATGGCAGCGAACCCGTGCGTTTTCCGGACGATTCTGACCTGTTGGCTACATTACACGATGTTCGTATTACCCGCCCAAGAAATGCGCCAGACGACGAAGAGAATAACCTTGAAATCGTAATACCATACCAAAAGGTAGGGAAAAACGCCCGAACTCACAACTACATTAGCCGGCGCGGTCAACTGGAATTGCAAAAAAAGGTTCAGAGACTTTTTTCTGCTAGTCTGAATGAATTTGTTTCTGATTGCCGAACCAAAGGATACGAATATCAGGCATCGATTGAAATGTTTGCCGATCTACATAACCTGCAATCTATATCAATTGGAGGCCTAAAGAAAAAAGATTATCGCAGACGTGTAAAAAAACGTTTACATAGTGTTAAATAATAATAATAAGAACTTTTTATTTAACCACCTAATTGCCTAATTTGTAGCATGTTTGTCCATTATTTTAAAGTATTATTTCAATAATATAGTAAAACATTAAACATCAAATCATTATGAATAAAGTAATATGTAGTCGTGTAGATTTTATATCTGCAGCAAAAATAATAAGCCAGGGATACGACTCTTTCCAATTTTCAGAAGGGTCAAATTTCTCACCGCTTAAAACAGAACAGAAACCGGTATACCAATGCGATTACAAAAAAACAGATGCCGGACCTCTTATGGAGGTATCTGTAAAAGCAATAGTTAAATTCAATCCGGATGCACATTATTTCAAAGATATCATCCACGGATACGTACTCCGGATGTACACAGATTCAGGTACATTTTATTTCGGTCACAAAGATTTTCCTGCAAAATTAGAGTATACTCATAATCAGGTAACAGCCTCATTAACATTTTCAAGCAGAATACCGGCAACTGTAATGAAATAATAAGTCCTTTCCCACCCCTTTATATAGTTCTAACATTGTATAAAATTCAACGTGCAATGTTAGAACTATACCTTCAGGAGCTACTAAGCTCACTTATGCTTCACAATAGCGGTCAAATAGCTCTTTCGCTTATAGCCGAAAAAATACTAAATGGGCAACCGGTAAAACTTCCCGAACCAAAAAAACAAGTATTCAGCAACCGTGGATCACTCATGTATTCCGATCAGCCGGACCAACCGTCATACAATCCATACGACGAATACCCAGACGATACCATAGCGATAATTCCTCTTTCCGGATTTATGACCAAATATGGTAGTTGGTGGCGTGCCGGTGTTGACGATCTTGCAAACCTCATTCGCCTGGCCGATAAATCAAACAAAATAATCGGAACAATTCTTCTTACCGATTCACCTGGAGGTTCAACATCTTCAATATTTCAGTTGGAAGATGCTATGCGTAACAGAACAAAAGCTTGTGTTGGGCTAATTGAAGGATCAGCAAACTCAGGGGCATGTTATGCTATCTCATTTTGCGATATCGTTGGAGCCATTAATCCCATGTGCGAAATTGGGAGCATTGGTGTAATGGCAAAATTTATGGACTTCACAAAATCGGACGAAAAGTATGGAATCAAAACAGTCGAGGTATATCCTCCGGAAAGCAAATTCAAAAACCTCGAGTACCGCGAAGCTATTGAAGGTGATACAAAAAGACTAATTGAAGAGCAACTCTCTCCTTTTGCCATTCACTTCCAAAACATTATTAAAGCAAACAGGCCTAATCTTGATTTAGGCGTTGAAGGTATTATCGAAGGTAAAGTATTTTATGCCCGCGATGCAGTAAAATATAACCTCGTAGATCGAATCATGAACCTCGATCAGGCCGTAGCCGAAGTCAAGAGGATCAGCGACAACAGAAAATCAATTTATTCATTCAACTAAAATTCAACCGTATGAAAAAGTGGCAAGTAAGAGTAGAACAGATACTCAACAAACTAAACCTCACGTCCAAAATCAAATCAAAGAATATGACTTCAGATGATTGGAAGTCATTTTTATCTGATTACAAAGAAGTGCACGGAGTAACCTTCGAGGAAGATCGTGCAGCAGACGAAGACGTAGAAGATCCGGAGCTTTCCCAAGAAATGCAACAGGAAATTCTTGATATCATCGCAGCTACAAAAACCGACGAAGACGATGAAGAAGTTCCTGAAGGAGGCGAACCAAAACCTACTACACAAAAACAAGCTGTTACAGCGCTGACAAAAACAGCTAAGAAACAACAAAAAACTATCCAGCAGCTTGCAAACAAACCGGAAGATGGCACACCTATTGCAGTTGTTGGTGCATCCACCGAAATGTCAGCACGTGCCATGGCAATGGTTATGGGACGTACAGCTCACACTCCTACACATTTGTTCGGCATCGAAGATAAACTCTTTGCCCGCGGAAATTGGTGGACTGACCTGACTGTTACCCGTAAGGAAGTAGAAGTAGACGACCTGAATTCAGATCAGAAAGAAGCCTTCCGCACTGCCTTCAAACAATTTGCAAGCAACTTCCGCGATCGAGCTAAACAATTGCATGAATCAAACCAGCTTTCAGCTTTGGATTTCAAGCAAATGGCAGCCGGCGAACCAATCATCGATTATTCCGAAGTTACCGGGAAACTGGGTGAATTTGTAACCCGTCGTACAGATATGGTAATTGCCTACCTGCGTAGCTTGCCTACTGTAACGAATATCTTCCCTCTTGTTAGTGGTATCCAAAACAAAGCAACATCCCCAGGTGCTTACTTTGGCGAACTTTCTCAAGGTCATCGTTCCGGTAGAATTTTCAAAGGTTCAGCCTCTTTCACTGCCGAAATTTACCAGGTAATCGACTTGATGTTCAAGTTCAAGTTTACCGACATGATCAAGCTTGAGAAGCAGTACATCGGCTACATGAACCGCGAAGGATCAAGCCCAATCAAATGGACATTCATCGAATGGATCATGTCTCATTTTGGTAAAATCCTGATCGATGAACAAAACCGTCGTCGTGTTGTAGGGGTGCGTACTCCGCAACAGGATGTTGTAGCAAACCCTGCCATGCTAGGTGCAGACGGTGCACTTCGTGCAATCGAACGCGTAGAAGAAGAACTCAAAGTTCTACCGTTCAAAGACATGCGGCTATACGACGAAACAACCATCGGCGAATATGCCGAAACATTGTGGGATAGCGTAGAAGAGATTCTTCCATCCATGGAAGGCCTTAAGTTGCACATTAATGCAAAACACAAAAAGTGGTATACCCGTTGGTTCCGCGAAAAGTATGGTAAGGATAACGATTTTACTGGCGTTAAAGAAGGCCTTCAAGACGTTTCTCCAGAAACAATCGTTTGGGTTCCAAACATGCCAATGTGGAATTGTAAAATGTGGATCACATCTCCTGGAAATATTGAGCTTTACGAAGATAAGCCAAACGAAATGCACATGTTCGACTTCGAACAAGACTTCGAGGATATCACAGTTCGCTCTCGATGGAAAGAAGGTTCTGGCTTATTGATGGCTGGTATCCAGTACAAAACACTGGCCCTACTAACTTCTTCCGGCCGCGAAAATCAGTATATCTTTACAAACTATCCAGTCTCAGTTCTTGCTGCCGACGCAACCAAGGTTAATGGCCGCATTAACAGTACTTTCGAAACAGCAGAAAACACTGCAGCTACAGCAATTACAGATATTGAAAACGCCTCAATTGAGACCGTTTATAAAATTGTATGTGGTAATGCTGGAGCAAACAAAACCACGATCGCAAAATCAGGTAAGTTTGCAAAAATAACATCAGCATGGAGCCCTGCCAATGTAGGCGATTACATCAAACTATATGCAGAACTGGAAGACTACACCGAAACAATCGACGGCGAAACTGTAAAGAAAACTCGTCCAACCGGCAACTTCCTGGAACTTGAACGTAAGGCATACGCAATCGCGTAAACTGTCTCTGTAATATCCTCATAGCACCGGGTAATATCCCGGTGCTTTTAATAATCCAAATCAATTCATACCAATATGTTAGTAAATCAACCTATGAATCCCAAATCAAGCAAGGTGCTTTCAATCAAGTACCGTATCCACCTTGCATTAATGAGGGACGTTGACATAGATAATTTTCCGGTAGCAGCAGCTGCTACTCTTGCAAATGTTCCATTGCTAGCAGGTAAAAAATGGCATTACCTGGATTGCCAGCAAAATAGCATCAAGCCCCTTGCAGCCAGTGTTGGAGAAGTTGCCCCACAAGGTCAGCTCAACATCAATGCAAGCGTAGAAGGTATCACCAAAGAAACGTTGGCATACCTGTACGAAATCAATGGTGAAGATGTTATCTGTGTATGGGAAAACTGCCAAACAGGAGAAAGGTTTATTGGCGGTAGTCCATGTTCCAGTGGTCTCCGGTTAACCTACCAGTCTTTAGGGGCCCAGGATAATTGGCAAGGAGCTACCATTCAGATGAAAGGCGGCGAATGTCCGGAACCTTTCTGGTTCTATAGTGGAGATACTCCAACAGAGGCTGTGGCCGGATAAATCATTAAGTAAATAACCAAGGCACAGCACTAAAAAAGCTGTGCCTTTTTAAATCCACTCAATATGAAATTTTTAGAAAAAAACAATCACATATTACGCCTCAAAAGCGAGTCTCACTTCGATGCGGATTATAAACTGTTTAACAACTATTTTCCATCTCATCCGTTAAATAGAGATTTAGTAAAAGCTAATCAATTCAACCGGGCCCGACTCGATGGTCAAATGATTATGCTTCTTCTTGATAAAGTATCCCCTCAAACAATCGAAAAGTTTAGAGTAGAATACAGTCCAAATGAATTAGTTGAATCAAAAGCCTCATATGACCCGTACACAATCGCTTCAATTGATGAAGCAAAAGCATTATTTTGTGAACATACAGGTTGGCCAATGAATAGCATTGATGCCGTTTCAATAATCAAAACAGCTGTAGGATTAAAAAAAGAAGACTTTATTAAAACAGCTATCTCTAACAAACATTATTTGATATTCAAAGAGGATACCGATAAACCACCTGTTAATCCAACCGAACAACAAAAACCTGTAGAGCAAACTGGTAAAAAAAAAGTAAGTACGACGAATTCCCCCAAATAAATTGGGATAACAATTCAAACCGTGATATTCAAACTTGCATTCTCCTGTATGATGATCGTGTAAAGACTTACCATCGCATGCAGGAGATTGATGCGTTAATTGAAGATAATACAGAGCTTTCTCTTGAAATGATTGAATGTGATATTCGTAACAAACAAGCGCATGAAGATTTAGCACATTACAACGAATACCAAACATTCAAATACTTACATCCATTTACAAAACGAGAGAAAATTTATAATGAACAAAAGACAGAATTATTATTGCTTAAGAAAAATAACCCTGAATCTTTCATTAAGGAATCGACCAACGTCTTACAGAATATTAGACGAATTGAAAGTAATATAAGAAGCAAGAAATATAAAAGTGAAGATGAGCTACAATCCTGGACGCAAAATTTAACCAGGGCGAATGTTAGGAAAGAGATAATCACAGAAATAATCACAGAAATAATCACAGAATAAAATTAAATCCATGGCTTCAGCCGTGGATTTTTTCTTTACATCCCAATACTACTCCGATAAACACAAAAATAACCTAGATTTGGCACATGTGTTATTTTTTAGACAACCAACACTCAAGATACCAGACAGATAGCAAAAATAAGACAAAGCACAACCAGGAAGAAGTGTCGTCCATGCCCGTACCGCTCAGGGAATCGTTTGTAATGCAAATATTCGAAAAGGCGGGAAATATGATCATAAGGCTGAAATACAGTCGTTTGTAGTAAAGAAACAGTAGTAAGGTTCATCCGTGGTTTTTTGGTTAGATTTATTCTGTTTGAGTATGGATGTTATTCGTCCTTTATCTTGATATACGCTACCGCTTTCTTTGTAGAAAACTAATTAAGTATGGATAAACTATATTGGACTACGGAAAAGAGAGTAGTGAGAGATCTAATTCCTTTGGATTTTAATCCTCGTAAAGTAAATGAAAAAAAACAGAAGCAGCTGATAAATAGTCTTGACGAGTTTAACCTAGTTGATATCTTAGTCATTAATAAAAATGATCAGCTGATATCTGGACATCGTCGTATCGAAGCTTTAATATTGGCGGGTCGCTCGTCTGAGGAAATTGATGTTAGGGTACCCAATAGACTTTTAACTGAGAACGAAGTTAAGCGATATAATCTTCTAGCAAATACACATGCTGGAGAGTGGGATATTGAGATGTTGAATGAGTACTTCGCAGATATAAATTACCAGGACATACTTGATGACATTCCTGATTTCAAACCAGAGGAGTTAATGCCAGCAGAAATGATAACTGCAGTAGCGGAACAGCGAGAAACTATTGAAGATGAGTTTGACGAACTTCCGCCTGAAAATCCAATTACTCAGTTGAATGATTTGTATGAGCTAAATGGCCATAGACTATACTGTGCTGATAGTACTAATGTAGATGCCGTTGGGCGGCTAATGGCAGGAAAATTAGCAACCATGATATTTACTGATCCACCTTACAATGTTCGAGTTAAAGATATTAGCTCAATGGGGAAAATTAAACATAAAGAATTTGTTCTGGCTTCCGGAGAGATGTCCCGTTTTCAATTTATCAAATTCTTAGAAGATATTTTCAGTAATCAGATTCGCTATAGTAAAAAAGGATCCATCCACTTTGTATGCATGGATTGGAAACATATACTCGAAATAACAACAGCCGGTCAACTTTTCACAGAGCTTAAAAATCTAATTGTGTGGAATAAAACCAACGGTGGGATGGGCTCTTTTTACCGATCCAAGCACGAACTTATATTCGTATTTCAAAATGAGAGCACTCCTGACGAATCTAATGTTGATAAATTATTGGATGAAATTGATCAACATGGATACTTACCCGGTCATAAACTAATCTATGTTTTTAAGAATGGAAAGGAAAAACATATAAATAACTTTGGTTTAGGCCAAACGGGTAGATATAGAACAAATGTTTGGGATTATAGTGGATTTAATTCAACACAAGGAGCGGAAAGAAAAGAAATGGAAGGACATCCAACTCCAAAGCCAGTTAAAATGGTTGCCGACGCAATGATAGATTGCAGTAACCCAGGAGATGTTATTCAAGATTTATTCATTGGATCAGGGACCAGTATTATAGCAGCCGAACAGGTTGATCGATTGTGCTACGGTCAGGAACTATCGCCTGCTTTTTGTGATCTAACTATCCGTAGGTACATCAGATTTATGCGACAAATTAGAAAACCGTTTACCATTACTAAGAATGGAGTCAAGTTATGCAATATCCAACTAAAGGAATACGAACAATGACTTATTCAGATGAATATTTAGGGCAAATTAAGGGATTTGGTGTGCTTGGATTCTCAGTTGAAGCAATTATCAATATGCTTAACCCTGACGATCCTGAGCAGTTAAAAGTGGACATTACCAACCCAGGGACTGAAGCATACAAATCCTATTGGACAGGGAAAACCACAGCCAGATATAGTATGGATAAAAATATTTTCGACCAGGCTACAAAAGAACGCTCTTTGGATGCCAACGAAAAGATGGAAAAGAGGATGTATACAAATAAGATCAATGATGCTTTAAACGAAAAATTCGGACTATAATGCTTCCAGACTTACAAAAACTTCCCGTTGATATTGTCGAACGATTCCTCCAGACGCGGAATGCTGAATCGTGCGGAATCCCGGCAAAGCTTGCAGATTATATACTGCAAATCAACTATGCAGCAAATCTGCATAAGAAGAATTCATCTATAAACGATTGTGCTCGAAAGCTACAGAAGGAGTATCCTGGACTTTCGATGAGTACTTGCAGACAAAGAGTTTATGATGCTATAAACTATTTGAATACCGATTGTACAGTTACGGCCGAAGCCTGGAATCTCTATTTTGCTGATGAAATGATGAAACTCAGAGATATAAATCTGATTGCACATAATTTCAAAGAGGCTAGATTTTGTATGCAGGAATCACGGAAATATAGAATTGCAGCTTCTGAATCGGCGATTAATCCTGATTTAAAAAAATTCAAACAACAACTTGTATCGCCAGATTTAGAAATAACACGTATGGGTATTAAAAAACAAGGCCTTCTCGGCGCTTATAAAAAGGCAATTGATATAATCAAAGGCCGTGATATCCCCGAAACAGAAAAACAACGACTAATCGGTGAAGTCGAAAGAGAACTTAATATTGAGGACGCTGAATATGGCCAATAAAACTGATTTGGAATTATTTAAAGAAGAATATCTGTCTGTAGTTCAGATTCTGATGAAATTAGCCGATCCAACATTTTTATTTGCAGAAGTGGGACGTGGATCCGGAAAGACAACTCACATGATGGCATCAAGAGTGGATCGGGTTCAAAATGATATGCCAGGAGCAGTGCTGGTACTTGGCGCATCTACTTTTAAAAGTATTTTCGACAATATTTTGCCAGGGCTTATGGAATATTTCATGGAGAATTACGAACGTGGTATATATTTTGAAGGAGGGAAAAGACCTCCAGCACATTTTAAACAATGTGCTACATATATTGATGATTGGAAACAAACGCTATCATTTTGTAATGGTACTGTTATCCAGTTCGTTTCGTGCGATAGGCCTGAATCAATGCTTGGTAAGAATGCTGCACATTTATTTGCTGATGAGTTAATTCGAATTTCGGAACAAAAGTTTACAGAGAGAATTATTCCTGCTTTACGTGCCGATCGTTCGAAGTTCGGGCATAGTCCTTATTTCATGGGAATTTCGGGCTTCTCTTCAACTCCAAACTTTGAAACAGACGAAGATTGGTGGACAAAGTACGAAAGCAATATGGATGTTGATTTGATGCATTGCATTCAAGAAATGGCTTACGAATTGGATTTAAGACTAGTGGAATTGGCTTTTGCAGAAAAGGCGTACAATGAAAAAGAGATTAAGAGATTACGGCTATTTGTTGATCGGTGGACATCAAGAATAAGAGAGCTAAGAACTGGTGAAACGTTTTACCTTCGTGCTTCTTCTTTTTCAAACATTAAAATTTTGGGCATTGACTATATTCTAAATCAGATAAAATCAATAAAAGACGAAGACAAGTTAAATACATCAATTTTCTCAGTAAGAAAAAATAAGGTTAAAACCCGTTTTGTTGGTAAGTTTGGCAAAGAACACATCTTTGATGATAGCTACGATTATACCAATTTTGATAAAATAGCAATAGCCGGAGAAAAGACTGAAACCAATAGTTTAAGTCTTAAGCACTGCGATCGGAACCAACCCTTATATGCTGGATTCGATCCAGGGCCATTCATGAGTATAGTATTCGGACAGAAGAAAGCCATTCCTGGAAAGAGAAATAGGAAAATGAAAATGATTAAAAACATGTGGGTAATTCATCCAGAGCAACATGAAGAGCTCGCACATAAGATAGATACCTTTTTCAAGCATCATTCCAGAAAAGAAATCATTTTGCATTATGACCGTGCTGCCAATCAAAATGACCCGGCGTACCGAAAATATTTTCCATTGATGACAGACGTAAACGACACAGACGCTGTGATGTTAAGAAATGCCCTGGTAGCAAAGGGATGGCGGGTAATACTCATGTCATTAGGGCAAGGAACTATTTATTATGGTACGCACTATAAATTACTAAACATCATGTTTGGAAAACCAGATGATATTCATGATGAAATAGAAATCTGTAATAATGAATGTGAAGAGCTAATAAGTAGTATTAATCACTCTCCATTAAAAAGAACAGAAGGAAGGATTGTCCTTGACAAAAGTAGCGAACGGGAACTTGCATACGAAGAACAGGCGATGTTCAGTACACAAATATTTTCTGCATTTACATATTTGATTTATGGAGAATACAAAAAACTCCTTCCAGAGGGTAATGTTCTTGACAGTATGCCAAATTCTTCAGGGACATATAGTCGATAATTCTATATCATCCCCACCAATCCCGGTGGGGATTTTTGTCCTTTACCCCCTACCTTATCACTATTACTTTCGGTTGATATAACGCAAGTAACAACATGGCAACAATACTAAGTAAACCAGACGAACTCTCTTTGAGTGGCAACCTTAAGCCATTTAAAGTCTCAACTTCCGAATCTTTAAACTTTATCCTTTCCGTAGGCACAGAAATACTTGTAAACGAAACATACCATCCTAGCGATAGTATCGTGGAGATAGATGTAAAGGACGTAGTTATTAACGCCCTTAGCTTCGTCCTTCAATACAATACATCCTATGTACAACCATCAATCATCCGAACGTTTGTAGCTTCAATTGATGGGGAGGATTATCCATTTCGGGCAATTCGTACAGGGATATCCAACTTGGCCGATACTCCATCTAACTGGCTAAAGGGAAACTTTCTTACCTGGCAGCCAAAACTAAAAAAAGTCACGTATTACACTCCGGAATGGATCACCTATTTCGCAGTAATAGCATGCGATATCAAAGTTAAAGCCTATTTCCCTGGCAACACCAATGAAACTGTTACACTACAAAGCTGTTCAGCCGGTAATGCCTATACTATCAACATGCAATATGCAGTTGTTTCCGAACTATTCTTCGGGAAAAAGCCAATGTATTACGAGGTTGCTGCATACTCAGGATCATCCCAATTAAGCTATATACAAAAATATGTAGTTTCCGATCAAATATCTGAAGACGAACAATGGATACTCTTTGAGAATACTCTAGGAGGAATCGATACATTTCGAGCATTCGGTATTACCGATTTTTCAGGACAACACACATACAATAGTTCAGTTATCGACAACGTGATGGAAGAATACCTGATCAATACCGAGAGGCTGTACACAAAAAATACCGGTCATTTAAATAAATATGAACGTCGCTGGTTGCTTGATTTCTTTCCAAGTCGGGCAAAATATATCTATCAGGAAAGTGCAATCCATAAAATTGCTTTAAAAGAAAGCGATGTCGCTTATAAATCGTCAGATCTACCTTCCAACTATACGTTTACTTATTGTTTTGCAGACATAAGCCCTTATTTAAATCTTATCCGGAACGAAGACGAACTTCCTGATAATATATCAATCCCAGTACCCGACGCGCCAAATTTTACTATACCCCCTCGTCTTGCTGAGTTTCCTAAAGTACTCCTTCACGAGGGGGTAGCCATTCCTGCTTTCGATCCAAACAGTGATGCTCCAACAACAACAACATTTGGAGCCATTAAACAGGCAATTGTTGATACATTACCAGGTAGCGACGGTATCCCAGGTTCAGGAGGTACTCTAGTTACTTTAATAAAGTCAGAAGATTCAACAACTCCGACGGATAATAATGCGTTTTCTTCTCTCAAGACTCTGAAAGAATTACAGAAATACATAATAAAACATCTTGAACAAACAGATGAGAGATATATCAGAAAAGATATTGAGGATAAAGTAAAAAAGCTAATCACCTTCGAAAAAGGAATTTGTACATCAGAAATAAAATCGGAGACTTACACTCCAGGGAGACTCGGTTCCGGGATGGCATTCTATACGCTCGAAGGTAAAACTTATGCCGAAGTAGATTTTTTATTTGTACGAAGAGAAGCACTCTTTAATCGATTAACAATTGCAGATATAAAAAGCGTAGGAGGTCAGATTTTAGTCTCCATTGCAAACATGCATTGTTCTAAAGTAGATGAGCATGAAACCTACTACAGATGCTATTTTGACACAGAAAACGGAAGTATAGTAAATCAGTTCGATGTAGATGACCTGGTGATTTGCCAAACGTTTAACTCCGTAAAACAAAAGTATTACTGGCGGTTGGTTACATACGTTGGCGATGATTATATCGATCTCAGCAAATCAGATTGCGATGGGACAGGTATTCCTACACCTGGGGATGATATTATCCAATTTGGAAATAAGACAAATGAAAGCCGGCAATCGGCAATACTCATTAGTGCCTATGGTCCGGATGCTCCGTCCATTAAACAATATATGTTTGTTAATTCCTATGATCTAACAGGGAAAGATGCTACAAGCATTTCGCCTGTTGGAAACAAATTCACAGGAGATTTTATTCTTAAAACAGGAATTAATGTAGCCACTCAGCTTAAAATTCTGGAAGGATTGATAAAATCTGAAATTCAAAGCATTGAACACTATATTAACGACGAAGATAATTACCTAAACAATGCTTCATTTTCTGCCAATATGGATGGGTGGGAAAAAGGACCATCTACTCTTGTTGTTGGTTCGACAGATGGAGTACTTGGTTTTAATGGAGAGTTTCTAGGAGATGGCGAGTATGCCTGTGATATTGTGACTCACGAGGGTAAGTATATGCTACGTGTGAAAAATAGCCATATTAAACAACTTAATTCCAATCTCAAGAACTACCCTTTGGCACCTGTTAGGTTTTATGTATCATTCCGCTATTTGTGTGATACGGCCGGCACAATAGAATGTGGATTTGAGGGAAGTTCTTTCTATAGAACTGAAAACATTGCTACAATACGCGTGCCTAAAACATTTCAATTTTCAGGGGTATGGGATGGAACAGGGGACTTTATAATCAAATTCTCCGGAGACATTTATATGTCGTTGGTAACAGTAACCAATCGTCCACTAGATGACTTTAAAATTCAAGTACAAAGCTCTTTCGAACAAACAGCCAAGAGTATTCAAGCGCTGGTTAAAACGACCGACAACCTTAACAAGACTATATCTGAAGCTGGATGGTTAACCACTTCGGATGGAGTAGACATCTGGGCTTCATGTAAGTTTGATAATGGAACATCGGTTATTTCTTTGTTCAATATATCGTCTGAAGGAATAAAGCTAAAAGGAACTAACATCGACCTTACAGGTGTAGTGTCATTCGAGAGCTTCAGTACTGATCTTAAAACAACATTATCAAAGTCTTTTGATGCCGCTAGTTTAGCTGCAAAAGATGCTGTTGCGCAAAATTTAGGATACACTGACTTTGCGGCGTTTGTTGAAAATGCCTTGACGCAAGGAAAGACTTTGATTATAAATGGATACGTTAATACTGAGCTTATAGACGTGGACACACTCCTTGCCGGAACTGTTATTGCAGATGCAATTAAGGCCAACGGATTAAATATTAACGATAAGCTAATTATAAGCCCTGATGGATCAGTCAGGACCGAAGGTACAATAATTGCTGGGAATGGTAGTAAGATTGGAGGAATGACCATAGAAGGCAGTTGTCAGAAGGGTATTTCTTCTTCATTCTTTACAGCGTCAGAGTTTCTTTTAAGTTCAGATATCATTTCCCAGATTACAAAAACACAAACGTTTATTCTTGGGGAAACATATACGGGAACTTTAACCGGACCATCTTACGGGGTAACCCTTCCGTCTCAGTATATCCTTAGCTTAAACGGCATCTCAGGGTATTCCTTCAAACTAACATTTGTGGTTGCACACAATACAAGTAGAACATTTGTTTTAAGCTCTTTTACCGGAACGGCAAAGATTGTTAACAATGACGGTGCAGTCTACAAATTTGGAGATGTTTCCGGTGGATCGGCCAATGGATATATAAAAATGGGAGTTGGAGACGTTGTCGAACTTCTATATCACAATGATGTATATTATTTGTTAAATCATAGAATATAATTATGGCAATTCAATTATCAGAACAAGAAAAGAGAGAATTGGCAGAGATAATAAAACCAATGCTTCAGTCCGGAGCGGTTGACGTTTCTAAAGCGTCTATTGTTGAGTCATTAAATGGAGTCAGTACCATTCCGGTGGTAAAACGTGAAGCGGGTGTTTCATCTGTGGTTAGAGTTCCGGTATCTCTTCTTCAAGGATCACCAGGAGAAAAAGGTGATTCATTGGATTTTATAATTCTGGGAACCTATTCAACGATACAAGAGCTACAATCGGCTTATCCTACGGGGCCGGAAAGCAGTGGCTTTTTTAAAGTCGACGATAACCTTGTCGTTTGGACAGGAACCTCTTATGAACCGCTAAATCTAAATGCGATCAAGTCTTTTGGAGATGAACAATTTATTGAGGTTAGACCTTCAGGAAGTGCTCTCGTTATTGATTTCTCCAAAACACCTTATGCAAAGGTCACTCTGGATGGACCCGAAAATATATACAATCTTTCCTTAAAGAATACAAGGGATGGAAGTGCCGGGAAAATTCTTGTATTTCAATCCGGATTTAAACAGATGTCTATCGGCACTAACATATTAGGATCGATTGACCTGCCTTTGAATCAAGGCACTGTCGCGTTATTGAATTACAATAGAATTGACGGTAAAATATATATACATTCAAATACTGTTATTGGGGATGTCCAATTCCCATCCCCACAACTAATAAAGGACTTTCAGACTATCTATTATGACTCTTCTGTCTGTATCGTGAGATGGACGGCACCATATGCGAATACCATTTACGATAAGGCAACAGAATACGACATGAGGTATTCTAATAATCCTGTCGATTCTAATGATCCTGCAGTGTGGGCATCATTGAGAAAAGTATCTAACTTACCTGCTCCTGCAGAGTATGGAACAGAACAGCGATTCACCATTTCAAATCTTGAACCTAATAAGGAGTACTACATCTATCTCAAGTCGGTTAAAGTCAATTTCGGTGTTAAGTACACCTCACAGGCAAGCGACCCAGCTTATTGTAAAACTTCGGGGAATCCAGGAGAAACTGAAGGGTATTACAGGCTGAATCTTTCAACTGATATGCTTTGGCCTCGACGAAAAGACGGATGGCTTGATTCGGAAGGAGTTGTACATGGAGTACAATACATTACGGATGAAACGGAAAAGGATTCGTTTAATGACGACGGAAAGCCGGATACTACACTTCGTCAATATGAAACATTTTGGAGAACTCCTTCAAGTAAACACGACAATCCGTTTCATTTCTTGGTTGACATGAACCAACCTCATGTTTTAGGGACGCTTTATATTATGAATTGGCAAAAAGCAGCATTTCGAGTATTTGTAATCAAGGACTTTGGATATGAACCCGAATATGTTGCTACATCAAAGCAAATGTACAATGGATGGGAAGTGTTTGATCTGCAAGGTAAAACAGGCCGATTTATTAAACTAGTCTATGACGTCGAAGCATTTGCTATGAATGAAGCAAACGTATCGAACGGCGAAGAATGTTATCCAACTGCTAACCAAGGGAACCTTCTTGGAGGAATCTATAAGATGTTTGTGTATGGCAGATATATGCAGGATAAACCCAACAAAATTCTTCCTCCTGCCAGAAATGCAAGACCAAAGCATACGGTTGACGAATTTTTCTGTACTAATGGGCACTTTTATCAACAAGGACGCATTCATAGTAAGTGTTCCGGATCTCGTGTTCGCCTTTACGGATCATTTGGGCATTTCGGCCCACCACAGTTTACAGACAATTATCAACGCATCGCCGATTATCGTGTAAGGGTTGACGACATTGCATGGGTGGCTAACAACAATGGAACCGGCAAGTTCTTCAGAGATAATATTCGAGATACCTTCGTAAAATTCGGACTAAAACCTTTTGTTGCTGGCACTGGAATTATCGACTATTGTCGTTGGCAGGGATATACATCCGGAAAAGATAAAAATAAATGTCTTGACAACTACTGGTTGCCTGGTGCATGGAAGGCTTTGCCATCTAAAGGGGTAGGTGGTACGGACAACTATTTTAAAGCCACCATGAATCCTTTAAACTACCGGACACTCTCGAAAACATGTAACCATTTAATGGGTGTATATGGAGATACTCCGGTTAACCCAGTGAATCTTGACCTTTATCCGGTGGAAGAATCTACAGTTAATGGACTTGGATACATGGACGCAATTGAGCATATCAACGAACCGGATGCAACATGGCTGGGTTGGATGTGGTATATGCAACCTGAAGAATGCGCTGCACAACTAAGTGCCATTTATGATGGCCATTGTGGAGAATTGGTTGATGAAGATGGGAACAAACAAAAATACGGAGTGAAGAATATTAACCCTAATTCTTTAGTGCTACTACCGGGAATGGCAGGATTGCATACAGCGTATATACGCATGATGTACTTGTGGGCTAAGAAAAATAGAAAAGACGGGAAGTTCCCCTGTGATGTTCTGAACTTTCACTCGTATTTCTCTAATATAGGAAACCAGGGAGGAGACGCAACTATTCCTGTTCAGTATGCCATTACTTGTGAAGAATCATTGAAAAATGAGGTAGGCGGGGAATTTCTTGTCATGGCGGATTATCGCAACAGGTATCTTCCTGATAAAGAAATTTGGATTACAGAGTTTGGATATGGTGAATGTGGTGGGGCAAATACACAGAGTAAATATCAATGTTACACACAAGCCGGACGGAGTATTGGAAGTTGGATTATCCCGGACAGACATAGAAGTGATGTAAAAGGAGCGTGGACTATTCGTGCTGTATTGACTATGATGCGTGTTGGTTTTGATATGTGTCACTACTACTCTACCGAAATGGAGGCACCTTACTTCGATAACGGACAATGGGGTGCTGGAGCAGGTTATGAAATGTTCCATTGGAATGATTGTAAAGATACAACACCAGGAGCAAAAGCTGCCGCAATAAAGGCGTACGAACACAGTTACCCTCGTGGAGGATTTGCTTTGACCGGTCTTTTTGGTCCACTGTTGAACTGCGGGGCATTTCCTATCTCTCGTGCATATTGGTGGATTGCTACTTTTCGGAATCGACTTAAAGGCTATGTGTATACCGGTAATAAGTACATAGACTCCGATGAGCGTATTATGGTTTATTGCTTTCGAAAGCCCAATGAGAATAAAGGGGCATATGTGGTATATCTGAATGACAGTCAAAATACGGGTGTACCGAATGTGGAAATACCCTTACCTTCATCCGTCACTACAGTAAAGAAAGTTACTGTGTTTGTTCCTGAACTAGTATCCCCTGAAGCATTGCCAAGCAATATCGAGTATGATCAAAGACGCACACAACTTCCAACCTCACGTCGTGAAAAGTATATTAATGGAGCATGGGTAATACAGAATGCTAAGTGGGAAGGACAATATGAATCTTTTGCCAATGGACCGGCGGTGTATCCTCCAAATCCTCAAGAAGGGGACGAAGTTACGGTTATCCCTACGGCAGCAGAGAATCCCTATTTCCCAATTGTTGGGCCGGTAGCAGCAAGGTACAGTTCGCATGGATTGAAGTTAGGTGCGAATCAATATGAATTTATTGACCCTGCTGACCCGGTTGATGGAGATGGGAAACCTAAATGGACGTCGAAATATAATACTGCCTTGGCATGGAGACAGGTTGATGCTGTGTGTGATTACATCGACTATACTGAAGATGGCCAACATGGCATTAATGGTGATGAAAAGGTTGTGGAGGTCCTTCGAAATGCCATGATAGTAAACGTGTCGGAATTTCCGGAATTTTACCTCTTCGATGCCGCTCCCGATCCTGATTTTCGAAGCAAGGTTACAGACCTTTCTGCGACACCTCTTAATTCTACCTCTGTGAAGCTTTACTGGAATAATAACAATACAGAGGACACCGGTTACGATATTTTTGCCTCTGAGCTTCCCGAAAGTGGCTATTCATTATTGAAAACCGTATCCGTTGATGTTGAGAATTCAGCAGTAGTTAGCGGTCTTACACAGCAGACAACATATTATTTTAAGGTACGTCCGGTCTGTGGAGGAAAACTGGGCACTTTAAGTGATTATACAAGTGCAAAAACATACTCATTTTTGCCGGCGGTTCAAAACCTACATAGTTCTTCGAGAACGGCAACCGGAATTTCTCTAAATTGGGAGTACACAAGCGAACAACTTTCAGACTTCGTGCACTTCGCAATATATCGGGCAGGAACAGATGGAAACTTCAAAAGAGTAGGAAGTGTGGACGATAAGAATATTACAACCTACACAGACAACGGACTTTCAGTCGGCACCACCTATGTTTATAAAGTACGTGCCGTAGGCCTGAATGGACAGAGTGAGTACAGTACGGAATTGGAAGTACGTACGCTGTTGGCTTCTGAATGTTCTCCTGTACTTCTTTCTGCTATTACAGACAAGCTTGGCAGTAAAGTTACACTTACTTTTGATCTTGATATCGCATCATTTGACGTTTCCGCAAAAGACAGTTTCATCCTAACTGAGGATAATAACCGGCGACTGATAACGATGGCTTATGCGGATGAAAGTAATACTAAAACAATTGTTCTTAAAATTAATCAAGACTCACTGAGTGACTATGATAAGAAAACAAACATCCGGATTGCCTACGAGCCTCCTGTAACAGGGTATGTTAAATCTACTTACGGAGTAAAATTAGAGGGATTCTCTGACAAACGTGTAGCCAATATCGTTGGGAACTTTACGGATGTTGAAGCAATATTCAAGGTCAATCTAACTGGCGACGGGAATAACCTTCCTGTAGACGTCGAATGGAATAATCTTATCGGAAACCCTGAGACGAGCGTTATTAAGCTATCTAATTTGGTAGACACCTATGGTAGATCGTCTGCTGTTTCAATAGAAAATGTTCTTAATTCTCCGTCACTTGTATGGGGTGGCCCATCTTCCGGCAACGGAACCTGTTCTCTTGACTGGGTAGAGAGAAATGTATACAGTTATGGATGGTCTGTAGCTTACAGAGCTTTGGTAACAGAAAATATTGTAGCCAGATTAAAATTATCAAGCCTTAATCCCGAACATAAGTATACTATTAAGGCTTATGCAAGCTACAATAACGTCAATGCAGTTGTCCCATCTGCCCGCATAAAAGTGAACAATATATACTCTAATATTGTGGCTTTGACAGGAAACCAAACCTCGTTCATGGTGATTGAAGACTGTGTACCTCTTTCAAATGGAGAGATGTTTATCGATTTTCTTCCGATGCGAGAATCAACTTCTACGGCTGTTCCTTTTCAATTTATTCTTATTGAGGAGTATCGATCAAGCTCAGAACCGGAAAACAAGGATATTTGGTTACGAGATATTAGCGTTAAAGAGGATAATGGCAGTGGAGCCGTCACAACAGATAATGTTCATGTATATTTGAATTATATCGGAACTGCTACGCATTACAGAATAGCGGAAACAGAAACTGCTCTTGCTTCGAAATATTGGACTGATGTCCCGGTGGATATGCTTGCCTCATATGTATTGTCTGATGGGTTTGCTTTAAAAACACTATTTGTTCAAGTAAAGAATGCCTATAATGAATCTAATATTCGATCTATTCAGATTGAATATAAAGATCCATATGTTCCTCTTGTACTCAAGGAAGTCTACATTAATAACGACAAAGCTCAAACAAACGAACGGAATGTTTCGGTGTTTTTCGTTAAGGACGGAATCCCTTCTCATTATCGTATTGGTGAAACAGCAGATTTAACAAGCGCACCATGGATTCCCTGGCCAAGTAATAATCCCACAGAAGTACATTTTGAGGTTTCTGCAGGAAGTGGACAGAAAACGGTGTACGCCCAAATTAAAGATGCAATCACAACATCTCTTGTTAAGGTTGATACTATCTCGTATATTGAACTGGAGTATGAGGATGTTACCCTTTCTGTGGAGTTGCCTGAAGGCTTTGTAAACAATGGAGTAAACGTTTCTTTTGCCCCTCTGAAATATAATAAGTCATTTGCTTATGGAGTAACTTCAGATGATGGTCACGTTTCGGCTTGGAACGTACTTTTTAAGTACTTTAACGGAATGTGGATTGACGACGCCATCTATTTCCACAAGTTCGATGTTAACGGGAATCTGAATCAAAGAGGAACAGGATCCTTTGCTCCAAGAGCATTAACCTATACAGATGGGTTCGGTAATAAGCGACGTTTCGCCGTTGGAACGGCAAATTTATATAGTGGACTTAATGACCTTGTCGATGCCGGAGGTAATCAGTATCCTTACCTTTTATGGCCTGAGGTTAAAGAAATGCTTGACTTTGACGGAGCGATCACATTGCATGATGTAATGGACCCCGCGTTAACAACCTATGGGGGTACCGTTGAGAACATTGTTAATGGTATAAACTCTGAACAGTCTAAAATTCTTGCAGTGATTGGAAGAAAGGCTATGTGCATGACTGAACCTAACGGAGATTCAAAGTACACAACGGCAGCCGAGCTTGTAAACGATATCAGAATTATTACTAAACAGCATAGACCGGATTTAGGTTTCGACTATCAAGATCTTAAAAATCCATTGATTAACATTGAAAAGTTAAAAGTTGCCCGCTATTTTAATGAAAATCCAACAGGAGTTGAGACGTACAAGCAAGATTTTTTGTCTTCAATGTTTTCAAAGCCTTCGCTTTATGGGGAGTTCGGTTGTCATGGTGTTGATAAAAACAAAGCTGCTGAAACGAAAGTATGGCCGTCAGTCTCTGGTTTTTTTGATTGGCTTTGTGATACTTATGGAGAGTATGGAAACGATTCCATATGGTTTGCAACGAATGACGAAGTTATTCAATATAAAGCCTTGTGTGCATTGACCACTCTTTCTCACAGGATTGAAGGAAGAACACTAACTATTTCCATGCAAGTCCCTGTTATTGAGAATTTCTACTGGAAAGAGTTTACCTTACTCATTGATGGTGTAACGGACGGTACGCTTATCGAGAGTTCAAACGTTATTGGTTTATCTTATGGAACAAAAGAAAGTCGATTTATGATTAACGTAAATCTGGATGCTACATTAACAACGAGAGCAGAAAAATACACTGCATTATTCGAGTCTACCTTGACAAATGAAGATAAAGCAAGTGCAGAATACTTCATTCAAAGACTGAAGCCATCTCTTCAAGGCACATATACTAGTAGAATAAATACGGCTACAGCTCCTCCTGTTTTAACCGCTTTCACTATAAATGCAGGTGAAGATGTGACAAATTCTCTTTCTGTTGTTTGTACTTTTGAACACATTAAGGCAAAACAGTATATGGTTTCAGAAAGTGCTACTTTTGAAGGAGCTGTCTGGAAAAACATTGTAGGTAACTCTTTGCCGTATACCCTTCCGGATATACCGAAAACACATACGCTTTATTTTAAACTTAAAAATAATTTTGGAGAGTCTTCTGTAATGAGCGACACAATCACATACACACCGGTTCAAGTTGGAATCTACTCTGTGTATATCAATGATGGTAATGCCAAAACTTTTGATGCAAATGTAAAGGTTACGTTCGCTTATGTTGGAACTCCTAGTCATTGTCGTTTGGGTAACTCTTCAGATTTATCTGCTCTTCCATGGGAGGTATTCAATCCTAGTGGAATGGCTTATTTATTAGAGAATTCATCCTATGGGATTAAGACAGTATATGCCCAGTTAAGAGATGCCTATGGAAACATCAGTGAAATAGTATCTGCCAGCATAGAGTATGCATCGATTCCTAAACAAACAGTAGTGTGGTCATTAACTGGTAAATCGAATGTTATAGAATACCCGGTACTTGATACAGGTGAAACAATAAACAAACTATTATTTGACACCCACACGGCTTACAGCTCAAAACAGTTTCGGTCTACATCCGGTGAACTCATCCCTTGGTATGTTGAATTAAACTCTTCATACTACGTAGCAGATTCAGAAACAGGCGCTGCAGGAACATATCTCAGTGCCATTGGCTCTGGTCAACCAACTTTAGGCGGGGATATGGGTGTTTATAAAGATGTTTACCTTACAAGAAGCTATTTGACTAACGGAAACTGTGCAGCTGGAGCAAATAAGGGGAAAATTCAGTTTACGCTTCCGGTAGGATTATACAAGATCAAAATCTTATTGTCTGTTGGATCAGGCAGCTCATTTAATGAAGCTCAACGATTGGCTTCTTGGTATAAAATCAACGTAAATGGAGTTTCTGGAACTCCGGTTCAAGTTGGTCCAACAGGATTTACCGGATTAAATAATACCCAATTTAATGCAGAGATCGACATAGTTGTCAATCAAGCCAATGATAGGAATGTTATATTGTACTTATACAACACTTCTAATTTGTGGTATCGCCCAGGAGTTAATCTTATTGAGATTATCAAGACGGCCTAATATAATAACAGCCTACCTGATTTAGGTAGGCTGTTATTGTTTTAATTAAAGCTTGAAAAAAACGCATACGCATCCAAACAAAAATATATTACTTTGAATATATTTTCAATCTCAAACCTGAATATCAATTTACAAACAGCGTAATTAATTTGCTCCATACAATTCTCTTTTATTAAGAATAGGGTGCCAACCCATTCTTTTGATTAATAATTGAGGATATGGAATAAACCAACCGATTAAAACGCGTAAATTTGAAAACCACATAAACAGATTTTTGTCCTTTCCTACCACCCCACCCCTTCATATCTTCGTTTCCATGAAACAGGCAAACGAAATATCAGGAACCGAAGCAATCCAACGCATGCGATTGCTAAAGAAAGTCCCGGGTGTACATTTCACCCTCATACACCTTACTTGTAATTTGCGCAAACGCACTACGGGCGGAATGCGTAAAGTAGAACGTTGCCGGCTCAGAGCATCCATGCGTAGTGACCAGGCCGAAACAGACCCGGATCACTATCTGCCATACGAAGACCTCGATACCGAAGAGCCCCGTCAATGCTTCAAAAAGCTTATCAGATACGTAGGATTTCCTCCAACATACAAACTGCAACGAGTAAACTGGTTTACAAATGAAGAAGAATAAAAAACAACAACCTGTTGTCATTGACATGACTTCAGAAAGCAACGAACCCATGACAATCACCAAATTTGGAAGTTCTCATGGAGTCGTTAAGAGCAAATCCGGAGGCGTACTAAGCTTCGAGATACAAGGCGTTTCCGAGCGAAACGAGGTCATGAATCAAGAATACCGGAACATCTACCGAAACTACATGGCCGAGAGCACCGGCATTCAGATGGGCGATTTCCTGGTACCCATGTGGGGCGAAGGGCACAACCTATACCCGCAAGAAGTCTACAATGTCATTTCAGATAATAAGCTCCTGCCGGAACTATTGTCCAAACAAGTCCAATTCCTGTTTGGCAAAGGACCATACTTGTACAAAGAAGAAATCGTTGGTGAAGGCAAAAATCAGAAAAAAACCAGAGTACCGGTTCAGGATCCCGAAATACAAGCCTGGCTGGATAGTTGGGAAGACAACGGATATCCATCCGTGTGGGAATATCTTATCAATATCATCACAGACTATTACCACGTACTATCATGTATATCTCAATACCATTTTAACCGGTCTCGGCGAATTACGACTCCTGGTAAAAATAACAGCACCGGTACACTCCCTATCGTAGCACTTACCTATGTAGGTAGCGAAAAGGCCCGTCTTGGTGTGTTAAGATCAAAGGTACATCCTGGGCAACCTATTCACAATGAAGACTGCGAGTTCATCCTCGTTGGCGATTGGTTTAATCCTGGTAAACGAGGCTTCGAAGTATATCCCCGTCTCCGGATCCAGAATCCTTTCCAGTACGAAACTGCTATCAGTTGGGTTAAAAGCAAAACATTTACCAAAGAACTATATCCGTACAATGAGTGGTTCAAAGGGTTGTACGAGTGGATTAAAGGCTCTAATCTTACACCCAAATATATCAATTCATATTTGCGTAATGCCCTCAATGCTCACGTACATGTAGTAATACCTGGTAGTTGGTATCTTAAAATGAAAGAAATCCTACAAGACCTTTGCCGGCAAAATATGGTTGGTTCATCTAGCATGCCCCTTCAGGCAGAGTTTCAGGGTGTAAAACTTATCGACCCTGTAACAAACGAACCATACGAATTTTACGAAGGTATGATGGACGATCTTATTAATCACAAGCTAACCGAAATAACCACCTTTCTTTCCGGCGAAGGCAAGAACCAGGGAAAGTTATGGGCAACAACCAAATGGGGAGAAGACGGCTGGGAGTTCAAAGAGTTCCCAGGCAAATTTAAAGAATACCTGGATTCGCTCATATCTTACGATAAGCGGGCCGATCAGGTAATTCTTGCCGGCAAAGGAATCAATTCAAGCATAAGTAACGTCGAAGCCGATGGCCTTATCAGCGAATCAGGATCAGACGTATTCTATAATTTCATGATCTACGCCATTGCTCTAACCATTCCAGAACATCACGTAACAAAAGATCTTAACCGGGCAATCCGGATGAACTTCCCGCGCGTAAAAGAGCAAGGTATCAAACTTGGGCTTCAAATTGATGTACCGGCAAAACAACAAGAAACAACACCGGCCGACCGTCCGGCCAATAACATAAACAACTAAATAATATGATCAAAATTCCATTCGACCGCGACACCTTTGCCGAACAAGCAAAGCAAAGAATCTCCGGAATCAATGTCACGCTTAATTACGACAACATCGAAAGCGGACTAATCAAATCCGGAGTAGAAATTCAAAAAGTAATTGGAGAAAAAACATATCTCCAGTTGAACAATATCACAGACGAGGCCAACGACCCCGCACGCGATGCACTCCAGCGCGCCATGCTTCATATGACCATTAACGACCAATTGATATTTCTAATTGCAAGGATATCGAACGACGGCGTTACGGTCAAAAAGAACGACGACGAAACAACCATTTTCAAGTACCAGGAAGATGCACTCCGGAATGCCCTGATAAATACCACCTGGTTCTGGATGGACTACCTTATCAAAACCCTTAACAACGATCCGGCCGAAGGCGAAAGTGCCAGGTATCCGGACTGGCATACTTCAGACGAAAAGAAGGAATTCTCTTCCATGCCCGTAAGCCAGGAAGACTTCAGGAAGTGGCTTGGCATCGATAACGCCTATTTTGTTGCCCGTACAAAGTGGCTTATCCTGAGTACAACCATCAACCAATTAAACCCACGGATAAAAGACCAGGCAAAGTGGGCCGATCATCACGAAGCCATTGCCCGGGCGGTCTGTTTTTCAGTAATGGCCCAGGCATGCCTGCGCCTTCCGTACGACGATCTTCCCGAAAACATCCGGAAAGATATCGACAACGAACAAAGCAAAAGTAACAAGGTTCAAGCAGAACCATACATCCGCGACCGTATCAGCACGCAGTTCTTCAGCGAAGCAGAACGTTACTGGGCAGACCTCGACCGTCTTCTGCTGGGAGAAAAGCAAATACAGCGCCGTCCCATTCGCGAATCACAAAACAATGAGTCAAACAAATTTTATCACTGTTAAACCATGATCCAAGTTAAACTAAAAAATCGTACGCTACAGATTCCCAACAGCTGGGAATCTCTCACACGTAAGCAATTTCTCTATACCATCCAGGTACTGATAAACCATATACAGGGCCAACTTTCAAAGCTCGATGTCCGGATACTTTTACTAATACAATATACAGGTTATCAGCCATCGCGCAAACTCGTACGCGTATGGCCATCAAAAACCATCTACTACTCCCGTATGCAAATAGCAGCTGTCAGGTACCGCTTATTCTATAAAAAAAGTGCCTACAAATCGCTTATGCACAACTGGATCAGAAATAGTCGGCCGGAGCCGGAATCAGAAAGCCAGCTTCGCGAAAACATAACCCATAATCTCGTTGCTTTATCCGAAAAAATAGCATTTCCCTGGCGTCAGGAAAATGGTCAAACCATCATCAACACAATGATGCTTCGGAACCCTATTCCCTTTATCCGGATCCGGACAAAAAAAGTCCAGGGGTTGTACTTCAATATCGGGATCATTACACAAACCAATATTACTGCCCGTCAGTTTGCCGATGCATTCGATATCAGTCGCGCATTTGCCCAATCACAGGATGCCCGGTTACTAAACCACCTTTGCGCTATTCTTTATCCTGGTAATTATAGCCATGCAAATGCCGTAAACAGCAACTATCACGAACGGTTTACACGGGTTCCGTTCATTGTTCGTTACGCAGTGTACTTGTGGTTTACTGGAGTTACGGCCTATTTTGTCAATAACCCGGTATACTCCTTGCTGTTTAACGGATCAAAAAATGATAATTCGGACCGCATTAGCCTGGGCCTTTCCGAGTCAATCCTGCAACTGTCGTTAACAGGTTTCGGAGGTATCGATGAAATGAGCAATCAAAACGTAATTACCTTTTTCGATGCTCAGGTAAAGTCACTCAAAAAAACAATATCCGATGCCCTGGGGAAAGGCGTAAAAAAGGAAGAACTCCCCGCGTTACTCAATTTATCAATCTCTCAAATCGACTCGCTATGTTAAATACACAATACATACGCTCATTAATGACCTACTTCGCCGGATTTGTATCGGCCGATGCAATTAATAAACTGGGCAAACTACCAAAGAACGCTCGTTTAACAGGATATGACCTTCTGATTTCAGAACTACAGGAAGTCCCCAAAAAGGCAGATACCGAAATATCAAACTACATCTTCAGTATCAACGAAAAATACCTGTCAGACAATGTAAAGACCATGTGTGGGAAGCTTCTGTTTGTAGAATACGGAAACATTACCCTTCGGGGACAAGTCGTCACGAGTTCAGAGGTGGAGCTGGCCATCACTGTAGCCAGCGAATTCACTATCTCAAACAACGATATCATCAACGAAGCCCTGATGATGGAAAACAATCTGGCAACCCTAAACACCATCCTTGAAACCATGCAGCAAGAACAAGAATCCCTCGAAGCATGCCCGGCCATCAAACTATTGGAGTTCCCCGCCACAATAATCCCGGTATCCCCTTCCACCTTCTTCGACCATGGCGGTTGGTGCGCCATGTTTACCAGGAAATCAATCGCTATATAAATTGGAGACTCTCCAATTCTCGTTAATTAGTATTAATACTACTACTATTTTCTCTTATTTATTTTTTTTATAGTATTAATATTACTATCTTTGTGGTGTCGAAAAAACAAAAACAGCGTTCTATGAAAGTAGTGAAAGTTTCAGTGATATTGAAAGCACTGATAAATGATGGATGGGAACTAACACATCAAAAAGGTAGCCACCGACAGTTTAAGCACCCAACAAAAAAGGGTAAAGTAACTGTAAACGGCAAGCCGTCTGACGATGTATATGGAGACCTGATTAAAAGTATCGAAAGTCAATCAGGGTTAGTTTTCTAACCCTGGCTTTCGCCACTAAATAGAAACTGTTTTTATTCGACAATTAAAAAGCAAGGATATGGAAAAAGTATTTATTAGAGTAGGAAAAACAGAAAACGGATATTGTGCAGATTGTGAACTTCTCCCTGGATGGATCGTTACTGTTACTGGAAACTTCGGACAATTACAAAAGGAAGTAGAAGAAAGTATTGACTTTTACTTAGATTGCGCAAAAGAAGATGGCGACGAATATCCCTCGGTATTTGATAGTCAGTACGAATTATCCTATAATTTTGATGTAGAAACACTACTCTTCTACTATCAAAAGATTTTCACTAAGTCTGCATTGGAACATATTACCGGAATCAACCAACGTCAATTAAGCCATTACGCTTGCGGCCGCTCAAAACCCCGTAAGAAACAGGCAGAGAAAATTGTAAACGCACTGCATGCCTTAGGGCATGAACTTATATCTGTTTCTGTTTGAGTTTTTTCGACAACTATTCTTTCAGAAACATAAGCCCCTCCTCTTAAGGTGGGGCTTTTTTATTATTAAATATTGGATAATAATTATATCATCACTTTGCACCATCAATTATTATTCCCATATTCGCACCGCCCAACAAACAACTCAGCTAACATTGTTAACTGAATACTAATATGAGTCCCTTCATAACGCAACTGGTAGTCAATCCGGTTCGGGTGTTGTTCCCGTGGGCGCGTTATGACGGGACTCGCCATTATAAAATTATGGATTTTAAAGACTCTATCAAACAGCTATCAGAAAGAGTTGTCAAATTAAAGGACAACCTTCAAACAGAAGAAGCCACAAAGAATGCTCTAATTATGCCATTCATCCAAACGTTAGGCTACGATGTATTTAATCCTTTCGAAGTAACTCCCGAGTTTACCTGTGATATTGGAACAAAAAAAGGCGAAAAGATTGACTACGCGATACTCAAGGACGACAAGCCGGTTATATTAATTGAATGCAAACATTGGGCAGAAAACTTAACGTTACACGACAATCAGCTCTTGAGATACTTTCACGTCTCCACAGCAAAATTTGGTATTCTCACAAATGGTATTTCATACAAGTTTTATACAGACTTGGCCGAAGCTAATAAAATGGACGAAAAACCATTTCTAGAAATCAATCTGTCCGATATCAGAGATAATCAGATTGAGGAGCTAAAACAATTCCATAAATCATATTTTGACGTTGATACCATTGTTAATGCTGCAAGTGAACTAAAATACATGAAAGGTTTGAAAGAAATAATTCTTTCAGAAATGGAAACTCCCAGTGAGCCCCTTGTCAGATTATTTGCTAAACAAGTATACGGAGGAATGGTTACAGCCAAAATTCTCGAACAGTTTACCGATTTAACAAAACGATCTTTCAATCAGGTAATCAGCGACATCATCACAGACAGATTCAAAACGGCATTAAATAAAGAATCAGAAAAGAAAGCCGAAAATTCTTCTTCACTAATAGAATCAGCTCCTTCTATCTCTGAAGAAGAAAGCAAAATCGTCACTACAGAAGAAGAGCTCGAAAGCTTTTTTATTATTCGGGCTATACTTAGAAAACACGTAGATGTCAATCGCATTGTGCATCGCGATACTCAAAGTTATTTTGGAGTTTTGTTGGATGACAACAATCGTAAACCAATATGCAGACTATATCTTAATGGTAGTAAAAAATATTTTGCGACTATATCTGACGACAAAAAAGAAACAAAATATCCCATTGAGTCATTAAATGAGATTTATCAACATGAAGATGCAATCATATATGCTTTAAAAATGTATGAAAAGGATTCTGAAAAATAATTTCTCAAAAAAGTTTGCGCATCCGCAAACTTTACCCCCTATTTATTTGCGCATACGAAAAATATTACGCAGTTTTGCAGAGTCAAACACTCTGATGAAAGTTTCATCCCGATGAGCAACGGTTAATGCTCGCTTTTACAAAGGTCGGGCCTTTTTTATGGCCAGACTTCAGATAATATTTAAAATATAGGCGGCTGCCTTCCCTACCTTTTGTTTTGCCTTCGGGTGACTACATCGGGGTGTTTGACGACAAGGGATAGGTGGCCGTTCTTTTTTTGCCACAACGAAGAATTAAGATGTGTTCCCTCGGCATCTAAAATGTCAAACACCCCAAAGTTATGGATCAAAAAAACCTCCGGCCGACCTCATACATCGGCCTCATTAATCGCTTCTGGCGATTAGACGAAACCTACCAGTTCTCACCCACAGAGACGCGCGTATTCTTTTACCTCCTCAAAGTCGCAAACACACTCGGATGGCCCGAATCATTTCCGCATGCAGACTCACGTGCTGCAGCAACATGCGGAGTATCACTCCCGGTCTACAAAGCAGCTCGAAAAGCATTGGCCGATGCCGGTCTAATACTCCATACCCCCGGCGGATCCGGACACGGAAAAAAAACCATGTACCACTTTGCCGGATGCGATAACTGCCAGGAATCAGACCGAACAAAATGCCAGGTACAGTGTCATAGCAAAGCAGAAAAATCACACGAAAACGAGAGCAAAAACACCGATCTAGGTGAAAGAAAACAACTACCTAAGTCCGTACCTTATATTAATATTAAGACTAGACTAAACGAAGATCAGATCAGATCAGAATCTGAAGAGCGCGAAAAAGTTGTTTCCGAAAAGATCGAAATGCAAAAGCCAAACGATGGCATCCAGCGAAATACCGAAGGCCTCGTCAGAAACCTCCGGTCCCTGCAAGCCACGCAGGAAGATATCGACAAACTGCTCTACGAGTCCAACTACGGCGAAATAGGCCACCCCATTTGGAAACATATCTACGAAGCAAAAAACTCTAACGGAGGGATTAAACAACCAATTAGGTTTATCTTTAGCCGGCTGCTTCCAAGTACTAATGCTGTTACAAACTAATAAAAAGAAAAATGATGAACCCAATAGTATTAAAGACCAAAATAAAAGCGGGGAAGAAAGAATCTTTCTGGCAAAAAATGATGAGCGTTTATAACAGTCTGCCCGGAGGTATAACCAAATGTAAAACAACCAACGACGCCAAAATATACACTTGCGTTTTGTTCGCGGCTCTATCGGTATTATGTATAATATTTGTCGCTGTAGCAGTATACTTTTACTACTCGGCTAAGAAAGGAGGCGACCAATGATTTCACCCAAATTCTCCGGGAAAGAATATCAGGATTATTCCAAGCCCAAACAACAAGTAATAGAAGAATTACAGAGTGTAATAACCCGGATCAACAACATACAGTATACCCAAAGCATGTGTATGTCAACCCGAAAATCTGGAGATTGGCAAGAAACAATCATCACAGGATTCCAGGATCCGGATACGATCGTTATAAATATATTTACTCAATTGGAGGGTCAGCTATGAAAAAGGTAGAAATAAACGGAATAATGCTCTCTGAAGAAACGATCGATACGATTCGTCGATTCCAGGAAGAAAACAACATGATGACCACCGAACTAGTCCGTATTCTTGACGACTATATAGCCATCAAGGCCTGGATCGGAATAAATGCTACAGAAGGAACATCTATAAATGAAGGACCAAAATCTACACTCATAGATATTCAAAGTACAATCGAGTTGAAAAGTATGATTTTAAAACTTAAAAAATAATATGGAAAAAGAAAACGAAAACACAGTATCCGGCATAAGCGAAATGAGCAATCTTCAGGTAATAGAAGAATGTGGCCGGCTAAAGTTCTCAATAGCTCAGATAGTCGCCCTGTTACGGAACAGGCTCACAGTTCAGGGAAAGAATCAGCTTATCATAAATCTTAAAACTCCCAGTACTGCCGAATACGAAGCCTACGAAACCGGATATGTTCAGGCAGATTTCGAACTCCAACGATCGCTGCATGCTCAAGCCATGGCCGGTGGCAAAGGCGCCAAAGATGCCCTCGACGGACTTAACGAAGAACAACGCCGCCAGGTAATCAACAAAGCCCTGGCCGATAAATTTGGACTAGATATTGAAGAATAGTTATATATTTGCAAATAAAACAAGTAAATCATGGGAATAGTAATATTATATATCATCGTTAGTATCATATGCATTGTGGCCCTCCAACCAAAAACAACAGAGCAATGGGCCGTAGCCACATTCGCTGTATTTGCGGCAACGCCAATTGTAGGCGTACTTATATTCCTTATGATCTACCGAAGCAAAAAATAACTCCACAAAGGCTCTCCCGTACACCACAATAAGGAGAGCCTTTTTTTTGTCCTTTCCCCTCCTATCCTACCTCTGTAATTTCGCTAAAAAAGCCGATCATGATTACAGATGGTATCGTAAAACAAGAATTTATTATTGAAAAAGTTCAAGCCGGTTTTACTAAAATAAACCAGGCGCAGCGAGACATATATCAAAAGAAACTATTCCATTCCGGAACCAAAGACACCCAATATTCTCGTTTAGGAAACAATATTCAACGACGTACCGGTCAAATGGAAGAAATACTTGACCATCCTCAAATACGAATTGTAACTGCCGGTCTAGATTTCATGTTTACAGCAACCATTGTGAAACAGATGCGATTCCTCGATATGAAGCGTAACGGCAACTGGCGTATTTACAATGCTCAGGTATGGGGTATATTCTACCGCGAAACATTCCCGGCAATTAAGTACGATTATGGCGAACACGTAACATCTCGCGTAGAAAAGGGAATTCGAGATGCTCTAACTTACAAAGAATCAAATTTTGGAATAGAATATAACAAAGCAAAAGGAAGATAAATCATGGCAAAATCAAGACTCACAGACGACGAAATCAAGCTCATCCTATCACTTGACGCAAGCGGAGCTCAAAAGTCCATAAATGACCTTACAAAAGAAAATAAAGAACTAGAGAAATCGAATAAAGATACCCGCCTTCGCATGCGTGAACTAGAAGAACAGGGCAAAAAAAACAGCAAAGAATGGGGCAACCTTAATAAGTCTCTGAAGCAAAATAATGACGCCCTCGAAATCAACCGGCAAAAGATATCTCAGCACGAAAAAACACTTGGCCTGGAAAACATGACCATGGGTCAGCTTAAAAAGCGTGCCCAGGAACTCGAACGGCAATTAAATTCAACGGCAAAAGCTCTCCAACCCGAAGAATATGCACGGCTTGATAAGGAACTAAAAGATACAAAAGATCAGATGGGTACTTTAAAAACAAACACAAAAAGTGCCGAACGTACTCTATTCGATTTCAATGCAGTAAAAGCCGTCGGTGTTGGACTGCTCATTAACTATGCTACAAAAGCGGCTGCCGTCGTTACCGAGCTATTCTCTTTAGAAAAAATTGTAAACAGCAACAATGCAACTGGCGATGCTTTTGCAGCTGTCCTCGGGGGGTTGGATAATGCTTTGAATTATGTCCGGGTATCATTGGCAACAATGGACTTTACAAACTTTCTTGACAACCTTGTAAAAGCGTACACTGTAGGTAAAGAAGTTACAAATATCCTGGATGAATTGTTCGAACGCCAAAACTCTTTTCGCATTACAGACACTCGTGTCCAGGCCGAAATCGAAGAACTTAAAACCTCACTTCGCGACGTCAATAAGTCCCTGGAAGAACGTAAAGCAATCGGCGATCAAATCATTAAGCTTACCACTCAACAGGCCGAACAAGAAAAAAGCATTGCACATCAAAAAATCGAAGCTGCAACAAAACAGCTCGAATCAATCACAGGAATGACCGAAGCAGAACGCAAATACTTCATCGAAAACTACGAAGGAAATCGAGATGCAATACTAGCGGCCAATGAAAGAATTGAACTGGAAAAGAAATTAAAGAATGCCAGGGCACAATCATATTCCAGTGGATCCGGAATGTTTGGTTCAACACTGTCAAATGCCGCTTCAATGGAAAAAGAAACGGCATCGATCAGGAAGCAGATAGACAACATTGTAAAAAGCACTCCAGGAATAGAAGAAGCTTATCGTATTGTGTCAAAATACAATAAAGGAAACGATGCCCTGGTAAGCGCATTTGTCGATTCTATGGTAAATTTAGATCAGATAGACATCAAAACAACAACCGGGCTTCGTAAAGTTCAAACAAGCGTAAACTCCACCATAAAAGAAATGGCAGATCAGTCGGCAAAAGAGGCTGTCGAATCCCGGAAAAAACAAACCGAAGCCAACAAAAAAGCCATTGAGGAAAAAGTAAAGGCCGTAGATCAAGGTATCGCAGATGAAAAGATTGCCCTGGCTAAACAATATGCCGGTGGCCTCATAGATAAGTCGAATTATAACAAGCAGCTCGAGAATCTGGAGCTTGAAAGTCTTCGTCGAAAGTTATCCATCTATGGATTGGAAGAAAGCAAACGCAAAGAAATTGAACAAAAAATAGCTGATTACGCTATAAAGATGCGCGAACAATTTTCTATTAAAGGGATAGAATTGGAAAAGGCAAAAGAAATTTCTATTGGTTCAATCAGAAAAAAAGAAACCGAAAATCTAAAAAAAATTTCGGAACAAAATCTTAAAATTAAACAGGCAGAATACGCCAAAGAAAAAGAGCTAGAGTTAAAACAGCGTCAGGAGATGGTTCAACTAGCCACCGCATTCTCTACAGAAATGGGTGGAATCATTGGAGGAGCTCTGTCCGGAAACGATGATATGATAAAACAATCCATGGTCTCAATTATTAATATGGGGCTGGATTATCTCAAAGTACAGGCGCAAATGGCTATTGCAGGCGCAACGATGCAATCCCTGGCAACTCCAGATTCTATCTTAACGTTTGGGGCGGCTGGCCTTGCACGTGCAGCCATACTAACCGGGCTTATCGAAGCTGCATTTTCCGCAGTAAAATCAGTAGTTGGAAATTTGGCAGGTAACCTTGGGTCCGGAAATTCATCAGATAGTTCATCATCTCAGGGCACTGGTGTAAACATCGTTCCACAACGCGCCGAAGGTAAGTACGACGTTATAGGATCAACAGACGGTCGGAAGTACCGCAATGTACCCTATATCGGAGCACCTCAATCCGGAATTATCGAAAACCCCTCGTTAATTAGCGAACACGGCGGCGAGCTAATTATCTCCACTCCAGATATGGAGATGTTAAAAAAGGATATTCGCTATCCAATCATGATTCAGGCAATTAACGATGCCCGCGATCGTCGGGTTATTCAACGAGCAGAAGGAAAATATGATCAGATAACGCAAAGCACCGGAAGCATACCCAATGCATTTGTTCCGGATACTGAAACAAAAAGATTAAACAATCGCCTTATCACACTTCTGTCAAGTCTGGAAAAAAATGGAGTGAATATCAAATACGGTCATATTGAAAAATCTATGGACAGAGCTAATAATATCCGTACAAAAACAAGCCGAAAATAATGAAAATACAACTAGGAAATATGTCCATGGCAATCAGTCCGGACACAGAGATATCGCTTTCTCTTATCAATCCGATATTTAACGATAATGGAAGTTTTGGTATTGGAATCACATTACCGGCCACACCAGGTAATCTAAAGCAGCTAGGCTATCCAAACCGTCCGGAACGTCGTGTCAGAATTGGCTCAGAACTCCCTTGTAGCATAACTTGCGGAATTATCGCCTTGTATGGAACGGCAATAATGCAAAGTATTTCCGAAAGCGGGATAGAGTTCGATATCACACTTTCTGAAGGCGATTTGTACGACACATTGGATAAGATACAGCTTAATCAGATTGTAACAAAGAAAACCCACTATCCATCAGTAACCACAACTCCCGATTTTTTTGTCGATCTTACCACTAGTGTAAGCACAGATAATGGCGAGTATACTGCATTCGAACTATGTACAAAGATTACAGATACCAATGGGAATGTCGAATTCCAAATCAAAAATTATACAGACTCCGATGGTACATACGGAACTAGAAATGGAAAGAAATATACAGGATACAGCCCTTTTCTTTATCTTCATTATGTTCTCTCAAGCGTCTATTCCTATTTTGACCTAAGTCAGACCAACAATCCTTTTGCATCAGGCGAACTACGAAAAATAGTACTCCTAAACAATGTATCAAGTTCTATCGATGCAGGTTGGCTCAAATACGAAAATCTGGTTCCGGATGTCTCAGCGTTAGAACTACAAACCTGTATCGAAGATAAGTTCGGCTGCCGGTTTATTTTAGATTATAATAAACGATCTGTGCGCTGTGTATTTCTCAAAGATATGCACAACTCGTTCGCAACAAAAGACTGGAGTCGTAAATTAAACGGAAAACTATATCCAACTTTTAGTGCAGCACAAAAGCTAAGGTTATCATCCGGAACATCTTTAGAAAAAGCAGCTCCGGCATTCACAAACTGGCGGCAGTGGCTCGCTAACGATTCAGATGAAGTGTTAGGATATGCAGAACTTGTAAATGGAAGCGAAACAATTTCTTATGTAAAAAAATATGGATGGTTTGCCCGTAGGAAAAGTACGGGAATCCTCGAGATAAAAAGTACGGCTTATTTCTCTTTTTCAGATTCATCCGATAATGAAGAGGTAGATATTACCACAATAGACGAATCCGTACCGATGATTGATGCATCCTATTATACAAATCTCGATTATGTAAACCAATACTATCCGTACTTTTCTGTAGAACAAAAAAATATAGCAAAAACGGTAGACACAGAATTAGGTTCAACAAACGAAGCAAGTAGCGTATCATGTCCAATAGCATTCTGTTTTGCCCAGGGATTTGTTCCAATTTCTTACACATCAGGGTACACAGTTCCTACCCTTGGAAAAAGGAAGCCAACCGGATCACCATTTGGGGCCAACCTAAATACAAATCCAGGTACAGGCGATTTACAACTAGGCAATCTTTCTCTCGAGTGGATTAGCTCTCGCGGGTTATTTCGTACATATTACCAGGAACACAATAATTTTTTGAAACACGCAAATCAAATATTTAAAGGTTCGTTTATCCTTACCCAGCAAGATATCGTTGGTTTAAAATGGGAAGAAAAGGTAATGATAAACAATCAACCTTATTTCATTGATAAAATAGATATTACCCTCCTGGCAAACGACACCATTCGTACTGAAAATATTGAACTAAGGCAATCCCGTCTGTTCGACGAAGCATAAATTATTAGGCCCGCCACAATTCCGGCGGGCTTTTTTTGTCCTTTAATTCATCATTATACTAAACCACATTTGTATCAAAAAGAACAAATATGGAGCAAATACTAATTATTCTTACCGGTTTGTTTGGAGGCTTAAATGTCTTGCAACTGGTTTTCTGGCAAGCCGAAAAGAAAAAAGCCAATGCGTCGGCCGAAGCGATTGAGATAGAAAATCAGAAAAAACAGCAAGAAATGCGAAGAGACGAAGTGGAGCGTCTTTACAAACAGCTCGACGAGTTAACAGACAAATGGTTTACCATGCAAAAAGAGGCCAACGAAGCAATTAACCAGGTAGCCGCTATGAAAGCCGAAGTAACCTACCTAAAAGGCTTGAGATGTTACAATACACTTTGCACGGTACGTATTAGGAATAAAGAGAGTGAATTACACCATTTAAATACACAACAATCATGAGGAAAATTTATTTAATCGCGGGTCATAACCTTACTTCTTCAGGAACAGGAACAGGGGCAATCAGTATTATCGACGAAGCAAAAGAAGCAATTTACTTACGTGACTTCATTTTTGCCGAATTAAATCGCCAGGGAGTCACTGCAGAACGCGACTGCAACACCAGTTCTCTAAACACAGTCATTAGCTGGTTGCGCAGCAAAGTGTGCAAAAAAGACATCCTTATCGATATCCACTTCAATGCATCAGCTTCACCATCCTCCAATGGCACCGAAATCATTCTTCCAAACCAGTATTCTTCAGAAGAAAGAGCTATTGCCGAAACACTCCTGGACACAATAACAAGTATACTGGGTACAAAAAGCCGTGGAATTAAAACAGAAAAAGATACGGCCGTAGGAAGCATTGGAATACTAAATAAACCAGACTGTCTTAATATCCTACTCGAAGTATGCTTTGTTTCCAGTCAAAGCGACGTAGATGCGTACAGGAAATATTGCAAACACCTTGCAATAAATATCGCGCTCGATCTCATTCACTTTTTAAAAACAGCCTAATGAAACATGCAATCTATTTCCTTATCCTTCTGTTTTCCATATCGTGTAAAACTCAAAAAGAGACACAGCAAACCGTTACAGAAAACGTAACGAAAATACAAACAGACACGATCCGTATAGTCGAACGCGACACAACTTTTCTCTATCATCCGGCCCCAGAAGTAAGTACATCAGTAGGCGTAGATAGTAGCTATCTGGAAACTTCGCTGGCATGGAGTATGGCCATGTTAAAGAATGGCATTTTAGTTCATAAGATTGGCAATAAACCAAGTATTCCAATTCGTGCTCCAGGGATTAATCGTACCGAAAATAAAACCAAATCATCCAATACCGATATCAAAAAAGAAAGCGAAATAATTCAAACCAAAACAGTAGAAAAATTTCGCCTCCTAAACGCCTTCTTTTATTACTCAGGCATATTGCTTTACATACTTATAGCGATTATCATTGGATTCAAACTACTGCAAATTAAAAAGGAGGTCTAAAAGCCTCCTTTTTAATAATCTTCATTTATTCTTTTTCTTCTCTTCTGCTTTTTTCTTATCATTCAAGTTCCATTTTTCAAGCTCCCGAGCCTTCACATTATCAGAATACTTTGCATAGATACGAGTAACCTTTACATCGGTATGTCCCAATAATTGACTTATTACCTCCAATGGAATCCCCAATTCAATCCCATTTGTGGCATAACTATGGCGGGCACAGTGAAAAGAAATTTGTTTATCTATTCCTGCAATCTCCATAATATTCTTCAAGTATTCATTCGTCTTTTGATTCGAAAGAACTCTAAATACCTTCAGGTTCTTCAAACCATAAACCTGGTCTGGCAAAAATTTCTTAGCCCGGTCAATGATCGGAATTCTAATTTCGTTCTTTGTTTTTTTCATCTGTAGCGATATAACGTCTCCAATTATATTCACCCCGCGTAAATTTTGGACATCTCCATATCGCAACCCGGTATAGCAACTAAATAAAAAGTAACGCAATACATTTGTATACTTAACATCAAGATCAATAGAGTCATACAAAGCAGATAACGAATCAAGTTCTTCAATTGTAAGTCGGTTACGATGGCCCTCTTTAAAACTTAATTTCCTTTTTTCAAAAGGGTCGATATCCGTTACATTCAATTCCCGGGCTTTATTAATAACAGATTTTATGAATGAGAAAGTACGTGTTACAGTATTCGGCTTATTCTTCAAAACGTCAGTCATGTATTTCTCATATCGATTAAGAAAAGACGAATCAATTTCAGCAAAAACAAGCTCTTTTTTAAAGGCCTGAAGTTTGGTTATCTGCGCGTCATACCCTCTCAACGTTTCAGGTGAAAGCTTTTTATTAGTTCTCACCTCGTTAGCAACGAAGTCATAGAACGACGAACTATCATAGTTTATCGAAAATTGTAAAACAAATTCATCCAACGAAAGATACTTATTCCGTAATACAGCTTCGTACCTTATATTAAAGGCTCTTGTCTCATACATGTGAATGACTTGATTTACTGAGAAAGCATTTGGTTCAGACATACGAACCTGACAGGTACTAGGATTCCAGTTCTTCTCCTTAACCCTTATCCGGAGAGAAATATACCTGTGAACTCTATTTAAAGTGACTCTTAAATAAATTACACCATCTCCTTTTTTGTACTGATCAGCACGGAGATATATCTTAAATGTTAATAATTTCATGCTGCATGTTATAATAAGTTCGTAAAACTTTAGTAAAACATTTCAGCAAACGATCAAAATAGAAGACTTAAAATATTGACACCACTCGCATTAAAAGTCCTGAAAAAATCAAAGGTTTGGAATATTTCTTTCCAAACCTTTTACCTAATTAGTTGTTCTACCAGGGCTCGAACCTGGAATTTCAGGACCAGAATCTGACGTGTTAC
>ERZ778021.246-NODE-246-length-113241-cov-9.261658_pt1 | contig 113241 bp, 88 predicted proteins | sample MGYA00375751_ERZ778021 | MGnify/ENA primary metagenome ERZ778021 (study PRJEB29350, sample SAMN05389814) | bioreactor metagenome | isolation source: Thiocyanate stock bioreactor | place: South Africa: University of Cape Town | collected 2013-08-29 ... | reverse complement strand
GTTGTCATTCAGAAAGTTATGATTGGCGGTGAAATAAGTGATAAAGTCAGGAAAATATTTGTTATCATGAAAAAAATTATATTACTTGTTTTAATGAGTATAAGTGTATTGGTGCACGCTAATCAAACTTCAAATTATCTGATTAACGGTAGTTTTGAGTCAGGTCTACATCACAATTGGGTATATTATGTGTCGAACAGATCAGAGGCTGAATTCTCTTTGTCAAACAATAAAAAGATTTTTGATGATGGCTCTTACTGCCTTAAAGTAGATGTGGATAAGTTAGATCGCGCTAATAATGTTTATGCCAGAACACAGGCTACGCTTGCTAACGATTCATTGTATTTGTTGCAGTTTTGGGCTCATGGACCCGAGGAGGCAAAACTATACGTGGAGATTGAAGGTGCTGTGCAAAAAGGGATTTGGTTTGATATGCGAGTGGGAAATAAAGAGGCTCGTGGTCAGATGGTTGCATACCATTATCCATTTAAAATTAATCCTTCTTACAAAAATAAAACAATCAATATAACCTTCTATTTTAACAGTATGACATCTATAGAAAAGTCTGATGATACTAATGATTGTTGGAAAAGAACAGTTCCGGGTTGTACATATCATATTGACGGATTAGTGTTGGTTGATCAATCCAATGATATGCATCACGATGTTTTCAATACTTATTTATGGAATTATAATCAGATTCCTAATAAAGATAATCAAAGTTGGATTGCAGGTGATAATGATGTGTCATTTGATTTACCTGATGGACGTAGAATGTGGTTTTTTAATGACTCTTTTTATGGAAACAATATACCGGGTAATAATGTTTTCCCGGGAGGAACATTTGTTCGCAATGCTGTTGTAATTGAAAATCATGATGGTTCGTTAAATAGTTTACCAGTAACCAATCAAGGTGGACAATGGACTTATTTCAGAATACCGGAGTCGGATGTTGTAAGAAATTCTGACGGAGGTGTAGCAAACTGTTTTTGGGTAGGCGATGCTCTTATTGAGGACGATATGGTTAAAGTATATTTAATCGAAGTGTATGGCAATGATCGTTCTTATTTAGGGAAATTTACCTATCCTGAACTCGAATTTGTTGGAATTGAAGAGCAAGAGCCTTTCTGTCGCCGTTATGAAAAATTCTTTGTCGAAAATGATAAAGTGTATTTATATGCAAATGGAGGTTCAGGATGGACACGCACCATGATGGTAGCTCGCTGTGATTTAGGTGATTTGAATGGTAAAAAAGGAACTTGGAGATTCTGGGATGGAAATTCATGGTCGACAACAGACAAAAAACATGAGGTGTCCCAACGTGGAGCCGATGATGTCATTAAATTAGATGAAGGTAATTATGTGCAATTGGCAATGCCGGTAATGAGTCCTGAAGTGTATGTTCTGTTTGCGCCATCTCCTGAAGGTCCATGGGGACATGAAAAACTTGTTGCAATAGGTGATAGAAGTGCAAACTACTGGTATTATATGCCTAACTTTCATGGACAACTTCCTAATGGGAAATATTCAATTTCCATGTCGGCAAATTATCACGGCTGCTTATTCTTTTGCCAAGATTGCGAACATAAATTATATGCAGATAAATACTGGTATCGCCAACGTTATGTACAAGTAGACCTTTTAGCTTTATCTCCTTATACAACTAATATGAAAGATTGTGCAGGAGTTGAGAATGGTACTGCTTTTTATGATACTTGTGGTAATTGTGTTGGCGGTACAACTGGTAAAACTCCCTGTGTAACAGGAAAAGCTGAGTTGTATACTAATATCAATTATTCCGGCAGTGCAATCGGATTAAATGCCGGTGAATATACCTCTACTGTTATGAGTGAATTGGGTTTCAATATTAATTCATTAACATCTTTGAAAATTCATGTAAACTATGTAGTTGAATTATATTCTCAAGATAATTTTGGAGGTGAGAAAGCCGTATTAGAAGGCGAGAAAGTAAATTTAAATGAAGTTTCCTTTAAAGATAATATCAAATCACTAAAAGTTAAAAGGAAAGCTTTTAGAATAGAAGATGGTATTTACGCTATACAAAATAATCAGAGTAAATTATATGTAGGCGTTGAGAATAATAGTAAAGCAAATAATGCACTTTTAGTACAAAAGGCATATTTGGGAGATGATACACAAAAATTTCAATTTACACATATTGGCGATGATTACTATGCCATCAGAAATGTTGGAGCAGGAAAAGAAGTAAGTGTTGTTGGAATGAGTAAAAAAAGCAGTGCTTTAGTTGAACTATGGGATGGATTCGAATATAATATAATGACTGATGGTGGAGAAGTGACGGCTCAATATTCAGATTCTCCGGATAATGAAAGAGTGCATAATTTGATAGATAATAATGTTAATACAAAATTTTTGACTTTCCACAATCGTGCATGGGTAAGATTTAAGGCTAATCTTACTAGCAATTTGTCTAAATATAGCATAACTTCTGCAAATGATGCTGCAGGTCGAGATCCAAAAGAATGGATTTTATCGGGCTCAACTGATGGAAATAACTGGGAAGTTATTGATACTCGGTCAGATATATCTTTCGCAAGGCGTTTCGAAGAGAAAACTTTTGTAATTGAAAATAATGATAAAGACTATCTATATTATCAGATTGATATGACATGTGCTGTTGGAAATATGTTGCAGTTAGCAGAACTGAAACTGTTTGCTAATACAAATAAACAACAGAATGAATATTTTGATAATCAGATGTTTATTGTGCAAGAGGTGAGCAATGAGATTGTTAAGATAATTAACAAAAGAAGTGATATGATGTTGGAAATTTTAGATGGTGTGAAAGATCAGAATATCAAAGTTTGGCAGAATGAAGATATCGGTCAACATGGAGGCTATTGGGTTTTAAGAAATCCTGATGATATTGAGTCGTCTGTACAAATGAATTATGCTGAAAAGTATATTAGTTTATATCCCAACCCCGCAAACACTTGGATTAAGTTAGAGTCAAAAACTGTAGATAATATACAGCGTGTTGTAGTCAGTGATATAGGTGGTAGTATCATTGCTGATTATCAAGTTAATGAAATGCAAACCTCTTTATCTGTGGCTGAATGGAATAATGGAGTTTATATAGTGAAAGTTTTCACCGTTAACGACTCTTATACATATAAGTTAGTTAAGAATTGATTATCTGAATACTTTAATATCTATTATTATAAAAATGAAAAGAATATTTTTAAGTTTGATGGTTTTATTGCTGTCAGTTACTGTAATCTACTCTCAAGAAATTCATTCTTTGAACTCAGCAGATAATATAGACTGGCGAGTTCAAGCCGTAGATCAAGTTCAAGGTACGGAAACCAGTTTATCAAGATTAACTTATGATGCATCAGGATGGGTACCTGCTACGGTCCCGGGTACTTACTTTGTTGATTTTGTAAATGCAGGTTATGAAGCAGATCCTAACTATGGTGATAATATTTATAGAGTAGATGAAACCAAATACAATAAACAGTTTTGGTATAGAGCCGAATTTGAATTTTCTGAAAATTACAATAAAGGTAAAATTTGGCTACATTTTAAAGGGGTAAACAAAGAAGGGTATTTCTATCTGAATGGACATCAATTAGGATTTACCAAAGGTTTTATGCTCCGATCTAAGTTTGATGTTACTGACATTATAAACAGCGGAACAAATGTGATTTTAGTCAAAACTGATGTTCCGGATGTCAGAAGGAAAAGAGAGCCAAGTTGGGCGTTGGACAGCTGGGCTAATTTTGCAATGCCTACTTTTATGGCAAGTGCCAGTTGGGACTGGATGCCTTATGTTCCGGGGTTAAACTGCGGTCTTACAAACGATGTGTATTTATCCACAACAAGTTCGGTCGCTTTTGAAGACACCTGGGTACGGTCTGCTTTACTAAATAAAAATTTAGCTGAATTAAGTGTCGAAACAACGATTAAAAACACCGGATCAGATCGGATTAATGGAGTGCTAAAGGGTGTTATTATGCCTGGCAACGTTCAGTTTCAGAAAAATATAACCATAGATGCTGCAAGTGTTCAGACCGTAAAAGTTGATAAAACTGAATTTAGTCAGCTCATAATTACCAACCCAGCTTTATGGTGGCCTAATGGTTATGGAAATCCAAATTTATATACGTGTAATCTGGAGTTTCTGATAAATGATGAAGTGTCGGATTTTCAAACTGTTACTTTTGGCATTAGAAAATACGATTACAGGCAGGAAAATGGAGCGTTTACATTATATGTTAATGATTCGAAAGTTTTAATGCGTGGCGGTAACTGGGGTATGACGGAGTATTTGCAGAGAAGTCGCGGTGAAGATTATGACACACGTATTAAATTGCATGTCGATATGAATTTCAATATGATCAGGTTATGGACAGGTTGTGTTACTGATGATGAGTTTTATCAATATTGCGATAAATATGGTATTATGGTTTGGGATGATTTCTGGTTCCATGGGCATTTGTTTGCACCCGATCATAGCGTGTTTATGAATAATGCTATTGATAAAATAAAAAGATTGAGAAATCATCCGAGTATTGCTGTTTGGTGCGGAGCTAATGAAGGTATTCCGGGTGGTGATGCTGGTCAAGGTTTAGATTTAGCACTGAAAAACGCTGTCAGGGATTATGATGGAAATGATCGGAAGTATCAGTCATCATCTAATTCTGGTGGTGGATTGTCTGGCAGTGGGTGGTGGACTAATCAACATCCAAGAACTTATTTTACAGGACCAAACAGCTCAGGGGGAGGTGACTGGGGAGGAGCTGGCACTTGGGCACTTCGAACTGAAATAGGTACAGCTACTTTTACTACTTTCGAAAGTTTTCAAGAATTTATGCCGGAAAGTAGTTGGTGGCCTCCCAGAAACGATATGTGGAATAAACATTATTTTGGTAACCAAGCTCAAACAGCGGGTACAGACAATTATTTTAATACAGTAAATGGTAATTATGGAGCTTCTAATGAAATTGATGAGTTTTGTGAGAAATCACAATACCTGAATTTAGAGGTAATGAAAGCTATTTACGAAGGCTGGAATGACAATATATGGGATAATGCTACCGGTGTATTAATCTGGATGAGCCAGTCTGCCTATCCATCTTTTGTATGGCAAACTTATGATTATTATTTTGATGCAACTGGTGCTTATTGGGGAGCAAAAAAAGCTTGTGAACCTCTTCATATTCAGTGGAATTATGCTTCTAATTCAGTGAAGGTGATTAATACAACCCTGAATAACTATACAAATTTAACTGCTAAAGCAACCGTATATAACTTGAATGGTGAGGTGTATGAACCACTTTCAAAAGTAAAAACTCTAAACTCCAATTCAAATACGGCAACTGAATGTTTTATTTTGGCTGATTATTCGGATTTGAATCTTGCTTTAAACAAACCTGCTTACGCATCAACAAATAATAGTGATGGTGAAGGTGTACCCTCAAGGGCTGTTGACGGTAATACTTCTACCAGATGGGGTAGCGGATATCATGACGATGCTTGGTTTTATGTTGACTTAGAGGAAGCAACAGCAATAAATAATGTTAATATTGTATGGGAAGGTGCACATGGGAGAAGATACCTAATTCAAGTTTCAGATAATGCTTCGGATTGGACTACCGTTTATGAGCAGAATGACGGAAAGGGTGGAAATGAAACTATAGTATTTGATCCAGTAACAGCAAGATACGTAAAAATGCAGGGAGTCGAAAAAGCAACTATGTGGGGTTATTCTTTCTATGAATTTGAAGTGTTTGCTCCAACAGTAGGTAATGGATCGGGAGGAAATGATGTTGTTTTAACGGATGTGAATTTTATTCGTCTTGAGTTGACCGATAGTAATGGAAAATTAATTTCTGATAATTTTTATTGGAGAAACATGAAGAATTATGATTATAAGGCTTTAAATTCATTACCATTAGCTAATGTGTCTGTTACTCAGAATGTAACTAAAGTGAATGGGAAATATAAAATTTCATGTGTAGTTAAAAACAATTCCAATACGGTTGCTTTTGGTAATAGATTGAAAGTTGTCAATTCTATAACAGAAAAAAGGATATTACCCATTTATATGAATGATAACTATTTCACCTTGATGCCTAATGAGAGTAAGGACATTGAAATAGAATTTGATGAACATTTAGTAGGTAGTGATGCTTTTGAGGTTGATTTAAGACAGTATGGTAAATATGATTCTACACCGAGTTCTGTCAAAGAAATCACAGATGGGACCATATTAAAAAATGCCCTTAAAGTTTATCCTAATCCTGCAACAGATATAATTCATATAGATGTAAATCAAAATTCTATTCAAGCGATAGATATTTATGATATGTTTGGAAAATTATGTTATAAAGGACAGATGGAGTCTATTATTAATATATCTGATTTCCCTTCAGGTATGTATGTTTTACATGCCACAGTCGCTAATAGAAATTTTACAAGTAAATTTTTAAAAGAATAAAATTGGTTAGTTTTTTAAAGTAGTGAAGAAACGAATAATATATATTCTGATAATCTTTGTAGCAGTTTGGTGCTGTACAACTAATAGTATCTTTGCTCAAACAAAAAGTTTGAGCAAGGATGCTACAATATCTATAGTTACAGCCTCACCTTACGCCAAACAGCTCGTATCTACTTTCGGTCATATGGCGATTCGTGTCAATGATGCAGAATTAGGTATAGACTATATTTTTAATTATGGAGTTTTTGATAGTAATCTTCCTCTTTTAAGTGTTTTGCATGGCATGTTTCAGATAAAGCTTGAATGTGAATTGTGGGTGATCCCTTTCGAAGAGTATTATTCAAATACTAAAAGTGAAAATAGAACTATTCATGAGCATGTTCTTAATCTTTCTTCGGAAGAGAAAGAAACTATGTGGAAGTTTTTAATTGAGCATGCTAAGGGTGCTGGAAGATTGTATTATTTTGATTTTTTTAATGAGAACTGTACGACCTATCCGAGAGATTTGATTGGTCGGGTGTTTAACGAAACTCTAATTTATTCAAAGAACTTGACATTTAACTCATACCGCTCAACTATACATAGATATACAGAGGATAATCCTTGGCTTAAGTTTACTATTGATTTTATTACAGGAGCTAAGATTGATAAAACTGCACATTCTTTTTATGGTTTATTTACTCCTCAGGAATTGGAGGATATATGGATGGACAGTTATATCGAATACGCTTCTGAAGATACGAAAGCTCTATTTAAAGAGTCTGTGGTGTTATTTGAAAGAAACGAACTTGATGAAAATACATCTTTTAGGTTTACACCTTTACTTCTCAGCCTTTGCTTGCTTGCTTTGTTTGGAGTGTTTATGATAATAGAACTTTTACGAAAAAAATACTATAAATCCATTGATTATGTATTATTCGGATTTATGGGAATTGTAGGGTTACTGTTCTTTTTATTCAAACTAATGTATTCCAATTGGTATTTTTTGCCTGATTGGAAGTTGCTGTGGATACATCCATTTCATTTAATCCTTGTCTTTATTATGTGGAAGAATAAACCTGCTAAATATTTATTCGCTTATCATATTTTAAATTTAACTTTATTGATTTCCCTTTTGGCTGTTTTCATATTCTCAATTCAATATATAGACATAGCGTATTTACCAATTGTGCTATGCATGATAATAAGATCGGTACATAACATTTTTATGCGAAAACTTTACAATAAACATCAAACATGTTAGTACAATTAGTGGTTTACATAAGCTGTATTAAAATGAAGCGAAATTTACTATTATTAATCAATAGAAATAACTCTTTTTTCGGTTTTTGAGTGTTGTTTTAGTAGGATATTAAAACTACTTTTTTTCTTTTCGTTTATGTAAATCAGTTTGAGTTATGTAAGAATGGTTTTTTTGTTGTATTTTTGGCTCTTTAATTTATTATAGTATAAGAAGTTCTACTTTTTGTATTAACTAAAAATAAATTTACGAAAGCATATTAATACTCAATTATAAATCAAAATAAAATGAAAAAAGGTTCTTTTTATATTCTCGTTCTTATACTTGCATTTCAATCATGTTGTTTTCAGAAAAACATGAATAAAAACATTAATTTTTCCGGTAATCCAATATTCGAAGGTTGGTATGCTGATCCTGAAGGAGTGATTTTCGATAAAAAGTATTGGATTTTTCCTACTTATTCAGATAAGTACGAAAAACAGGTGTTTTTAGATGCGTTTTCTTCAAAAGATTTGATTAACTGGACAAAACATCACAGGATAATTGATACTTCTGAAGTCAAATGGTTGAAATATGCCATGTGGGCACCGGCAATCATTAAAAAGGATAAAAAGTATTATCTATTCTTTGCAGGAAATGATATTCTTAATAACAATCAGATTGGTGGTATTGGTGTTGGGGTTGCCGATAAACCGGAGGGACCTTACAAAGATCTGCTTGGGAAGCCATTAATTGATAAAATTGTTAATGGGGCGCAACCTATTGATCAGTTTGTATTTAAAGATAAAGATGGTACTTATTATATGTATTATGGAGGTTGGGGACATTGTAATGTAGTTAAACTAAAGGATGATTTTACAGGAATAGTTCCTTTCGATGATGGGGAATTGTACAAGGAGGTAACTCCTGAAAATTATGTAGAAGGTCCCTTTATGTTTATAAAAGATGGTAAGTATTATTTTATGTGGTCGGAAGGTGGCTGGGGAGGTCCGGATTATTGTGTTGCGTATGCAATTGCAGACTCACCGTTTGGACCGTTCAGAAGAATAGATAAAATTCTTAAACAAGATGCCTCTGTTGCAACCGGTGCCGGGCATCATTCAGTTATACATGAGCCTAAATCAGATAAGTATTATATTGTATACCATCGTCGTCCTTTGTCGGAGACCCATGCCAACAATAGAGCTACTTGCATTGAAGAAATGACGTTTGATAAGGATGGGTATATTAATCCTGTTACTATCACATTTAAAGGAGTTAAAGAAAATATATTAAAAAAATAAATTTAAACATATGAATAACAAATTTCTTATTTCGCTGTTACTCGTGTTTTTTATGACTAATGTTATGGGACAACTTAAACTTCCGGCATTTTTTACAAATAACATGGTGCTGCAACAGCAAACGAATGCTCCAATCTGGGGTAAAGCAAAACCAGGTCAGAAAGTGACAGTAGTGTCTTCGTGGGATAATAACAAGCAAATTATTGTAGCTGATGTGTCGGGTAACTGGAAAGTCGATTTTAAAACTCCGGCAGCCGGAGGTCCATTTTCAATTACAGTTTCAACAGATAAAAAGAATACCATTAAATTAGAAAATGTTCTTATCGGTGAGGTGTGGGTATGTTCAGGCCAATCTAATATGGAATGGCGTGTAAGTAACGACATAACAGATATGAAAAAAGAAATTGCTGCTGCAAATTATCCTAATCTTCGCATGATAAAGATTAAAAATCAAACAAGCGTTACACCTGCTGATGATTGTAAAGTGGAAGGTGAAGGTTGGTTAGTTTGTTCGCCTGAAACTGTTGGTGCTTTTTCCGCTGTTGGTTATTTCTTCGGGAGAGATATTCATACCTCTCAAAATGTTCCTGTAGGCTTGATTAATTCCTCTTGGGGTGGTACGCTTGCCGAAGTTTGGGTTGATGGAGAAACTCTTGAAGAGATGCCTTATTTTAGAGATTACGTTAAAAAGCTTCGTCAACTTCCTTCTGATAAAGAAGAGTTAGAAAAAGTGTATCAGCAGGATGTGCAAGAATGGATGCAGAAATTAAATGAAAAAGATGCTGCTGTTGAAAATGGCAAGTTAATCTGGGCTGATGTGGATTTCTCTGATAAAGCATGGAGTGATTTTAAAGTACCGGGCATGGTTCAAGATCAAGGCTTGTCTCAAAAAAATGGTTTGTTCTGGTTTAGAAAAGAAGTTGAAATTCCTGCTACTTGGGAAGGATTGGAACTCACGCTTAATTTAGGTACTATTGACGATGATGATTTTACTTATTTTAATGGTACTTTAGTTGGGAAAACTGAAGGTTGGATGAGTGGCAGATCTTATAAAATTCCGGCTAAACTTGTAAAAAAGGGTAAAGCTGTAATAGCAGTTAGAGTTCTTGACACAGGCGGATCCGGTGGTTTTGGGGGAGGTGACCAATCGTTCAATATTGAGTCTGCAAAAGGTAAAATTAATCTGTCGGGCAATTGGAAAGCTAAGTTCTCTCTCGCTTTAGGCGATGTCGGATTGATGCCAAGAAGAATTGATGGTAACATGAATGAACCAACTGTTCTTTATAATGCTATGATTCATCCTTTTATTCAATATGCTATTAAAGGTGCCATATGGTATCAGGGGGAATCAAATACGGGTCGTGCATATCAGTATCGTGATTTGATGCCTCTACTGATTCATAGTTGGAGAAAGCAATTTGGTCACGACTTACCATTTTATATGGTTCAGTTAGCTAATTTCATGAAAGTACAAGATGAGCCGGTTGAGTCTACATGGGCTGAACTTAGAGAAGCTCAATTAAAAACTCTACAGCTTGAAAAAACGGGTATGGCTGTTATAATTGATGTTGGAGAAGCTTTTGATATTCACCCTCGAAACAAACAAGATGTAGGATATAGGCTTGCATTAAATGCAAGAGCTAATACATATAACGAGAAAATACCGTATAGTGGTCCGATTTATAAATCTCACAAAATAGAAAAAAATACTATAAGAATTTCGTTTGATCATGTATGTGGTGGTCTACAAGCTAAAGATGGTAGTGAATTGAAAGGCTTTGCAATAGCAGGTGTTGATCATAAGTTTTACTGGGCTAAAGCAGAAATTCAGGGTAGTGAGATTGTTGTATCAGCACCAGAAGTACGATTTCCTGTTGCTGTGAGATATGCTTGGGCAGATAATCCAATTTGCAATTTATATAATGCAGCCAATCTACCGGCATCTCCTTTTAGAACTGATGATTGGAGAGGAGTAACAGAATAATGTTCTATTTTATTCTTTTTATAAAGTAATTTCTTGTAAATTTGCATGAAAAATTAATTTCATGTCAATCAGGGTTTCTAAACTCTATAAAGAAATAGGTAAACAAATCGTTCTTAATAACATCAGTTTCAATATTGATGCGGGTGAAGTTGTTGGTTTTCTTGGTCCGAATGGAGCCGGAAAAACGACTACTATGCGTATTCTTACCGGTGCTTTATCGTATAAATCAGGATCTGTGCAGATTTGTAATTTAGAAGTTGCTGAGAACAGATTGCCGATAAGCAAGATGATTGGTTATCTGCCTGAGAATAATCCTCTGTACCATGAAATGTATGTTCGTGAGTATCTCGATTTTGTAGCTCGGTGTTATAAAATAAAAGTCGGTAGACAACAAAAAGTTGAGGAAATCATTGAACGTGTGGGACTTCCGACTGAAGCTAATAAAAAAATTCATCAACTTTCGAAAGGCTATAAACAACGAGTTGGACTGGCTCAGGCTCTTATTCATAATCCTCAGGTTTTGATATTAGACGAGCCTACTACCGGATTAGATCCTATTCAGTTAGATGATATACGCTCTCTTATTAAGGATATTGGAAAAGAAAAAACAGTGTTGTTAAGTACTCATATCATGCAGGAGGTTGAAGCTGTGTGCAGTAGAGCTTTGATAATAAATAAAGGTGAAATTGTTGGTGATATTGATTTAAAATCGAAAGGAGATATTATTGATAATGAGCTAAAAAAGGAAGATAAGAGTTTGGAAGAAATTTTCAAAAGTTTGGCAAAAACTTAATCTGAATGTATGGAAGAACAATTTGATATAAGAAATAATCGTAATGGTGAGAAAGAGTATGAAAATGCTTTGCGTCCACTGTCTTTTGCTGATTTTAAAGGACAAAACAAGATAGTTGATAATCTGAAAATTTTCGTACAGGCTGCACGTATGCGTGGTGAATCGCTCGACCATGTTTTGCTGCATGGTCCTCCGGGTTTGGGTAAAACTACCTTGTCGAATATCATTGCTAATGAGCTGAATGTAGGGTTTAAGATTACTTCGGGTCCTGTGCTCGATAAACCCGGTGATTTGGCAGGTTTACTCACAAGTTTGGAAACCAATGACGTACTGTTTATAGACGAAATTCATCGTCTGAGTCCTATTGTGGAAGAATATTTATACTCTGCAATGGAAGATTATCGTATTGATATTATGATTGATAAAGGTCCTTCAGCGCGCTCAATACAACTCGATTTGAATCCGTTTACGCTGATAGGTGCAACTACCCGTAGCGGTTTGCTTACTGCCCCTTTACGTGCTCGATTTGGTATTAATTGTCATTTTGAATATTATGATTTAGAGGTGATTACCTATATAGTGAAACGCTCTGCCGGTCTGCTTGATGTGCCAATCAAAAACGATGCAGCTCAAGAGATAGGCGGTCGTAGTCGCGGCACTCCTCGTATTGCCAATGCACTTTTGCGTCGTGTGCGTGATTTTGCTCAGGTAAAAGGCTCTGGTAATATCGATCTCGAAATTGCACGTTATGCTCTCGAAGCTTTGAATATTGATAAATATGGCTTGGATGAGATTGATAATAAGATTCTCAACACGATTATAGATAAATTTAGCGGTGGTCCGGTCGGACTAAATACCATTGCAACTGCTCTCGGTGAAGACCCCGGTACTATAGAGGAGGTTTATGAGCCTTTCCTCATTAAAGAGGGTTTTATGAAACGCACTCCACGAGGTAGGGAAGTTACAGAGTTGGCTTACAGACATTTAGGGAAAATTAAATTAGGTGAAACAGGTACTTTGTTTTAATTATATATGGAGCATAAATTAGTTATTTATAACACTTTAACGAGAAAAAAGGAGCAGTTTATTCCTATTCATTCACCGAATGTCGGACTGTATGTGTGCGGTCCTACAGTATATGGTGATCCTCATCTGGGGCATGCTCGACCGGCTATTACTTTTGATATTCTTTTCAGATATCTTAAATATCTCGGATATAAAGTTAGATATGTGAGGAACATTACTGATGTCGGTCATTTAGAAAATGATGCTGATGAGGGTGAAGATAAAATTGCAAAGAAAGCAAGATTGGATCAGGTTGAGCCTATGGAAGTGGTGCAGTATTACACCAATCGCTATCATAAAGCAATGGAAGCTCTAAATGTGTTGCCTCCAAGTATCGAACCGCATGCTTCAGGTCATATTATCGAGCAAATAGAGTTTACAGACAAAATTCTGAAAGCAGGTTATGCATATGAAAGTGAAGGTTCTATTTATTTTGATGTTGAGAAATATAATAAGGATCATCATTATGGAAAATTGTCGGGTCGCAATATTGACGAGATGCTCGAAACCACCCGTGAACTTGAGGGACAAACAGAGAAAAAGCGCAGTGTCGATTTTGCTTTGTGGAAAAAGGCTGCACCTGAACATATTATGCGATGGAATTCTCCATGGAGTGTAGGTTTTCCGGGCTGGCATATGGAATGTTCGGCTATGGGAACTAAATATTTGGGCGAAGAGTTCGATATTCATGGTGGCGGTATGGACTTGATGTTTCCGCATCATGAATGTGAAATTGCTCAGTCGAATGCCGCTCTCGGTAAGGATACGGTGAAATACTGGATGCACAATAATATGATTACTATCAACGGTCAGAAAATGGGTAAATCCTTAGGTAATTTTATTACTTTGGAAGAGTTTTTCACCGGACAGCATAAACTTCTGACTAAGGCTTTCAGTGCTATGACAATTAGATTTTTCATTCTTCAGGCTCATTATCGAAGTACGGTCGATTTTAGCAGCGAGGCTTTGGAGGCTTCTGAAAAAGGCTTGGAGCGAATGATGGAGGGTTATGTGCGTTTACAAAAACTTAGTCCGTCTGAGACTTCTACGGTAGAAGTAAAAGGTCTGCGCGAAAAGTGTGTTGCAGCTATGAATGATGACCTAAATACGCCAATGGTTATTTCTGCTTTGTTTGATGCTTTGCGTGCTATAAATCTTGTTCATGATGGTAAGGAGACTATCATTGCTGACGATTTGAAAGAATTGCAATCGGTGTTCGACTTGTTTTTGTATGGTTTACTTGGTCTGCAATCCGAATCAGATGCTTCCGGTGGTACTGAAGCTTATCAAAAGGCTGTCGATTTACTGCTCAATATTCGTTTGGAAGCAAAAAAGAATAAAGATTGGACTACCAGTGATAAAATTCGTAATGAGCTAACTGCCTTAGGCTTCGAGATTAAGGATACGAAAGATGGCTTTGAATGGAAGTTGTAAGATTTTACTTTTCTCCAGTGGGAGATAAGAGATAATATATTATAGTTGTTTACAAAACCTAAATAATTTTTTTATGAAAAATGAAGGAGAAATGTTGCTTTATCAGTTTGAAGGATTTACGCAATTAGAAGTTAAGGTCATTGATGAAACTGTTTGGCTTACCCTAAATCAAATGAGTGTATTGTTTGATAGAGACAAATCGGTGATATCAAGACATATAAAAAAGATATTCGAAGAACAGGAGCTTGACCGATATTCAGTTGTTGCATTTTTTGCAACAACTGCATCAGATGGGAAAGTATATAAGACCGAATGGTTTAATCTTGACGTAATTATTTCAGTCGGATATCGTGTTAAATCCAAACGAGGTACACAATTCAGAATCTGGGCAAACCAAGTTTTAAAAGAATATCTTATGAGAGGATATGTTTTCAATCAAAGATTTGAAAGAATTGAGAGAAGATTACACGAACATGATCAAAAATTTGATTTGTTGATTAAAACTTCTTTGCCTCCGAATGAAGGTATTTTCTATGAAGGGCAGATTTTTGATGCTTACACATTTGCTGTTAATCTTGTTAAATCTGCTAAACGCTCAATTACGTTGATTGATAATTATATAGATGAGAGTGTTCTACTTATCTTATCAAAGAGGAAGAAAGGAGTAAAAGTTACAATATATACAAATAATATTTCTGATACATTCAGATTTGATATTGAAAAGTATAATGCTCAATACGAGCCGATTGAGGTACGTGTTTTTAAGAAATCGCATGATAGATTTTTGATTATAGATCAGGATGTAGTGTATCATATAGGTGCCTCGTTGAAAGACTTGGCTAAAAAATGGTTTGCATTTTCAAAAATAAATTTAGATGCAAACGAGTTAATAAGTAAAATAAACAAATAGAAATGGAAACAAAAAGACAGGAAAAAATTGCTCGAATGCTTCAAAAGGAGCTTGGGGAGATATTTGTTTTATATGCAAAAAAAATACATGGCGTTATAATCAGCGTTACAAATGTGAAGATAAGTCCGGATTTGAGCATATGCCATATTAATTTAAGTGTTTTCCCAAGTGAAAAAGCTCAGAGTATTATTGAGCAAGTTAAAAAGGATACTAAATCAATAAGATACGACTTAGGTAGAAGGGTGAAAGATATGAGGATTATTCCTGAATTGAACTTTCATCATGACAACTCAATTGATTATCTGGAGAATATCGATAAATTGCTGAAAAGCGATCCTCCATCACCATTGTCAGAAGAGGAAATTGGTTAAACAAAATAACATATCAGCAGAGGTAGGACGATTAAAATTTGCTTTTATAATCGCTCGCCGTTACCTTTTTTCAAAGAAGTCTCACAATGCTATCAATGTCATTTCGGGCATTTCTTCAACCGGTGTTGCAATCGGAACAATGGCTTTAGTGATTGTTCTTTCAATATTTAATGGTTTCGAAGCCCTTTTTGCTGATTTATTCTCTGCATTCGACCCCGAATTGAAAATTACTCTTAATACAGGCAAACAATTTTCTGTTGATTCTGAGGAGTTTACTAATGTGCGAAACTTAGCTTCTGTTGCGGTTTTCACTGAGGTTGTCGAAGAAAATGCCTTGCTGAAATTCAAGGATAAGCAAATGCCGGCTTTTATCAAAGGAGTATCTGAAGAAGAATTTAAGCAAATGACAAAAATCGACAGTATTATGTTTGATGGTGAGTTTGTTCTGTATGACGGTGCGTTCGAAAGGGCAGTAGCAGGTTCAGGTATTGCTGCTACTCTTGGTTTTGGTGCGTTTTCTATCGATCCATTGTATATTTATGCTCCTAAGCGCACATCGAAAATTAATTTAATTCGTCCCGATCAGAGTTTCAATCAATCAGCTACATTCTTATCAGGTATTTTCTCAGTTCAACAGCATGAGTATGACAATCAATATGTGCTTGTTTCATTAAATCTTGCCAGAGAACTCTTTGAATATGATGATGCTGATGTAACCGCAATTGAGCTAAAACTTAATAATTATTCAAATCTGAAAAAAGTAAAAAAGGAAATTCAGAATTTATTGGGTGATAGTTTTTCTGTAAAAGATAGATATGAGCAGCAGGAAAGTTATTTTAAAATTTTGACTATCGAAAAATGGATTACCTTCTTAATTTTATGTTTTATCCTTCTGATTGCAAGTTTTAATATTATCGGCTCTTTATCTATGTTGATTATTGATAAAAGTGATGATATTATCACCTTGCGAAATTTAGGTGCTGATAGAAAGATGATAAAGCAGATATTTCTTTTAGAAGGTTGGATGATTTCTCTTGTAGGTGCTTTAATAGGGGTAGTTTTGGGAAGTATTTTCTCTGTTCTGCAGGAAACGATAGGCATTATAAAGCTTGGTTCGGGCTTTATTATCGAAAATTATCCTTCTATAACACAATTTTCTGATATTGTTTTAGTTTTTATAACTGTTACGGTTATAGGCTTTTTTGCAGCCATGTATCCTGTTAGATTTATTAATCCTGATAAACAAATAACTGAATGACAAACAAAAAGCTGAACATATTACTTGTTTTATTTGTTCTTATCCTGCAAGCTTGCGAGCGAAAAGAGCCTTTTGTGTATAAGTATGAGTCTTCTCCTGTTTACACATGGGGATATGCACAGTTTTGGGGACAGCATTACAGTAATTATGATATCGAAGAGAATGTTTTAAGCTTGTCTTTATTTACTGATTCTTTGTACTTAGATAAAGAAAATTCTTTGAAGGGTTTCGGTCAGTATCTTTTTATAGATGACATCTTTATACCAAAAAACGATACTTTATTCCCTGAAGGCATATATCAGGTAGTTGATTCTATTGGAGAGAAGATAATTGCTCCGGGTAAGTTGTATGATTCGGATGGGGTTAAGACTGATATTGGTGCATATGTTTATTTTATCGAGAAGAACGACTACTTTACTAAAAGGAAATTTATAACGAAGGGGGATATGACCGTGAGTTATTTGGAAAATACTATTCGTTTTGACTTTAATTTTATTCTTGATGACAAAACAGATTTAAAAGGTTATTATCTGACTTCTAAACTGACTTTATATAATGAGTCGGTTGCAAATCAATCTGTTAAGAGCAGGGTTAAATTAAATCTGAGACGACCGTTTATTCATTTCTAAAATTTTTCAGACTATGTCTAAAACCGCTATATTCAATCCATTGTCAATGCCTACTTATGTAATGGCTAAGCCTGTGGGTTCTATCTGTAATCTTAATTGCAGCTATTGTTATTACTTAGAAAAGGAAAATCTTTATAAGGATAAGGCAAGTCACCATATGACAGATGAAGTTCTTGAAAAATATATTGAGAGTTATATTCAAGCACAACCAGTGCCGGAAGTGCTTTTTACATGGCATGGCGGCGAGACTTTGTTGCGTGATAAGCAGTTTTATTATAAGGCACTTGCTTATCAGAAGAAATATGGACGTGGTAGGCAAATTGATAACAGTTTGCAGACTAATGGTGTGTTGCTAACAGATGATTGGTGTAAGTTCTTTAAAGATAATAACTTCCTTATAGGGATTTCTATTGATGGTCCGGAGCATTGCCATGATGTATATCGTAAAAACAAAGGTGGAAAAGGTACGTTTAAACAGGTAATGCGTGGTATAGAACTGCTTCAAAAACATGGGGTTGAGTTTAACACTTTGTCGGTTATCAATAATTATAATGTAGACTATCCTCTTGAGGTTTATGATTTTTTCAAGGAAATTGGCAGTTACTATATGCAGTTTAGTCCGATTGTCGAACGTATGCATATTAATGACGTTCCAAGTGGTTTGAAGCTGATGGGACCAGAAGAAAAAGATGATTATGTTATTGCGCCATGGACAGTAGATGCTAAGAAATTTGGACAGTTTTATATCGACATTTTTGATGAATGGGTGTTAAATGATGTTGGTAAGTATTACGTACAAATATTCGATGCAACTTTGGCAAACACTGTAGGTGAACAGCCGGGTTCATGTATTTATGCAAAAAAATGTGGACATGCTTCGGTGATGGAGTTTAACGGTGATGTTTATGCATGTGACCATTACGTATTTCCTGAATATTATTTAGGGAATGTCAAACATAAGACTATTTACGAAATGATGTTCTCTGAGCAACAGCTTCAGTTTGGTTCAGATAAAAGAGATAAACTACCAACTCAATGTTTGCAATGTGAATTTCTTGATTTATGTAATGGCGAATGTCCTAAAAACCGTATTCTCACGACATCGACAGGAGAACCGGGCTTGAATTGGTTGTGTGCAGGTTTTAAAATGTATTATCGGCACACACAACCTTATATGGAATTTATGGCTAACGAACTGTTTTTCAAGCGTTCTCCTGCTAATGTTATGGCGTGGGCAAGGTCGAGAAAAAATAACAGATAATTATTATATATTTTATTGCATACTATTGGGGTTTTAATCAAATATTATTAAATTTGCAGCCCCAAACAACTGACTTATGGTGTAATGGTAGCACTACAGATTCTGGATCTGTCTGTCTAGGTTCGAATCCTAGTAAGTCAACAAATCTCTCAACTCACCGTTTTTTATATTCTAAATTTCAAACTCTTTTTGTCTAATCTTACTTCTGGTAAGATATTTATTAAATATTTTTAAATCCAATAAACATATTGCTTAGTTTTAACGTTACAACTTACACGTAAATTAACAAATTAAATTAAGTCTATATGCAAAGATTATTGTATATCCTTCTTTTTGCTGCTTTTTTAAGTTGTACCAATAATGGCGGCAATTCAAGTTATGACTATTCAGGCGAAGAAATGACGGCAATCCCTGAGGATCAGATTGAAAAACTCGATTCCGAAAATGGAACAGATGTAAATGTAAATGAGAATATTGAACGAAAATTAATTAAAGACGGTAGAGTTGAATTTGAAACAAATGATTTGTCGGAAACACGAAAGATTATTTTAGATGCTGCTAAGAAATATAATGCTTATGTGTCGTCTGAACAAGAGTATAAATACTCTGAGAAAATTAACATTACTTTAGTGCTTAGAGTACCTGCTGAAAAATTCGATTTATTGCTACAGGAATCAATACAAGGTGTCAAAAGATTTGATAATAAGGAAGTCCATGTTATGGATGTTACAGAAGAATTTCTTGATATTCAGGCAAGATTAAAAACCAAAAAAGAATTGGAATACCGTTATCTGGCATTGTTAAAACAAGCAAAAAATGTGTCGGATATATTGGAGATTGAAGAGAAAATGGGTCAGTTAAGATCTGATATCGAATCAATTGAAGGAAGAATGAAATATCTTCAAAGTCAGGTGAGGTTTTCAACTTTAACGGTGTCGTTCTACGAAACTGTCCCAAACAGCGTGTCATTCGGTAATAAATTCAAGTATGGGTTTAAAAATGGTTGGGAAAATTTGATATGGTTCTTTGTTGGGCTAATTAATATCTGGCCATTTATAATTATAATTGCAGTCTCTGTATGGGGATTAATTGTATACAGAAGAAATAGAAGAGAAAAGAAGAAATCATCCTGATTACTTTAGTGATAATTCGTTTATTTTAAAAAATTAAGAGTGATGAAAAAGATATTATTATTGTTTTTAACTTTCACTATTGTATTTGTAAGTAAGTTAAATGCAGATGTTTATGCCGTAATTGTTGGAGTGGAGATTTACGATGGAACTGTCAACAACCTTTCGGCTTCGGTAGATGATGCTGAAAGAGTTTATAAGTTTTTCTCTAATATTACTAAATCTGAAAACCTTGTAATATTAAAAGATAAGCAAGCGACTAAAGAAAATATCTTATACGAAATGGATAAGATTTTCAGTAAAGCAAAAGAAGATGATTTAGTTATATTTTATTATTCGGGTCATGGTGCGCCCGGACTTTTTTGTCCACATAACGTAAATGGCGGAGCATCAGGTCTAAGACATTCAGAGATTAGAGCAGCATTTAAAAAGAGTAAAGCCAAAACTAAACTTTGCTTGGCAGATGCTTGTTATTCGGGTAGTATTGTAGGCAGTAAAAGTAATACTTCTACCACTCATGTAACATCTCCAGGTGCTGATAATGTGATTATTTTCATGTCATCGCGAGATAGTGAAACCTCGCTGGAAAGTGTCAATCAAGTTACAGGTTATTTCACCAAACATTTGCTGTTAGGGTTAAGCGGACGTGCTGATACAAATTCAGATGGAGTTGTAAATGCTTATGAACTATATGCATATGTCAGGAGAAACGTAAAAAATGATAGTCAGGGAGGTCAAACTCCTGTTATGTTCGGTAATTTTGATAAATATCTTCCAATATTGAAATACAAAAAATAATTTAAGATAGTATGCAAAACAAACTTCTGAAATTAGGAAGATCGAAAAACAATGATATTGTATTTTCTCAAGGTGATGTTAGCGGCTCACATGCAACTATAACGTATCTTGGTGATAATCAATTTCAAATAGAAGATTTGAATTCGACAAATGGCACCTATGTTAATGGATATCGAATAAATAAAGCAGTTATCTCGAGCGATGACAAACTAACTCTTTCAGCAAATATAGATGTCAATGTGCCTGCACTCTTCGGTATAACCGTAAAACCAAAAGAAATAATTAAAAAAGCAAATGAAAAAGATTTTACAGAAGAATTTGCTGCATTAGAGCCAATGTATCTTGATTATAAAAAGAAGAGAGCAAAAATTACGTCGGGGCATAATAAAAAACTTGCTATAATAAGAGGAGCTATAACATTTTCTCCAATGTTGATATTAATGTTATTTGATATACCAAAGGAAGTCAAGATGCAACTCATGGGTATAATGATTTTAGGCTCAACGGCAGCAGCGGTGTTTACCAGCAATATGTCACCGCAGGAAAAACTCGAGGAGTTAGATATTAGTTTTCGCGTCAGATATGTTTGTCCGAACGAAAAATGTCAGCAACAACTCAACGGACAAGCATGGGCTTTACTCCATGCCACAGGATTCTGTCCGAGATGTGGAGCAATTTATAACAAAGCAAAACTTTAAAAACAAATGCACCAATCACTAATCACCAATCACTAATCACCAATCACTAATCACCAAATAATTATGTCACAGAAAAAAGATGCACAGGACTTAAAAATCGGACTACTCACCAATATGCAGTCGAGTAAACAGAAATTAGAAACATTAAAGAACTTTGCTTATGTGCTCGGAGGAGCAGGTGCAGGTATTGCAGCATTTGGATATATGCCTTCACTGCCTTTTTTGAATGATGATGTTATTCCTATACCGGATGTGCCGCAAGTCGCAACATCAGTAAATGACGATATGACATATCAGGAAGCATTTGATACAGCAAGGACTGAGCTTGGTGCCGGACATTTATTCAACTGGCATGGCAACACATTTACAACTTACACACAGGAAGAATGGGGTCAGCTTGACGAAGATTATCAATCTACCTATCAGAATCATATGAATGAGGTAAATGATAGTATCGGACTTGCAAATCAGGAAGAACATATTCCGTTTATTGTTCATGATGTGGCTCCTGTGGCTACAGAAATTTCTGATGATATGTCGTTCAATGATGCTTTTGCAACCGCTCGCCATGAAGTAGGTCCCGGTGGTGTATTTACATGGCATGGGAAACTTTACAATACTTATTATGAAAATGAGTGGAACAGTATGGATGATGGTGACAGAGTACAATTTTCGCAATCTATCAACCATTCGGGATTAGATCATAACAACATACATCCGTCGAGAGTCGACTATTCTGAACATTTTGGAGATATCGGTAGTGCTTCAGAAGAATTCTTCTTGAGAGATGAAGTTGTAGAACTTGAAAATGGGCAGACAGTACACGTTGGATATTTTCAATCGGGTAATGAGATAATCGTAAAATTAGATGTTGATAATGACGGAACATATGATTTTATTGCTGATCAAGATAGCGGACAGCTTATTGGTTTGAATGGAAATGCAGATGTCGATTTGAGTCAGTATATGGCGGATGCTCAGATGGAAGTAACGCCTGTAACTTCAGAATATATTGATATTGAAGGACATAATGCCCTTGTTACAACTATGTCGGATGGTTCGCAGCAGGCACTTGTCGATATTGATGGCGATGGTACATTTGATATCAATATGACAATCGACACGAATGGTAATATGACCGTTCAAGATATGGAAGGTAATCTGATTTCGCAAGAGTCTATTAATCTGGATGATGCTTTGTTTGGTGGCGAAGATCTTGCAGCTTTTGAGCTTATGCCTGATGATATGTCATATGCTTCAAATGATTTGGCTGATGCAGGAAATGATGACTTCGGAGCGGACTTCGATAACAGAATGGATGTTTCAGATTGGGTGTAAGTTTTATAGAATATGCAAATTCAATGTCCAAATACCGCTTGTAATGCCCGTATGATAGTGCAGGATAAATTAGTGAATAATCCTGCAACTAATATTAAATGTCCTATTTGCAAGCAAACTTTCAAACCGTATGAAATAATATCTCAAACAAAGAATGTAGGTGTGTTAGTGGTTGTAGATGAGCAAGATAAAGAAATTGATAAGTATAATATTAAAGTTGGAAAGCAGTTAGTTGGCAGATATAACGAGACTTCCCCATGCGAAATAATGATAAAATCAGAGGATAAGTTTATACATAGAAATCATTTTTATATCTTTGCTCAGATTGAAAATGGTGTTGCAGAATTTTATTTAGAAAGTCACCCTTCAGCAGTAAAAGGTAATGGTACTTTTTTAGAGATTGATTATTCTGATAGGGGTGGATACAGTCAACAACATCGTTTAACTTTAGATGAGAGAATAAAACTTAAAAGTGGTTCACGAATCATTGCCGGAAAAACGAAATTCAGCATTAGGACTATGTAAAACTAAACTATTGAGTTGTGGAAAATTTACGGAGCAGAATTTAGTCTATAAAACAAAATAGTATGAATAGTTTTTTTAATACAGCTTCTTTTTCATTAGTTGGTAAAAGACCTCACAATGAAGATTCAATATTTCCGGATAACGAACATGCAAGTCCGCTAAAGAGTCTTTTTATTGTTTGTGATGGAGTAGGGGGGAGTTCGAAAGGAGAAGTCGCAAGCAAAATGGTTTGCACAGAAATAAACGATTATTTTGTGGCAAATAACATAGTGTCTTCAGATGAAGAAGTAATTCAATCTACTATAAAATACGTAACATCACAATTCGATCAATATATTGATACACACCACGAAGCGCATGGCATGGCTTCTACAATGACATTGCTGCATCTGCATGAAAAAGGAGCAACAGTTGCACATATTGGCGACTCGCGTGTTTATCTTTTCAGAAAAGGAGAAATCATCTTCAAAACAAAAGATCATTCTTTAGTTCAAGAATTATATGATATGGGAGAAATAACAGCAGAGCAAATGAAAATACATCCGAGGAAAAATCATATAACACGTGCAATTCAAGGTCTTAACAAGCGTACTTTAAAAGCTGATGTCTCAATTATGCATGATTTTCAGCCCGGAGATATATTTTTCTTATGTACCGATGGAGTGTTAGAATCTTGTTCCGACGATGACTTACAAGAGTATTTTAAAGATAATAGCTACATAGATGATGTTTTACAAATAATTGAAGATAAGTGTAATCAGAATTCTAAAGACAATAGCTCAGCTTATATAGTACAACTTAATAAAGCTTACATAGAAACATTAAATTAGAAGTGGAAATGACTCAGCAGGAATTTTTCAGCCGATACAAATATAGTATTCAAAACGACCGACTTGGTGGTGGAAGTTTTGGCAAGGTATATAAAGCCTACGATACAACTTTAGACAAATATGTTGCTATAAAAATAGCTGAGCATATGGAAGTTAATGGCAGAGTATTTTCATTGAAGGATGAATTTGATGCTTTGGCAGGCTTGCCCGACCATCCAAATATTGCTAAATATGAAAGTTTGTACACCTTTGAAATGACCAATGGAGTGTTTGATTATGCAATTATGCAATTTTATCCAGATGGCAATCTGAGTCAGTTGATTAAAGCGAAAACACTAACTGAGCAACAAAAAGATAGGGTAGCTGAACAGTTATTAGAAGGAATTGGGTTTTTACACAAACATAATATCGTACATCGTGATTTAAAACCATCGAATATCTTAATTCACAATAGAAAAATATCAGGTAATATTGAATATATACCAAAAATTACTGATTTCGGTTTATCGAAAAAGGCAAATGCTACTCAAAACGTAAATTTTACGAATTCAATAGCCGCAGGGACTTATAAATATAGTTCGCCCGAGCAACTTAAAGGAGAGCCATTGCGTCTAAATACCGATTTCTGGGCTTATGGCGCAATAATCTATGAAATATTTACAGGTGTTGCATTATTTGAAGTAGAACAAGCAGGAACAGGAAGCAGTGCAGTCGATTTAAAAGACATATTGGAAAGCATTCTAAAAAGTGATATATCCGTAAAAATAAAACAGTTACCTGAAAAGTGGCAGGCAGTTGTATCCAGTTGCTTAGAAAGAAATCCGGATAAGAGAGCACAGAATTATAACGACTTACAACTATTGTTAAAATCTTCAGATAATAAAACAAATGAATATCAAGAAGAAACAGTCTTAATCGATAACGAACCATTAGCAAAAACACAAATAGTTGATACATCATCTTTTAGGAGTAAAAAGGAAGATAATAATGACAATAAAGTAAAAGGTGAAAAAACAAGTAAAAAAATAATTGATATAAGTAAAACCACAAAAATCTTTATTGGAATAGTCGCAGCTCTGATAGTTGTAATAGTTTTTTTAGTTATACAACCTAAGTTTATAACACTAAACGACGACCCTGTTGTAGTCAACGATAGCAATGTTACTCAAGAAGATTCTATTGCGACAATGTTGGAATCAATTACATTCGAAAAAAATAAGTGGCGAACAGAATTTGAAAAACATTTTGCTGAAATTGAACAAAAAGAAAGCACTCAATCGCTTGAATTAACTATACAAGAATATCAAGAACTTGAAAAAACTATTCCATATGACGAAGAACTTGCAGCTAATAGAGTGGCAACCCGTATAAGTGAATTAAAAGAAAAATTAGCTCAACAGAGTTTGAAGATTCCCAATCTAATTGGTACTCATAAGTTTGCATTGCAATGGATAAGCTGGGATGTTTTTGGTAAGGCACATATTTCCATGAAAGATGGAAAGATATCTATAGATGCTTCACAAAGATTAAATGGCGATTATGTAACATTGAAAGGAACTATCAACATAATAAATAAAGGTCATTTTACGGTTACCGGAGAGTTGATTACAAGAGTATCACATATTAATAATGGTAATGAATGCAGGCGAACCGGCACATTTAATTTCCAGACGCGCGGACGAGCATATTTCCGCCTTATGGAAATGGATAATCCTTGCGATCCTGTTGTAGATTATGTGGATATATTTGTGAAGTAGAATGGCATGGTAACATCTCTCAATATACCATCATGCTGTTTGTTTAACTCATTTACTTGTGGGCAGAGTGCTGACATATTCTTTATCAATCTTCAACTGCTCAATCAACTCCTCAACTGAATTGAATTTCTTTTCATCTCTGATTTTATCGATGAAAGTAACTTTCAGTTGTTGGTTGTATATATCTGAGTCGAAATTGATTATATGAACTTCAATGCTTATCGTATCGCTGTTGTCGATAGTAGGGCGGCGACCGATATTCATCATGCCTTTGTAAATCGCTTGCTCCCACTCTATTTCTACAGCATAAACTCCAATGCCCGGCAAGATTTTATCAGGCTCAACAAGACGAAGATTAGCTGTTGGAAATCCTATTTTTCTGCCGACTTTAAATCCATCAACTACATATCCTTCAAAGGAATAAGGATGAGTAAGTAGTGCATTTACTTTTTTTATTTTGCCTGCCTTCAGTGCCTTTCGGATAGTTGAAGAACTTATCTGTTTAAATTCTTCAGTGCTGAAACGTGAAGCTTGAATTACATCCATACCTAATTGTTGACCGTATTTCTGATATTCTACAAAACCTTCTTTTCTATCTTTACCAAATCGATGGTCGTGACCTACCAAAAGTAATCTTACATCAAACTGCTCATATAAAACTTGTTTAATAAACTTACCGGCAGTAAGATTTGCCATTTCCTTAGTGAAGTCTAATTCAATGACTTTATCGATGCCAAAACTTTGTAGCTGTTCAAGTTTCTCCGAATTTGATGTCAGTAGCTCCGGTTTAAAAGTAGCATCAATAACCCTGAGAGGATGTTCTTTGAAAGTGATAATCATACTTTTTAAGCCCCTTGCCCGAGCAGCTTTCTTCAGCTCTTCTATTAAGTAACGATGACCAAGATGTATACCATCGAAAAATCCGACAGTTACTGCATAATTATTATTCAATGTACTTGCTAAATTCATCTCTATTAGGTTATTGTAGTAAGAAATCTAGGACATGTCCAACCTTCCCTGATTCCCATCCAACGAAAAAATCATTATGCGAAAAATTACTAATATATTTATCGGCATCAACGAAGCCAATCTTTTTGAAATTATCGATACCGAGTTGAATATCAATGTTGTAAATAACGCCACCTAAATCGAAAACTAAGGTATTTACTTCTTGAGGAATTATCATATTATAAAAAAAAGTTCCTAACTATTTGCAGGAACAGTAAAATTTATTACTTTTGCAATCGCTTTGCAAAGGTAGCAAAATTTTTGTAAAAGCAGTGGGGCCCATAGCTCAGTTGGTTAGTAGCACCTGACTCATAATCAGGGGGTCACTGGTTCAAGCCCAGTTGGGCCCACATTAAAAATCAAGCACTTACAGAATAAAAGATGTAGGTGCTTGATTTTTTGTAAGGTGTTTGTGAAATAAAATTGTACTTTTGCAATTCGTATAAATCGTTTAATGTACAGTCATGAGCACAAAAGATTTTTTAATAATATTATTTGTTTTTATCGGAATGAATCAGTTAATATCGCAAGAAAATTTATCCTATCAATTACCCCCTGAAAGCATATTGAAGTTAGCCGACTATGAACGTGCACCGAATATTTCAATTGACAAACGAAGTGAAAATATGCTGTTTTTTTACAGGAGTACTTATAAATCACTTGAAGATCTTAATCAGGATGAAGTAAGTTTGGCTGGTTTACGTGTAAATCCGGTTACACATATAAGCTCTTCTATAACTTACATCAATAATATTAAAGTAAGGAAAGTTAAAGGAGATGAGTTGATACAGATAGCCGGATTGCCTGATAATCCGCGAATTACATATGTTAATTGGTCGCCCGACGAGACAAAAATCGCTTTCACAAATACTACTCAAGATGGTGTAGAACTATGGGTGGCTGATATTGAAAAAGCAGTAGCTACACGTTTGACTGATGCTAATCTAAATTGTTGTCTGGGTAATCCTGCAAATTGGTTTCGCGACAGCAAATCATTGTTAGTAAGGATGTTGCCCGTAAACAGTGCGGCACTTGTAGATCCTAAGAAAGCTATTCCTGATGGTCCGATTATTTCAATAAGTGATGGAGAAAAAGCTCAAAACAGAACATATCAGGATTTATTGAAAAACCCGACTGACGAAGCAAATTTTATTTCGTTGGCAACCTCAGAACTATATCAACTTCAGTTAGACGGTTCAAAAACACTTTATAAAGAAGCTGATGTTTATTCTTCTGAGAGCTTTTCACCTGATGGCTCTTTGTTGCTCATTAACACTGTTCGAAAACCGTTTTCGTATATCGTACCGTATAATCGTTTTCCACAATCTTATGATGTTTATGATCTATCAGGTAAACTTGTGAAAAATATCTACGAAGCACCTCTTAACGAAGTGATACCAAAAGGTTTTGATGCAGTGCGAAAGGGAATGCGTCAAATAAGATGGCGGCTTGATGCGCCTTCAACCATTCTTTTTGTTGAAGCTTTAGATGAAGGCGATCCTGCTGTTGACACTGATAATCGAGATGCATTATATACATGGAAAGCTCCGTTCGACAAAGAACCTGAATTGCTTGCCAAAACAAAATTTCGTTTCAATAATATTATTTGGGGAGATGAATCAATTGCGGTTATAACTGAAAGATGGTATAGTTCGCGCACAGCTCGTACATCTTTAATAAATCCTTCAAAAACATCAGAAGAGGGAAGAATATTCAGTGAACGAAACTATCAGGATATCTATAATGATCCGGGATCTTTTGCTACCAACAAAAATCAGTACGGCAAATATGTCCTTTCAAGAGACAATAATAAGTTATTTTTAATCAGTGACGGCTTCACTTCTGAGGGTCAGTTTCCTTTTGTTGACGAACTTGACATTAAAACACTCAAAACAAAAAGGATATATCAGGCAACTGAAACCGATAAGTTAGAAGATATTTACAGTTTTTCAGATGTAAAAAACAGAGAGTTGATTGTAAATATTCAATCCAAAACTGATTATCCGAATTATTATTATAGAAATTTGAGACGTCGTATTGCTCCTATCCAGATAACTCATTTTGAAAATCCTTTTGAAAGCATCAGTAAAGTACATAAAGAGGTAATCAAATATAAGCGCGAGGATGGAGTTGAATTATCCGGAGTTTTATATCTTCCTGAAGGATACGACAGGGTAGCTAAAACGGAGAAATTACCTTTGTTGATTTGGGCTTATCCGGCTGAATATAATGATAAGAACAATGCCGGTCAGATTACATCAGACAAAAATGAGTTTACATATCCATATTATGGTTCTTTTGTATATTGGGTAACACGCGGATATGCAGTGCTTGACGACGCCTCTTTTCCAATAGTTGGCGAAGATAAAGATGAGCCTAACGACACTTTTGTTGAACAATTAGCTGCAAATGCTAAAGCTGCAATTGATGCTGTGGACTCATTAGGTTATATTAATCGTAAAAAGGTAGCTGTAGGCGGACATTCATATGGTGCGTTCATGGTTGCTAACTTGCTTACTCATACTGATTTATTTGTCTGCGGAATTGCTCGTAGCGGTGCATATAACCGCACTATGACGCCCTTTGGTTTTCAGAGAGAACAGCGAAATTATTGGGAAGCATCAGAGGTTTATAATGCCATGTCGCCTTTTATGCATGCTGATAAGATGAAAACGCCAATTCTTTTGGTACATGGAGAAGCTGATAATAATCCGGGCACATTTACACTTCAAACCGAGCGTTATTTTCAAGCATTGAAAGGATTAGGTGCACCGGCACGTATGGTTATTCTGCCCAAAGAGATGCATAGCTATGTAGCTCGTGAAAATATCATGCATTTGTTGTGGGAACAGGATGTATTTTTAGAGAAGTATATGAAGTAGATTTTATATAAAAGGTTGTCAGTTATGTGCTGACAACCTTTTTTCTGAAAACTAAACTACAACCTTTTATTTGCTGTTGTTAGATAAGTTATTTACATCTTATCTGACAATAGTTTTTGTTTTGTAAGTGTTAAGTTTGCTGTTGCTTAATTCTATGATATACACACCTGGTTGAAGTTGAGTTTTAAGTTCATTTTCAAATTGAGTGTCAACAACCTTAACTCCATCAATTGTATAAACTTTTGCATTAATTATTTCACCATTCTTATATGAAATAAGCAAATTACTTTCAGAATTTATAACAGTAGGTTTAAACATATAAGTATTCTCAGTACCTGAAGACGTACTTATAATCTTTTTTGCGGCAAAGTTACCGCCAAAGAATCCGGCATCAACAGCTTGAACTGTCCATTCGTAATTTGCTTTTGGTAATGTTAAACTCCATGATTTATTCAGATACATATTACCCATTTTGGATACTTGTCTCCAACCATCTTTCTCTCCACCAATAAATGCCATGGGATTGTAGAGCCATTTTCCTGTATCCGTATTTTTTAGAGCTAAGTTATAAGTAACACTTTTCTTAGTACCAATATTTACGGGAGCTTCCCATGAAAAGTCAACTTTAAAATAGTCTCCGTCTTCAGTTTTAACTGCACTGAGATTTTGAGGAGCAGTAAGTTGTACAAATGGAGTTATCATATCGCCTTCATTTATCCCGGGAGTCCATCCTCCAATAGTTACATCTTTCTGACCTGCGGGAGGAAAATCTACAGCACCACCTTTGAAGCCCATCCAAACATAATCTAAAATATAATCGCCATTTAAGTCACCGACTTTATATTTTTGTTCTGATAATCCGGGTAGATATTCATCACCTAATAATGTAACCTCTTCGAAGTCGTATTGAGAAATATCACCTCCATCATATTCATTAGCAAACACATAAGTTTTCTGTCTGCCAATATTATCAGCCCATCCTCCAAATAGAATATCTACATCACCATCATTATCAAGGTCTTGTAAGACATTTGTATCGCCCCATGTAAATGCACGTGCTCTTGGTCCTTCAAATATTTGAGTAAACACACCATTGTTATTAGCAAAAAGTCGATTATACCAAGGAGCAGCATCCCAAATGTTATTTCCATTGTAGAAACCATCACCAACAATTAGTAAATCAAGAAAACCATTACCGTCTACATCGCCCCAAGAATGAGAGCCCCAACCAATTGACGGTAATTCAGTTCCTTGTTTGATTGAGAAGTTACCATTACCATCATTTTCAAATATCGCAGCAATCCAGGATGATCCTGTTAATCCGAATGGGGTTATATCCGGATTATTATGGGGATAATAACCTTGTAGAAACACATCCACATCACCATCATTATCGAAGTCGCCCACCGTTATAATCTGGTCGCGGAAATGACTTGAGAATTGCAAATCATCTTCAACGAACGTTCCATCAGCTTGTTGGAAGAAAATACTCCAACGTCCCCAATAATCAATTTGAGCACCTAATTCCCAATCCCAATGCCCTTGATGATCCGGAGCTGCCAACATATAATCTAACAATCCGTCATTATTGAAATCTGCAAACACAGCACCTATGCTTCTCAATGTAAATCCGGGATAATCATTAGGGTCTGCAAGTGTAAAAGTACCAGTACCATCATTGATAGCCATTCCTCGTGCATTAGCTTCGGGTACACCACCATTTTTATGTCCACTAAAAATCAGGTCGATAAATCCATCGCCATTAATATCTCCAAAATCCACAGCTCCTGTCCATCCTGGCATAGCCGGACAATCTTTTTTAGTGAAATTTTCTGCTCCGTCATTGATGTATAATCCACCTCTTTGAGAGTGAGGATCATCTCTTTGTTCTCCAAAAATAAAAATGTCCAAATCACCGTCATTATCGACGTCACCTAAAATAATTCTACCGTGTTGTCCATCGGTATTCTCCAAATAGTTGTACTGTGCTTGTCCGCTCAGTATACCAAAAAGTGCAATTGCACATAAAAGAAAAGTTTTTTTCATAATGATTAATTTTTAAAAATTTAAGAAATTCAATTAATTGTATTTTATATTTATTTAATTAAACGATTAACTTGTAGTTTGCAGTTTTTAATATTTAATATTTAAAATTATAGATTTAATAATCTGGATTTTGAATTAGATTTTTGTTGATATCCATTTGAGATTGTGGTACAGGCCACAGATATTGCTTTTTGTTAAAAGTCCTGCTCTTATAATATGTTCTAACATAGAATGCATTGACATTAGTCTTATCATCACTTTTTGTTCTACCTCTAAAGTTCATTCCCCATAAATCTCCACCGAGATATTTCTCGCCATCTTTCCATCTTCTCACGTCATTAAAACGAATACCTTCGCAGTTAAACTCAATACGTCTTTCATGTTTTATTGCTTCCCTCATTTCACTCTGGGTCATACCCGCAGGCAAGTCAGGTATTCCTGCTCTTTCTCTAACTAAATTTACATACGTAAGAATGTCGGCATGTCCCGGACTTGATTCATTTAAAGCTTCAGCATAGTTCAAATAAGCTTCGGCAAGTCTGAACAGAATTGCAGGTTGATATGGATGAACTGCGTCACGAGGGTATACATCTAAGCTAATTCTTTTTCTCACATTATAACCATTTTGAGGTGCATCGAAAGTAAACCCTGTGTCAAGTCCGCCATACTGCAAAAAATTAGTTTTTCTATTCTGTACTGTTATCCAAGCTTCATTAAAAATTACCGAAACGTAGAATCTTGGCTCGCGGTCATAGTACATATTAAACACTCCTGTTTGAGTAATCGGACTTAAGTCACCTGATTTCAGATTTGCAGGTCCACCACCTTTCCATTTTGTTTTTCTCAAATCATGTGCAGTAGAAAAACCTGTTTCCGTATAACCGGATGCTATATTTATTATAGGACTGCCATCCACGTTATATCCTGTAATTGGGATTTCACCATTGCTCATGTAAAAAGCATCTACCAACTCTTGAGTTACACCCATGCCGGCATTTCCTCCAATACCTTTTTGCAAATGATGAGATTGCCACCAATTAAAGTCAGAACTATAACTTTGACCGAAAATGATTTCTTTGTTACCTTCTGAATATCTTTTCAGGGACATATTATAATATGACATAAACGGATCTATTGAACCATCATCGTTGTATTCTTTATATAGCTGATAACCTGCTGCATGTGCTGCATCCACTAATTCTTTGTTTGCTTCTGCTGCTTTTACCCATTTATGAGGGTCGTAATTTGGATTAAATAAGTTAACTCCATCACTATTTTTCCAATCTTTATAATCAGGATTACCGTTAAACAACGGACTTGCGGCAAATAATAACATTCTTGCTCTAATTGCAAGTGCCATTACTGATGTAGCGCGTCCCCATTTGCTTAGTTTACTATCGTAATTAGCAGGAAGATGCCTTGAAATCTCTTTCAACTCAGTATCACACCATTCAACAATTTCATCATAGGGTGTTTGAGTTTGCATTAATTCGTTAGCAGGCGCATCAGTTGGTACAATGTAATCAGGTCTGAAAGGAAACGGTCCGTAAACCTCAAGCATTAAGGCATAATAGTATGCATTTAAAAACCTAACTTCATATTTCATCAGTTCAACTTCCTCTTCAGTCTGACCGGTACCAGGTAGGACTTTTACATTCTCGTTGAAAATCAATCCTGTGCGTATTCTTTTTGGTAACTCAACCCAGTAATTGGGATGCCATGTTGAAGGAGGACTCCAATTTCCTATAGTATAGTTATACACTTCCATCCATCCAAATTGTGTCCATTCAAATGGAATAGTAATATCATCGCCCATAACATTCCATCCTTGATCTTTGTAATAGCCCCACATCGGACTTGGAACTCCGGAGTAAGCACTTGCCAACCAATCTTGAGTTCTAATCTCATCACTGAAAACCATTTCCAATGTCAGAAAATCATCCGGCTGATAATCTAAATAATCGCAACTTGTTCCTCCTATCAATAATGAAAAAACTGCTATTATTAATAATTTATTTCTCTTCATATATTTATTTATTGGAAGTTAACACTAAAACCTGCTGAAAATGATTTCATTATAGGATATTTCAAGCCATCAGTTGTTTCAAGCTCGGGATCCCATAATTTAAAATCAGAAAATGTTAGTACATTTGAGCCTCTTACGAACAGTCTGGCATTACCAATACCCGCTTTTTTTGTCCAGTTATGAGGAAAATTAATGCCTAACTCTATGTTCTTCAGCCTCAAGAAACTCATATCTTTTAACCACCAAGTTGATGCTACTGAGTTGTTTGCCAGGGCATCTCTACTTAATCTGGGCCAGAATGCATTCTGATTCTGATTTTCGGTAGTCCATCTATCATCAACATTCGAGTATACATTTCCTGCTCCGAGTGTATTTCCGGGCAGCCAGTTTTCCCCACCTAATATTTGCCATGTGTTTGCCGCTCCTTGGAAGAAAATACCAAAATCGACCAATTTATATCTTGTATTGAAGCCTAATCCATAAATTATTTCAGGTATTCTTGAACCACCTATTGCTGTGGCATCCAATTCATTAATTAAATCGTCGTTATTTTGATCTTTATATTTTATATCGCCGGGAGCTAAGCCTGCCGGGTTTGCAGGAACAGGAATGCCTGGTTTTAAATTACCATTAGCGTCAAAGTCATCATCTGTGTATAAGCCCTCAGCAACTAAACCAAATAGCTGACCAACAGGATGTCCTGTGCGGGCACGCGTAGTTCCAACTATCGACTCAGGTTCATCCATTTCATCAATCCTACTTCGAGCAAAAGTGAAGTTATTCATTGCTGAAAAATAAAAATCCTTTGTAAATTGCTTCTGCATATTAAGAGAAGCATCTATACCTTTATTAGTAACCTTTCCGTAATTAGCGAAAACAGCCGACATAAATCCTGCTGAACCTGGAATATTAGTTCGTTGCATGAGGATGTCTTTTCTATTGTCGCGGAAAACATCAACTATAATATTGATAGAATTTTTCAGTAATCCTACTTCCAGACCGATATTCGTTTTTGTTACAGTTTCCCATGTTAATCCCGAAACACCTATGTCTCCTTCTGCACGTCCTAATCTATATATCAGTGGATCTGCTCCCCAATAATAATATCCTACATCAGCAATTGTTGATAAGTATGCAAATCTGCGTCCTCCGATATTACTGTTCCCTGCTTGCCCCCATGAACTTCTTACTTTCAAATTTGATAATACATAAGTTATGTTTTTCATGAAATCTTCTTCAGAAACAACCCAACCAATAGCTGCAGCAGGAAAAAATCCAAATCTTTTTCCTTTAGTGAAGTTTTCAGATCCATTGAATCCGAAGTTAAACTCAGCTATGTATTTTCGTGCAAATGAATAAGATAACCTACCTGCTGATCCTTGAGTTCTGTATGGAAGTTTAGACCCATCGTCGTAATTTCTTTGATTATATAGCATCATTGCATTGACGTCATGCAGTTGATTGAAAATGTGACCATAATTAATGATACCTTCAAGATAAGTCGATTGATGTCCCCAGTCTGCTCCTGTCGTGTATCCTAAGAATTGCTGTCCGTGTGCCTGTAAAGTAGTAACAAGATTACCGTCTACATCTCGCCCTGAAGCTAAAGTGTAATAATCAGGATCTTTACTTCTTGTTACCCAGTTGCCCGAAAATTTATCAAAAGCAAATGTTAATTTTGCTGATAATCCTTTGGTGATAAATGCCAAATCTTGTTCTACAGAAGTGAGAGATTCTATATTACTGTGATTAGTACGCTGAAATCCTCGTTGTGTTGCCCATGCCCATGGATTTTCTTTGAAAGGAACTCGTGGTATTTGTCCGTTCGAATAAATTGTCGGATGAAGATAAGGCGGGATCCTTGATGCTTGATAAAACAATCCGAAATTGGTCTCGTCACCACCGCCTTCAGGTGGACTGTTTTTTGTTTGCAAAAAGCCACCAAGATTAACACGAAGTAATGTTGTTTTAGTTAGATTTACGTCTACATTCGATCTAACATTATATCTTTTAACTTTCAAGGAAGAATCCCAATCTTGACTCTCATCTGTTTTCAATATACCATCTTCACTGAAATATCCTATTTCTAAAGCATATCTCAATAAGTTATTTCCACCACTGACGTTCATATTGGTACGTGTGCTTGATGCATTGTTTTTTGCAATTTCATTCCACCAGTTTACATCAGGATACAAATCAGGATCTGATTGATCTTTGAATTTCTGAATTTCTTCATCAGAAAAAGATGATACACCCATTTCATCCATAAGCTCTATGTATTTTACAGAACCTATATATTCAGGTAATTTTACCGGAGAAGTAGCAGCACCTTCAAATCTTACACTTACTTGTGGAGGATTTACTTTCCCTCTTTTTGTGTTAATCATTATAATACCGTTCGCACCTCTCACACCATATACGGCACTTGCAGCAGCATCTTTCAGTACAGAAAAAGACTCAATCTCTTCAGCATCAATATTATGAAGTGAACGTTCTACGCCATCAATTAAAACCATGGGACCACCATTATTAGCAAAAGTATTAACGCCCCGAATCCAAAAGTCAGAATTATTAAACCATGGATTACCACTTCTTTGTACGGCAATAACACCTGAAATCATCCCTGCTAAATTATTACTGATGGATCTGCTTGGAGTGAGTTTTAGTTTTTCCGGTTCTACTGTAGTGATTGAACCTACAACAGAAGCTTTTTTCTGTGAACCGAAACCTACAACGACTACTTCGTCTAAATCTCGAACATTTTCTAACAGACTGACATCGATGATCCTTTTTGAACCAACTTCAATGGTGTGTTCATTATAACCAACATATGTGAATTTTAAAGTAGCTTTTTGGGTACTTAATGTTATATTATAGCTACCATTTACATCTGTTATAACGCCGTTGGATGTGCCTGCTTCCATTACCGAAACACCGATTAGAAGTTCGCCATCTACCCCAAAAACACGCCCACTGACTTTTTGTTTGTCTTGAGCTGAGACCAAACTAATGTTTACCATTCCCAATAATAGCACTATTAGTATAAGTGTTGTTTTCTTTGTATGCATTATCACTATTAATATTTAGATTTATTTTTTAATTGCAATAGTTTTATTTTCTCCTGATTGGATTATATATATTCCAGAATTTATATGAGCTGTTGAGATTGTATGCCATTGATTTTTCTGTGGATTATCAAGAGTGTACACCACACGACCATCGATATCTGTTATTTTAATTAGAGAAGCTGATTGATCAACATAAATATTAAACTGATTATTAAATGGATTAGGATATATATGTGTTGATTTTTTATCAGCAATATTGTTTGTGCCACTTGTTGATGCAACTGAAAGTGTTGTGGCTGTTATGTAATAAAAACCATATGAGTTGTTATTGTTAGGACCGGGACCAACTTCTATGTAAATCTCACCATTGCTGTTAGGACTTATATTGGTAGCTTTTACTATTTTATTGGTGTTGTCACTTGCATTTAAATACATAATCGTATCACTTCCGGTATTTCCAGATACTTTATAATACGTTTCTCTATTGTCTCCCGCAGACATACGACTACCAAAAAATGCCAAATCGTATTTAGCAGTTACATCTAATGACGTGTATTTGAATTCAGATTTAGGAACAATTAAATTCATCCATAGTTGCGTATTGCCATAATACGACTCTCTAGTCACCTCGGTAGGCATATTCATTTCTGTTGTAGTGTTAGTAGGTCCGTTCGAGTTAATGTGAGTAAATCGTTTTGTTATCCATAATGACACATCAGTAAAATTACCATCAATGTCTCTCAAATTTTTCTTTTCAGTGTTTTGATTAAAATCTCCGATAAGATTCCAATTGCCGGTTTGAGATGTACTGGCGAAGCTAATATTTATTTTTGTTGTAAATGGAACAGTTTCAACATCATCTTCCTTTAAATTTGCTAACGAAGTAATTTCCTGAGGCTTTTCAACTGCATTGTGAGCAGCATGTTGAGCTACTGCTGCCTGAAATGGAGACATAGATGCAGGAATATATGTGTTTCCAATTACTGATTTCTCAAATAGTTTTTCAAACCATGCACATGATGCAGTATATCTACCATAAGTTAATTCAAGATGATAACCATCTCTACAAAAATTATCACCTATTGTGCTTGTTCTTCCGTTTTGGATTGCAGTACCCGCCGGTATTACAATATCAATCTCAGCAGTTGTAGCTGCTCTGAAAGAAGCATCTATGATGGAATTAAACATTGTAGTTTGGTTGTTGCCGTAATTTGCAAATCCTGCATGAGTTGAATTATGTTGATATGCCCATGTCGAATGTAAAACAAATTTCATTTGAGGATTAGTAGCTAATCCCTTCACATAGGTAGTCAGGTTTGTCAGATAGGGGAAGTAAGTAGCATATAGTCCTGAATTCTGACTAACTTGTTGTAGCGAAATATAGTCCCATGCTTCATCAGTAATTGCTTTTGATAATGTCTGTGCCTCCGTTGTTGTCTTTACTCCGTTAACAATCTTTCTATACGAATAGCTGGCAGAGTTATTAACCGAGTTGTTGTAATGTAAATCGAGACCGGATCCTCCAATATACATATTCCCAATAATGATCTCATCGCCGGCAGCTTCTACCAAACCATGCAAATAATGTTCAATTGCGTCGTCTGAGAAACTATTTCCAATTGCTAAAATCTTTATTTGTTTAGCAGAAATAGTAGAAAATACGAAAAATACTGAAATTAAAAGTAGTAAAAATCTATTCATAATGTAACGAATTAATGAAGTTAAACGTATAACTAAAAGTATAAAAAAATGATTTATTATTCTAATTCAAATTGATTTTGTCTCATGTGTTTTGCGTTTTATTAAATATCGATATAACATTAATGAAATATTATTGTTGTTAGTTGTTTTTTATTAACCCTTATGAAGGTTTGTTTACATGTAAATTACGAGAGCAAAAATAATATATTAATCGATTAACTTGTATGATGTTTTTTATGTTGTTAAACATACTTTTGTGTAATATGTATAATAATGCCTATGCTTTTTTAGGAAAATCTGAATTAAGAGTGATGAAATTGATTGTTGAGTATAAGAATATACAATGTGCCAATGTGCCAATTTGCTAATATGCCAATGTGTCAATATGATAATGTGCTAATACTGATAAATCGGGACAATTAATACTAATGGGTAAGAGTACATTTTTTAAAAATAAAAAAGCGATTTAAGTTATTCACTCAAATCGCTTTTTCTAAAACTTGAATCAAGAATTATTCTTCTTCGTATTTTGCGCTGAATTTTCCGTTGGTTACGGTGATTTCTACTGCCTTGTCGTCGTTGGATGCACCAATCATTTTGCCTTTAAATGTTCCTGTGATTTCACCACCTTCATTTTTTGTAACTGTGTAAGAGAAATCAGTACCAACTTGAGAATTAATGGTGTATGCTTTTGCATCTTCACCTGATTTTGAAGCTTCTCCAAAAGAGAATGATGTGTTTCGTTGGGATTTAATTGCCGCAATGTCATAAGTACCTTTTGCTACATCTGCAGGTATATTGATGATAAATGAAGCAGCAGATCCTGATGTGCTTGCAGACGCTGTAGAAATAGTAATTATCCCACTAGATTTTACAACAGTACTTACTAAATCTAAAGACTTATAATCACCTTTAGAGTCACCGGAATAAGACATGGTAACACTTGCTTTACCTAATCCTAAAGAACCCAATAAATCATCACACGAAGTTAGAACGCTAAATACGAGTAAAAAAGAGAAAATTTTAATTGTTGTTTTCATAAAAATAAAATTCTTAATTGTTAAAAAATATGTTGATTGCTTATCGTATAACAATTATGTTTATTTTTTGTTCGAGTTTTCTAAATATTTTTTGATAGAATCAGCTACAAGTGGAATTCCTTGATTTATTTTATCAATAGACGTGTTGCAAAAAGACAAGCGTAAAGTGTTGTTAATGATGCCATGAGGGTCAAATGTTTTACCTGATACGAAAACCACACCTTTCTCAATTGCACACTTTAATACCTCAGTTGAATCTATGTGTTCGGGAAGATGTAGCCATATATAAAAACCACCACGTGGAATAGTAAATGTAATATTGTCGGGCAAGTGCTTTTGTAAAGCCGACACCATAGCTTCAGCACGCTTTCTATATTCAGTTCTTACGTTATTGATATAATCATATACAGCACCTGATTCAACAAATTTATGTGCCAGCATCTGAGTGAAACTTGGTGAGCAAGCATCAAACGATTGCTTTATCAACTCACATTTTTGATATATATGTTCAGGCACTAACATCCAACCAAGCCGTAAACCCGGACCAAGTATTTTCGAGAACGAACCTGTGTAACAAATATCAATGTCATCAGGATTCATTGCTTTTATAGTTGTAAGATCGCCTTTGTCTTCTTCATAATACCACAAATCACTATAAGCATCATCCTCAATTAACGGAATATCTTGTCCTTGAAGCATTTTAATCAAAGCCTTTTTTGTTTCAAGTGTATATAATGTGCCGGCAGGATTATGGAAATTTGGTGTGATATAAAGAAATTTTGGTTTTTTCTTTGCATTATCAAGGGTCTCCTTGAGTTTGTTCAAATCTATTCCTTCTGATGTTAGGGGAATGGAAACAATATTTGCCTGATATGATTTAAAGGCTGAAATAGCACCAATAAAACATGGATTTTCAACAATAATATCATCCTCAGGATCGATAAAGGCTTTTGCAAGAATATTGATTGCCTGTAGAGAACCGGTGGTTATCATCAATTTATTAGTGTCTACGGGTAAGCCTTTTTTCCTTAGGAATTCTTTTAGAGAACCTAATAACTCAGGTATTCCGCTTGTCGGACCATACTGCATGGCAATCTGTTTTTCCTTTTCAGTCAGATTGTTAAATATATTGTCAATCTCGTTGAGGGGAAAAAGATTATTATCCGGCATACCGCCTGAAAACAATATCATGTTCGGTTTATTTGCCAAACTCATTAGATCCCGAATTTCGGAAGATCTAAGACTGTTTACTGAAGATGAAAATTGAGGCATTTTTATGTTTATTTGTTTAATGTTTAAAATCAAAAATTAATTTCTGTTTTTGTGACATATGCTGTTCCTTTAAAATTTGCCAATAAAGTTCCATCTTCATGTTTGATATTAATATCACAATTTATCAGTTTGTTACTTTTAGAAACCTCAATAGCTTCTGCGAATATTCTTCCTGTGATACTTTTGGCAAAGAAAGTAATAGAAGCATTAATTGACAGAGCGACTTGACCATAAGAGTTTGTAGCAGCAGCAAAAGTAAAATCAGCCAAAGTAAATAATAAACCGCCATGCACAACACCGGCGCCATTCAAGTGATGCTCATTAATATCAACCTTAGACAATGCGTATCCGGGTCGACATTCGACAAGTGTGATTCCATTTGCAGCAGCAAATTTATCCCCTTTAAAATATGCAGAATAATTTATACTCATAACTCATAAACATCACTTGCACTTAACAGTTTCATTTTGTTGTTTTGCAATACTTTGATTACCTCCTCGTTTGATTCGGATCGAATGATTACACTTGCGGCACTATTAAAAGCAAATGCATACATATACTCTACAGGAACATTATTCTCAGACAGTATTTTTAGTGCTTTGTACAGTCCTCCCGGTTCATGAGGTACAATCATACCCACTACATCCGTGATGTTCACAGAGAAACGCATCTCTTTGAGTACTTTGTAAGCCTCGTCAGGCTTTGATACGATACATCTTACAATTCCAAAATCAGCAGTATCCGCAACACTAAACGCAGATATGTTGATGTTATTTTCACTAAGAATCTTAGTCATTTCCGTTAGTCTTCCGATTTTATTTTCTAAGAAGACAGATAGTTGTTTGATAATCATAATATTATTAGTTTTTGTTTCTATAGTCTATGATGATTGGTCTATGGTCTATAGTCAATTGTAATTCATTAGCACATTAACACATTGGCACATTAGCACATTAACATATTAGCACATTACCCCATCACCTATTATCAATCACTCTTTTTGCTTTACCTTCAGAGCGTGCGATACTATTCGGTTCAACAAGATTTACTTTAGCTGAAACACCCAAAGTGCTTGCAATATTGTTCTGAATGCGTTTTTTGAGATTCTCTAAAGTTTTAATCTCATCCGACCAGAATTGATCATCCAATTCAACATTAACTTCCAAAGTGTCGAGATTGTTTTCGCGATTTACAACTAATTGGTAATGCGGACTTGCTTCACTCATTTCTAAGAGAACAGCTTCAATTTGTGATGGGAATACATTAACACCTCTAATTATCAACATGTCATCGCTTCTTCCCATACATTTTTCCATACGAACAAGAGTGCGACCACAACCACATTTTTCTACATGTAGACGGGTAAGGTCACGCGTCCTATACCTTAATAGTGGCATGGCTTCTTTTGTGATGGTTGTAAACACCAATTCACCCAACTCGCCGTAAGGTAATACTTCTAATGTTTCAGGGTCAATTATTTCAGGGATAAAATGATCTTCAAAAATATGCATCCCGTTTTGACATTCACATTCCATGGAAACACCCGGTCCTATTATTTCGCTTAATCCATAAATATCATAAGCTTTTAGTCCGAGAAGGTTTTCGACTTGTTTTCTAAGTTCGTTAGTCCATGGCTCTGCTCCAAAAATTCCTGCTCTCAGTTTAATGTCTTTTCTATCGATACCTGATGCAGCAAGACTTTCACCTAAATGAGCAGCATACGATGGAGTGCATGCAATAACGGTAGAGCCGAAATCTATCATAAGTTGCAATTGCTTTTTAGTGTTACCTCCTGAAATGGGAATTACGGATGCACCAACCTTTTCGGCACCATAATGCACACCTAAACCCCCTGTGAAAAGTCCGTAACCATAAGCAACCTGAATAATATCTTCTTTAGAGACACCTGCCATAGAGAGCGAGCGAGCTACTACTTCGCTCCATATTTGCAAATCGTTTTTTGTGTAACCTACAACAGTAGGTTTGCCTGTAGTACCACTCGATGCATGGAGTCTGACAATCTGATTTTGCGGTACGGTAAATAACCCAAATGGATAGTTATCGCGTAAATCATCCTTGACAGTAAAAGGTAAATCCTTTAATTGGTCAATACTTTTGATATCACGAGGTTCGATACCTGCCTCAGTAAGTTTTTTTCTGTAGAATGGAACGTTATAATAAATACGTTCAATCATTTGGATAAAGCGCTCATTCTGAATTTCTTTCAGTTTATCTCTGTTTGCTGTTTCAATGAATTCGTTCCAAAACATCTTTTAATTTTTTATGATTTGCGTTTTATATTTACGATTTACTTTTTATGTAACCCATTTCAAATGCTTTCAGATTTACATCTACAATTGCATCACCTTTACTTTTGAACATTTCAGTAATACTATCTTTTATTTCGTCATTTGAAAATCCGATATAGTTTGCAGCAGCACCAATCATTACTATGTTTTCAGCCTTAATATTACCTGCTTCACGTGCAATTTCATCTGCATCAATAAAGATGATTTTTTTACCAGTATTTTTCAAACTTTGTAATACTTCCTGATGATCAGGATAGTTAGAAATATTAATAAAAGGTTTTGTTGCTGTAATGATTACCCCATTTTCAGCCAGAAAAGGCATATATCTTAGTGCTTCCATAGGTTCGAGCGAGAGAATTAAATTTGCTTCACCTTGTGGGATTAAATCGGAGAAAATTTCTTGATCGGAGATTCTCAAATGAGATTCTACGGCACCACCACGTTGACTCATACCATGAACTTCAGCCTGTTTGATGAAAAGGTTTTTTTTCATCGCAGCATAATCTATAATAGCTGCAATAGTCAGAATACCCTGACCGCCAACACCTGCTAAAATAATATTGTTAATCATCCTTTTTTACTTTTTACTTTTCTTTCTTCTCAAAGTTTGAACACACTCGCGACAAGCAATAATCACAGATACACCATCAAATTCAAAAGCATTTTTAAGAATAGCAACATTCTCATCAAAATTCTTTTTCAGTGGTACAATCGTATGAATATTCTTTTTATCTACACCAACACCTTCACAAATTTGATGAAGCTTGTTTGTACCCGAAGAGTCTTGCCCGCCTGTCATTGCAGTTGTATAATTATCCGAAATAATAAGTGTCATTTTGGCGTTATCATTGACTGCATCTAACAGTCCGGTAATACCTGAATGTGTGAAAGTTGAATCACCAATAACGGCAACGGAAGGATGCAAACCTGCATCAGCAGCGCCTTTTGCCATAGTAACGGAAGCACCCATATCAACACAAGTGTTAATCGCATTGTATGGAGGAAGTGCCCCTAAAGTATAGCAACCAATATCGGAAAAGACATGCTTTTGCTCATAACCTTCAAGAGATTTATTTAGAGAGTCGTATAGGTCGCGATGACTGCAACCTTGACATAATTCGGGCGGACGATTGGCTACAACTTCCGGAATGCCAAGTGTGAATTTTGGCTTTTTCAGCAATGCATTATAAAGAGCATCGGGCGATAATTCACCTGTGCGAGGTAAAGTGCCATCTAAGCGACCGAGAAACTTCTCATTATCAAAAAAGCCGCGTAACAATTCTTCATAAATCGGATATCCTTCTTCTGCAATTAATACCTTCTTATGCCTGTTACAGAAATCTTTTATTTTCTTTTCAGGTAATGGATATTGGGATATTTTCAAAACAGGAATGTTTAATTTGTGCACAGAATTTATCTCCATTACATAATTATATGCCAGTCCGAAAGCAATAACTCCTAATTCACCTTCGCCTTGAATTTCATTGTTGAAAATTGAATTTTCAGTAAAATGAACTAACTGATGCTGAATGTCTAACAGATTTTTATACCTTTTGCGTGCATTGCCCGGAAGTAAAATCCATTTCATCCTGTCTTTTTCCGGAGAAAGATTATTTGCATCTAAAGGAGTAGTTCTTGTGATGACAGATCGCGAATGAGATAGTCTGGTAGTAATTCGCACAATCACAGGTAGTTTAACCATTTCGGAAAGATAAAAAGCATAGCGAACGCAATGATATGCTTCCTGTTGGTTGGATGGTTCTAAGAGCGGAAGATAAGCGAACTTAGCATAAAAGCGCGTATCTTGTTCATTTTGAGATGAGTGCATAGAAGGATCGTCGGCAACTAAAAGTACTAATCCTCCATTTACACCTGTGATGGCTGAATTAATAAAAGCATCGGCAGCCACGTTCAATCCGACATGCTTCATGCAAACTAAGCTTTTCTTGCCTGCATATGACATGCCGAGTGCAGCTTCATAAGCCGTTTTCTCGTTAGTCGACCAGCTCGAGCGGATGTTTTTTTGTTTAGCTAATTCAGACTGTTGGATATAAGTTGCAATTTCAGTAGAAGGAGTGCCGGGATAAGCATAAACTCCCGAAATGCCCTCATCTATAGCAGCAACTGCAATTACTTCAGCCCCAAGTAATAATTCTTTTTCGAAACCCATGATGTCAGTTCAATTTCTAATGTGTGATAGTTTTTTCAAGAAATACTTACAATGATAATATGTTTTCAGAAAAAACTTAGCAAAGGTAATAAAAAAGGAGCGAATGAAAAATACTATGTGAAAAATCACTGCTTAGGAGCTTTCACAGTAGTATTATCAGACATATAAAAGCCTGAAATGAGTAAAAAAAGATTTGATGTTGTTGAATTCATCTTGACTTTTCACTTCAACCGACTACAACTGTAGAGGAGTTCCCTTGCTTCTCGCTGTCCGACCGACTGCAATTGTAGAGGAGTTCCCTCAATCGCTGCGCTCCATCGGGATGACACGTTCGTTAGCGGGCGGAGTATACCGCCACTCGAAGTGTTTCTGTAACATTATCCTTTTTGCAGTGGCGGCGCAGGAAGCCTTGCACCGGTCGTGCGTTTAAGCTGTTACGTTTTACGATGCCAAACGACCGATTTACACTGTTAGCAAGCGAGCGTGTCATCCCGATGGAGCGCAGCGATTGAGGGAACTCCCATACAGTTGCAGTCATTTCCATTTTTACAATGCTTAAGAGTTCCATTCTTAAAAAGTCAAGACGACTTCATATTTTTTAAAAAAATAACTTTTTCTTTGGTAGATAAAAAAAAGTCTATATCTTTGCGGTGTACTATTATACTATTACACGCAAATTAAAATCTATTTAATCATGATTAGAATCGAGAATCTAACATTCAGGTACAAAAAGAAGGCGATTTTTTCTGACTTTTCGATGAATCTATCGGAAGGAAAAATTTACGGACTTTTAGGTAAGAATGGAGCAGGCAAATCAACCCTGCTTTACCTGATGACAGGCTTACTTCAACCGCAGAAGGGGAAAATTTATTTTAAGGGTAAAAATGTCTCCAAGCGGTATCCATCCACATTACAGGATATTTTTATTGTCTCTGAGGAGTTTTCGCTTCCGAACATTCCGCTGCAAAGGTACATCAAACTAAACAGTCCCTTCTATCCAAATTTCAGCAACGAACAGCTTGTGGAGAATTTGAAACACTTCGAATTAGACAGCATTAAGGATATTAACCTCGGTGCACTTTCGATGGGACAAAAGAAAAAGGTTTTTATGAGTTTCGCACTGGCAAGTAACACTTCTTTACTTATTATGGATGAGCCAACTAACGGACTTGATATTCCAGGTAAAAGTCAGTTTAAAAAGTTTATAGCATCTAATATGACGGATGAACGGAGTGTAATAATTTCTACGCATCAGGTGCAGGATGTGGAGAAGCTTATCGAACATATCATCATTTTGGAAAATAACAAAACTTTGTTGAATGCTTCGGCAGATGATATTTGCGATAAATTGTATTTTGCTACGGGAGTGCGGGACGTAAAAGAAGAAGATGCCCTCTATATTTCCCCTTCGATACAAGGTTACAATGCACTGTTAATGAATAAGGATAATAATGAGAGTTTGCTGAATCTCGAAACTTTGTTTAATGCAACGCTGAGTAACTCGGAACGGATAACATCTCTTTTTCATTTGAATAATAACTCCAACATTTAAATTAAAACGAAGAAATAATTATGAACAATACATTTAATATAAGTCGTTTTGCCCTCGTTTTGGGTAAAGATTTTCAAGAAGGATGGAAGCGTTATTCTTTACAGTTTTTAGTGATGTTGGGGATAATGATTGTTGTTTTAACATGGATTTCTCTTTACGCATACTCAAATATATATACCTACGAACATAATGGAGTCACTTATTCATCAATTGACACACTAGACTTAAGATTGCTGTTAGCGGGAACTGTTATGTTTTTGGGCTTTGGAATCGTTTTTACTTCAACTCTGATGGAACCGATGCGCAGCAAAATACAACGGATTTCGTATCTAAGTATGCCTGCAACGGATTTTGAAAAATTCTTCTCGCGCTGGCTAATTGTGAGTGTAGGCTATGTTGTCGCTTTCTTTATTGCTTTATGGTTTGCTGATGCCCTTCGTATTATGATAACCTCTATGCGTCATCCCGGTGTCGATGTTTCCTTTTTAGATTTAAGCAAGATGATTGCACCGGAAGGATATACCGGGCAATCAAAATATCTTTCTTATAGCAGACAAGTCTTTGTCGTACTACTAAGTCTTTATATCTTTATTCAGTCGTTATTTGTGCTGGGCGCGACATTCTGGGAAAAAGCAAGTTTTATCAAGACTTTTTCAGCGGTAGCTATAATTGTTACTCTGTTTATTTTGCTGTGCCGATGGGCTATCATACACAGTTACGCAAACGATGGCGACGGTTTTGGAGTTATGATAGAATCGCTTGGAGATGAAAATGCACAGATGCTTGTCTTAACCTGCATCTTCCTGTTTTTGGCTGTTGTCAATTGGGTAGTTGCCGGATTACGTTTTAGAGAATCAGAAATAATTCAACGCTGGTAATTATGAATTTTAAAGAAAATAAAGCAATTTATCTGCAAATAGCTGAGCGTATTTGTGATGAAATTCTGCTTGATACATACAAGGAAGAAGAACGTATTCCGTCCGTTCGGGAGTATGCCTCCATTGTGGAAGTGAACTTCAACACGGTTATGCGCTCCTTCGAATATTTGCAAAGCTCCGATATTATATTCAATAAGCGGGGGATTGGTTATTTTGTATCGGAAGGTGCAAAATCAAAAATTATTTCTTTGAGGAAAATCCAATTTATGGAACATGAAATCAATGATTTCTTTAAGGAAATATACGTCTTGGAAATTCCTTTCGAGGAAATAGCTTCCATGTATAAACACTATGTTAAACAGCAAAAAAATAAGTAATTATGAGACTTACAACAAAAATCGTATTAGGATTCATTCTTTTAGTTTTTATTTTGTCTTTGGGTTTTATCATTGGTTTTTCATTTACTGGCAATGGAAATTACAATAAATATAAGGCAACGCCAATGATATCTCAGGATAATCTAACTGAAATATCCGTAAAACCATACAAGACAATATGCATAGAAAGAAATGATATGGAAGAATATTCTTGGGTGTTTATAGAACATCCCGATAAAAATAAAAGAAAGGCTGTCCGAATCAATAAGAAGGAGATGCAAGATGATAAGTTTAATCTGATGCCTAAGGGAAAGCTCTTAGTTACAGCACCAAACGAGGATAAAAATGAAAGCTCTTTTTTCATGCCCAAAGCTCTTATTGAATTTACAGAAGTTATATCGCAGAACGACACTTTGCTTGTCCTTATAAACATGGATAAATTGGCTGATCGATATCGAGGGGCAGCTAACAAAAAACGCTTTCTGTTCACCCTAATCGAGGGCTTTAATTTTTATGCCTATACAAACTCGGTCGATATAATAAATAGTGATAACTTTTTGAGCAGTATATCTATTGATGTAAAAGATATAACAAGCAAACATATCAAAGTTGATGCTTTTTCAGATATTAATATAGATAATTGTTCGGCGGAAGTTATCAATCCTATGGGACTGAACGGTAGGTGCGTGATAAAAAACTGTCGTGCAGAAGAGCTAAATATCGACCTTGACAACATGGCTTCGTCGTGGTCGGTAGAGGATTGTAAAATTGAAGTTGAAAATCTTACCGGAAGCCATAAAAAAAGTGTTTGGGCACGAAAAGGTAATTTCAAAGTTATGAACTGGAAGCCGAAAACAAAAGATTCAGAACTAACTATTACCTTACATAGCGACACGGCAAGGATAGTTTTTCTGTAGTAAATTTTATGACATATACGATATAAATTATATTTAATTTTATTGTTTTCTTACCTTTGTATCTGAAATTTTTACCTTTTGCATGTTGAAGTTGATAAAAAGTTATATGATGCCTATTGCGATGACTTTAGGCGTATTGTTTCATGAGCAGGTTGGAAGGTTGGCATTCGTTACGCCGTATCTGATTTTTATCATGCTGTTGTTTACTTACAGCAAGATATCGCTGTCTGATTTACGCTTTACGAGAATGCATATGTATTTAATTGCGTTTCAGATTGCAGGTAGTGTTGTGATTTACTATTTGCTTCGTCCGATTAGCGAGATTCTTGCACAGGGTGTTATGATATGTGTGATGGCACCGACCGCTACCGCAGCTCCTGTGATTGCAGGGATTTTGGGCGGTAATATAGCGAGCCTGACTGCCTACAGCTTGATAAGTAATTTCTCTGTTGCAGTTTTTGCACCTTTGTTTTTTTCATTTGCAGGATATAATGATTTACCTTTTACTATATCATTTTTACAGATTGCTGAAAAAGTAGGGATACTCTTAATTGTTCCTTTTATAATTGCATTAATTATTAATAAACTGCTACCTAAAACAGGTTTACTTATTAAAAAATATTCAAGTATCTCATTTTATCTTTGGAGCGTGGCTTTGGTTATAGTAACCGGTCGTACTGTGCAATTCATAAAAATGCAAGGTACAGAACAGCTTACGGTGGAAGTTGCAATGGCAGTATTTGCACTTATTGTTTGTCTGATACAGTTTTTAGGAGGTAGGACAATTGGTAAAAAATTTAATGATACTGTCTCAGGAGGTCAAGGTCTTGGACAGAAAAATACCATACTTGCGATTTGGATGGCTCAAACTTTCTTAAACCCTTTGTCGTCAATTGCACCGGGCGCATATGTTTTGTGGCAAAATGCATTTAATTCGTGGCAAGTTTGGAAAAGAAGAAAAATTTATTAATTTTGCACTCGCAATGGTTCACTTAAGCATTTCGCATTAAGTGATGAAAAGGGAATCAGGTGAAAGTCCTGAACAGACCCGCTGCTGTAAGCTCTTTCTTTAATTGAAAATATAAAAATATCAATTAAAGTGAACGTATTAAACAACACTTTTGCCACTGTTTTTCCGACAGCGGACAATTGATTAAGGATACTGAATTTTTCATTGTCAATTATCAATTGTCAACAGTCAATTATCAACGGGAAGGCGTTTAATCACGAGAGTAAGTCAGAAGACCTGCCATTAAAATATTCTTTTTCATAATTTTGATGGAATAGATGTGTTAAAGCTTTCGGGGATAAGCTAAAAACAATACAGCATAATTATTTTTTACTTTTTGCGTGTTGATTTTACTTTTTCTGCAAGCTATTTGGAAAGTGATTAAACAAATAGTATTGTATGTTTTTATTTGATTTTAATAGCGTTAGTGTTCGAATATTCTTCTTGTTAAAGGTGTTTTTAATATCTTCGACTATCATTTTTGCTGATGGAAGGCTCGATACAACAAAGGTTTATCATATAGAAGAAGTTATAGTTACAGAACAATACAGGAATACAGAAACCCGCTCATCTTCACCACTTCAGATACTTTCATCTTCACAAATAGAAAAACTCAATGTGCTTCATGTCTCTGATGCAGTTAAGTATTTTTCGGGAGTTATAGTCAAAGATTATGGCGGAATAGGAGGGTTGAAAACAGTTTCGGTTCGCAGTCTGGGAGCTGCTCACACAGCAGTGAGTTACGATGGAATTGCAATTACGGATTGTCAGACTGGTCAGATTGACATAGGGCGCTTTTCGTTGGATAATGTTGATGTGCTTTCATTACATAACGGACAGAGTGACAATATCTTCCAACCTGCACGATTGTTTGCTTCTGCCTCTTTATTGAACATACGCACACTGAGTCCTAAGTTTGCAGAAGGAAAGACTTACAATGGAAAGGTAAGTATCAAGACAGGTTCTTTCGGACTAATAAATCCGAGTTTGTTGTACCAGCAAAAGATTAACAAAACGCTGTCATCTACTTTAAGTGCAGAATGGCTATCTGCACATGGAGAATATCCTTATGTGTTGCAACATAGCTATTTAGGTGATGGTATAACTTCACTTGAAAAACGTAAAAATTCTGATGTAAAAAATCTTCGTATTGAAACAGCTTTACATGCAGCTTTTTCAGAAAATGAATCTGCAAATTTAAAGTTATACTTTTACAATTCCGAACGTGGGTTGCCCGGAGGAACAATATTGTATAATGAAGGAGCATTTACGTCTCAACGTATGTGGGATAATACTTTTTTTGTACAGTCGCATTATGAAAAAGATTTCTCTCAAAAATTTGCTATGCAAATCAACGCAAAATATCATCATGGGTTTTTACATTATTTAGATACAGTAGTTTGGAATTCATATGGTTATGAAGAAAGCTATTTTACTCAAAATGAATATTACCTATCAGCATCGGCACTTTATAGGGCATTTGATAAACTGTCATTTTCATTATCTACAGATGCCTCGGTTAATAATATGTTTGCGCGCTTTGAAAATGAAGCTCTGACCAATGAGTTTGCTAAGCCCTTGCGTTATAGTCAGTTGTCGGTGTTAGCTGCTAAATATGTCGATAATAATGTTTTAGCAACTGCAAGTTTACTTTCAACAGTAGTAGTTGAAAAAGTAGCTGTTGGGAATGCTGCGCCTAATCAAAATCGACTCTCACCATATGTAAGTATAACGCACAAACCCTTTACAGAAATCGATTTGAGATGGCGCGCATTTTACAAAAATATCTTTCGATTACCTACTTTCAACGATTTATATTACGCTCGAATTGGGAATGCTAATTTGCGACCGGAAAACACCGATCAATTTAATATTGGCATGACATATTCATCTGATTTCAAAGGGAATATACCGCAGATTTCTATTACCGCAGATGTGTATAGAAATAACGTAAAAGATAAAATTGTTGCAATGCCCACCAAAAACCTGTTTAAATGGACTATGCTGAATTTAGGAAAAGTTGAAATTACAGGAATAGATTTAACGGCTGAAACCCACATGAAAATTAATAGAGATATTGCCATAGTTGCCGGTGGTACATATACTTATCAGCGAGCGGTGGATGTAACCGACAAACAAAGCAGTACTTATGGTCATCAAATACCTTACACACCAAGGGTTTCAGGCTCAGGACGATTTGCTGTAGAAACATCCTGGTTTGATATTGCATATTCTGTTTTATGGTCGGGCAAAAGATATTCGCTATTTCAAAACTATGCTGAAAATCGTTTGTCTGGATATAGCGACCACAGTGTATCGGCTTCTAAAGATTTCTCATTCAAGGATAAGTTAATCTCATTAAATTTAGAGGTTTTGAATATCCTAAATGAAAATTATGCAATTGTAAAGTGGTTTCCAATGCCGGGGCGATCGGTACGAGGAACAATAAATATAAAATTTTAATGAAATATGAGAAAGCTATTTAAAATATCAAACGCATTACTGCTTCTATTAACAATTATGATTGTGGCATGTGATGATTTGCAAGATGTTAAGCGACCGAAACCTAATAGTGGAGTGGTTGAGCCTACACAGCTTTTTATACTTTCGGAAGGCTTGTTTAATCTGAATAACAGTACATTAGCACAGTACAATTTAAAAACGCAGGAAGTCGAGACAGACTTTTTCTTAAAAATAAACAAAAGAGGATTAGGAGATACAGCAAACGATATAGCTATCTATGGATCAAAGATTTATGTTGTTGTGAATGTCTCGAGTCAGATTGAGATTTTAGATTTGAAAACAGGTGTTTCCCTTGTGCAAATATCTATGAAAAACGAAAACGATATAGCTCGTGAGCCTCGTTATATTGATTTTCACAATGGGAAAGCCTATGTATGCTCATTTGATGGGACAGTTGCAAAAATTGATACTACATCGATGCTGATTGAAGATTATGTACAATGTGGTAAAAATCCTGATGGTATATGTGTGGCTAATAACAAGTTATATGTCTCAAATTCAGGAGGATTGAGCTTTCCTGATTATGATAATACAGTTTCGGTAATAGATTTATCGACTTTTACAGAGATAAAGAAAATTACTGTTGCAAGAAATCCGGGAAAGATACATTCTGACAGTGAAGATGATGTGTATGTTATTACACGTGGTGATTATGGAGCAACACCTTACATGCTGCATAAAATAAATTCCCAAACAGATGAATTAGAGGAGAGTTTTGCTGATATTCAAGCGTTAAACTTCACTATAAATAACGATACGGCATATATATATAATTATGATTTTTCGACCCAAACAAGTTGGATTAAAGTTTTTGATTGTAAGACGGATAAGATAATTAAAGATAATTTTATTACAGATGATGCTGATATTACAACACCCTATGGTATAGATGTAAATCCCTTTAATGGAGATGTTTACATTACCGATGCCAAGAGTTTCACAGTATGGGGAGATGTATATTGCTTCAATAGAGATGGAAAATTAAGATTCAAAATAAATGAGATAGGACTTAATCCCAACAAAGTGGTTTTTGCAAGTCCATGATAGATTAAAAACAACGATAAAACAACGATAAATAATAGTTGATTCGTTTCGTAATTCCGGAAGAAACAATTGTATGAAACGAAAATTAAAAAACTCTATTTTATGTAGAGTAGCTATTTCTTTGTCAAAATTATAAACTAATAAAAATAAATAAACAATTGAAAATGAGAAGAATTACATTTTATTTAAGTATTATTATGACTATAGTCGTAAGCTTAAGCAATGCGCAAAACTCAGAAAAAATTACCAGAGTTTTGGAATATAAACCGGCACCCGGTCAGCACATTAATCGTTTGTTCCCATCAGCAGCCATGAGTGATACATACGAAAATGCGTTACAATTTGCGAACAATACGCTTGTGGACAATAAAAGCTTTTTAGGATTAGGGGCTTATGGCGGCTATGTGGTTGTTGGCTTCGATCATCCGATTGTCAATGTGGCAGGAGAATATGATTTTAAGGTCTTGGGAAATGCATTTACGAATAGTTCTGAACCTGGAATCGTCATGGTTTGTCAGGACTTGAACAAAAATGGTGTTCCAGATGCTGATGAGCCATGGTATGAGTTAACCGGTAGCGAATATAATAAGCCGGAGACCATTAAAGACTACGAAATTACTTATTATCGTCCTGACCCTGATGGACAGAAAAGCAATATTGCATGGACAGATAATCAAGGCGGTAACGGAGTCATCACTCACATCTCATTTGCAACACAAAGTACTATGTATCCTTTATGGGTTGCTGAAAATACACTTACTTTTAAAGGAACAAAACTAAACAATAATGCAACAGGTGGTGGAAATAATTGGCAGTTGCCGGCTTATGATTGGGGCTATGTCGATAATCATGCGAATAATTCAACCGATGATAAAATTGGATTTAAGATTGAGTGGGCTGTGGATGATAGTGGTAATCCGGTACATTTAGATTATATTGATTTCATAAAGGTCTATACAGGAGTTCTTCAAGAAGCAGGTTGGTTAGGCGAGACATCAACTGAAGTAGCAGGTGTGGTAGATTTACATCCTCAGCAAGCACCTGTTCAATATCCACCTTTAGGTGAAAAATACATCACTTTAGATTTGGAAAATACTATAACGCTTGCAGGTAATCCTTTGTCGCCAAACTCACATTGGTCGGATACATATACAGAAGATGTTTATTTGGAATCTCAAAATTTTATTTTTTCACATAGAAGTGGATGGGGAGGCATGTATTGGGATGGCTTTACTCTTAGTAATCATGCAGATAATAGTGATTATGGACAGGATTCGCAAGGATGGGTTGAAAACCAATGGGGTAATATGTCAAAAGGAGGAGTTGATGGTGAAGGTTCAAATTTCTTGGTAGGATATTGGGGTTCGTACACTGATGAAGATGCAAGTAATGTTACTGAAACATCCAATTTTGTTATGTTTAATGATGGTAAGACATATAAAGCTACAGGTGTTTATGTCAACAATGCACCATGGTCGTATTACAGCATCAAAAATGGAGATTCTTTTGCTCGCAAATTCGAACAAGGCGATTATTTCAAGTTGATTGCCAAAGGATTTGCAGAGGATGGAATAACAGAAACAGGTAGTACAGAGTTTTATTTGGCAGATTATCGCTCGGTAAATCCAACGCAATGGAAGTTACATGAAACATGGCAATGGATGGATTTATCGGCATTAGGAGAAGTCTCATACATTCAATTCACTATGGATTCGAGTGATAAAGGAGACTGGGGTATCAATACATCCACTTTGTTTTGTATGGATAAACTAACTGTTGAAAAGGTAGATGGACTTTCAACTCTTCTAAAAAATCCGGAAACAATAAAAGCATACCGTTCGGGTAATATCCTGTACAACTTGCCATTAGGAGGAGATATTTCAATTTACAGGATAAACGGTACATTGTACAAGCACAGTAAAATACAGCATATAGAAATGCAATTGCCTTCTGACGAATTGTTTATTATCAAAATAACAACACAAGATGGGATTAAAATGATAAGATGAGAAATTTAGTTTAATAAACATTAGATGTTTGTTTTCAAAATTACAAATATGAACAGCGACTCTGTGAAGAATCGCTGTTCTGATATTTGTAGGATATTGTCACTCAACAGTGATTTCTCTTAATCCCATCCTCCATTGATTCAAATATTTAAAAAACTCATCGGCATTTTCGATAGTGTTCAGTTCTTCTTTTGCAGCGATGGTCGTAAAGTAAAAACGTAAAACTTCTCCTTTTTTGTAAGGAAAAGTAATTAAATTATTCACACCATCCATGATTTTTTTGCCATTGTACTCTTTAGGTAAGTATAAGCCCAATCCAACTGTTTCTTTAGGATATTTAACCTTATCGGGTTGTGGATGCCAACTGCCCCATGAACCAACAAGCTGGCTGCTTTGGAAACATTGACCTCCGCCAATCTGCTGAACACCGGTTGCTAATGTCTGAATATCTTCAGATGCTATTACTTCTGCAATTACATCACGATGACGAGCATACATTATATATCTAATAGTGATGTTAATTTTTTTACCTTCATACTCCCAGCCTTCAACCGTACTTTCTACTACTGTACGAATATTCCCTTTCGACACAATACGTTGCGTTCTCTTATCGAATTTAGTTATATGAGTCATTTTGTCGTTTTCAAATCCTTTAAGTGAGCCAACTCCAACCCAATCGGATACTAATAAAATATCATCACCGTACCCATCTGAAAGTTGTTTGTCAGTTGGATACCATTTAGTATCTTCAAGCTCTAATCTGTATTTTCTCTTACCATAAACGTCAATAGTACTTTTGTTGTCAAAATAAATTCTATATGCTATCAGTTCCGATTCGAAAGCCACTCCATGATGATGAAGCTTATTGTACATATCATTTTTATTGGAAGAAACTTCAGAGACACTCTTAATAGAGCCATCAGATTCTTTTAATAATAGTTGAGTGTAAACCTCCTGCTTACAGTTAATACGCTTTTTATCTGATATTTTTTTGATAGATATTTTTTTCTTTTCTCCTGCTTTTAAATCAGTAATGAAGACTAATTCATCAAAAATATTGTCGTTGTTTAGGTCGTCAAGCTGACTGCAAACTTGTTTCCCATCAATAAATACTGCAAGGTTCTCAAGCTTATTTAACCCGATTTTTTTATGTTTACTAAGTTCTACAACTACTGGAGCATCTTTAATATCAACTTGATTGGGGTTGGTAATAATAAAATTTGCACTAAATGTAAGTATGGTATTGCAAATTATGATTATTGAAGTAAGTAGATATGTTTTCATGACATCTAAGTTTTATTTAATCGGATACAAATATATGGTTTTTTAATTATTTAATATGTGCATTAGGAATATGTTTAATTATCAAAAGTCTTTTTGCTACTTTTGTGTTTCACATTAATGCAAACAAAAAATAAACAAAATTATGATAAAAAGCGAACAACTCGTATCTATAGGAAAAATAATCAAACCACATGGTATACGTGGTGATATGTCTATTAGTTTTTCAGTTGATGTGTTTGATTTTGACGAATTACCTTTTTTTATTATTGAAATAGATGGTTGTTTTGTACCTTTTGTTGTAGAGGAGTATAGGTCGATAGCTCAAACATCAGCAATAATAAAGCTCGAAGGAATTGATAGCGATGATGAGGTTCGTGATTTTTCCGGGATGCAGATTTTTATTCAGAAAGAATACATAGAAAATATTGAAGAAGCCGAAGTTAATGCGGATTTTTTTATTGGATATAAAATGAGTGAAAAAACTAAAGGCATTATCGGTGTTATAACTGCAATTGATGATTCTACCGATAATGTCCTTTTTGTAGTTCACGAAAATGATGAAGAGCTTTTAATCCCTGTAAGTGAAGATTACATTTTAGAGATTGATCATTCTGAAAAAGTTATTTATGTTGATCTGCCGGAAGGATTGCTCGATTTGTAGTTGGGATTATTATAATTACTGCATTGCATAAACTTTCTCCTTCATCCATTCAGCCCATTCAGCATGTGTTTTCGATCTGTCAAATGTTTGCCACGGAATTGCTTTGCCAATCTTGATTGTAAAGTGCTTGCCGCGTTGCTTAAACATTTCATTCGGTAAATACATCATTTCGATGTTGAATTTTATTTTTAGAAACTTTCTTAAATTAGCTAAATTGTAGAAGAATTTAGAGTTTTTACCTTCAAAATAAATAGGAACAACATCTCTTTCGTATTGAATAGCCTTGCTGATAAAATTCTTTTTCCATTCGAGATCACAAATTTCTCCTTTTGATTTACGAGAGCACATACCGGCTGGGAAAGTAACAAGATTATTGTCGGAACTATACAATTCGTCCATCATTTCAGCATGCTTTTTTGTCTGAGAACCAAATTTATTCACAGGTATAAACATATCCTTCATAGGATGTAGAAACATCATCAAGTCATTTGAGAAAAATTTAATCTTTCCATCATACTCTTTTCCGACGAGTAATCCCAAAATCATACCGTCAAGTCCACCTAAAGGATGATTGCTCGCAAATATATAACGACCGTCTTTTGGAGGAAGATTTTCTTTACCATGAATGGTAGTGGTAATATCTAAAAAATCTAAGGCGCCTTGAATGAAGTCAACATTTTTTAAGGTAGGATTGGTCTCGAAAAAATAGTTGAACTCATCCTGATGTATAATCTTTTTGAGATAATTGATAATGAATTTTGGAATTTTTTTCTTTGGAGCTCTTGTTTTAAAAACTTGCTCTACATCTATTTTGAGAATTTTATCCTTTGACATAATTATTCAGAAATATTTTAGCGGAGCAAAATTAATGAAAATAATTCAATTAAAATTGATTATATTGCACCACATCTCACCACTAAATACGTATAATTAATGTAAATAGTTTGTATTCAAAGATATATTTATATATTTGCATTTAATTGTATTATTTAAAAATTGTTGAAAAGTTGTTGAAAAGCATCATTTATCAACATATTAATTGTTGATAAATTTTTTGTGGTGAAATGTGGGTAATTCAAAATAGTTTTTATACTTTTACCGTTGTAAAATAATGAATGTAAATCATGTCGACTTTTATAGGAAAATATGAAGCAAAAGCTGATGTAAAGGGGAGAATATTCATTCCTTCCGTTTATCGTAAGATATTGCCCGAATCTGATAGAGAGAAGGTTGTGATGCGATGTGATGCTGAAAATGAATGCTTAATCATATACCCTGTTGATGTTTGGAATACTAAACTTGAAGAGTTTAAGTCGAAATTAGACGAATGGAATCCTGTAGACCAAATGCTGTTAATGCAATTTGTGTCGGAAGCTGAATGGCTCGATATTGATAGTCAGGGTAGAGTACTGATACAAAAAAAGCACTTACAGAAAATATCTATAGACAATGCTGAGGTGCTTTTTGTTGGTATGATTGATAGGTTTGCGGTATGGAGTAAAGCTAAATACGAACAATCCCGACTTTCTTCTGCCGATTTTGCTGCTTTACTGAAGGATAGAATGATGAAAAAATAAATATAATATGGACGAACCCGTTTATCATGTTCCCGCTTTGCTTAAGGAAACCATTGACGGGCTAAATATCAAGCCTGATGGGGTTTATGTTGACTGTACTTTTGGTGGAGGAGGTCATTCTCGCGAAATTCTTAAACATCTTGGCAAGCAAGGTAAACTAATTGGTTTTGATCAGGATGAGGATTCGTTTAAGAACATTATTGATGATGATAGATTTATTTTCGTCCATTCAAATTTCAAGTATCTCAAGAATTTTCTGAAATTCTATAATATAACAAAGCTTGATGGTATACTTGCAGATCTGGGTGTGTCATTCCATCACTTTGATGATGCTGATCGTGGTTTTTCCTTTAGATTTGATGGTTTTCTTGATATGAGAATGAATAAAAAATCAGGACTTACTGCTGCGGATGTTTTAAATACATATTCCGAAGAAAAATTAGCGGATGTGTTTTATTTATACGGGGAATTGCACAATGCACGAAAAATAGCACGAACTATAGTAAATGAGCGAAATAACCTGCCCTTCAAACAAATTTCATCTTTTGTTTCGGTTTTACAGCCATATTTTGGAAGAGAAAAAGAAAAAAAGGATATGGCGAGAGTATTTCAAGCTCTTAGGATAGAGGTGAATAAGGAATTAGATGTACTGAAATCTTTGATGAGTCAAAGTGTTGATGTTCTTAATGATAATGGTCGGTTGGTGGTCTTGACTTATCATTCACTTGAAGATAGATTGGTTAAGAACTTCATTAAAGCAGGTAATGTAGAAGGTAAACTTGAGAAAGATTTTTATGGAAATATAATAGCACCTCTGAAAGCAATAAATAATAAAGTTATAGTGGCAGATGAAAAAGAAATTGCTTTAAATCCCAGAGCAAGGAGTGCTAAATTAAGAATTGCAACAGTAAATCGTAAATAAATTATGTCCTTTTTTAAAAATATTGTTGATAAAATGCGTCAAAGCGAAGTCTTATCTGACATTCGCTCAAGTAGTTTCAGAGACATTTTAAATGGAAATATTTTCACTAAGAAGTTTATTCGCAGACAGTTTTGGTTGATATTGCTTCTTGTAACTATTAGTATAGTATACATTGATAATAGGTTTGCAAGTGAAAAACAAATAGAATATTCATTGTCGCTGAAAAGAAAAATTCAGGATGCGAAATATGAATCTCTTACAATATCGGCAGAACTGATGAAAATCAGTACACAAACTAATATTCAGAATCTGTTGGAAAGTAAGGGAATGAAGCTGAAAACAGGAAAAACACCGCCTATAGTAATTGAGTAATTTTTAAAAGAATAATTGTGACGGACAAGCGTAGAAATATTGTGATAAGGTTTGGGATTGTATATTTTGCAATTTCAGCACTTTTCTTGGCTGTTGTCGCTAAAATTATTCAAATTCAAGTTTTTGAGCGAGAAGATTGGTTGAAATTAGCCGAGACTCAAAAGCGTGAAGATGTGATTGTCAGACCCAAAAGAGGAAATATCTATGCTGATGACGGTAGATTGTTAGCAAGTTCGATACCTACTTATAATATATATTTAGATACTCAAGCTGATATATTGACTAAGGATTCAAGCAAAATTTTCAGAAATAATATCGATTCTCTATCAATTGTGCTTTCAAATTTTTTTAATGATAAAAAGCCTTATGAGTATAAGAAAATCATTTCAAAAGCATATAACGATAAGAAAAGAAGTTTGTTAATTTACCCCAAACGTATTTCGTATGACAAACTAAAAGATTTTAATAATATAACTTTTCTGAAACAAAAAAACATATCAAGAGCATTTTATAAGAGAGAATTTGTAAGTCGTGTAAAACCATTTGGCTCACTTGCATCGCGTACAATAGGGGATGTTTACGCTGATGAAATAAAAGGAGGAATGAGTGGAATTGAAGGTTCTTTCAATGATAAATTAATCGGAATACCCGGAATTTCAAAGAGAAAAAAAGTTGCAAATAGATTTGAAAACATACCTGAAATAGAACCGATTGATGGGTTAGATATATATAGTACTTTAGATATTGAAATTCAGGATGCTGCTGAAAAAGCACTGAAAGATACTATTGGAGCATTGGGTGCTAAATCGGGTTGCATAGTTGTTATGGAAGTTCAAACAGGTGAAGTTAAGGCTATGGTAAACCTTGAATATAATGAAAAGACAGGAAAGTACTTTGAAGGTACAAATCATGCTTTGACAAGTAGAATGGAGCCGGGATCGACATTTAAAATTGCATCTCTGATAGCTGTGCTCGATGAAGGAAAAGTAAAAATAGATGATGTTTTCGATATTGAACATGGTATATTTCAGATTGCTAACCGATTTATGAAGGATCATAATCACAATAGAGGTGGTTATGATAAGCTACATGTCAATGAGATTATTCAAGCTTCGTCCAATGTGGGTACTTCCAAAATGGTTATGAAATCATTTGGTGATCATCCTGAAAAATACGTTGAAAGACTATACGACCTTCGTCTAAATGATTCTTTACCTCTTCAAATGAAAGGTGTCGGTCGACCATGGATTAAGCATCCGGTAAAAGATAAAAAAGTATGGTATAAAACCTCTTTAGCATGGATGTCGATAGGATACGAAACGAAAATTCCTCCTATTTATACTCTGACATTATATAATGCAATAGCAAATCAGGGTAAGATGGTAAAGCCCCTTTTTGTTAAACAGATTAAAAGAAATGAGGAGGTTGTTCAGACTTTTGAAACTGAAGTGTTGAAAGAATCAATTTGTAAACCAACTACATTGAAAGATGTACAACAGACATTAGTAGAGGTAATTGAAGGAAAATATGCTACGGCAAGAAGTGCAAAATCAGATATTGTGAGAATTGCCGGCAAGACGGGTACTGCTCAAATATCACAAGGTAGTTTAGGATATAAATCGGGACAAACTCGTCATAATGTGTCATTTTGCGGTTATTTTCCGGCTGATGCACCACGTTATTCAGCAATTGTACTAATTACTGCGCCGGAGGGAACGCCTTCAGGAGGAAGAATGGCAGGTAGTGTGTTTAAAAAAATGGCTGAAAAGATTATGTTGATGAAGTCACATTCAACACCACAGACATTAGCAAACGACACCTTACATAAATCGGATTTTTTACCTGAGGTGAAAGCCGGAAATGCTGTTGCGATTAACACAGTGATAAATGAACTCAATCTGAATGTTAATGAAAAGAATGTTAGAGGTTGGGTTAAACAAAACGGTAATACTGAAAATCATATAGAATTTGAGACATATAAAATACCTAAAGATTTAGTTCCTGATGTAAAAGGAATGGGTGCAAAAGATGCATTTTATATGTTAAGTTCTTTAGGATTAGAGGTTAGAATGAAAGGTAGAGGAAAGGTTATAGCACAAAGTCTAAAGCCTTATTCTAAATTGAATAATAATAGTATCATAGAATTGGAGTTGCAATAAATAAATAGCTGTATTATGTTGTTAAAAGAACTTTTACTAAATATTAAAACTTTATCAATATCCGGCAATCTGAATATTGAAGTTAAAGGAATTGAGTTTGATTCGCGAAAAAATCTGACTGATTTCTTGTTTATCGCAACGAAAGGTACGACTGTCGATGGTCATGATTTTATAGCCAATGCTATTCAAAAGGGAGCTTTGGCAATTGTCTGTGAGATTATTCCGGATGATATAAAAGATGGAATAATATATATTCAAGTTGAAGATAGTGCGAAAGCATTAGGATTATTGGCTTCAGCATGGTATGGATTTCCGTCATCGCAACTGACTTTAGTAGGAGTTACCGGCACCAACGGCAAAACAACAATTGCTACTTTACTTTATCAGCTACATAAAAAACTTGGATATAAAACAGGGTTATTATCAACAGTTTGTAACTATATCGATGAAACTGAAATAGAGGCTACTCACACAACTCCCGATGCCATAAGTATAAATAGTCTACTCAGCAAGATGGTTGATGCCGGATGTACTTATGCCTTTATGGAAGTCAGTTCGCATGCTATCGATCAGGGACGTATTGCAGGTCTTGAGTTTGACGGTGCTGTCTTCACTAATCTTACACGCGATCATATCGATTATCATCTGACTTTCGAAAATTACCTCAAAGCAAAGAAAACTTTATTTGATAATTTGTCGGATGATAGTTTTGCTCTTACCAATTTGGATGATAAAAACGGTATGGTAATGTTGCAAAACACTAAAGCTCGGAAATACACATATTCATTAAGAGGATTAGCCGATTTCAAAACTAAGATAATCGAGCATGGTTTTGAAGGTATGTTGTTGGATATGAATGATAAAGAGGTAAATGTTTCATTCATTGGGAAATTCAACGCATCAAATCTTACTGCTGTATATGGAGTTGCTGTTTTGCTTGGTGCTGATGAGTTGGAGGTGTTAAGAATAATAAGTACGCTTAGCTCGGTATCGGGGCGTTTCGAGACATTACATTCTCCATCAGGATTTACTTCAATCGTAGATTATGCGCATACGCCGGATGCTTTAAATAATGTAATCACTACAATCAATCAGATATTACAGGGACAGGGAAGGTTAATCACTGTTGTGGGTTGTGGAGGAAATCGCGATAAAGGCAAGCGTCCTATGATGGCACAAGAAGCAGTAAATGGCAGTTGGAAAGCTATATTTACTTCTGATAATCCACGATTTGAAGATCCTGTAACAATCTTAAAAGATATGACTGATGGTTTGGACATAATACAAAAGAATAAGAGCCTGACTATTACAGACAGACGAGAAGCAATAAAAGCAGCATGTGCTATGGCTCAGCCGGGCGATGTTGTGCTTGTAGCAGGCAAAGGTCATGAGAATTATCAAATAGTACAGGGAGAAAAATTTCATTTTGACGATCGAGAAGAAATTCAGAATTATTACCAATCACTAATTACCAATCACTAATCACCAAAATGCTATATCATTTATTTACATATTTAGACAGAGTTTTTGATTTCCCCGGTGCAGGGATGTTCAATTATATCTCGTTTCGAACAGGAGTTGCCTTTATTTTAGCGTTAACATTGTCAACTTTATTTGGACGTAGAATTATCGATTATCTTCAGAAAAAACAGATAGGCGAAATAGTAAGAGACCTTGGATTAGAGGGGCAACTATCGAAGAAAGGAACACCTACAATGGGAGGATTGATAATAATCATTTCAATATTGATACCTACATTGTTGATAGCCAATCTCACTAATATCTATATAATCATAATGATAATAACGACATTATGGTTAGGAGCTATCGGGTTTTTGGATGATTATATAAAAGTCTTCAGAAAAAACAAGGAAGGATTAAGCGGTAAATTTAAAATTGTGGGTCAAGTCGGACTTGGACTTATTGTGGGTCTGACTATGTATTTAAGTCCGGATGTAGTTATACGTGAGAATATTGAGGTGAAAGGCGAAACAAACCGTGTTGAAGAAGTACATTATGCACGGCAAGATGTTAAATCTACAAAATCGACTATTCCGTTTTTCAAGAATAACAATATGGATTATGCAGATGCATTTAAGTCGTTTGGAGAAAAATCTCAAATATATGGTTGGATTCTTTTTGTATTGGTTGTAATATTCATTGTAACAGCGGTGTCAAATGGAGCAAATTTGACTGATGGTCTCGATGGTTTAGCAACAGGATCGTCAGCCATTATAGGAGTTATTCTCGGTATTTTGGCTTATGTATCAGGAAACGTTAATTATGCCGGTTATCTTAATATAATGTATATCCCAGGTACAGGTGAGATGTTAGTTTTTGCCGGTGCTTTTATCGGAGCAACTATCGGATTCCTTTGGTATAATTCATTTCCGGCACAAGTGTTTATGGGAGATACAGGCAGCTTGACTATAGGAGGTATTATTGCAGTATTTGCAATAGCCATCAGAAAAGAATTATTGATACCCATTTTATGCGGTGTGTTTTTGGTTGAAAGTATTTCAGTGATGATACAGGTAGGATATTTTAAATACACCAAGAAGAAATATGGAGAAGGTAGGAGAGTGTTTAAAATGGCACCTTTACATCATCATTATCAGAAACCGGGTGATGGAAGTGTGCCGGCATTAATACAAAACCCTAAGATTCCTCAACCTGAATCGAAAATCGTAATCAGATTCTGGATAGTAGGGTTGATATTGGCGGCATTGACAATTATAACATTGAAAATAAGATAGTTTGGTTGGTGATTAGTGATTGGTGAATAGTGAATAGTTTGGAGTATAGAGTTTGGAGTATAGAGTTTGGAGTATAGAGTATAGAGTATGGAGTCAATAGTTAGCTTTAACTCAAAACTCAAAACTCAGAACTCAAAACTATTGACAATAGACCAAAGACTATAGACCACATTGGCATATTATCATATTGGCACATTAACATATTAGCATATTGTATATACATATGAAAAGAATAGTTGTATTAGGAGCGGGGGAAAGTGGAACCGGAGCAGCGGTTTTAGCTAAAAAACAAGGATTTGATGTTTTTGTTTCAGATTTGTCGGAAATAAAATCATCATACAAGATTATTCTAAACGAATATCAGATTAAATGGGAGGAAAAGCAACATTCAGAATCGAATATCTTAAATGCAGATGAGGTGATAAAAAGCCCGGGTATTCCTGATAAAGCACCATTGATGATTAAAATAGAGGAGAATAATATACCTGTTATCTCTGAAATTGAATTTGCATGGAGATTTACTGATTCGAAAATGATTTGTATAACCGGAAGTAATGGTAAAACAACTACTACATCATTGATATATCATGTTCTGAAGAATGCAGGGTTGGATGTGGGATTAGCCGGAAATATCGGTAATAGTTTAGCCATGCAAGTTGCAGTTGATCCTCATCAGTATTATGTTATAGAGCTAAGTAGTTTTCAGTTAGATCATATGTTCGAATTTAAAGCAGACATTGCGATATTATTAAATATTACTCCTGATCATCTCGATAGATATGATTATGAGTTTCAGAAATATATAGAAGCAAAGTTTAGAATAATTCGCAATCAGACTGAAAATGACGCATTTATATATTGGGAGAATGATCCTGTTATTTTAAAAGAACTATCAAAGAGAAATATCAAATCATCAATTTATCCTTTTGCGATTGATAAATCGGAAAAGACAAAAGCTTTTATTCAAAACGAAAAATTAGTTATTGACACCTTAAAATCATTATTTATTATGCCAACATCAGAATTAGCATTAAAAGGAATTCATAATACATATAATTCTATGGCTGCGGGATTAGCAGCATCAGTGCTCAATGTGAAGAAAGATACTATTCGACAGTCTCTACTTGATTTTCAAGGGGTTGAGCATCGACTTGAATATGTTGCAACTGTTAGAAACGTGAAGTTTATAAATGATTCGAAGGCAACTAACGTTAACTCATGCTGGTATGCACTGCAAAGTATGAAAACACCGGTTGTTTTAATTTTAGGTGGAACCGACAAGGGGAACGACTATTCAGAGATAGACGAGTTGGTGAAAGAGAAAGTACGTGCTTTTGTTTTTCTTGGAGTTGATAATTCAGCTTTAAATTCACATTTTAAAGATGCAAAACAACAAATTGAAGAAGCAAAATCGATGGAAGAAGCAGTGAATAAGGCTTATAACTTAGCAGAAGAAGGTGATACCGTATTACTTTCTCCATGTTGTGCAAGTTTTGACTTGTTTGAAAATTATGAAGATAGAGGACGACAATTCAAAATGTATGTGAAAGCATTGTAATATGTTATTTTGACAAAACAAAAAGTAGAATGGGTGCAATTTTAAAGAAATATTTGAAGGGTGATGCAGTGTTGTGGGTTGTGTTTGTCGGACTGTGTTTGATATCAGCGGTTGAGATGTTTAGTGCTTCAAGTACACTTGCATTTAAGGCAGCTAATCATACAGCACCGATGCTGAAACATGTAGCGTTTTTAGTTTTTGGGGCGTTTATAGCTTTTATTGTGCATTTAATTCCATCAAAATTTATACGTTTTGGTTCATACTTATTGATGTTGCTTTCAATTGTAACATTAGTAGTCGTACAGTTTAAAGGAGAAACCACAAATGATGCAGCCAGATGGCTTTCGATAGGAGGCTTTCAATTTCAACCATCGGAATTAGGTAAACTGTCATTGATCGTTGTGGCTTCAGACTTGATATCAAGGATAAAAAATTCATCAGTTATAGAAGATAAAATCTTTATATGGTTAATGATATTATCAGCTATTGTATGTGGTTTGATATTAAAAGAAAACTTTTCAACGGCTGCACTTCTATTTGGAGTTATCTGGATTATGATGTTTATTGCCAATATCTCATGGAAGAAACTTAGTGTAGTGATAGTAGTTTTATTGTCAACGGCAATTGTTGGCTATCTGGCATTGTCAATATTTCCGACAGAAAAACCACCTAAGGTTTTTGAGAGAGCTTATACTTGGAAAAATAGAATTGACAGATTTGTGTTGGAAAAAGATGATAATACTAATAAATATGTTTTTACGGACGAGAATCTGCAAGTTCAGAATGGCAGAATAGCGATAGCACGAGGCGGATTTATTGGATTGATGCCCGGAAACAGTATTCAGCGCGATTTCTTGTCTCAGGCATATTCAGATTTTATATATGCAATAATTATCGAGGAGTTAGGTATGGTAGGAGGAATTATTGTGATAATGCTTTATATGGTTCTATTATTCAGAGCCGGTTCCATTGCTAAGAAAAGCAAGACCGTCTTTCCTGCAATTCTTGTGATGGGGCTTACTTTGATGATTGTGTTACAAGCTTTTATCAATATGGCTGTTTCAACAAGCTTAATTCCTGTAACCGGTCAGCCACTACCAATGATTAGTCGCGGTGGCACATCAATTCTTACAACAAGTATATATTTTGGAATATTGTTAGGAATAACACGTCAGATTAATGATGATAAGCAAAAAGAAGCTGACGAACTCGAAGTAGTAATTTTGGAAGATGATGAAGAAGAATTTACATAACAAGCAGAAATTCATTATCAGTGGAGGAGGTACGGGAGGTCATATATTTCCTGCTATCAGTATTGCTAATGAGTTAAGAGCCAGATGTTCAAATCCTGAGATTCTATTTGTAGGAGCATTGGGACGAATGGAAATGGAAAAGGTTCCGACAGCAGGTTATCCGATAGAAGGATTACCGGTAAGTGGGTTCGACAGAAAGAATATGTTGCGGAATATCAAAGTATTATATAATTTATTCCGAAGTATTATTAAGGCAAGAAAGATAATTCGCCGTTTCAAACCTGATGTTGTTATTGGAGTGGGAGGTTATGCGAGTGCACCAATTTTACGTGCAGCATCAGCATTTTCTATCCCGACATTAATACAGGAGCAGAATTCATATGCAGGAGTAACAAACAAGCTATTAGCTAAAAAAGCAAAAAAGATTTGTGTTGCATATGATAATATGGAACGTTATTTTCCGGAAGAAAAGATAGTTAAGACAGGAAATCCGGTACGTCAGGATTTGTTTTTAGTTCCCAATAAAGCCGCTGAAGCATTCAATTATTTTAATCTTGATGCTTCGAAAAAGACAATATTAATAGTAGGAGGGAGTTTGGGAGCACGCACAATAAACTTGAGTGTTATTGCACATCTTGAGCAATTAGCAAAATCAGACATACAAGTAATCTGGCAGACAGGAAAATATTATATTAAAGATGCACAACAAGCATTTAGTAAAATAAAATCAGCAAATATCATTGTTACAGAGTTTATTACACGTATGGATTATGCTTATTCAGTGGCCGATTTGATTGTTTCGAGAGCAGGAGCCGGTTCAATTTCAGAATTGTGCTTACTTGGTAAACCGGTAATTTTAGTGCCATCTCCAAATGTTGCAGAAGACCATCAGACTAAAAATGCTTTGGCATTGGCAAATAGAAACGCTGCAATTATGATAAAAGATGCAGATGCCGCAAGCTTAATGATTTCAGAATCAATAAGTTTATTACATGATGAGCAAAAGATGCTTACTCTTAGTCAAAATATTGTTAATTTAGCAGAATTAAATTCTTCAGAGAGAATAGTTGATGAGATAATTAAATTGATTAATTAAATATTTAGTGGAAATAATCTAACGAACAGAAAATTGATGAATAAATTTACACATTTTTATTTCTTAGGGATTGGCGGGATTGGCATGAGTGCAATCGCACGTTATTATAAGACTCAGGGTTTTGAAGTGGCAGGCTATGATCGTATGCATACTATGTTGACAAAAACCTTGGAGACTGAAGGAATATATGTTACATATGAAGAAGCTGTTACAGAAATACCTCAGGAATATTTGGATAAAAATAAAACTTTAGTTGTATTGACACCGGCTATACCAAACGAACATGCACAATTGAGATTTTTTCAGGAAAAAGGGTATAGAATAATGAAAAGAGCTGAAATTCTTGGATCTATAACTCGACAAAGCAAAGGAATCTGTATTTCAGGGACACATGGCAAGACGACAACATCAACTATAACAGCACATTTGTTTAAACAGTCTCATGTTGATTGTAATGCGTTTTTAGGAGGTATATCCAATAATTATAAATCCAACTTATTGCTGTCTAAAGAAAGTAATTTCGTTGTAATTGAGGCTGATGAATACGATAGATCGTTCCATCATCTAACACCATATATGGCAGTTATAACCTCTGCCGATGCCGATCATTTGGATATATATGAAACGCATCAGGCAATGAAAGAAAGCTTTGCATACTTTGCTTCGCTTGTGCAGCCTGGTGGAATATTGATAATAAGAAAAGGCATTGATATAAACCCAGAACTTCAAAAAGGAGTAAAACTGTTCACTTATTCTATGGATGAGGGTGGCGATTTTCATGCAGAAAATATTCGAATATCACCAACGGAGATTAAGTTTGATTTTGTAACACCTACCGACACAATTGCAGATGTCAGATTAGGAGTGCCGGTAAAAATAAATGTTGAAAATAGTGTAGCAGCAATGGCACTTGCATGGTTAGGCGGTGTAACATCAGAAGAGTTAAGAACAGGATTATCTTCTTTTTCAGGTGTTTACAGACGTTTTAATGTTATTTATCAAGATGACAATATTGTGTATATTGACGATTATGCACATCATCCGAAAGAATTGAGTGCAGGTATAGAATCTATTCGTGAAATGTATCCCGATAAAAAGATTACAGGCATTTTTCAGCCACATTTATATACACGCACAAGAGATTTTGTTGATGAATTTGCAGAGTCACTGTCGGCACTCGATGAATTAATTTTGACAGATATTTATCCTGCGAGAGAATTGCCGATTGAAGGTGTTAATCCGGAACTTGTGCTTAGTAAAATGACTTTGCAAAATAGGATGTACTGTCCGAAAAAATCATTGTTGGAACTTATTGAACAAAAAGATGATTTAGAGGTTTTAGTTACTTTTGGAGCAGGTGATATTGAGGCATTAGTACCACAAATTAGAGATATTCTCAAAGCTAAAAAGAAAGATAACAATACTGATGAGATGATATGAATTGGAAAGTTGTCAAATATATCTTTATGAGTTTAAGTGTGTTAGTTGTTTTAGCATACTTAGTTTTTGTTTTTGTTAGTTTTGAGACTGATAAAGATATTTTTTGTAAGAATTTGACAGTGAATATAAAAGGTCCGGTGCAACTTGTTAATGAAGGAGAGATACATCAAATGCTGAATAATGAGGGAATACATCCTATCGGAACAATGGTTAATCAGCTTCAAACCGACAGAATAGAACACTTTCTGAAACAAAATCCTTTGATAAAAAGAGCTGTTTGCTATCATACTCCTACAGGATATACTTATTTAGAAGTTGCCCTGAGAGAACCAAAGATGATTGTTGCCACAAACGATAATTATTATGTAGATAAAGAAAGAAATATAATGCCTATACCCTTATTTTCAATGGCTTATGTGCCGATAGTTACCGGTAGGGTTACCAAGACGATGGCTACGTCAGAGCTTTTCGATTTCATAAGTTATATAGAAAAAGATGCTTTTTGGAATGCACAAATATCTCAAATTCATATAGCCGACGATTTAAAAGTTGAATTAATTCCTCGTATAGGAAACACAATAATTTTATTGGGCAAATTAGAAAATTATGATAAAAAGTTGAATGATGTGCAGAGATTGTATACTCAATGTTTTAATGTTATAGGGTGGAACAGGTATAAAAGTATTGACGTTCAATATGAAAATCAAATTGTAGGTGTTAAGTTTTAGTTAAATTGCTGTATTTTAAATGTATATGAGAGAAAAGGACGAAACAAATATGTTAATAGCACTTGATTTTGCCGGTACGGGGCTTCGAGCTATATCTGCTGAAATACAGGAGGATAATGCAGTTAGAATTATATCGGATGAATTGAGAAAAACAGAAAATATTAAATATGGTATAATTGAACAGCCTTCAGGTATTGCTTTTAATGTAACATCAGTTATAAAAGAGCTTATAAATAGCTCGAAAATAACAAAAACAGTTACACGATTTTCATCAGCTTTAGGAGGAAGAAGCATGAAAGTAATCTCAAAATCAATTACTGCACAGCTAAACAAAAGCAAGCCAATAGATAAAGATGACATCAAAGCATTGACCGAAGAATGTGAGGAATTGATTGGTGTAGAGGGTGTTGAGATATATGACATAAAACCTGTATCATATTCTATAGATGGAAAAGACGTAAATTCTCCGATAAAAATGTATGGGTCTGAGATTACAATAGTCTTCAATTTGGTAGTTGGAAGTGCACTCATCAAAGATCGGTTTCAGAAGTTAATGGACAGAATTGGTACTTACAAAGTAGAATATTTACCATTGGCAGCGGAAGCTTTTGCAATAGCTGTAACAGAAGAAGAAGACAGAAAAGAAGGTTGTGTGGTTATAGATATGGGCTATTCTAAAACTACAATTATCATTTATGGAAATGAAATAATGCAGTATTTAATGGTACTTCCATTAGGGGGCAATAATATAACAAAAGACATTCAATCCTTAGGTCTGAATGAGGTGCAGGCTGAAAAGTTGAAATGTAAATTTGGAGTTTCAATGGAAGAATTTGTTGAAAAGCCATTGAAAATCAGTATACCGGCAACAATACCTAATGAATCGAATGTTTTTGTGAAGAATACCGATTTGGCTATGGTTATAGAAGCAAGGTTAGATGAAATGTTTCAACCGGTTTTCAATATTATAGAAAGATATGAATCGCAATTACCAAACGGTATAATTGTTTCGGGGGGTGCAGCAAAGCTAAGTAAGATAAAAGAATATTTTGAGATTAAAACCGGTCTGCCAGTGCGTTACGGTGATCATTCAGAATGGCTTACAGAAGATACACCCATCAAGTATCATGATTTATCATATGCTCAAATTATTGGGAATGCAGTTCTTGCACATGATTTTAGGATGAAAAATAAGACAGTTGAACAAAGACCTCAGAAGAAGAAAAAAGGATTATCAGCTATTACCGATCTTATCGGGCAAGGTCTTTTTAGATTTTTTGAAGATGATACAGAGTTGAAAAATAATTAAACTCAATTTTAAATAGTAATAATTTCACAGAGTATCACAGAGGAAACACAGAGTAACATTGTGCAATACATTGTGAAACATTGTGTAACTTAAAAGGAACATATAAGACTTATAATATAAACATTCAATATAGAATAAAGTTATGGAAAATAATGAAGAATTGTTGCCATTGTTAGATTTACCTATTATATCTCACTCGATAATAAAAGTTATTGGAGTTGGAGGTGGTGGTGGTAACGCTGTGAATCATATGTATAATCAAGGTATCAGGGATGTCTCATTTGTTGTTTGTAATACCGACAATCAGGCTTTGCGACATTCTCCTGTTCCGTTAAAAATACAATTGGGCGAAGGACTTGGTGCAGGAGGAATACCTGAAGCAGCGCGACAAGCAGCAGAAGAGTCAATCGACAGAGTAAAAGAAGTGTTGAAAAATAACACTAAGATGATATTTATCACTGCCGGAATGGGAGGGGGCACCGGTACAGGAGCCTCGCCCGTAGTTGCTAAAGCAGCTAAGGAGTTGGGGATTCTGACTGTCGGAATTGTTACTATACCATTTGCTTTCGAAGGGAAATTAAAAATAAGGCAAGCACTTCAAGGAGTTCAAGCATTAAGCGAACATGTAGATGCACTTTTGGTCATCAATAATGAAAAGCTGAAGGAGATATTTCCTGATCTGGAGTTGTCTAACGCTTTTGCTAAAGCTGATGATGTGTTGACAAATGCAGCTAAAAGTATAGCGGAAATAATTACAGTTCCCGGATATATCAACACCGACTTTGCTGATGTTTATACAATCCTAAAGAATGGTAATATCGCAATTATGAATACAGGTTTCGCCTCAGGTGAAAAGAGAATTACGAATGCTATTAAAAATGCTCTAAACTCTCCGTTGCTGAATACCAATGATGTTCGTGGTGCAAGTAAAGTGCTGTTAAATCTGTATTGCTCTACCGATCATCAGATAAAGATGGAAGAGGTCAATGAGATTAATGAGTTTATGGCTTCTATAGGTGAGGAAATTCAAGTAATTTGGGGAGCAACTTATGATGATTCCTTGGGCGAAAGTGTAAAGATTACTCTTATCGCAACAGGATATGAAGTTTCTGATATACCCGGTATGCCTGCTGCATCATCTAAAAATAAAAGTAATTACGAAGAACCTATTAATACTGTCGGCATAGATGATGAAGATATCACAGTAGAAGCTGATATAGAACCTGATACACAGAGTAATATTGAGAAATCTATGGATACATATTATGGTACACCATCTAAAAGCCCTTCATATGTTCAAACAGAATTGCCTTTAGATGATGAAGAATTTGAGGTTGTAACCTTAGATGAAGATAATGTTGATAATGATGAAATTATACAAAAATCTTCAGAAATACCAAGTTGGTTGAGAAAGATAAAAGGGAGATAAGAATCAATTTCTTCTTCCCATAAAAATTGTTATGTAGTAGAATAAGGTTGCCAGTGAACCTAATGCTGCTATAACATATGTGTAAGCTGCTGTTTTTAAAGCGTCTTTTGCCGGCTCGGCAGTAGAGTAATTTGTAATTCCGGCATTACTCAACCAAGCTAATGCACGCTGACTGGCATTAATTTCTACGGGTAAAGTGATAAAACTGAATAAAGTTGTCAGTGCAAACAATATTATGCCGGCTAATAACAACTGCGGAAAACTCTCTAAAAGTATGATACCTGCTAACAATACCCATTGTACCCAATTGGATGCGAAACTTACTACCGGAACTAATGCAGAGCGCATTTTTAAGGGAGCATATGCAGTAGCATGCTGAACGGCATGTCCACATTCGTGAGCCGCAATTGCTGCTGCAGCAACACTTGACGAACTATATACGCCTTCGCTAAGATTAACTGTTTTATTTGCAGGGTTATAATGGTCAGTCAGCTTGCCTTGTGTACTTATAACTTTAACATCAGTAATACCATTCTCTGCAAGCATCTTTTCTGCAACTTCTTTACCTGTCATTCCAATAGGAATTTTCGAGTACTTCTTGATTTTCGAATTTAAACTGCTTTGTACTATAAAACTTAATAATGCAACGATACCGAAAATAATCCAAACCATAGTAATTGTTTTTATTGTAAATATATAAGCTTACTTATTTCAGAGCCTGTGTTAGTCAAATTCTTTGCCATGTGATAAAATGTCAGTTAATCTTTTAATAGTAATGAACTGTCACCATAACTCAAAAATCTGAAATCATTATTTAAAGCATATTCGTAAATCTTTTTCCAATCGTTACCTGTAAATGCTGAAACTAACAGTAGTAAAGTGCTTCGTGGTTGATGGAAGTTAGTGAACATACCTTTAATTATCCGGAATTTATATCCTGGCTGTATGATTATTTGCGTCTGAGCATGTAATACATCTAAGTTATTTTGACTCAAATAATCGACTATTGCACTCAAGGCTATATCAGACGAAATGTCAGTTGTCTGATTATAAGGCTCCCATTGCTCAATATGTATTTTACCATCTGATGTCAATGCATTATTGATGATTTTAACACCAACATAATATAAACTTTCGAGTGTTCTTACGGAAGTTGTCCCAACTGCTATGATATTACCAATGTTGTTAATAAGACTTTCTATTGTTGATTTCCTAACAGCAATCACTTCAGTATGCATTTGATGGTCGATAATATTTTTGCTTTTTACAGGCTGAAAAGTACCTGCACCAACATGCAAAGTCAGTTCTTCAATATTGATATTCTTGGTATTCAGACTATTAAGTACGCTTTCAGTGAAATGAAGTCCGGCAGTTGGAGCTGCAACAGAACCTTGAATTTTTGAATAAACAGTTTGATATGTAGTGTTATCGCTCTCTTCTGCTTTGCGATGTAAATAAGGCGGAATAGGCAGTTCGCCAACCGTATCCAAAATTTCAGCAAAGCTGATATTATTATTGTTCCACTTGAATTTAATTTGATGAGTATTGCCTTCAGAGACTATAATATTTGCTTCTAAAATAATTTCAATACCATCGATTGAAATTGATTTATTTAAACAGCCATGCTTCCATTTTTTGAGATTTCCGACAAGACACAACCAAACACATTCATTTACAGAGCTTAATGATAAAGCATAATCAGAAGGAAAAAGAGGTTCTAAACAGAATATCTCGATAAATGCACCGGTCAATTTTTGAAATATTAAACGAGCATGTATTACTTTCGTGTTATTATAGACTAAAAGAGAATTTTCCGGTAAGTGATTAACAGCATTATAGAAAATATCTTCACTAATTATTCCATTTTTATATAGAAGTAATTTTGATGTATCTCTTTCTTTAAGAGGATATTTAGCTATTCGTTCATCAGGTAAACTATAGTCATATTCATCAATAAGAATGGAAGGGATGTTAGAGATATTATTCACGTGAATCAGTAAATTGTTGTATTTTTGTGCAAAAGTAATAAAATATGCAGTTAAATAAAATAAAGATTGGCGATACAGTTCGTTTTCTTAATTCGACAGGAGGGGGTTTAGTAACTAATATCGATACAAAAAAAGGACTTATCTATGTTGAGGATGAAGATGGCTTTGAAGTGCCGGTACTTGAAACAGAATGTGTTGTTGTTCCCAAAGTCAATATGGAAACGAATTTTCCTGTGAAGGACTTTAGCCAAAAGCCGGATGCGCAAATCGTACAAGACATAGGGCAAAAGATAAAAATTGAAGAATCTGAGCCAATAGAAATAATAGAAACTGCCGAAGGTGATAAGTTACAGGCTTTTCTTGCGTTTATTCCAAATAATATAAAGAATTTAAGTGTTTCTACTTTCGATTGTGTATTGGTTAATGACAGCAATTATTTTCTATTTTATAATTTAATTATTGGTGATAGCGGACAAAGAAAATCTGTTGCAAATGGAATTATTGAGCCTAATATTCAGGAAAATTTGGCAACTATTGTAAACACAGAACTGAACGACTGGGAAAATCTACAAGTACAAATAATTCCGTATAAAAAAGATAAAATATATGAATATCAGTCGGCAATAGATATAAATTTACGAATTGCACCACTGAAATTATACAAATTACATAGTTTTACAGAGAATGAATATTTTGAAGAACCGGCTTTACTTTTCGAATTAAAAAATACTCAAGAAACATTATATGCTGAAATTTCTGCTGATGATATAAAAAAAGCTATGTTTCAAAAAGAACCGTATAATAAACCCAGTCTACATAAAGAAAAGTCGAAACCCAATACTGAAAAAATTGAAGTAGATTTACATATTAACGAACTGTTAGATAATACATCCGGACTAAGTAATGCCGATATGCTAAAAGTGCAGATTGATAAATTCAAATCAACCCTTGAAGAAAACAAGCATAGAAAAGGTCAGAAAATAGTGTTTATCCATGGTAAGGGTGAAGGGATATTGAGGAATGAGATTGTAAAACTACTAAAAACACAGTATAAATCATATCAATATCAGGATGCATCGTTCAGAGAATATGGTTTTGGTGCAACAATGGTAACTATCAGATAAGAGTTTAAATTGAATAATGAAAGTAAATCAAATTTCGATAATATATATTTTTAAGGCTACAGTTTACGTTTTACTTGCTTTAATTGTTGTTTTAAGTTCATGTGAACCAAAAGAAATAGACCAGGATAAAGATTTAGAAATAGAGAATGATTCAACCATCTATTTGTCTAAAGTCTTTGAGTATGTTTATGCACCCGGTCAACACGCCTCTGTAGCCACACCTTCAGACACAATAAACATAATAGGAAATCCGGCAAAACATATTGGTTGGCTATATTTAGGTGGCTTTGGTGGTTATGTTATTGCAGGATTTTCGGAAGATATCCCCAATGTTGATGGTTATGATTTTGAAGTTTTTGCACTTAAAGGAGCAAGTCCTGAGCCGGCAGTTGTATATGTGATGAAAGATGAGAATGGAGATAATCTTCCAAATGATACTTGGTATGAATTGAAAGGCAGTCAGTTTGCAGAGTCGATACGAGATTTCGAATTGACATATTACAAAGCCACCTCTGATAGTTCAGATATTGTATGGCGTGATGTTAGTGGCAATGAGGGTGTTTTGCATTCAGGATATGGTAGTGCGTACACTTCAGGATGGTGGTGGCAATACACATTGACGAACGAGATTAAGTTTAAAGGCACTCGTTTACCGGATGCATACGAGAATAATCCTGTTAATGGTGCAGCACACTGGACAGTTCCGGAAAATCGCTTTGAATGGGGTTATGCAGAAAACAATTCCGGAAAAGATTATGATACATCAAAAGGTTCAAATCTCTTTGACATAAGTAATGCTGTTGATGAAGCCGGAAATTTCATTCATCTCGACAATATTCGATTTATCAAGATACAATCCGCTGTATTTCAACAAGCAGGCTGGCTAAACGAAATCTCTCCGGAAATACGAGGTGCAGCGGGATTGAGAAAGAAGAGATAAAGAGGGGTTGTGATATTGTAAAAAAAATGTAAATTTGCAGGAAAGAAGATGAAAATGAATATTAAAGCAAAACCTTTTGTCAAGTGGGTTGGTGGTAAGACTCAGCTAATAGGAAGCATTCAAAAAGCTCTACCATACAATTTTGCAGAGATTAAAGATGTCACTTACGTTGAGCCTTTTGTTGGAGGAGGAGCTGTTCTGTTTTGGATTTTACAGCAATATCCAAATATTACAAAAGCTGTTATTAATGACATAAATCCGGATTTGACAACTGCTTATAAAACAATTAAGGAAAGTCCATCCGAATTGGTTGAGCTTTTACAATTAATTCAAGATGAGTATTTGCCATTAAGCGAAGATAAACGAAAAAAATACTATTTAGACAAAAGAGAAAGATTTAACACTCAATCCTTAGATCGAGTTGAAAATACTGCATTATTCATTTTTTTAAATCGTACGTGTTTTAATGGTTTATATCGCGTTAATAGCAAAGGGCTCTTTAATGTGCCATTCGGACGATATGCTAATCCTAAAATTTGTGATAGAGATACAATTTTCGCAGATAGTGTAATTCTTCAGAAGGTTCAAATAATGACGGGTGACTTCGAAGAAACACTGAAATATGCTAAATATAACAGTTTCTTTTATTTCGATCCACCCTATAAACCATTAAGTGAAACATCAAGTTTCAATTCTTATACAAAAGAAGATTTTAATGATTATGAGCAAATTAGGTTAGGTGATTTCTGTAAGAAAATTGATTTGCTTGGTCATAATTTTATTTTAAGCAATTCTGACGTAAAAGGAAAAAATCCAAAAGATAATTTTTTTGATGATCTATATCAACAATTTAGTATTAAACGAGTTTTTGCAACAAGGATGGTCAATGCAAATGCTAATAAACGAGGGAAACTAACAGAATTATTAATAACTAACCAGCTATTAGAAGAATTAAATTACGTCAGAGCAATTTAAACTAATGAGTTCAAATAATTAAATAAATTTATAACCTATGATAAAAGATGGTGTTGGTGGAGCACATACGCAAACAGGTCTCCATTTTGAAAAAAGAGTAGATATTAAGAAGTTATTACAGAATATTGATGGATATGAATTGATTAAAACCACAAATAAATCCGGATACAGAGTCCTTTACAATGGGAATGAAGTTGCAAGATGCTTTCAAAAATATGAATTCTATAAATTTCTTAAAGAATTTGATATAGATTGGAAGAAATATCTTTCTAAACAATTATTACCTGACAATGGGTTATTTGTTGTTATTAGAGATACTTTATTTATAATTGAGATTAAATTTCAACAAGTAACAGGATCTGTTGATGAAAAACTTCAAACATGCGACTTCAAAAGAAAACAATACACTAAATTAGTTTATTCTTTAGGTTGGAGAGTTGAATATGTTTATGTTTTAAATGATTGGTTTAAAGACAAACGCTATCAAGATACTTTGGATTATATACATAGCATGAATTGTCACTATATGTTTAATGAAATCCCATTAAAATGGTTAGGATTACCTAATTAATTATCAACAAACATAATGATCAAACCCTACTTTCGATCCACAGATAAAGCCTTTACCCTTTTGAAAGGTGATTGTGTTGAACTTCTTAATCAGTTTGATTTCAAGTTCGATATGATATTTGCCGATCCACCATATTTTTTATCAAATGACGGAATTTCGGTTCAAAGCGGGAAAATGGTAAGTGTCAACAAAGGTGAATGGGATCGATCTAATGGTTTTGAAAAAGATAATGAGTTTAATTTTAAATGGTTAAAGACCTGTAGGGAACATTTAACTGATAACGGCACAATTTGGATAAGTGGGACATTTCATAATATTTTTTCTGTTGCTCAAATGCTTACCGAATTGGATTATAAAATTCTCAATTGTATTACTTGGGCAAAGACAAATCCTCCTCCAAATCTTTCGTGTCGATATTTTACTCATTCAACAGAATTTATAATTTGGGCAAGGAAAAGTAAGAAATCTTCTCATTATTATAATTATGAATTAATGAAAACTATCAATGGTGGTACTCAAATGAAAGATGTTTGGAATTTGCCGGCTATTGCTCCTTGGGAAAAATCTTGTGGTAAGCATCCTACACAAAAACCATTAGCATTGCTGACAAGAATAATATTAGCATCAACTACAAAAAATGCATGGATTTTAGACCCATTCACAGGAAGTAGTACGACAGGTATTGCTGCTAACCTTACAAACAGAAAATTTCTCGGAATTGACAAAGAAGAAGAATTTCTAAAAATTTCAGAAAATAGAAAACTTGAAATTGAGAATTCTCAAACATATGAAACTTATCGAAAAAAACTTGGTGGTTTTGTTGATAAAAATCAATTAGAATTATTCTTAACCAGAGAGCCTGAAGCTGAATACTGTAGAATTTTAGACTTTCTCTAGTTTGTATAATACCTAAAAATCCGCGTTTGAAAATCTGCGTCATCCGCGTTCCATATTGTTGAAACAGTCTTGAGTTAATATAGATATAAGATTAAACAGTTGCAATTATTTAATTCACTTTTATTTTAGGACTTACCTAATTTCTCTAAATCATCCCAGAAGCTTGGATATGACTTAGTTACTACTTCAGGATTTTCAATGATGATTGATCTGACTAAAGCAATTGGTGCAAAAGCCATTGCCATCCTGTGGTCGTGGTAGGTTTGAAATACAGGTGCCTCTTTTGAGTTAACTTGTTCAGTTTCACCATCCCACATCAATGATCCATGTTCAGGCTCTTTAAGGATATAGCCCGCCTTTCTCAATTCGTTGATTAAAGCAGCTATTCTATCAGTTTCTTTTATTTTCAGACTTTGCACACCTTTGAAATAAAACGGAATATTTTTCACACAACAAGTAACAGCAAGAGTTTGAGCAAGATCAGGTTGATTGATAAAATCATATTCAAAATACTCACATTGGTTCTGATTGGCAGTCAACTCAACACCATCTTCGTGATAGACTGTATTAACACCAAGCTGAATAAATAAATCTGCAATTTTGCTATCTCCCTGATAGCTGTCTTTTCTCAATCCTTTCAGAAATACTCGACCATTACCAATAATAGATAGTATCTCGTACCAATATGAAGCAGCCGACCAGTCAGATTCTACCTTATATTTAATAGGAGTATAAATCTGAGGTTTTATGTCGATTATATTATTCTCAAAACTCACATTTACACCAAATTCCTTCATCATATTTGAAGTCATTTGAATATATGGTATAGAAATTACCTCTCCTTCCAGATTGATTTTTAGTCCGTTTTGCATATAAGGAGCAATCATCATTAATGCTGAAATATACTGACTGCTGACTCCTCCGTTCATGGTAATTTCGCCTCCTGTTAACGCACTTCCAAATATCTTGAGAGGAGGATAACCCTCATTTTCAATGTATTCAATCTTTGCACCTAAAGAATTCAATGCATTAACTAATAATTTTATCGGACGTTCTTTCATTCGTTCGCTACCTGTAATTATCCATTCACCTACAGTTTTAGATAAAAAAGCAGTAAGAAATCTCATTGATGTGCCGGCAGCACCTACATCGAAGGTTGTATCATTAGAGTCGAGTGCACTAATCATTACATTAGTATCGTCACAGTCTGAGAGGTTTTGTATGTCATACGGACTGTAAGCTAATGCATTTAAAATCAAAGCTCTATTGCTTATACTTTTTGAAGCAGGAAGATTAATTTCAACATTAATGCTTTTTGAACTTATATGTAAAGTTTTTATAGACATTATAAAATACAGTATTTTACCAATTACACAGCTAACTCATATATTTTTCTTACGTCTTCAGGCGTTAATTTAACGAAATTGCCTAAAGTGGATTTCAATGCAAGTTTCTCTACAAGCAGAGGAATATCTTCAGCTTTTGCTCCTATTTCAGCAAAACGTACAGGCATCCCTATTGATTTCATAAACTGCTCAAAACATTCAATACCTTGATATGCCGTTGCTTCAGGATTTTGAAAATCCATTTCACAACCCCAAACTCTTACGGCAAATTGAGCAAAACGTAAAACATCATGCTTCACAACGTATTTCATCCATGCAGGGAATATTACAGCTAAACCGGCACCATGAGTAACATCGTATAATCCGGAAAGTTCATGTTCAATTTGATGTGAAGACCAATCTTGTTCACGACCAACGCCACAAATATCGTTGTGAGCCAATGTTCCTGCCCACATAAGGTTAGCACGTGCTTCGTAGTCGTATGGATTTTTTAATGCTTTTGGTGTTTCGTTTTTGATAGTGAGCATAATAGCTTCACATAATCTGTCAGTAATTTCAACATCTTTAGTGTTAGTGAAATAACGCTCCATCACATGAGCCATCATATCAGCAGCACCGGCAGCGGTTTGATATGGAGGCAAGGTACACGTCAGCTCAGGATTTAATATTGAAAAAACAGGACGAATTAAATTACTTCCGGCAGAACGTTTAAGCATACCATCTTCGTGAGTTATAACAGTTCCGTTAGAACCCTCGCTACCGGCAGCAGTAAGTGTCAGTATGGTCGCAACGGGTAATGCTTTGTCGATTTTCTTCTTACCGGAAAAGAAATCCCAAAAGTCGCCATCGTATAAAGCACCTATTGCAATAGCTTTGGCTGAGTCAATGGCACTGCCGCCACCCACAGCTAAGATAAAATCAACGTTTTCTTTCTTGCATAGTTCTATACCTTTGTAAACTAAACCGCTTCGTGGATTTGGCACAACACCGCCTAATTCTACAAAAGAAATATCTGCATTAGATAGAGAGTTTTTTACACGTTCGAGTAAACCACTTTTTACGACAGAGCCTCCACCATAATGTATTAAGACTCTCTTTCCACCGAAGCGTTTTACTAATGCACCTGCCTCGTTTTCACGTTCTTTGCCAAACACAAAGTAAGTCGGACTATAAAAGCTAAAGTTGTTCATGTTTAAATAATGTGCTAATTTTACGAAGTTTCTCAATCATTCTATTACCAAGATCAGTTTTTACTTCAATATGATTTAAAACTGCTAAAACAAAGGGATTATTTTCAAAACTACCTCGTACCGATTCAAAATCTTTATGTTTTTGATCTTCATCACCATCAACACCAAATCCGGTTTTTGAATTCAAATCAAACTCTTTTTTAGCATCTAAATATATTAATTCATCTAATTTTACTACTGATGACTTCCAATGTTCAATCATATTAACAATATCATCATAAGTAACCTCATCTATATTTTTATTCCAATATTGCTCTAATTTATCTTTTGCCCATGTCCACTCATAAGTATAATAATTTGTATGCATTTCAACAAAAGCCTGCTGTATTTCATCCAAATTTAATTGTTTTTGTTCGATTGCATCAAGTAATTTATCAATCTTACATTTTGGTGCAATTAAACCGGAAAGATCAAACCATTCGCCACTACCTTCTTTAGAATCTGGTTTTAAGCGTGCCCTAATCTCTTCCATATTTGAGTATTCCCTTCCCTCTAATCTGCTGATAAGGGAGTTACCCAAAAATTTAGTTATTGCAATATTATATAATTCCAAACCTGTCTTTAAAGATGAATTTCTTATGTTACAATTTTGATAAACATATAAATCGGTAGTTTCTCCTGAAATTTGTTGCAGTTTATTAAGGACTTCTACACCCTTATACATTTTTTGAATTGTATACGGACTCAAAAGATTGAAGTTGATAGGATCGAGTTTTTTACTGTCTTTTCTATTATCACGTTTAGGCCATTTTTGAGCATCACGTATCGTACCTACAGTTCTTAAGTTGGCACCGGGAACAAGAAAACTTTCAGAAGCATTTTCAATAAGATATGAAAATGGTAAATCCGAAGTATCGGAATGTTTATTATGGCGACCCATAACCAAAGTGAAAGCTCCTATTTTTGCAGGCCACAACAAGTATGAATCACTGGTTGTTTTTGCACCTCTTTCGCATATACCTTGATGAATGGGACCTAATTTATACATATGATTACTTTGATTTGAACCACTACCTGCATTCAGAAATGAAAACATTCCGGCGATAAGAAGAGTAGATTTGTGATGAGTAACCGTATATGGACCGGCGAAGATTGCAGTAGCCTCACCATGCATGCCTTGACAATTGGAAAAGAATAAAGAATCTAATGCTGAGTAATGTTTCGAGAGTATACAACCCTGTCCCACAAAGCAACGCGAAACTAATGTGGAATCAAGCACTTCTACACCGGAGCTTAGAATAAAGTTTCTGCATTTAACACCTGAACCTACTGTAACGGGAGCTTCTATATTACTGTTAATAGTCCCGTTTTCTAATATAGATGCACCCTCTACAACGGCATAGCTTCCTATCCTTACGTTTTGTATTGTGCCGCAATTCACAATTCTGACATTATTACCGATAAAACCCATATCAGATTCTTGTGATTTTGCATAGTCATCAATAAGTGTTTGTATATTTTCTATTACATCTTTACGGTGTCGATACAAAGCTTGAATATAAGCAAGAGGTGCAGACAAATTATCGAAAATTGAAATTTCCCTTCCACCGCCTTCATTCATAACAGGTACTTGAACTCCATTGCCGAAAGCACTTATGCCGTCTACTATCAATAAGTTGATGTTGTCAATAAAGGTGTCATTTCCAATGATATAGTTAGCAATATAATTATGCACTTTGTCGATAAAGACATTATCTCCAACCGTGCAGTTATGTAAACAGCAATTGTTTAGTCCGGTATGCCTTTTTAAACCACCGGCTAATGCTATTACTTTTTCAAATGAACCTAATTTGATATTTCCTGAAAAGTGCACATTTGAGATATAATCCGGTTCAAAATTTTCTGTAACGGTAACATTTTTCCAGTTTTCGGCTGTACAGCCATATGCTGTCAGAGAGGAAATTTCTTTTTCTGTAAGTGATCGGTATTTAGTCATAGAATTTGAGTTTTTTAATAAAAAATTTCGTTATGATAATTCATCATATCTTTGAAATAAAAAATCATTGTATGGATAGCGTTCAATATGTATTGATTTCACTTTTTCGTATAAAATATCTTTTAAATTTTCGATATTTGTTTTTTCCTTTGCTGAAATAAAAATACAGTTTTCGTGTAATTTCGAAATCCAGGTAGCTTTTAGTTCATCTAAACTGATATTTTCTTTGCTTGAAGGAGTTAAATCATCTTCTTCTTTTGGTACGTATTCAAATGCATCAATCTTATTAAAAACCAAAATTACAGGCTTCTCTTTCGGATCAATTTCTTTAAGTGTTTGATTAACTATATTATATTGTTCTTCAAAATTAGGATGAGAAATATCGACAATATGTATTAATAAGTCGGCTTCCCTAACTTCATCCAAAGTCGATTTGAAAGATTCGATAAGATGATGGGGTAGCTTTCGTATAAAGCCCACAGTATCAGTAAGTAAAAATGGCAGATTATCAACTATAACTTTTCTTACAGTAGTATCCAAAGTTGCAAAAAGCTTATTCTCAGCAAAAACGGAAGATTTGCTAAGCATATTCATAATAGTTGATTTGCCGACATTAGTATATCCCACTAATGCAACCCTTACAAGTTTTCCTCTGTTCTTCCGTTGAGTCGACATTTGCTTGTCAATGTCTTTAAGATTGTTCTTTAGAAGAGAAATTTTAGTAAGAATAATTCTCCGGTCGGTTTCAATCTGAGTTTCACCCGGGCCTCGCATTCCAATTCCACCACGTTGGCGTTCAAGGTGAGTCCATAAACGTGTAAGTCGCGGTAATAAATATTGCAGTTGAGCTAACTCCACCTGAGTTTTAGCGTTTGCCGTTTGTGCTCGCTTAGCAAAGATATCCAAGATTAAATTGGTTCTATCTAATATCAGTACATTTAATTCTCTTTCAATATTGCGTAGTTGAGTAGGAGTAAGCTCATCATCAAAAATCACCAAATTTATCTCATTATCAGTGATATATGATTTAATCTCCTGTAGTTTCCCTGGTCCTACAAAAGTTTTCGGATTGGGATGATCGATTTTCTGAAAGAAGAATTTTTCAGGCGTAGCACCTGCCGTATCGGCAAGAAAAGCCAATTCTTCCAAATACTCATTAGCTTTGGTAGCATCCTGCTCAGGAGTTATCAACCCTACTAAAACAGCTTTTTCCTGATAAATTTCGGTTTTCATTAATAAAGTAAAATCAAAAAAACCGTCTGGAGATTCCAAACGGTTCTGTGTTAGTTATAAGTACCGGTTGACCGTTGGTTAAACCGGATAATTTTTTACTGTAAGCGGAAGTTAACAGGCAACGTATATTTTACACGCACTGATTTACCACGTTGTTTACCGGGCGACCATTTCGGCATGCTCTGAATAACACGCACAGCTTCAGCATCCAAGCTTCTGTCAACACTTCTAACAACCTCTATATCTACAATAGAGCCGTCTCTGTTAACAACGAATTGGCATATTACACGACCTTGTATACCACTTTCTTGGGCAATAACCGGATATTTGATGTTATCACTTAGATATTTAAACAAAGCAGCATCACCACCTGGGAATGAAGGCATAGTCTCAACTACCATAAATACAACTTCAGTCTCTTCTTCAACAACAGTTGCTGCTTGAACCGGAGCTTGAATAACTACCTTCTTGTCCTTATCATCCTCTGTGTCAATAATAATTTGTGCTGTTTCTACATCATCTTCCACAACATTTAACACCTCAATAACTTCCGGAATTTCAGGAGGTGGAGGTGGAGGTAATTCTTCGGCAGTTGTAATAATTTCAATTTCTTCTTCCTGTACAATGTCGGTAGATACAGCTTCGTAAATAGTAACTTCATGCTTAGTCCATTCAAAAGCAATGTAAATAAATGATAAAGCGACAACAAGCCCCATTAGTACGAAAATGGTTTTTTTATCTTCCAGCGAAGCTTTGGATGATTTTTTAATGTCCATATAAATGCGATTTATTGATTATTTTTCAGTTCGGCAAATGTACACTTTTTTTTTTAATTCTCTGACTTAAAATCAATATTTTTTTATTTTACATATAATTAGGTCGATTTATTGAAAAAACATCAGTTTTTTTTGCTTGTAATAAAATTTTTCTCTAAAAAATCGTTAATAATATGATTTGAACTTTCATCAGATAAGTAATAAATTTCCAAAATGATGTATCTTTGTCAGTTTTGTGAGGTTTTGCAAAAATAATATGTTATTAATTATATTTAATGAGACATTTATCAGTAGTATTTTTTAGTCTGTTTTTGATTTTTTCAAGTATGGCACATGCGGGAGAGGGGGTATTCCAATTTCTCGACTTGCCGGCATCTTCACGTATAGCAGCTTTAGGGAGTAAGAATGTTTCTATAAATGATAATGATATAAATTTTGCTCTAAACAATCCTTCATTATTAGGTGAAAAATCAGATAATATGATTGGATTGAATATGGCTAATTATCTTGCTGACATTAAGTTCGGCTCTGCTATATATGGTAAAAGCTTTGCTAAAAATCATTTCGCCATAGGTGTTCAATATGTTGATTATGGAACTTTCAAAGAAACTACCGAGTTTAATGAAATACTTGGTGAGTTTACGGCAAAAGATATTTCTATGAGTTTGATTTATAGTAGAAATATAATAGGTGGACTTACTGCGGGTGCTACTTTAAAACCAATTTATTCGGCATACGAACGCTATGTATCATATGGGGCTGCTATTGATTTGGGCGCTAATTATGTGAGTAAAAATCAATTGTTGTATGCAGGTTTGGTTTTCAGAAATATAGGAACGCAATTTAAAGGCTATTATGCAAGTTCAGATGGAGAACATTATGAACCATTACCATTTGAAATACAATTAGGAATTTCTCATAAATTGGAACATGCTCCATTAAGATTTTCTTTAACATTGCATAATCTTCAGAAATGGAAACTTAATTATGTTGATAACAAAAACAGTATGATGGACTATGACGTTTTGGATCTTGTACCTGAAATTAAGTTTTTAGATAATATTTTTCGTCATGCCATTTTTGGATTTGAGTTTTTACCAAGCAAGAACTTATATATTGCCGGTTCGTATGATCACAGAAGACATCAAGAGTTAAAAATGGATGGATTTAAGAGTATGGCAGGCTTTTCTATAGGTGGTGGTATTAAAATCAGCCTTTTTCAAGTTGGGTTTGGAATGACACAATTTCAGAAAGGTAATTCCGCATATATGTTTTCTATAACAACCTCTTTGAACAAGTTTAACCTTTAAGTTGTTTTTATGAAGCAAATCATTGTTGCAATTGATGGTTTTTCCTCGTGTGGAAAAAGTACTATGGCTAAACAATTAGCCCATGAAGTGGGTTATATATACGTTGATACGGGAGCTATGTATAGAGCTGTTTCTCTATTTTGCTATAGAAATGGCTGGATGAATGATGAGAGTATGGATATATACAGTATCGAAAAGAATATTGAAAACATCCAACTTGAGTTCAGAATCAATAAAAACGGCACAGCAGAGATCTTTTTAAATGGAGAAAATGTTGAAAAAGAGATTAGAACGCTTGAAATATCTAACGGAGCAAGTCGTGTAAGCACCATAGGAGCAGTCAGAAAAGAATTAGTCCGACAGCAACAAAAAATGGGAATCAATAAAGGCATTGTCATGGATGGACGTGATATTGGTACAGTTGTATTTCCAAAGGCAGAATTAAAGATTTTTCTGACGGCAACACCTGAAATTAGGGCACAAAGAAGGATGGACGAGTTGTTGGCAAAAGGTGAAAAAGTGATTTATAAAGATGTGCTTGCCAACGTAAAAGAACGAGATGAAAGAGATCAGAACAGGAAAGAGAGTCCGTTACTACAAGCCGAAGATGCAGTAGTTATTGATAATAGCGAATTGACAATTGAACAACAACAAATTTTATTAAGAAAACTATTCGATCAACGGATTGGAATTGCTTGAGTTTATCATTTCAGCATTTCCTGATGTTGAATAAGATAATAAAAACAAAAAAAGTGAATATTGAAATAGATAAAAAATCAGGATTTTGCTTTGGTGTAGTAAGAGCTATTGACAAAGCAGAAGAAGAGTTGGCAAAAGGCGAAGTATTATATTGTCTGGGAGATATAGTACACAATAGCAAAGAAGTAGAGCGTCTTGAGAAATTAGGATTAATTACGATTAATCATGAGCAATTTGCACAATTACATGATGTAAAAGTTATGTTGAGAGCACACGGCGAACCACCATCAACATACGAAATAGCAAAAACAAATAATATCACCTTAATAGATGCATCTTGTCCTGTAGTATTGCGACTGCAATCAAGAGTTAAAAAGGCATATGATATTTCCACTGATGATGATGCACAAGTTGTAATTTACGGTCAGGTAGGTCATGCTGAGGTAAATGGACTTATGGGACAGACAGAAGGGAAAGCAATAGTTGTGGAGAATGAATCAGATCTCTCTAAGCTCGATATGACAAAAAATATTCGATTATTTTCACAAACAACAAAATCTTTAGATGGCTTTAATAGACTGATTTCTAATATATCAGAGCAAAAGGCTGCCGATTCGAATTTTGAATTTACCGATACAATTTGCAGGCAGGTATCAAATAGAGTCCCAAATCTTACTATCTTTGCACAGCAAAACGATATCGTAATATTTGTCAGTGGTAAAAAAAGCTCTAACGGTAAGGTTCTGTATCAACATTGCAAAAGTATAAATCCTGATACTTATTTTGTATCAGAACCGGAAGAAGTGCTTGAATTAAACATTGATAAATCAAAGAAGATAGGTATTTGCGGTGCTACATCTACTCCACAGTGGTTGATGGAAAAGGTAGCTCACATGTTAGATAAATAGTATCATTATTTTTATTAGATGAGACACGGTATTAGATGTATCGGGATGCTTACTTCGGGAGGAGATGCACCCGGCATGAATGCAGCAATCAGGGCTTTGACTCGTGCTGCAATATTTAATGGAATTAAAGTTAAAGCCATTTATCGAGGCTATAAAGGTTTGATAACAGGAGAGATTAAAGAGTTTCAGACCGAGAATGTCAGTAATATTATTCAACAGGGTGGTACGATATTAAAATCAGCCCGATGTGCAGAGTTTCTAACTCAAGAAGGTCGTAAAGCAGCCCACAAAAACTTAACTGAACATGGTATTGATGCATTAGTAGTTCTGGGAGGTGACGGTACTTTTACAGGGGCAAGAGTCTTTTCTCAGGAATATAATATCCCTATAGTTGGTGTGCCGTGTACAATCGACAATGATTTGTATGGCACCGATTCTACTATTGGTTATGATACTGCATTGAACACAATTATTGATGCAGTTGATAAAATAAGGGATACTGCAAGTTCACACGAAAGATTATTTTTTATTGAAGTTATGGGTAGGGATGCAGGATTTCTTGCATTAAACAGTGCATTGGCTTCAGGAGCTGAGGCTGCAATAATCCCGGAAAGAGAGACAAAAGTAGACCAACTTGAAGAGCTAATAAGCAATGGATTCCGAAAATCCAAAAACAGCAGTATTGTAATTGTATCTGAAAGTAACGTGACCGGAGGGGCAAACGGTTTAGCCGAAAGGTTACGTGTTGAGCATCCGGAGTATGATGTTCGCGTTTCAATCTTAGGTCATATGCAACGTGGTGGTTCACCTACTGCATACGATAGAATAATAGCCAGTCGAATGGGAGTTGCGGCAATCGATGCTTTAATGGATGGTTTGCGAAATATTATGATTGGAATGGTCAATAATGAAATTGTCCATGTTCCCCTAACAAAAGCGATAAAGGACGACAAGCAAGTAGATGAAGGACTTATAGGAGTCTTGCAGATATTGTCTATTTGAGAAAAAAGTATCACAAATCAAGCACAGTGTAACTTTTAAAAAAATAGTTTCACAGAGTACCACAGAGGAAACACAGAGTATCACAGAGTAATATTATAAAACACTGTGTAACACTGTGCAATACATTGTGTAACACTGTGTAACTAAAAAAAAGAGGTAATTTCACAGAGTACCGCCAAACCCTCTCAAAAATCAAAAAAAAATTGTAATTTTGTGGGCTTATAATTGGCAGGAAGTAATTATTAATTTCAAAACATATAAAAATGAGAAAAAATATTGTTGCAGGAAACTGGAAAATGAACAAAACCTTACAAGAGGGTTTAGAATTAGCAAACGAATTAAATGCCGTACTGAAAGGTGCAAAGCCAAATTGCGATGTAGTAATTGGTACTCCTTTTATTCATCTGACAAGTGTTGTTAATTCTATAGATACAAACAAAATTGGTGTAGCGGCTCAAAACTGTGCCGATAAAGAATCCGGAGCTTATACAGGTGAAATATCTGCTGCTATGGTGAAATCGACAGGTGCACAATATGTTATACTTGGTCACTCCGAACGTCGTGCTTACTATGGCGAAACTGCTGCTATTTTAAAAACTAAAGTTGAATTAGCATTGAAAAATGATTTAACTCCAATCTTTTGTATAGGTGAAGTCCTCTCTGAAAGAGAATCTAATATTCATTTTGACGTTGTAAAATCTCAGATAGTTGATTCTTTGTTTGATTTATCTGCTGAAGATTTTGGAAAAATTGTTCTTGCTTACGAACCGGTTTGGGCTATAGGTACAGGTAAAACCGCCACTGCTGCTCAGGCTCAAGAAATGCATGCTTTCATTCGTCAGACTTTAGTTGCAAAATACGGTCAACAAGTAGCCGATGATTGCTCTATTCTTTATGGAGGTAGCTGTAATGCAGGCAATGCGAAAGAATTATTTTCAAATCCTGATGTTGATGGTGGTTTGATTGGTGGTGCTTCGTTGAAAGTAGCTGACTTTAAGGCGATTATTGACGCTTTCTAAGAATGTCTATAGTCAATAGTCAACAGTCGAAAAACCATATACAATAGACTATAGACCATAGACTATAGACCCAAAAACAAATATCATGGCTAAAACAAAAAGTGTTTATGTTTGTCAGAATTGTGGGAATGATTCGCCGAAATGGATAGGAAAATGTCCATCTTGCGGTGAGTGGAATACTTATGTCGAAGAGATTATAAGTAAAGAAACCAAACAGAATATTCAATTAGCCGGAATTCAGATAACTAAAGAAAAGCCTGTACTTATTTCTAAAGTTGAAACGACTGAAGAAAGTAGAATAGATACTCATTCTGCTGAACTCAACAGAGTTTTGGGTGGTGGATTAGTGCCCGGCTCTTTGGTGCTTATTGGTGGCGAACCGGGTATTGGTAAGTCAACACTCGTTTTACAGGTCGTTCTAAATATCAAAAACAAAAAAGTTTTATATGTTTCGGGAGAAGAAAGTGTTAAGCAAATAAAGCTCAGAGCTGAAAGATTAAATCCGGATGCTTCTGATTGTTATGTGGTTAGCGAAACTTCTCTCGAACAAATTTTCGTTCATATCAGCAATCTCAATCCCGACTTAGTGGTTGTAGATTCAATTCAAACTGTTTCGACCGAAACAATAGAGTCATCTCCCGGCTCTGTATCTCAAGTTCGTGAGTGTGCCGCTGCTTTACTGAAATACTGCAAATCTTCCGGCACTCCGGTTTTGTTGATAGGACATATTAACAAAGAGGGTAGTATAGCAGGTCCGAAAGTTCTCGAACATATTGTTGATACCGTACTTCAATTCGAAGGTGATCAGCATTATATGTATAGAATTCTGAGAGCTATAAAAAACAGATTTGGCAGCACTGCAGAACTTGGTATCTTCGAAATGCAGCATAATGGTCTGCGTGAAGTCAGCAATCCTTCTGAACTGTTACTGTCGCAAAACCATGAAGGTTTGAGCGGTGTAGCAATAGCTTCGGCAGTAGAGGGAATTCGTCCGTTTCTTATTGAAGTGCAAGCTTTGGTTAGTTCAGCTGCATATGGTACACCCCAACGTTCATCTACAGGTTTCGATTTGCGAAGACTGAATATGCTACTTGCAGTGCTTGAAAAACGAGTAGGCTTCAAGCTTGCTCAAAAGGATGTGTTTTTAAATATTGCCGGTGGTATAAAAGTAAATGATCCTGCTATTGATTTGGCAGTTATATCCGCTATTCTTTCCTCAAATGTAGATATTGCCATTGAAAAACATATTTGTATGGCAGGTGAAGTCGGATTGTCCGGTGAAATTCGTCCGATTAATCGTATCGAACAACGTATCCGTGAAGCTGAAAAGCTTGGATTTACGAAGATGATTATCCCAAATTTCGATTTAAAAGGACTTAATCTCGGAAAAGTAAATATTGAGATAGTACGCGTTAAAAAAGTAGAAGAAGCTTTTAGGATATTATTCAAGAAGTAGTTTTTTTAGTTACACAGTGATACACAATGTATGGCACAGTGTTACACGGTGATACTCTGTGTTTCCTCTGTGTTACTCTGTGAAACTTTTCTTTTCAGCTACACAGTGTTACACAATGTATTTCACAATGTTACACAGTGTTTTATATATTACACAGTGATACTCTGTGTTAACTCTGTGATACTCTGTGAAACTTTCTTTCTTTTTAGTTACACAGTGTTGCACAATGTATGGCACAGTGTTACACAGTGTTTTATATATTACACAGTGATACTCTGTGTTTCCTCTGTGGTACTCTGTGAAACTTTTTTCTTTCATAAAAACTATCGTATTTTTTAGTTATTCAATTATTTTTCATACTTTTGAAAGTTTGTATTTTTAAAACATTCAGTATCTATCAAATTGTTTAATAAAAATTTTACCGTATGAAAGTTACACGTATTTTCGATTTGCTTGATAATTATTTAGAAAATTATCCGGATCAAGACGCTGCTTTAGCTTATAAAAGACGAGGTGAATGGAAAAAGTTCAGCATTAAAGAATATGTTGATGCCGTAAATAATATTAGCTATGGCTTGTTAAAACTTGGAGCTAAAAAAGGCGACAATATTGGCATAGTCAGTGGAAACCGTCCGCAATGGAACATGCTCGATATGGCTATAATGCAGATTGGTGCTATTTCTATCCCTATTTATCCAACTATCAGTCAGGATGATTACAGATATATTCTTAATCATGCCGAAATGAAGATGATTTTTATCGATGGCAAAGATCTTCGAAAGAAATTGGAGCCTGTTTTGCCGGATGTGAAAACCCTCAAGGAAATCTATTTATTTGATGAAGAAGATGGTAATTATAAACATTTAGATGATGTTGTAGTACTCGGCAAAGAAAATCCCGCTTCTGAAAAATTAGCTAAAATTAAAGCAGAAATAAAACCTGAAGATATGGCAACTATAGTCTACACTTCGGGAACCACAGGCAATCCAAAAGGTGTAATGATATCACACAGCAATATTATCAATCAGTTGGAAAATTTGAAAATGACACCTGCCAAGTGGAGCAAAACCGCTTTGAGTTTCTTGCCTCTTTGTCATGCTTACGAACGAATGTTGGTGTATCTTTATCAATATTTAGGTATGTCGGTATATTATGCTGAAAGTATTGCTACGATTGCTGATAATATTAAGGAAGTTCAGCCAACAATGATGTCAGCCGTGCCACGTTTATTAGAAAAAATTTACGATAAGCTGTTCCTTGCCGGCAAAAAACAACCATTTATTAAAAAGAAAATTTACTATTGGGCATTTAATCTTGCAAAGAGATTCCAATTGGAAGGAAATAGCTGGTGGTATAACCAACAGTTAAAATTAGCTGATAAGTTGATTTACTCTAAATGGAGAGAGGCATTAGGTGGTAATTTCGATATAGTTGTTTCTGGTGGTTCTGCACTTCAATCACATATGGGTTCATTTTTCTCAGCTATTGGTATGCCGGTGTTCGAAGGTTACGGTTTAAGCGAAACTTCTCCGGTTATAGCTGTAAGTCAGCGCGGTAGACATGGACGAAAGTTTGGTACGGTAGGACCTCCACTACCCGGCGTTGAAGTTAAGTTAGGTGAGAGAGATGAAATTATCTGTCGAGGTCATAATGTTATGTTGGGTTATTATCGCGATCCGGAACTTACTGCTCAGGTAATCGATGCTGATGGATGGTTCCATACAGGCGATACCGGCAAATTCACACCTGAAGGTCAGCTTATTATCACCGGGAGATTAAAAAGTATCTTTAAGACATCCTTCGGTAAATATGTTAATCCTCAGGCTATTGAGTCTAAGTTTACCGAGTCTCCCTTTATCGATAATATGATAGTATTAGGTGAAAATAAGAAATTTGCAGCAGCACTTATTTCTCCTGATTTTGTTTATCTGAAATCATGGTGCAGTATTCGTAATATACCGTATACTTCTAATGCTGAGATAATTAAGGATAAAGAGGTTTTAAAGCGATTTGATGAAGAAATCAAAAAATATAATACTCACTTCGGAGATTATGAAAAGATAAAACGTTGGCAGTTAGTTCCTGAAGAATGGACACAACCGGGTGGTTTCTTGTCTCCTACATTGAAAATCAAACGTAATGTAATCGAAGGGCATTATGCTGAAAGAATAGAAAAGTTGTTTGAATAATTAAATTAACTTTTAAGATTTCTTTCACGATAATGCGCTATTTTATTTACTTTGCATATAACGGAACGAATTATAATGGTTGGCAAATTCAGCCTAATGGTATTGCAGTGCAGGAGGTTTTTACAAATGCACTGCAAACCTTTTTAAGAGAAAGTGTTGACGTTATAGCAGCCGGACGTACTGATTCCGGTGTTCATGCAAAGCAGATGGTAGCTCATTTTGATACTACTCGCGATGATTTGCAGTCAGATGAAGTTGTTCGCCGTTTGAATAGTATTTTGCCGAGAGATATTGCAGTTGATAAAATAATTAAGGTTCAACCAAATGCTCATGCCCGTTTTGATGCAATTTCGCGAACTTATGAATATCATGTTTATCAGGGTAAAAATGTATTTAAAGAAAACCTCGCTGTAAGATTATTTAATCCACTTGATTTTGATTTAATGAATATTGCAGCATCCAAATTGTTGGACTACACTGATTTTACAAGCTTTAGTAAACTTCATACTGATGTCAAGACTAACAACTGCATTGTGAAATACGCAAAATGGGAACAGCAGAATGATGAATGGGTATTTACTATTGAAGCCGATCGTTTTCTCCGAAATATGGTACGTTCAATTGTCGGAACTTTGTTTGATGTAGGTGCTCAAAAGATAAGTGTTGATGATTTCTGTAAAATTATTGAAGCCAAAGATCGCTGCAAAGCCGGCGTATCTGTCCCCGCACATGGATTATATCTCGTCAAAGTAGAGTATCCGGCAGAGATATTTTTAATGGCACACTGATTTTAATGGCACGCGGATAAAGCGGATGCGAGCAACGCGGATTTACACGGATTTTTTTAATCAGCTTTTGAAAATTAGCGTTATCGGCGTGGCATTATTAAGTACTACCTCTTAGCTTTAAACCGCCAACCGAGTTTAAGTTGTATATCAAAAAAAGTGTAATCAGATTTAAATGGCTGATGATAATTTAGTTGAATTGAAGTTTGTAGTCCAAATTTAGTGAAATAGCTTATGCCGAGTGGAACTTTTGCGAAATCGAATATAATGGGAAAAATTGGTCTTTCATATCTCTCCAACACACCAACAAAGAGACCTGTAAATGGAGAAATACCACTTTTATTGTTAACGTTGAATAGCCAGATATTACTCCCCAATGAATGGCTATATGGTCTTAATCCTTCTGTACCATTATCAAAAAAGTTAATATTGGCTTCAATTGAAAAATGAGATAAGAAAAGATAATCGACACTGAACTCAAGCAATCCGAGATAACCTATCCCCATACCTACTCCTAAAGGAGAAATACCTTTCTTTTGCCATAAATAATTTACCTGTTGATTTTTGTTGTAACTGTTTCCATTTAAATCATATAAGAGTCCGACTTCTACCCCAGTATTCCATAATAACCTTTCGGCTGATGTAACATGCCATTCTGTAGGAAGCTGTGTTTTTAAAATATCTTTGTTTGCGATGCTGAATGTAGGGAGAATACGCAGACTTAGTCTATCATTTAGTTGCTCTAATACTCCAACTCCAAACGTATAAAAATTATATCTTGTATTGGCATACTTTTTAGCCGAGAATTTAGATTCATAAGGATGACCTCCGTAAGTTACCCATTGAATATTGTAGTTCTGCAAAAAAGAAGTAGTAACTCCTGCAGTTATCATAAAGCGATTCATACCCTTGCCAATATAATAATTCAATTTAACAGGAATATCTATATAATTAAAATTGTGTGACCATTCACCCTCAGCTATTCCAAACTCAGTATTCCAAAACATAAGACCTGAATGGGTAGCTAATTGCTTATTAGAATATTGTAATCCGGTTTCTATGCCTAAATGCTCCCCAAAGTTTGCAATGATACTTATACCAGATGAAACTCCTAATTTTGGCATATCACTTATTATATTTAAAGAAGCCAAAGAGTTATTTGTAAGTAACCTGTAATTAAAATTGGGAGTGATGGATGTGGCAATTTGGAAACGACAAAAGTCAGATTGGGGTGTGATGGGAAAGGACAGGCAAAGAACGCACAACAATGAGAAGATATGCTTCTTGTAGAATGTGATTCTTGTGGAGTTTATGTGGTTTCTCATATATTATTACTTGTTATTTATTCGATAATTAAATTTTATTGGCACGCTGATAACGCTGATTTCCAAACGCTGATTAAAATCCGTATAAATCCGCGTTGCTCGCATCCGCTTTATCCGCGTGCCATTATTAAGTACTACCTCTTAGCTTTAAACCGCCAACCGAGTTTAAACTCAACATTGGGAACACCTGATTTATTACGAATAAAATAAGAATAACTCACTTGTAACGAAGCTTGCAACCCAACTTTTGAGATATAACTCAATCCGGCAGGAATTTCGATGATACCAGTCCCATAATTTGAACCTGCAAGTAAACCTAAATAAGGTGAAAATCCTCCGTAATAACAATTACTGTTAAACCAATACTTAGACCCCAGCATGTAATAATGAGAAACAAAACTTTTATAAACAAAATCATATACTTGCCCATAACTTGCTTCTACGCTTAGATTCGGAGTAAATAAATAATCTAAACTACTATCAAACAGAACAAATGCATCTTCTGTCCTTGTGCCAACGCCTATCGATATTCCTAAGGGATATTGAGGGTCTGAAATTTCTGACTTGTCACTACTCGTTAATCGACTGGAGGGCTGAGCAACTGTTCTTGTGATACTCAATAAAACACATAATAATATAAATAAAATTCTCATGATTTATTAATTTATTTAGTATTAATAATTATGCAAATCAACAGTAACAAAGTATGGTAAATGATCAGAAAGATTTCTGAAATCTTCTCTCTGAAAAATAGGCATACCTCTTTTTAAAACATTAGAGGGTCTATGTCCATTATTATATTCAATGACCAAATCAATTTGTTTCCGTGGATTACTACTGGGATATGTATTCTGCGTTAGGTCATTTAAGATGTAAAAGTTATTATTCGTCAATCTGATTATCGGGGATTCATTTACTGTGGCATTAAAATCGCCAGCTAAAAAGACGGGTTTAGATGTTGAGTTCACGTAATTAACAATTTGGTCAGACATCTTTAGTTGTTCTGTTCCATCAATACTATAATGTGTCGAAATAAAATAGAAATCTGCAAATTCAGCTACCATAAAGGCTCTATCTTCAGTATCAATTGAATTGTTACTTGGTTTTATTTCAAATATTTTGACTTTTGGGGTACCTAACGTAGGTTTCCACAACATCCCAATTCCATAGAAAAGTAAAGTGTTATACCTTTCTCCATTTAATTGAGTTTTTCTTTTTAATTCTGCAAAATTTGTTAAACCTCTTATTTCTTGTATGGCAACAACGTCTGCATTACAACTTTCTATTACACGGCTAAATTTTGGTATGCGACCAAATTGAGCATCATTGGTTAGATTACGATATAAATTATACGTCATAAATGTGACCTTCCCCGGTAACGATTGTTCAATGGTTGGAATAATACTCGATATTTGTTGAGCTAAGCCCGGATAATAAGAAGTAAGATTATATTTGAAGCCTGAGATGGTTGTTGCGATAAGGGATTTTTCAAGATTCTGATACGAACATCCTATATTGTACAAATTACGGAACATATCAACATACTGCTTTAAGTGAGGATTTTGTGTAAGGGTATAGCCAGACGTCCCATAATTACGACGATACAGCTCTCCAAGTCTAAAATTCGCCCATCCTTCCGTCAAAGCTATTTGTTGTGAACAATCTCCTGATGATTTGTAAGTTATACAAAAACAATCATTCAAGTCATCCTTGTCATCTTCAAGCAATTGATTCTGCAAGGCGTTCCAGTAGTTTGACGTCCAACCACTTCCTTGAATACCAAGCATTCTGCTAATTTGGCTTGCATTTGTTAGTTTATGCCAAGTCAGGGCACTTATCTTTTTATAATCATCGAGGGAGTTTTGATATCGTAAAACCAGATCGGGATTACCTTTGCCGGTAATCTTATTTTTAAATACCGGATCATATTTTGTGTAATCCGAACTTTTAATTGATATAATGTCAAGATGCTGAGCCGGTAAAGCAATAGCATCATTCCGAGCAGTATTAATGTAGTTGTTGATTGCACAATGCTGAACGCATTCCCCCCAAAAGTAATTTGATGTGGTGAAAGTGTAACTATACGTATCAGGACTATGTACCCCAAGGCTAATACCGGTTGTCCATAATGGAATTGAAGGGCTTATATAATCACATAATCTCCAATAATTACTTCCATTTTGCCCATCGAAAAACACAAAATATTCAATGTTTGGAAAAACAGCATCTTGTCCAAATTGTGCAGAGAAATAAAATCTACCATTTGCATCTGTTCGTGTTTCGTAAGCAGTAAAATAACGTGCAACACGCACTCTGATATTGGGAACAGGCAAAGTACCTACCGAAGTTGCAATCTTAATATAGCCTTCAGGGTTGTAAACCGCCTCAACCCAACTTGTAAACAAAAAACGCTTGGTTACATAACTTTTTGCCTTTTGCATCCCCGATGAAGATGCTTTGTCGGGCTTGTTGAGTAATTCTGAATTACCAGTTATGATAAACGAAATGGCTTCAATTGTTCTCAATGCGTCTGTTATATAAAAAGAATTTTCTGCGCTGGATCTAGTTTTATTTACTCCTTTAACATAATCAGGAGTTTCTACCTGTGAGTAATATGGACTATGCTCGGGAATAAAAAGTTCTTCAAGTACTTCATAATAAATACCATCAGGAAGAATAAAATCAATAGGCACACTCGTATAAAGCCATGTATATTTGCCGGAAACACTTGGGTCCATATAATAATCTCCTGTTTGCAGTTTTTGATAATCTAATGGATAATCGAACAGTATTAATGACGTATCGGTCATAAGTTTCACAAACTCAAGACTATCACTTGGCAGGAATCTTACATATAAATCAGTAGGTTCAATTACAATATTATCAAGTGTTGAACTGGGAGCTTTCATGCTGGAACTATGTTGTTCCGGATATGATTTTAAGGTGTCTAACGCTGCAAGCATATTTGACAAAGAATATGGATTATTTAATTTCTCTCCCAGTATAATCTGCCGTTTAGTAGCATGCTGGTTATCAAGCTCCACTTCATTTAAAGTTAATTCTTGAACGTATAGTTCATTCTTGTCACAAGAAATAAGTGTTATTATAGCAATTACAAAGATATAAACAATTTTTTTCATTTACATAAAAGTTTTGTAACATTAGATATCTTATAATTCCAATGTATAGTATTGATAAATAATTTTAAGTTATTACAATCTTAAAGATTGTCGTTGAGAAATATAATTCTCTCAGATTTAAGTCTATCTATTGAAAACAAACTTCACAGAATCGTTAGTACAAGGTTTTATTGTACTACAAACAAATTTTTCATTTTCGACAAATACATTTAAATCATTATTTGTATTTACGTATTCTGTATACTACTATTATTCGTATAGAGAATAAATTCATAGCTTCTAACTTGTGTTCATGTTTTTCTATTTTTTTATTGGCACGCTGATTTTATTGGCACGCTGATAAAGCGGATGCGAGCAACGCAGATTTACACGGATTTTTTTTATCAGCGTTTGAAAATCAGCGTTATCAGCGTTCCATTATTAAGTACTACCTCTTAGTTTTAAACCGCCAACCGAGTTTAAACTCAACATTGGGAACACCTGATTTATTACGAATAAAATAAGAATAACTCACTTGTAACGAAGCTTGCAACCCAACTTTTGAGATATAACTCAATCCGGCAGGAATTTCGATTACATTTTCTCTGTTTTAAAACGCCAACCAATTTTTAATTCGATATTGGGAAATTCTACCAAGTGAGTAAGATAGGTATAATAGGTATAACTCAACTGAAATGAAGCCTGGAAACCAAATTTGGTAATATAACTAATTCCTACAGGAGCTTCCCACATATTGTACCCACTTGCATTACCATACTGTAAACCCACGAAAGATGAAAAGCCACTTTTACTATACTTATTGGCAAACCAATATTTGCCTCCAAATGAATAATAGTAATAAATAAAATCTTTTTCAACTACATCCATTCCCTTTCCAAAATTAATTTCGGCACTTATATTAGGTGTAAACATATAGTCAATACTACCAGTCAACATGATTACTACAGGTTGTACCCTTAAACCGATTCCACTATAAATTCCAAGAGGGAATATGCTTCTTGGGTTTTGCGAACTTAAAAGGTCAACTTTTCCATCGTTATAATGTATAGTTCTAATTCTGCAGAGTTTTAGACTGTAAGTCGCGTCAATGTTGCTAACACTATCAAGTGTATATTTTATTTTTGTATTGTTTTTTTCAATAATATGTGCATAAATTAATTTTTTGTTTTTTAGAGTAATTGTGTCCTGTGCATTCGTATTTAAAAAGCAAATGAAAGCTAAGAATATTGTTAAAATTTTTTTCATTGAAATTTTTATTTTGCGTTAATTGTTTACTTGTTGAGCTAACTGACTAACTAATTTCACAAAAGAGCTATGATTAAATAATATCTTTTGTCCAAATAGAACCTATCTGATACTAAATAGGTTCTATTGAATTTTGATATTATTAATTATTAATATTCTTGTGTTAGTTCATTCATATTTATTGTAACATAATAAGGAAGATGATCCGATAAATTTCTGAGATCTTCGCTCGGAAATACAGGTATACCCCTTGAAATGACTGTATGTTGTCTTGAAATTCTTTTGAACCCTAATATCATATCTAATTGTTTTTCTGGATTGCTGACAGGAAAGGTGAATTGAGTTTGATCATTAAGAATAATAAAATTATTACCTGTAAAATTCATTATTGAGGGGTCGTTTGCTGTTGCGTTAAAATCACCTCCTACATAAACAGGTTTATTAACAGTCTTGGCGTATGCTATAATTTCTGCTGCCATTCTGTTCTGCTCATTTTTATCACGGCTGAAATGGGTAGCGATAAAATAAAAATCTTCAAACTCTGCAATCATATAGGCTCGTATTTCATTGTCAGTTGAACTGCTAAGTGGATTTATTTCTTTGGTTGTGATTTTGGGTGTTCCCAGTGCAGGATTCCACAACATGCCAATTCCATAAAATAGCATAGTATTATATCTTGCTCCATCAAATCCAGTTTCTTCTTTTAGTTTACTTAAGTTGCTAATGTCTCTAACTTCCTGAATAGCAATTACATCTGCGTTGCAGCATGAAATAACACGTGCGAAATCAGGAATTCGACTATATTGAGAGTTTGAAGGTAAATCCCTATACAAATTATAAGTCATAAAAGTGATGTTTCCTGATACTTTTTGAACAATACTTCTAATCTGATAATTTAAGCTCGGATACAATGCTATAAGATTGTCTCGAAATTGTAAAACCGATTTTGAACATAGTGCTTTTTCTATTGATTGATAAGAACAATTTATAGCACGTAAATCACGGAACATTGTGATATAATCCTGTATAATCGAAATTCTACGTCTCATATTCTCTGAGTTATTTAAATAATAACTAGATATTGTGCCAAAAAACTGATTTAGTAATACATTTTCTCTGTAAGTTGCCCATCCTACAGCTAATCCATATTGTTGTTGAGAATAGGTATTATCTTTGAAAGTAGTCCAGCAATCAGTTGTCCAGTCTTTTCCATATGCTGATTTCATTCTATTTACTAGACTTCCATGAGTAAGCTGATGCCACGCAAAAGCTGATATTTTGTAGAAATCATTCAATATATTTTGGTACTGAAGTTCAAAGTCAACGCTTGTAAGCATAAGTCCGTAATTTAAATGATTTACATATAAAGGAATATGATCTAAATAATCTGAACTTTTTTCCGGATCAATTTTTAACTCTGTAGGAGGCAAACTCAAATCATCTGTCCGTGAAATGTCGATGTATTTACTAATGGCGTATTGTTGAACACATTTTCCCCAATAGTCGCTTGATGGATAAAATGTCATATCATATCTATCAGGACTGTGAACTCCTACACTAGTATACGTTGTTCCGCCCAATTCATTCATTAATTTCCATGAGTTGCTTCCATTTACTCCATCAAAATATACAAAATATTCAACATTAGGGAAAATAGCATCTTGTCCGAATTGGTTGTTGAAATAGAACCTGCCATTTGCATCTGTGCGGGTTTCATAATAAGTAAAATAGCGGGCAACTCGAATTCGAACGTTTGCCAAAGGTAGATTTCCTCTTGGAGTATTAACCGTGAAACAACCTTCTGGGTTGTAAACCGCTTCTTGCCATGTAGTCCATAAAAATTTTTTGGTTACATAACTTTTTGCTTTTTGCATGCCTGTTGGAGCATTCCTCGTTGTTGGCTTGTTGAGTTGATCTGCATTACCGGTTATAATAAACGATATGGCAACAATTGTATTCAGTGCATCAACATAATCATCTTGTTTTTCAGCTTTTGATTTTATGTGATTTATCGCTTTGGCTTTTGCAGGAGTCTCTTCTACTGAGAAATATGGGCTATGTTCTGGAATTAACAGTTCTTCGATTACTTCGTAACTGATACCTACAGGAGGTTGATATCCGATGGGTACGGTAGTGTACAACCAAGTATATTTGCTTGTCACAGTTGGATCTTTGTAATAATCTCCTGTTTGTACTTTTTGATAGTCCAGAGGATAATCGAACAAGATTAGTGCTGAATCATTCATGAGATGAACATACTGAATACTGTCGGCAGGTAAGAAACGAACATATAAATCCGTTGGCTCAATTATTATGTCTTTAAGAGTTGAACTTGGAGCCTTCATACATGAGCTTTGTTCTTCAGGATGTGCTTTAAGGGTATCTAATGCTGCCTGCATATTTTTTAGAGAATAAGGATTATTTATCTTATTTCCTAAAATAACTGGTCGTGTCTGACGGTTTGCATCGTCAGTAATTGTTGTAGTAATGGTTTCTGGTGTAAGTCCTTTATTAATTTCATTTTGGTCGCATGAAGTTAGTATTAATGCAATAAATATAAATAGATACAATAACTTTCTCATTGATTTTATGTTTTTTAGCCCATTTTTTTATTAGGCTCTTTGTTTTTCACTATATTTTTGAGAGCTTATTTCTGCTTAAAGTTAAAAAGCTGACGAGAGTGTTATATTTGCTTTCTTTCTCCCGCATAATTGTATATTTCTTGTATATATTGTATACTTTTGTTGATTCCTTTCACTTTGAAGTGGGGTGCTGGCGGAAGTCAGTTAAGTTGCGCTAACAATTTTATAACCGGCTCCGCTTTTTCTTTACCCCTTGTTGGTTAAATAAATACTAATTCTCAATGTCATGTTTTTCTATTTTTTTATTGGTACGCTGATAACGCTGATTTTCAAACGCTGATTAAAAAAATCCGTATAAATCTGCGCTGCTTGCATCCGCTTTATCCGCGTGCCATCACCGCGTGCCACTAAAATCCCTCGGCAAAATTATATTGTCTTTAACTATATAAGGCATTTCAAATCAAAAAAATAACAATTATTAAAGATGTTGTTAGAAGTTTGATGAAACTTTCAAAACAAAAAACTAATTAAAAATTAAAAGCTATTTGATATTTGAATAATTTATTGTACTTTTGCAAGCCCAAATGTAAGAAAATATAAAAAAATTAGATATGAAAACCGGAATTCACCCAGAAAACTATCGTGTAGTTGTTTTTAAAGATATGTCGAATGGCGATACTTTCTTTACTCGTTCAACAGCTAATGCGAAAGAAAACATTGAAATTGATGGAGTTAGCTATCCATTGTTTAAACTTGAAATTTCAAACACTTCTCATCCTTTTTACACAGGTAAACAGAAGTTAGTGGATACAGCAGGTCGTGTTGACAAGTTTATGAACCGCTACGGAAAACGTGGAGAGAAGAAATAATATTCTTCATAACTAAAGATTATTGATTTTAAGAGAGATTTTAAGCTGATCGGTGCAAACGCCGGTCAGCTTTTTTTACATCGATATCTTAATCGTATTTTTACCGCATTTTATAATGTAAATCTGAGGAGACGCCAAGTCTTTTATAATCACAATCTGATTTTTCGATTCAATATATTGCTCTAAATGTCCATAAATATTGTAGACATATATTTGATTGTCATTATTATTAACTCCCTTATCTAAATATATTTCATGATTAATCAAGTCTTTATACACATGAATCGTTTTTGCTTTGTTTGTGAATTGAACCATATCATCCCCTCCACCCATAAAATCAAAGCTTATTATACCATTCTCCATTTTGATATTACTTAACGGTCTGTCTATTTCAGTGCCGTTTCTTAGTATCGGCGAAAACTCAGTTTTGTTGGTAGAACCGGGAAATGGATCTCCTACTAAAGTTGACCCGTTTGCAATACCATCAGCTTCAATTATGTCTACACCTAAGGCTGTTGGGGTGTTGTTGACTTCATTATTTGCCCATGCATTTGAATTGTAGAATATTCGTGTAACTAACATTCCACTGGCAGGTAAATGTGCATCCCATCCTTTCTGTTGTCGATTTTCAATAGTAAAAAATTCTAAAGGAGTAGGGTTGGTAGGATTCAAATTATGTGTGCCGCTCTCTGTTATAATATATGCTGAATTGCTTGTTTTTAAGTCCTCAAGTAATACTTTCTGCGGATGAGATAAAACCTTTGGCGTAAGCCATCCTAAATAAAACCTGTCGTATGCCGAATATGTTGGGGGCGTTTTTCCATCATTCAAATATGCTCCTTCATCCATTACGCTCCATACCGACATGGTGAATTTCTTTGAATCTTCGGTGTTATAATAGTCGGGTAATCCGTAAACATGACCGAATTCATGTACAAACGTTCCTATTCCGCACATTTTTGAGCCTGAGCTACCTCTTAATTCTGATGTGCAAGCATATCCTGATATTATTTTACCATTTACTGTGAATGAATTATTGACTTCCCATCTGTGAGGCCATACCGATTCTGAGGGACCGCCTTCTGCTTCATTATGACCTGCATAATAAACAAATACATTATCAACTCGTCCGTCTCCATCTGTGTCGTAATCAGCAAAATTAACTCCGTTAGCTGCTGCAATTGTACATGCATCTTTTATCATTTCGCGCGGTCTGGCATCGTCTCCGGACGAATCATTAGCACCATAGTATGATCTGGCATATGGTAAGGTATATGGACCTACAACTACAAACTCAGGTGATGATGTCTCGAATGATGATGTGATAAAATAATCTCGTGCAGACCCGGTTCCGCCATTATCCGAATAGCTCTCTTCATTTAGCATTTTATTGAAAGCTTCTTGTGGAGAAGGAGTTACGAATTGTATATTTAGAAAATTAACCAATATAACTATCGATTTAGGCGAACCTGTTCGGGGAAAGGAATTTTGTTTGTCGTTTCTTGCCGGTACCTTTAATGCTCTTCGTGTGGTTTGCTCTTCTCGAAAATCGGGATTAGCTATTACTGTACGTAGATATTTCTTTTCTTCATTTGTACGTTTTGCTATTTGGTTTACCCTGATATTTGTTGTTTTGATTATCCCTGATTTATCTTTTGCTGCATATCTGTAAAATCCTTGTTCGTCCTGCTTTATTAAATATCCATCTGATGTTAATTCATAGTGAAAATATTCATCACCACGCAAGTAGACTGTTAACTCCGTACCGTCAGGTTGAATTTTAGTTACAGGAAATGGAGTTGCCGGTACTGCAAGTATTTTTGTACTGAAAAGTATAAAGAATACCAGCACAACAAGACGATTAAATATTTTGAAAAAAATAATCATTAGAATTATTTACAATTTACCTATTTACAATTTACAATTCACCAATCACTAATCACCAACCACCAACCACCAACCACCAATCACCAATCACTAATCACTAATCACCAATCACTAATCACCTTCAACAATTTCTTCTCTTCTTCCTCCCAACAATATATCTTTTTTAATTCTGAAAAATGACTTGTATCTAAGGGGTTTGCGAGCATTTTATTTATTACTGATGCTAATTTTGCAGGTTCTGTTTCTTCTGTTAATACACCCGTATTGTGTGTGCCGACTACTGCTGAAATTTCAGGATACGGACTTGCAAGTATAGGCACATCGGCGTGAAGATAAGAAAAAACTCTGTTAGGCAAAGAATAATAATAGCTTAAACCTTTGTTTTCCAACAAACACAAACCTATGTCGCCTGATGATGTGTAAGTTTGTAATTCTTCTCCTGAAACTCTGCCATGAAAAATTACAATTGACTCTAAATCTAAGTTTTTTACCTTTTGCTTGAGTTTTCCAAGTATATCGCCATCTCCAATTATATATAATACTGCATTATTTACGAATTGCATAGCATCAATAACCCATTCTAATCCTCGTCCCATATTTACAGCCCCTTGATATAAAATAATCTTTTTACCGGGTATAACTATCTTTTTTTCAGTAACTTCACTTAGTTTAGGGACATTTTTAATCACATGCATTTTTATTCCATATTTCTGATGATAGTAATCGGAAATCGATTGACATACTGTAATTGAAGTTGTTAGATGAGGAAATATTGCATCTTCTATCTTTTGCCATACCTTTTTTACCTTATGCCTGTTTTGTAGTTCCGGGACTTCAGGGAATAACTCATGTGCATCGAATATTAATCTCTTTCTTCTGATTTTTGATGCTGCATAACAAGCAACTAATGTGTCTGTATCGTTGGAATATATTATGTCTACCTTTGAAAAAAGAAGAAAAAAGAATAATCTTAGATTTAATTCTGCATAGAACAATGCTCCTTTATTGAAAATCAATCTGAACCTTTTGCTTGAATAAGGCTTTCTGAATGGCAGTGAATGAGTTAACTTTCTACCTATTAAAAGCACATCATACCCATTGCTATACATAGTTTCAGCCACCTTGTTAACTCGCTGATCTGTAACTAAATCATTGGATACTGTAAGTATTATTCGCTTACTCATCATGGTTTTCAAGTTGGTTGATATGATTTAATAGGTTTTTGTAAAGTTGTCTATGATAGGTTTTTACACTTTTCTCTACTGAATTATTATGCCATAGCAAACTTATTTCTCCATTGAATTTTTTTACAGTTTGCAGTAAACTTTCGCAGTACTGAAACGCATCATGAGCGTTCATATACATATATCTTTTTTCGCTCAATGTAACATCCATTACCGTCAGATGATGTAAGTGCAAATTAGTTAACTCCTTCTTTGCCGGATTTATCCACCTTACCGCCCTGCATGTTCCTAATCTGAATCCTGCTATATCGGCATAGCCCATGCTGAAATCATCTGTAATGTCATTTTTGATTAAATATTCAAAATCCTCAGGTTCTCTATTATTCAAAAAATGATTTCTGTTATAATTTACTGTCGATTTTATGGCTTTCTCCAATCTTTTCTTTTCGTCGGTTATAAGTTCGGGATTACAGCCTGCTTCATAGCTGATATGCAGTCCGAATGTAACCTTTTTACGTTTTACATAGTTAATTAACTGCTGATAATCCGGATGTACCAAATTGGCTATTGGCTTGTCTTCCTTTCTCTTTCCGCTGAAAGAACGGAAAAATGTTATTATCTCACACTTTTCACTGCCTAATGCATTTTTTAACTCATTATCTAATTTGAATAAATAAGGGAATGTATACCAAGGGTCGAATATCAGTCCTCCGAAAAAGCTTTTGTACGAATGTTTTGCCTCGCTGGGATGTCTTAATCCGCGCAGCATGCCTCCTAACATACCTCGAATATTCCTGAAATGTGCGATTTGATCTACATCATGTGTAAGATATACTTTCCTGATTTCCTGTGGTGGCTCGCTGACTTTTACTCCTGTTTCACGTAGTTTAGAACGAAGTAGTTCGCCCCATTCTTCAATTATCGGTCTGTCTATAAAGCCTGCTTTGTAAGGTAATGATTCTGTACCGGGAAATCTTTTATGTGCATCGCGAATGGTGCGCTTAACCATTTCTTCATATCTGCTGATAAGAAAGTATGTGCCTGCAACTATGTCTGCATGAACGACTTGTGTTTTTTCAACCGTTTCTGTTTTACCTTCTCCAAATAAAATTGGTACACCTTCGCATTGTTTTAACGGTAATGTAGGTATACCGGCTTCTGTGCCATAAACGCCATCATCAAAAAAATCTGATGGTTTTATTACGAGTTTGTATTTTGAATATTCTTTTTCGTCTGATGTATATCCTATCTTTTTACTGACTTCTTTAGACACATGATCGCCTAAAAGAAACTGTATAATATATTGTATTATTTCATTCATTGACTAAGTAATTCTTTCTTCAAAAATTTTCCTGTTTCGCTATTGGCATTATTTGCAATGTCTTGCGGGGTACCGCAACTAATCACTTTTCCTCCTTCTCGTCCTCCTTCCGGACCAATATCTATTATATAATCGCAGACTTTTATAACATCCATATTGTGCTCGATGATTATCACCGTATTACCTCTGTCAACCAATTTATTAAGCACCTTTAATAGCACTCGTATATCCTCGAAATGTAGTCCTGTCGTTGGTTCATCTAATATATACACCGTTTTGCCTGTGTCTCTTTTCGAAAGTTCGGTTGCTAATTTAACACGCTGACTTTCACCTCCGGAGAGGGTGGTGCTCGACTGACCTAATTTTATATAACCCAAACCAACATCTTGAATGGTCTTTATTTTATTCAAAATATTCGGCTGATTTTCAAAGAATGTAACCGCTTGGTTTATAGTCATATCTAAAACATCAGCAATTGATTTTCCTTTAAACCTGACTTCTAAGGTTTCTCTGTTATACCTTTTACCTCCACAACTCTCGCATGGAACATAAACATCAGGCAGAAAGTTCATTTCTATTGTCTTATATCCGTTGCCACTACATGTTTCACATCTTCCGCCTGCTGTGTTAAATGAAAATCTGCCCGGCTTATAAGCTCTGATTTTTGCTTCGGGCAAAGATACAAACAAGTTGCGGATATCTGAAAACACTCCTGTATATGTTGCAGGATTTGACCTTGGCGTGCGACCAATAGGTGATTGATCGACTACAACCACTTTGTCTATATACTCAATTCCTTCTACCGAATCATAGGGTAGTGGATCTTTAAGCGATGAGTAAAAGTGCTGACTTAAAATAGGTTGCAATGTCTCGTTGACTAATGTTGACTTTCCACTGCCCGAAACTCCTGTAACGCATATCATTTTACTTAGAGGAAAACTTACATCTATGTTTTTCAGATTATTACCTCTTGCCCCTTTGATAGTCAGGTAGTTTGTCTTGTCAGTCCTTAATGTTTCAGGTATTGTTATATTCTCTTGTCCGTTTAAATATGCTGCTGTCAGGGTGTTCGACTTTATCATTTCATTTGGCGTGCCTGTAAAAACAACCTGACCGCCATGTCGTCCTGCACGTGGACCTAAGTCTATCACATAATCGGCTGACAACATCATCTCTTTATCGTGTTCTACAACTATTACCGAATTTCCCGTGTCGCGAAGTTGCTTTAACGAACGTATCAATCTCTCATTGTCTCGCTGATGTAATCCTATGCTTGGTTCGTCTAAAATATATAACACATTGACTAACTGCGTGCCTATTTGAGTTGCAAGCCGGATACGCTGACTTTCGCCTCCTGATAAGGAATGTGTACTTCGACTTAATGATAAATAGCTCAACCCTACATCTAATAGAAATTGCAATCTGGTCTTTATTTCTTTTAAAATCTCAACAGCGATTGCCTTTTGCTTATCTGTAAGAAATTCTTTGACTTTATCCAACCAATTGTAAAGCTCATCTATGTCCATTTTTGATAATTCATAGATGTTTTTATCATGTATCCTGAAATGCAGATATTCTTTTTTCAGTTTCGCTCCATTACATTCTTGACAAATCGTTTCTTTCGAAAATTGATTTGCCCATTTTTGTTCGGTTGCCGATACTGAGTTTTCTTGCTGCATCTCAATATATTTCAAAATACCATCATAACTCAAAAAATAGTTTGAATTACCCAAAGACTGATTTTTAATATTGAGTCTTTCATCGGTTCCATGCATTATATCATTTATGGCATCTTCGGGAATTTCCGAGATAGGCATCTTTATATTGCAGTCGTACTTCTCTAAAATAGCCTCTATCTGCCAGAAAATCATGGTGTTCTTATGCTTTCCCAAAGGTGCTATTGCTCCGTTATATATGCTGATGGATTTATCGGGAATGATTTTCTCCATATCTATCCGGTTGACAATACCCAAACCTTTGCATACAGGACATGCACCGTGTGGTGAATTAAAGGAGAAATTATGAGGTGCAGGTTCGTCGTAAGAAATACCGCTGGTCGGACACATAAGTGTTTTGCTGAAATGCCTTACCTGATCTGTGTCTGGATTTAGAATCATCACTATGCCGTTACCTTGCTGCATTGCTTTTTGCAGTGATTGTTTCAGGCGTGCCGTGTCTTTTGCCGATACTACTAATCGGTCGACTACCAATTCAATATCGTGGATTTTATATCGATCAACTTTCAGTCCGTGAGTAATTTCCCTTACTTCACCATCGATTCTTACATGCAAATAACCCTTTTTACGAGTAGTTTCAAACAATTCCTTATAATGACCTTTTCGACCTTTAACCAAAGGAGCAAGCAAGTATATCTTTTTGCCTTCGTATTCCTTTAAAATCAAGTCGATAATTTGCTCCTCTGAATATTTAACCATTTTCTCGCCGGTAACATACGAAAAAGCTTCACCTGCACGAGCATACAACAATCGTAGAAAATCGTAAATCTCTGTAGTAGTGCCAACTGTAGAGCGAGGGTTTTTATTTGTTGTTTTTTGTTCGATAGAAATAACCGGACTTAATCCTGTAATTTTATCAACATCAGGACGTTCTAAATTACCCAAGAAACTACGAGCATAAGCAGAAAAGGTTTCTATATAACGCCTCTGACCTTCAGCAAAAATAGTATCAAAAGCTAAAGATGATTTGCCGCTACCACTTAATCCGGTAATGACAGTCAATGCATTACGAGGAATAGTAACATCGATATTTTTCAGATTATGCACACGTGCTCCCGTAACCTCAATTTGTTCGGTAGTCTCAACTCTGCTATTATCAAAATCTTGTTTCAAAATGAAAATATATGAAATATTGTGAACCTGCAAAGTTAGTATTTTTTCTTGTTTGTGGATAATAAAGTTATATCAAAATTTGTAAAACTGTTTTTTAAAGTTACACAATGCTTACATTACTCTGTGTTACTCTGTGTTTACTTTGTGATACTCTGTGAAACTTCTTTTTTAAAGTTACACAGTGTTACACAATGTATTGCACAATGTTACACAATGTTTACATTACTCTGTGTTACTCTGTGTTTACTTTGTGATACTCTGTGAAACTTCTT
>ERZ778021.244-NODE-244-length-114291-cov-7.247041_pt1 | contig 114291 bp, 96 predicted proteins | sample MGYA00375751_ERZ778021 | MGnify/ENA primary metagenome ERZ778021 (study PRJEB29350, sample SAMN05389814) | bioreactor metagenome | isolation source: Thiocyanate stock bioreactor | place: South Africa: University of Cape Town | collected 2013-08-29 ... | reverse complement strand
ATTACGACCCGGCCATAGGCAGATGGGGTAATCCTGACCCCCTGCTGGAAAAGTATTATTCTATTTCCCCGTATGTGTATGTGGCCAATAATCCGGTGAGGTTTGTTGATCAGGACGGGATGTTTTTTGATGACTATTCCATTGATGAAAGGGAAAAACGGGTTAGGATCATAAAACAGGACGAAAAGGTTGACAGGGTTTTTGACAGGAATAGTCCGAAGGGTCGGGAAATAGAGAAGGGTTCATTTGATTTAGAGAAGTACAGGGCTGAAGGCTATAAGATAGAAACCGTGGTTCCCGCCGGGATGGGGGCCACAGACCTGGGGCTTTCTATTTTTGGCGGGGAGATGGCAGCCGTTAAGATCGGCTCGTGGATAGGCAAAGGTGTCTCAGCCTGGAAGGCAAGCCGTACTGCAAAAGCGGTTGATGCAACAGCAGAAGTTGGTGCTAATGCTGCTAAGACGGTAGGTTCGGGAGCTCAATATTCTGTTGCTCTTGAAACCAAGTTGGCAAGCAATCTATATCCGGGTAAAGGATATTACAGTCATTTTAAAGCAGCCAATACTTCTTTAAGTAACGCAATGGCTTCTGACGCAGCTTTTTCAAGTTCAATGTCTAAGTTGGGAATTTCAATCCCACGTTCATCAACAGGAAGCATATTAGGGAAGTCCCCTGCTAATTGGGTATGGCATCACGATATAAATACGGGTGTAATGCAGTTAGTTCCAAAAACGCAACACACTTTTGGAAGTCCGTTTTGGAATACTATGTATCCGGGCGGTGTTGGTGGAATGTCAATTTGAGGAAGATAAAAAGCAAACAATATGAAATTAGTTGAATTAATAAAATACTTGACTAATCCCGAACAGTTGGACGAACTGTATCAAGAGCAGGGATTAAATACAGAATCCGAAGCATTGCTAATCTATCTGCAAGGGACGTTGGATTTGGAAGCAGATATTGCCATTTTTGAAATAGAAGAAACAGAAGATGATCTTGTTTTTGAAAAGGAAGGGATACAATATGTTCAACTGTTTCCTGTAGATTATGCAATAGAATTAATAGAATCTGATTTAGACCTGAAAGACAAAGGGTATTCTGATTTAGAGATAGCCCAACGGCTTTTAGAATACCGGCAAAAAGACGTATAGTAACAAAGCCCCGATTTTCGGGGCTTTGTTACTATGTGCCGTGCATGATTACAAACTTGGTGGTGCAGTCTAAGTCTACTACAGGGGTAGGTAGCGACCAACCGTTAGCCCAAGGCAAGGGTGTCCATTGCGAGGTGGAATCTGTAGGAAGCCGGCGGCAAAATCCCGATCCGAGGAGCACGAACATCATACAAGGCTCAAGCCACAGGACGAGTTTGCAATACAAAACGAAATCCGAAAGCTATCCGGATGTGGCAGAGTAAATGATATTCAAAGAGGTTAACTTGAAGAAAAATTGTTTCAAAAAACACTATCTTTCCTTTTATTTAGGAAATAATTTGTATTTTTGTCCTAAAATTTAGGAAGGAATATGAGGAAAGATGTCATTAAGTCGCTTATTGCTATCAAGCAGAGTGAAATACCGTTTGAGGTTATTGAACGTGATATAAAATTGCCGATAGACCGCAAAAAAATTATCACCATCCCGGGTGTGCGTCGTTGTGGAAAATCCACTTTGATGGAGATTGCTATAAACACTCTTGTGGAAGGTGGTGTACCGCGGGAGAATATCTTGTGGCTCGGTTTCGACGATGAGCGTATGAAGAGTATGACATCTGAAGAACTGGATGAGGTAATCACTTCGTATATGGAAATGTTTCCGGACATTCCCATCAAAGATGTATATATGTTTTTTGATGAAATCCAGCTTGTCAAGGATTGGGAATACTTTGTACTACGGGTTTACAAGTCCTATTGCAAAAATATCTATGTATGTGGGAGCAATGCCACGATGCTTTCCTCGGAATTGAGTTCTGCAATGAGAGGTTACCCGCTCGAATATGAAACATATCCACTTTCATTCAACGAGTATTGTCGCTTTAAAGGAATCAGTACAAACAGTTTTCTTGAACAGGACAGGGCTAAGCTGAGAACTGCATTTGAAGCGTATAACCGGGATAGTGCATTTCCTGAAGTCGTGTTGACAGAATCCAAGTCGGAGCAATTGAAGTTGTTGCATGGTTACTTTGACACGATGTTACTGAAAGATTTAGCGGAACACTACAAAATATCCAACACGACTGTGGTAAGATATTTTGTGAAACGTATCATGGCAAACCTGACCAAACCAACATCTATAAATGCCATCTATAAAGATATAAAGTCTCAGGGCTTGAAAGTAGGTAAGGATGATTTATACCTATGGGCAAACTATATATGCGATATCTTTATGTTTACCCGTATTCCAAAATATGACCGTTCATTGATAAAGGAACAAAATTCACTCGACAAATATTACTGTATTGACAACGGTTTGCGGGGAGCTGTACTTATGCCGCAAAGTAATGATAATGGAAAGAATCTGGAGAATACGGTTTTCATGCAACTAAACCGGACAAAACAGCTATTAGATAAAATTTCTTATTATCAAGGTACCGGCGAATGTGATTTTGTATTCCAGCGTAATGATAATGTCATCCAACTCATACAGGTCACTTGGGATATGTCCGAAGAGAATACCCGTGAACGAGAAGTTACAGGCATTCTGGAGGCTTCACGCGCAACCCGGTGCGATAATCTTTTTATTGTCACAAAAGAAGAAGAGAGTATAATAAGCAGGGATGGCAAGCAGATAGATGTCGTACCGGCTTGGAAATGGTTATTGGGGTAGTTCATTATTAAAACATCTCTTCTCGTGGATATTTCTCTTCCACTTTGCTGAAAAGCCAGGAGGCCACGGTACCCACTATGAAAAGCAGTAAGCTCCATAGCAACGCTCCCCAAAAACTCAATCCGGCCAAAGCCAGTTGATCGGCGGTGAATGCCGGGAATACCACCGTGGGAAAGATGGCCAGTGAAGAACCGACTACCATTCCCAGTATGAAATGATACATGCCGGAGTAATATCTCCGGAAAAGCCATGAAGCCAGCTTGGCAAAAAGCAGCACGCAGATGATAAACCCGATGATCAGCGGAATAATGACCGCGAAGTCGAAATCCTTGATGCCGGTCGCCATCTTGTCGTAAAGTCCAAAGTAAATAAGAAAGTTGGAGGGGCTCATTCCCGGGACGATTAACCCCAATCCCATCAGCAAGCCTGATCCGAGCCATACCATCAGGTTGGGAGTTACTTCGGTGAGTTGCTGCCCACCGACCATCATCAGTGCAAAAATGGCGATGGTGGTAACGATAAGAATGCCGATATCGGAGGATTTCCTTCCCTGCTGGCCCGCTGTTTTATAGAGGGACGGAAAAGTACCTGCCACAAATCCCACGAAGAGGGAGACAAACAGTGCGGCATATTTGCCGAATGCTTTCTCTACCACTACGGCAAAAAGGACGATACCGATGGCGGCACCGATGGCTACCGGAAGGAAGTAAAGCACGTTCTTCATGAACTTCTTCCGTATGTCGGCAAGAAACCGGATCAACGGGTCATAGATGCCGAAGATCACAGCCAATACACCTCCCGACAAGCCGGGAAGGATAAACCCGATCCCGACCAGGGCTCCTTTCAGGAGACGGATAAACCAGTCTGTTACCGGGTTGATTTGTTTCAGTTCTCTCACTATTTCGGTTTGCTGCTCTTTCATTGCTTTCTGCGATTTATTTGTGGCACTTGCCTGTTTTTTTATGAAGTGCAAAGATATAATATTTATGCAGGCTGCACATCCTCATAGGATAAATAGATGGACGATCACACTGCAAAATAAGATTCCAACTCTTTCAACGTATTTTCACTCGTACGGATATCTCTGACAATATTTCCTTTCTCAAGCACCACAATACGGTCGCATACCTCAGTTACATGGTTGAGGTCGTGGCTCGAGATTAGCATTGTCATTTTTTTCGTGGTCTTCAACTCGTTGAGCATCCGTTTCAGCCGGATTTGTGAAGTGGGATCAAGTGCTGTGAAAGGTTCATCAAGGATCAATACCTGTGGATCGCTGATGAGTGCGGCAACAATGCCCGTTTTCTTCTGGTTACCTTTCGAAAGGTCGCGTATCAGTTTTCCAGATCCCAATATTTCCCCGTTGAAGAACTCTTTCATCGATTCCAGAAACTGGGAGACGTCACCTTCTGACTTGTTATATACCTTGGCGGTAAAATTAAAATACTCTTCGGGTGTGAGGAAATCGATCAGGAAGCTCTCATCGAGAAACGATCCCACTTTCGACTTCCATTCGTCGTGACGAGCCACTTTTTCCCCATCAATCTTCACCTCGCCGGAGGAGGCTTCAATAAGATCAAGGATCAGCCTGAAAAAGGTGGTCTTCCCCGCACCATTGTTTCCCACCAGTCCGAAACTCTCTCCATGATCGATTCCCATAGATGGGATATCCAACACGGTAACGCCGTGATATATTTTTCTCAGGTTTATCACCGAGATAATTTCAGTTCCGCGCTCTATGTCGTGGGGGATAGGTAGGGGAGTATTTGCTTGCATATATTTAGCTTTATCGGTTTGTTTGCTTGAATGAGATTGAAAAGTGGAACCTAACCCTTTTTTCTGAATCCAGTACATAGGACGTATTTCCTTCTCAGAAACTGCTGTTCAATCATTTTCAAAAGCGGTTCGCGGAAGAGAATACCTGCCAATCCCAGTAGAGCGAGAATGATCAGCGCTATGTGGATTGCCGAAAACAAATTGAAGATGACAATCAACATGCTGGGAAGTACAACCAGTGGAATCACTATGATAAAATTCTTGTAGCTTGCCCCTTGCATATTCATTGAAGAGCCTTTTGAGAGTTCCAACCGTTTGGTATTGAAAGTGGCTCCAAAAAGGTAAACGTATATATTGACTCCTACGTTATAGATGAGAGCGACCAAATGATAAATAATGATTTCCCTCCCAAAAAAGAAATAGGGAGTGGTGAGGATAAATGACACAACGCTTAATGCCAGCATGAAATAGTAATTGGCCCTGATATAGGTCTGAGTGTCTATATCCCTTGTCATCAGAAAATCGAAATGGGCACCATCCCAGTTAATGATCCATTGGCCGAAGATGATCATCCCGATTCCGGTGACAAAAATGGCGACAAACATCAATAATCCGGCTTGGTTGTCGTAGATATTATTCGGGTAGAAAATCAGTCCGTAGAACAGGAACAAGATGCCCGTATAGAGCGTCTTCTTGGTCCGACTGTGACGAAGCACCAATTTCATTTCGAGAGAAATAAGTTCTCCTATTTTTCCGAATCGTTCCATAAAGGTGAATTTCCCGGTATCTACATCTTTCCTTTTTACTTTTCTGTCGATCTTTTCGGGATAGTAATTCTTTGAGAAGTAGCGTTTATTGAGCAAAAAGGCCAATCCACTGAGCGATATGCCGGTAATCCAGATAAAAGATCTACTGAGTAGAAAATCAAAAATATCTTGAGAGAGTTGAAACAACGAGAATATTTTGAAATATTCCAGTGTTGCCAGCAGGCTTCCTATGGCCAGTAAGACAATCATACCGAGGAGTAGATTGCTGAATTTCCGTTTTAGAAGAGGGGCAAGCAGGGTGTTAAACCAGATCAGGGAGATAACCAGAAACAGGAATTGGAAAGTGCCACCTGCCCCATAAACCTTGGCGATACTGGTGAAGGTAAAGGGAATAGCGAGGCAGAGTATGATATAGTTCAGTGGATTGAGTAATGGTTTCAACAGGAGATAGTTGACCAATATATGCCTTTTGATGGGGAGTACCTGGTAATTTTCCAGATTTAAGGTGCTCAACGGTTGCATCATGTAACGGATCAGGAGTATGGCTATCACACCGTATATCATGATTCCATTGAATGTACTCGCCGGGTCCTGTTGGGGAGCTATTTCTTGTAGCAGTTTGGGCAGCATAAATCCCATCATCACGAGGACTACCACAAGATAAAGGATCATGAAGCCCATAAAGATGTTGATCACCAGGTTTTTGTAGTATCCGGGTGAGCGGATGCTTTTCAGCCAGTAATGTTTGAACAGTATTTTATACATGTGCCAGGGATGCATAATGGGCTTATTTCTTTCCGAAAAGCGCCCCGAAAATACTACGGGTAATGGTTCTGCCCAGTTCGTTGCTGATTTGCCGTTGTGTGCTCTTACCCACCTGGGAGAGGATGTCACCCAGAAAACCCTGGTCGGCTTTCTTTTGCCGCGCCACGGCACGTTTCATCCGCTCTTCTTCGAGTGCTGCTTTCTGTGCCTCTTTTTGCTGGCGGATACGCTCCTTTTCCTCTGCGGCAAGACGCCGCTCTTCCTCGAGCAGGTCCTGCTTTTTCGACAGTATTTCAAAGGCTGATTCCCGGTCGATAAAATTCTCATACACACCGTAAATCAAGGAACTCCGGATCAATTGATCCCTTTCACCTACGGTGATTGGGCCTATCTGACCCTGCGGCGGGAGGATATTGGCACGTTCCACCATTTGTGGAGCACCCTTTTCATCGAGGAACGAAACGAGTGCTTCTCCCGTGTTGAGTTGGGTGATGGCTTCGGAAGTATCGAAGGCGGGATTTGCACGGAAAGTGTTGGCGGCTACCCGTACCGCTTTCTGATCGTTGGGTGTGTAGGCACGCAACGCATGTTGTACACGGTTTCCGAGTTGGCCGAGAATACTTTGGGGGATGTCTGCCGGATTTTGGGTGCAGAAATAGATCCCCACACCCTTGGAGCGGATAAGACGGACTATCTGCTCTACCTTTTCGAGTAGTGCCGAGGGCATATCGTTGAAGAGCAGGTGTGCTTCATCAAAGAAAAAGACCAGTTTCGGCTTTTCCAGGTCACCCACTTCGGGAAGTGTCTCATACAGGTCGTTGAGCAACCATAGCAGGAAGGTGGTATATACCCGTGGTGACCTCATCAGCTTGTCGGCAGCAAGGATATTGATCACTCCTTTTCCCTGTTCGGTCTGGATGAAATCGGTGATTTCCAGGTCAGGCTCGCCGAGGAACTTGTCGGCTCCTTCGTTTTCGAGCCGGATCAATCCCCGTTGAATGGCGCCGATACTTGCGGGAGAAATATTACCGTACTTGGTGGTGAATTGTGCCCGGTTATCACCGATATATTGCAGCATCTTCTGCAAGTCTTTGAGATCGATCAGCAGCAGGTCGTTATCGTCGGCGATCCGGAAGGCCATGGTGAGGATGGCACCCTGTGTCTCGTTCAGGTCCAGCAAACGTTCCAGCAGTAGGGGCCCCATAGAGGTGACGGTGGTCCGTACCGGATGCCCCTGTTCGCCGAATACATCCCAAAAACGTACCGGGAACGGTTTGTATTCGAATCCTTTTTCGGGCAGGCCATATTGTTCTACACGTTTTGTAACACTCTCCTTATTCCCTCCTGTCTTTGTCACACCGGAGAGGTCACCCTTCATATCGGCGGCGAACACGGGTACTCCCATCTCGCTGAAGGTCTCGGATAATGTTTGCAGGGTGACTGTCTTCCCTGTGCCGGTAGCACCGGTGATAAGGCCGTGACGGTTTGCCATCCTGGGTATAAGGCATACTTCCGCACCATCGTTAATAGCTATAAAAGCGCGTTTGCTGTTATCGAACATATCAGACAATTATTAATTTGAAAGTTGAGCAAAGTTAACGAAATAATTGAAACGAAAAACGAATTTATGATATTGAGTTAAATTTTTTGTGATGCAAAAAATATCATTTACCTTTATAACATCAATAATATATTAAAGTAATATGCGTATGAACTATAAATCTATTTTACTTTTTTCCCTTGTATCCGTTTGTTTTTCGGTAAATGCGCAGATGCGTACAAAAGAGATATACCATTACATATTGCCTGAATTCGCAAAAGGGAGTGTGCTGATGAAAGACGGTACTAAAAACTCGGCCCTACTCAATTACAACGCTGCTACCGAAGAGATGATCTTCGACCAGAAGGGGGAAAAATTAGCTTTTGCAGAACTAACGTTGAATCAATTGGATACTGTTTTTATACAAGATCGGAAGTTTATTCTTCTTGATAAGAAAAAATTTGCAGAGGTGATTCACCAGGATGGTTATAAGCTGCTTGTCCAGTATAAATGCCGGGTAATCCCTCCCGGTAAACCTGCTCCCTTTGGTGGAACCTCACAAACATCTTCTGCCACTACCTACTCGAGTTGGATAGGAGATGGTCAAATCTATCAATTGGATCTGCCGGATGATTTCAAAGTGAATAGTTCTGTGATTTATTGGTTAGATAATGGTGAGGGGTTGAAGAGTTTTTCGTCGATGGGGCAGTTAAAAAAATTCTACAACAAACAGAAGTCGCTTTATAACAAATATACCAAGGAAAATAAGGTCGATTTTAAAGACACGGAAGCGATTGCCGCCCTGATCCATTACATGGAGACAAACTCACAGTAGCCACTCAGATATTTATGCATATCGAGAAAGCGATTGCCAGCAGGAATCCCGAGAGAGAAGTGAGTTTCAGGTAAGGATCGAGCGCTTGGCCGTCTTTTCTCCGTACATCATCCAGTATCCTGAACAGAAAGAGAAAAACCAGCAGGTAAAGGTACCGGTACCAGGGTACCGGTTCGTAAAGGTTGTTATAGGAGAGGAAACAAAGGAACGTGGCGAGGGTCATTGCCATATGGTATATCTTCGCTTTTTTGATTCCCAATTTTACAGCAAAGGTAACTTTCCCGGATGCCTTGTCGTTCTCTATATCCCTCATATTATTGATATTTAATATCATTGCGCTGATCAATCCCATCCCGATGGCGGGCATGACGGGATGGAAATCGAGTACATGGGTGTGGAGGAAACAAGTCCCTATCACCGGTACGGGACCGAAGAAAATAAAAGCCAAAAGATCGCCCCAGCCCTTGTAACCATAGGCATGTCTTCCCAGTGTATAGAAGAGCGCCGCAAGGATGCTTGCTCCACCTAAACCGATCAACATGAATACGTACGAGCGTGGAATATAATCGATTACATCCATCACCAGCGCAAGACCGGTAATGATACAGATAGTGGAGAAGATAGCGATGGCTCCTTTCATTTCCCGGGCAGAGATTTTTCCACTCTGCAGGGTACGGGCAGGGCCTTGCCGGCGTCCGGTAGTATCAGTTCCTTTCTGAAAATCACCCAGATCATTGGCCAGGTTCGCTAATATTTGAATAGCAACAGCCAACAGGAGAGTGAGCAGGAGAGTCGTCATACTGAAGTTTCCTTCGTGCAAGGCTAACCCACTTCCCAAAACAACAGTTGCCACGGCCAGGAAAAGTGTCCGTAGACGAAAAGCGGATATCCAGTTTTTTACTGTGGACATGTTGATTGAGAGTAAAGAATAAAGAATAAAGAGTAAAGACTTTTGGGACCAAGGCTTTTCCCGGTTTTTAGTACGCCCGGGCGAATATTACCCGTTGTGTCGACGGCTTGCCGGTCACCATACACTGCCCCAGAGTCTTGTCACCGTCAAGCGGGATACAGCGGATCGTAGCTTTGGTCTCATCCTTGATACGTTCTTCCGTTTCGGGTGTTCCATCCCAATGGCAGAGCAGGTACCCACCTTTCTCGATTTCTTCTTTGAATTCTTCGTAGGAATTCACTTCGCGGGTCTGGGAAGTACGGAAATCGGCTGCTTTCCTGTAGATATTTTCCTGCATTTCATCCAGCAGCGATTGGATGTGGAATTCAATATTGTCGCACGACAGCGTCTCTTTCGTGAGGGTATCGCGACGGGCCACCTCGATGGTGTTGTTCTCTAAGTCGCGTCCACCCATGGCAAGGCGCACCGGTACCCCTTTGAGTTCATATTCCGAGAATTTCCATCCAGGTTTCTTGTTGTCGGAGTTATCATATTTCACACTGATGCCGAGGGCTTTCAACCGTTTCACGATACCAGCCACTTTTTCATCGATCTGTTGCAGTTGTTCGCTGTTCTTATAGATGGGAACGATCACCACCTGATAAGGTGCCAGTTTTGGGGGGAGCACCAGCCCGTTGTCGTCGGAGTGCGACATGATCAGGGCGCCCATCAACCTCGTAGAAACGCCCCATGAGGTGGCCCACACATAATCGCGTTTCCCGCTCTGATCAGTAAATTGTACGTCGAATGCTTTGGCAAAATTCTGTCCCAGGAAATGGGAAGTACCTGATTGCAGTGCCTTACCGTCCTGCATCAACGCTTCGATGGTGTATGTGTCGACAGCACCGGCAAAACGTTCGGATTCCGATTTAAATCCCTTTATTACCGGCATAGCCATATATTTCTCTGCAAACTCGGCATAGATATTGATCATCTGCTCGGCCTCGGCGATAGCTTCTTCTTTTGTGGCGTGGGCAGTATGTCCTTCCTGCCAGAGGAATTCGGCCGTACGAAGGAAAAGACGTGTACGCATTTCCCAGCGTACTACGTTGGCCCATTGGTTGATAAGGATAGGCAGGTCGCGGTAGGATTGTATCCAGTTTTTGTAAGTACTCCAGATAATAGTTTCCGAAGTGGGGCGTACAATCAGTTCCTCTTCGAGTTTGGCTTCAGGATCGACCACCACGCCACTGCCGTCGGGCGCATTTTTGAGGCGGTAGTGTGTCACTACGGCGCATTCCTTGGCGAATCCTTCCACATGGTCGGCTTCACGGCTAAGAAAGGATTTAGGAATAAACAACGGGAAATAGGCATTCACATGTCCGGTTTCCTTGAACATATCGTCCAGTTGGCGTTGCATCTTTTCCCATATCGCATAACCATAGGGTTTGATCACCATACAACCGCGCACGGCGGAATTCTCTGCCAGTTCAGCTTTAATTACTAAATCGAGGTACCACTGGGAGTAATCTTTACTGCGGGGCGTAAGCTCCTTCAATTCTTTAGCCATTTTGTTACAATTCTATTATTGGAACCGTTCCGACAACTCTTTTCCTTAAAAATGCCCATTCGCAACACCTTGCAAGAAGGGGGCAGTTGGAAAAACGGGTTTCGGAAAGGATTTATTTTTTTGTTTGCGGGTGCAAAGATAATGATTTAATCCCGACTTGTCGGGGCAAGTAGTGATAAATTGATAATCCCGATAAATCGGGACAGGTAGTGATGATGTGATGATGAGACAAACTACGAAAAAATTGTACCTTTGTCGATGGTTTAGTCGCAAGTCTGCAATTATTGATGATAAAGAAATGAACAAGGACTATTATAAAAGGAAAATAGATGATAACGCACTGGAACTGGATAAAGTGAAATCCCGGTTAAGGATATTTCCGTTCCTGAAAATTGTATGCTTCGTGACGGGAGTTTTTCTGGTGATCGGTACCTTCCAGTGGGGGTGGGACAGGACAATCTGTTTTATATCTGCCGCGCTCTCATTTGTAGTTTTCTCTTTGCTGTACAGGAGGGATGAACATTACCTGCAAAAGAGGGCTTATTACATGGCTTTGCACAGTGTTTTTACCAATGAGATCAGTTTTTTAGAAGGTGATTACGCTTCGTTCGATAAGGGAGAACAATTTATCGATAAAAAGCATGCCTATTCTTATGACCTGGATATTTTCGGAGAAAACTCCATTTATCACATGATCAACAGGACGGTAACACATGAGGCAGGTGCTATCCTGGCCGGAAAGCTGAACTCAATACCTGACAGTGAAGAGGAGATACTGGCAAAGCAGGAGTCGCTCTCGGAGTTGGTGCGGAAAGATGATTTCAGGCACCGGTTTATGGCTATCTGCAAAGGGTTTGATGAAGAGAAAAATAATTATACACTGATCACCGAACACAAGAGTAATAATTCCCGGCTTACTTCCAGGGCGGGGTTGGTGCTTATTTATATCTCTATTGCCATCACACTGGCGTCGATGCTATTGGCATGGATGGAAATCATTCCCTGGTCGGTATTTATCACGTTGTTTATGATACAACTTTTCGTCCCGATGACTTTTAACAAGGTATTGAACAGGGTCGGTTCCGATATCGGCTTTTTACACAAAAATACCAGAATCCATGCCGATTTGTTACATAGTATGTATCCGGAAACTTTTAAGGCTGCTGAAAACAGGGATTTAAAAGAACACCTGTTCGGTACTTATAACTCCCGTGAAGCGTTGAAAGAGCTTTCTGTCCTGCTGAAGAAATTTGACCAGCGGAATAATGCTTATATTCTTGTGTTGCTGAATGGCCTTTTCTTGCGCGACCTGTTTCTGTTGAGGCAATTCTATCGATGGAAAGACAAATACCTGTCACATCTTCAATCCTGGATCAGTGCATTGGCTGAGATGGAGGCAAGAGTTTCCCAGGCTACTTATATGTTCAATTTGCCTGAATTTATTCAACCGTTGATCACAGAACGGGCAGATATCCTCATCGAAGCATCCGGATTAGGACATCCGTTTATCTCCAAAGAGAAGCGGGTGGACAATGATATCGTGATCAATAAAAAGCAGTTCCTGATCATTACGGGAGCCAACATGGCAGGAAAGAGCACATTTCTGCGTACGCTGGGAGTGAATTATATCCTGGCTGTCAGTGGTATGAATGTGTGTGCGTCGAAATTCAGTTTCACGCTGTTCAACCTCTTTAGCAGTATGCGCAATACGGATGATCTATCATCGGGTACCTCTTATTTCAAAGCGGAACTGGAAAGGATGAGGGAGTTGATCCGGTATTGCCGTGCACACCGGCATACACTCATCATACTGGATGAGCTGTTAAAGGGAACCAACTCAAAGGATAAACTCGACGGATCGGTATTGTTCCTGAAAAAAATGGCGGAGTTGCCGGTAACGGGGATTATCGCTACCCACGATCTGGAATTGGCGAAATTAGAAGATAAGTTCCCCGGTCTGTTTCAAAATTATTGTTTCGAGATATCCCTTTCGGAGGAAGAGCACTACAGCTATAAAATACAGCGCGGTGTGTCCAGGAACCTGAATGCTACTTATCTTTTACAGAAAATTTTATCGGAAGAGTTGTAATCTCTCTTATCCTATTCTTTCCTTCTCAGATTTCCCCGGTTAAAAGAGAAGTAAATACCCGGCAGGCCGATCAGGGTGAAGATAATGAATCCCCAGCGCATAGCCTGTAAGAAAACGGAATTGGGTACTTCTTCAATAGAGTGGCTGCCGAAAAGCAGGGAGAAGATCAAGGTGACGATGCTCATACTGATGATTTGCCCGAATACCCGCATGGAAGAGGCGAGTCCCGAAGCTTGTCCATATTGCCGTCTCTCTACTGAGCTCATAATGGTATTCATATTGGGAGAAGAGAAGAGGGCAAAACCGAGTCCCACCCAAATCAGGATAGCGACAATGACCCAGATGGGAGTTGAAGGGCCAAGGAAAGCCAGCATGCCTAACCCCGTGGTACACATAGCCATGCCGGCTGTGGCAAAGTAACGTGGTTGTATCTTGTCCGACAGCCGTCCTACGATTGGAGAAAAGAGGGCCATCATGACCGGTTGTGCTACGATCACCGCCCCCGCATCGCGTGGAGAGAGTCCCTGTACCTTTTGCAGGTAGAGGCTGAGAAAAAAGACGATGGCAAAGGTCGATGTGTAGTTGATGAGTGCCGACAGGCTGGAATAGGTGAAAAGACGGTTATGGGAGAAGAGGCGCGTATCGAGCATAGGGTACTCTGTCCGGATTTCATATCCACAGAAAAGCAGCAGCAGGATTACAGCCCCACTCATCATTCCCCACCCCATAGCGGAAGGAATCAGTGAAGAGCCATAGACCAGTGCGGCAAGGCCTACCATAAACAGGAGAGTCCCTGTTTTATCTCCTCCTTTGGCGGATGTATGTTTATTCTCTTTACTCTTTAAGAAGAGGTATGAGATAAGGATAGTGACCAGGCCAAAGATCGCGGCTATCAGAAAGAGGGAGCGCCAGCCGATATGGAGGGTGATGAAGCCTCCGATCAGCGGACCCAATGCCAGTCCGCTATATACCGAAGCCACGGAGATGCCGAGTACCTGTCCTCGTCGTTCAGCCGGGAATGAAGATACCAGGATGGCCTGTCCCGTGGTACCGGTAAAAGCGGCGCCGATACCTTGCAGGAAGCGGGCGGCAACCAGCCAATGCCCATCAGGTGCCACATAGCAGATACCGGATGAAATGGTGAACAGTATCACCCCCAATTTGAATAATCTCCGGTTGTCAGTCCGGTCGCCCCAACTTCCTGACGGCAGCATGAAAAGTGCCATAGCCAGGATAAAAGCGGTGATAACCCAACTCAGTTCAATGGCATTGAGTGCCAGGTCTCTTTCAATAGTGGGTAAGGCGATATTGACTGCTGATACCAGAAAGGTACCCATAAAGGAGGTTACCGACACCACCAATAATATCGAAAGGTCTTCTTTTTTTTCCATAGTTTATGCTTTCGCAATTAGTTAATTACCAATTACTAATTACTAATTACTAATTACCAATTATCAATTAATTACCCTCATAATTCAGATTGACACTACCTTCCGAAGATCGGGACAAGTTGTCCCGACTCATCGGGATTAGTCACTACTCGTCCCGATTTCCCGATAAATCGGGACGAGTTATTGGGATTGGCATATTAGTTACATTGGCACATTAGTAAGTTTCCCTGATATGCTTCACCGTGATGGGCGTTTTATCAACTGCCCTGAGTTCAGGAGATGTGATGATAATCGTTCTTTTTTCTCCTGGTAACAAGTCGATGAAATTGTCGCTAAAGCGGGCGCCCTGGATGGGTATTTCCACAAAGACGTCCTTCGCCAGTTTTTTGCTTAAAAGGGTTATCCTGTATTCACCATCGCGGTAATGTATACTGGTTTTGACTTCTGTTTGCGGTAATTCCAGCTTATTAGGCCAATAGAAGAAGTGATCTTTGGATGAGATTATGTTTCCCTTGCTATCATTGAGAAAAGCATGGATCACAGTATATGCCTTTTCCGTTTCACTCACCAGATCGGCTATATTGAATGTCTTGACGATCCGGCTGTCGTTGGCTTTGGCATCGACACGTTCGGTGAATTCTTTCCGTTTTCCTGTGGAGAAATCGATCACCTGCACGGTAAGCCGGAGATTGTTGTGATCCTGTAGGTAGTCGGACATAGTGTAATAATGTATTTTACCATCCTTAGACTCCACCCCCAGGGCGAGGGGAGCCAGGACATCCCTCATGCGGTAGTGTTGTGCTTTCCAGTTGTTGTAGTAATCGATACTCGACCATGAGACTACCGGCCAATCGTCGTTGATCTGCCAGTAGAGTGCCCCCATACAGTAGGGCCTTCCGCGACGCATCGCTTCTACCGACTCTTCCATGCCGTTACCCTGCATGACGAGACCGATATAGATGAAATCTTCGAAATTCGTCGGCGTATGGAAATACATGTCCATATATTGTTTGATCACTTCATTGCCAATTCCGCTTTTCTGATGTGTTTTCATGACATCGGAACTGATATCGAAGTCTTTTTCTTCTGCAAAGGTCCGGATAGTTTTCATCTCGGGAAAGGACTGGAAGCCGAATTCGCTGGCAAAGCGGGGTAATCTGTCAGCCATTGCTTCGAATGGCATACGTCCGTGCCAGAGTCCCCAGTCATGCGCGTCGCTGGCAGCGAATTTTCCGGGATTGCCCCAATTGGAGTCATAAGGCGATCCGTGGATATAACTGCGTGTGCCGTCGAGTTCGCTTACCAAGCCGGGGATCAGTTCGCGGAATGTTTTGTCGTATCCCTTAAACCATGCTTCCATCACTTCATCCGGATATTCTTTTTGCCATCCCCAGTGGTTAAGTCCCTCTTCTATCTCGTTGTTACCGCACCAGAAGGCGAGCGAGGCGTGGTTACGAAGGCGCCTGATATTGTAGGTCACCTCCTTCTTCACATTGGTGAGGAAAGCGTCGTCAGAAGGATAGGGTACGCAGCCGAAGATGAAGTCCTGCCATACCAGGATACCTCTCTCGTCGGCCTGACGATAGAACTCTTCATTTTCGTAGATGCCGCCTCCCCATACACGTATAAAATTCATATTGGTAGCGGTGATATTATCGAAAAGCCTGTCATAGAAACCCGCATCCTGTTGTGAGGTGAAGATTTCACCCGGGATATAATTAGAACCCTTCGCGAAGATGGGGATACCGTTTACCTCGAAATAGAACGATTTGCCGTGTTCATCCGGTTCCTGTACCAGGCGGACGGAGCGTAAACCTGTCCGTACTGTTTTTTCAGCGATTTCCCGGTTGCCCGACAGAACTTTTACCGTGAAATCATAAAGATGTTGCTCTCCCCAATTTACGGGCATCCATCGTTTTGGTTGATCGACCTCCAATGGTATGGAAATCATGTTTTTACCCGGTTGCAGGGTAATATTCTTTGAAACAGGTTTACCGGCATCATCCCGAAGGCTGTACGCCACAGTGATGACGGCCTGTACCGGTGCATTAGCGGCAGAATGAATCTCTATCTGATTGTCGATCTTTGCCGATTGAGCTGTTACCGAAGCCTGTTTCACATAATAGTCCTCGATGCGGGCATCGTTGTAGAAATTGAGCGAAACCGGCTTCCATATACCCATCTGGGCGATACGGATGCCCCAGTCCCATCCGAAATGGTAGGGCGCCTTACGGTTATAAATACTTAGTTTCTCCTCCCTGTGGTCGTTTCCTGCCGGGTAATCGTAGCCAAAAGTCGCCCTTGCCGGCATCATCAGTTGTACCGGTGAGTAGAAACGGAGATAAAGATGGTTCTCTCCCTCTTTGAGCAACTGCTTCACCGGGATCTTGTATCCGATGAACATATTTTCGGAATGCAGGATACGTGCGCCGTTCAGGAACACATCGGCATGGGTGTCCAACCCCTCGAAAAAGAGCTGTGCATCGTCATACTTCAATTGATCGGCCGTTATGGTGAAGGTTTTCCTGAAATCCCAATTTTCATCCTCTACCCATTGTATCTTCTCTTCGTTGATGCCATAGAAAGGGTCGGGCAGCACATTATGGCGCACCAGGTCACGTTGTACCGATCCCGGTATTTCGGTAGTGTACCATTGGTTTTTATTCATCTGTGAGAATTCCCAACCCTCATTCAAAGAGAGTGCCTCCACCTGCTGTGCCGGTAAAATAAACGGGATGGCAAGAAGGAAAAAAAGAGAAATAACTTTTCGCATAAAATAGAGGTAATTTGAAGTTCAATATTTTGCAAATATAACCACTACAAAATGATTTTGCACAATCATTGTTGGATAAATTTTCCGAATTAGGTTAGTTACCTGATCAACCGTCACTCGCATTTCCGAATAAAAAAACGACAGGATAAACCTTTTTTCATGCCGGATAAGTCCACCATATTGCATATTAGTCACTTGTCTTGTTTTTACCTCTTGACAGACAGGCAGGTTATTCCTAATTTTGTATGAAAGCTAAAAAGGCTTATATAAAACGAGCAGGTAAATCATTTTATATGTATATTCTTATTTAAATTACGCATGAAAAAAATAATCCACCACATTTTGTTCTTATCTGTCCTGCTGGTCATATCCTGCAGTAAGGACGAAGGAGTAGATCCCACTCCGGCAGTTCCCGTTGTGAATATTTCCGTTCCCGATATGGTCTTTTCAGATGTGGAGGCAAAACCATCGACTTTTACCATCACTTCCGACATGCCGTGGACAATCAGTTTTTCCGATACCAAAAGTGCTCCGGCATGGTGCAAAGTGGAACCGATGAGCGGTGATAAAGGAACCACAAACGTTACTTTCACCATCACCCAGGACAATGATTCTTATGACGACAGAAGTACGAATATGAAGATTGTGGCGGGAAAGACCGTGAAGATCATCACGATTACCCAAAAGAAGAAAGATGCCATCATCCTTTCAAAGGATAAGTTTGAGGCAGGCCCTGAAGAATCAACCATTCAGGTCGACCTCAAGACGAATGTGGAATATACGGTCGAGATACCGGAAGAATACGCCTTATGGATCGTAAAGGGGAGCCCATCAAAAACAAGGGGATTACAGGACAAAAGTGAGATATTTACCATCAAGGAGGGAAGCACCGATGAGGCAAGAAAAGGATTGATCATATTCAAAAGCGGAGAATTGAAGGATACCGTGTCTGTTTTTCAAACGCAGAAAGACGCACTTGTTTTGGGAGAGAAGGAATTCAGCATATCAGATGAAGCCGGTTCGATCGAAGTGGAATTGCGTTCCAATATCGAGTATGAGGTTGTCATACCCAAAGAGGTCACATGGGTTAAAAGGAATCAGACAAGGGCAATGCGGACGGATATCCTTGGTTTTTCCATTGATGAGAACGAAACGTATGATAACCGCATGGCTAAAATTGCTGTAAAGGACAAGAATTCATCCCTCGCCGACACGCTTATTATTTATCAGGGGCAGTTGGGGGCCATTTTTATAGATTCCAATAAAATAGAGTTGGGCTATAGCGACGAGAGTTTTTCAGCAAAAATAAGATCTAATATCGACTTTACATTCAATATTCCCCAAGAAGCGCAGGAATGGATAAAAATTTCACAAACAAGAGGATTGGAAGAAAGTACGGTAAGTTTTACGATAGATATAAATAATGAGTTTGACAGGGAAGTAATCATTCCCTGTACAGGTAACAATAATACAAGCGATACCTTATACGTGAAACAGGAGGGTATCAAGACCATTTTAATGGAACTCTACGATGCTACCGGAGGAGCGAACTGGTACAACAATACGAACTGGGGAAGCAATAAACCGATAAATGATTGGTACGGTATAAATGGATGGTATAGTTCGACTAAGACAATACAGAATATAGAGCTTAAGGATAATAACCTTATGGGAATTATTCCCTCATCAATAGGCAAATTGGTTACATTGAAAGAATTACGTATAAGTTATAATAACTATTTAAAAGGAAGCATACCCGAAGAAATCGGATTATTGTCAAACTTGAGAGTGTTGAATTTAATGTATAACAGTTTATCGGGTAATATACCACAAAGTATTGGCCTTATGACGAACTTGACGGCTATCTCTTTAAGCTGTAATAATCTCACAGGATCAATACCTGAAAGTGTTTGCAACCTATCAAAGTTATACGAACTTGAACTATATGGAAATAAACTGACAGGAATAATTCCTGAAGGACTGGGTAAATTAGAAGGGTGGTTACATCTTAACTGGAACTATTTGTCCGGACCTATTCCAGAATCAATCCTCACGAAAGATAATTGGAATAGGATTAGAGATTATATAATATACCAAAACGACTACACAATATACCCGCCTTTGGAATATGCTGTATTGGAGAATCATGAAAATAAAGATTTGAACCTGCAACCTATAAATTCACACGATGTCTTTATTAAGAATAAATATACCATCCTATACGATTATGACTATACATGTCCCGCTTCTTCTTTTTACACACCTACTATTGTGGACTTATTCTATAAATACAAGAAAAAAGGTTTAGGGGTCATTTCTTACCATGCTTGTATTCTTTCGGACGGAGAATTGCCAAATATCAAAAATTACGTGGCCGAACAAAAAATGGATAAATTCGTGAATTTATTACTTTTAGGAGAAAAAAACTACATGAGCGATGGTAGTTTAGGATCTATAAAATGGGATTCCAGTTATTTCTTTGGAAGTATGGGAGTTCCTTCGGTGATGGTTGTGGACAGCTTGGGAAGACTATGTAGGGGACTCTCGGAAGACCGGAATAAACTTCCCGAGTTTATAAGCTCGGTATTAGGAGAGCCAGAGCTGGAACCGGAACCGGAACCGGAAAAGCAGTATGAATCCACTGATTTTTCCAGGGACGGAGAAGTGGTAATCTTGCAGCAGTCCACGGTAGGGAACGGAATTAACATCGTGATTGTCGGCGATGGATTTATCGACAAAGATATGGATACGGGAGGAAGATATGAGGAAAAAGCCAGGGAGACGATGGAACATTTCTTTGGCAAAGAACCGGTAAAAGCGTTCCGCAACAGGTTTAATGTGTATTGTGTAAAGGCCGTTTCCATTAATGAAGGAGTAGGAAAAAAACGTCAAACTGTTTTTTCAACAGAATACGGAGAAGGCACCCACATCAGCGGCGATGGTGAAAAGTGTTTCGAATATGCCTTAAAAGTTCCATCAATCCAAGAGATTACGAACATAACCATAATAACCGTCCTGAATGATGCCAAATATGCCGGAACTTGCTATATGTATGATGGGAATAATGCTTCAATAGCTTTCTGCCCGACTGTTGCCTATGATTCCGAGCAATTTGCCCAGATCGTACAGCATGAAGCCACAGGACATGGATTCGGAAAACTGGCGGATGAATATGTAAGATATGAAGGAAGAATATCTCAGGGTGAAATTGAGTCCTTGAAATACGGTTATTCTCTCGGTTGGTATGACAATATCGATTTTACGGATAACCCGTTAACGATCAAGTGGAGTAGTTTTTTGAGCAATCCTTTATACTCGACATCAGTCGGTATATATGAAGGTGCATATTATGAGTATGGGGTCTACAGACCATCCAAAAGCAGTATCATGGTTTATAATGTAGGTGAATTCAATGCACCTTCCAGACTGGCTATTTATAAACGTATCATGCAACTATCGGGAGAGGAATACAGCTATGACAGATTTTTGGAATATGATCAGATCAACAGGGTAACTACACGGTCGGCCTATTCTGTTCCGAAAGATTTTGTACCCTTGGCACCACCGGTGGTGGTAAGAAATAAATAGCTTATGATCTTATCCGTTTCTTTCACTTTTCCGTTAGTCCTACCCGGACAACATGGGAAACGGTAACTTAAAGTGTCATTTTAGTAATTTAAAAGTTGCTCCCGACACGTATGAGGGATTTGAACATGAAAACTACATGTATTCTTATCGCAACGGTATGTTTGTTATTTGGAAATACCGAAGCCTTTGCGCAAAAAGGAAACTACAAAAAAGCTACTAAATATCCAAACTCAGCATGAAACAGGATGCAGCGAAGAGGCACGAATCCTTTGTTTTTCTCCGTTTTTATCCAAACTTGAAATTATCAGGAATATACATATAGACCTTCGTTCCGCTTGCCCCTTCCTCCAGACGATGTATATGGAAAACAATCTTTTCCTTGTTCCTGGAGTTGAACAGTTCGATGCTCTGGTACAACACCTTAAGCCCCGTGCCTGTACCCGTGGATAAACTCACTTGTTCCGCTTGATATCCGAGTCCGTTGTCCATGATAACGATCACGGTTCCTTTCCCTTCTCTTACTGCACTTATCGAAAGCCTCTTTTCACCCTCCAAGGGGCGTAACCCATGTTTGATAGCATTCTCCACCGGTATCTGTATGATCATCGGGGGAAGTATCACGGCCGTAGGGTCAACAAGCAGGTCGATCTTCCACTCAACCCTGAAATCGGGACCGAGGCTTTCTTCCTCCAGTTGAATATATGTCTGTGCAAATTCCAGCTCCTGACTCAATGTGATATGCGTCTGGTCGGCCATTTCAAGACTTCTCCTCAGCAACAATACCAGCCCTGTGAGGTCAGAGTGGCGTGATTCGTTCTCCGCGCTTATCTCCCGGTTAAGGACATTGAACATGAAATGGGGAGAGATACGGTTACGTATGTTGAATAGGCGCAATTTTATTATCTGGTCATGAAAATTCGCCCATTGCAACTCTTTCTGTTTTTTCATTACGATATATACAATGGTGGAAATCGCCGCGATGAGCAGGCAGGCCATTACCCACACTATGTTTTTCATCCGGAGCGACCGTATATCGGACGCTTGCCCGCTGATAAGCATTTCTTTTTTTATCAGGGTCGTGTCCTGGCTATAGCGCATATCCAGCTCGGCAATACGCATCCGGGTCCTCTCTGAACGGATAGAATCGTCCATCGACACATTTTTCAAGAGGTGGGCATAGGCTTCCCTGAAATTTCCCGTCCGGGCATAATAGTCCTGCACATATTTATTGCGAAGACTGAGAAAAGTCGGTTCTATCCCGGAATTATCGTTGTCGCTTTGTAAATAACGTCGGGCCAACTGAGGATTATCGTCTTGCAATGCCAGGCTGGCCTTGAGGGTGTTGATATGATAAATCAAAGGCTGCTCCTCGATATGGGAAAAATAGCTTTCCGCTTCATCCAGATAATAGTGTGCCGAATCGGGTTGATTCAGATGAAAAAATATCTCTCCCATATTGGCATTGACAAGATTGATGGAGAACAGGTATCCGCCGGGGATCAACAATGCCTTTCCCTTCCTTAACCAGGGCAACACCTCTTCATATTCTTCTGTAAAGAAATAATAATTTGCACGGGTGTTGCAGAAAAAGAATTTTTCATTCAACATCCGTTCTTCATATTGATTTTCCGCCAAATGGAAATAATGGTCTGAAAGGTCAAAGTCACGCAATTCCATATACAATTGGGCAAGACCGGTATATATGGGAAATCCCAATTGGTCGGCCATGCCTAAAGAATCCGTTATAGAGAGTGCTCTTCGATAATAAAGCGCACTTTGCACGAAATCGCCGCTCTTCATATACATATCGGCAATATTAATGCAAAGATCAGGTGCTTTTTCGCGCTTGCTTGTCATTTCATAGCTGCCCAAGGCCTTTGTAAAGTAGTAAAGTGCCGAATCCTGCTTCCTGAGAAGACCGTAACAATTTCCAATACAATTATAAGATAATGAGAGAAGATGGTGAATCTGCTCTGACGGTTTTTGTCTTTCTGCAAAAGAGACTGCCCGTCCGGCGGTAATGTGTGCCGAGTCGGGTTGATCAGCCACAAAGTATGTCAAGCTATAAGCTTGTAATGCGTTATAGAATTCCAGACTGTCAGAAGCCTCTTTCATGGCTTTCCGCAATAAGTGGCGCGAATAATCAAGGTTGCTATATAGAGAATCCACGGCTTCCGCAATGACATCGTCCATCTTCATTTCAACCTGTGCCGGCTCTTTTCGGCAGGAGAGAATCAACACGGCGAAAAGAAAATATAAGGTCCACTTCATTTTCATCCTGAAACCATTTTTTTCAAAATTGAGAGACTGCTAATCTCTGTCCGCAAAAATACAAAAAAAATTCATATAAAATTAAACTATTTTTATACCCGGCATCCCCAAAATGAAACCTCTTAGTTAATCGAACTATTATTTTGCCCTTTTTTCGTTATCCGGTCAAACGAATCCGGATTATGACGGTTATAACTGGATGATGATACTTTTGGCCGACACTTCTTTGATATCGGAAGAAAATTGTAAATTTGTGAGAGAAAAAGCAACTAAACAGGGAAAATGGGAAAGAACACCTTTATAGACCGCAGTGAGTTCTTCCGGCTCTATGCCAGACTCTACTCCTTTCTCAGACAGGAGTGGGATGTCAGGAAAGTGTCCGGCTTGAAAGGGATGTTGCTCCAATCTTTCAAAAAGGCGGAAGAGCAACCCGGGAGCGAGACATTATATCCCCTTGTGCTGGCTATGCGCACGGCTGTCATTATTATCGATGAGATAGGACTGAAGCAACCGGCCGTATGTGCAGTCTTGCTTTTTCATAGGGCAATAGTAAGCGATCAGTCTACGGAGGAGATCGAGCAGCTATTCGGCAGCGAGGTGGAGAGTATTCTGCGGGGATTGAGGAAAGTGAATCAATTCAGTGATAAAAAGAATGCCGTTGAGTCGGAAAACTATATCAAATTGCTGCTTTCAATTGCTGAGGATATCCGGGTAGTATTTATCATGATAGCGCAACAACTCCAGCGTATGCGCGATGCAAAGGAGAGTGAACCTTCACGCAGGTTAGATCTTGCTGTGGAGTCCACCTATCTGTATGCGCCCCTTGCACACCGGCTTGGCCTTTATACTATAAAATCGGAGCTCGAGGATCTTTCCCTGAAATATACCGACCGGGAGCAATATGATTTCATAGCCCATAAACTGAATGAGACGAAGCGGTCGCGCGACCGTTATATCAGTGAATTTATCGGTCCGGTAAAGGAGCGTCTGGATAAGACGGGACTGAAATACGATATCAAGGGACGTACCAAATCAATCCATTCCATACAGAATAAACTCAAAAAACAGAAGATCGAGTTTGAAAATATTTACGATCTATTCGCCATCCGCGTAATCCTCGATGCATCACCCGAACAGGAGAAAGCGCAGTGCTGGCAGGTGTATTCCATTATTACCGATATGTATCAGCCTAATCCCAAACGGTTGAAGGATTGGCTCTCGATTCCCAAAAGCAATGGTTATGAATCGCTCCATATCACGGTGTTGGGGCCGGACGGGCGATGGGTGGAAGTGCAGATCCGTTCAAAACGGATGGACGAGATAGCTGAGCGCGGATTGGCAGCCCATTGGAAGTATAAGGGTGTAAAGGGGGAGACCACGCTGGATAACTGGTTGAGTTCGCTGCGGGAGTCGCTGGAAGACAGCGATACCAACCTGAGCCAGAAGCTGACGGATTTCAAACTTGACCTGTATGACGAGGAGATCTTTGTTTTTACTCCAAAGGGTGATCTGTTCAAACTTCCCAAAGGAGCGACGGTGCTTGATTTCGCTTTTGCGATACATTCTAACCTGGGAGCCACTTGTGTATCGGGAAGGGTGAACGGGAAGAACGTACCCATCAGGCACGTGCTGAAAAGTGGCGACCAGGTGGCAGTCAATACTTCGTCACACCAAACACCCAAGCAGGACTGGCTGAACTTTGCTGTGACCTCAAAAGCGCGGACCAAAATACGCCAATTGCTGAAGGAGGAAGCCGGCAAGCAGGTCGATATAGCGAAGGAAACACTTCTGCGCCGGATGAGGAACCGGAAGATCGAAGTGGATGAACCACGCCTGATGCAACTGATCAAAAAACTCAGGTACAAGACCGTCACCGAATTCTATGTGGATATTGCTTCTGAAAAGATCGATGTGAACTGGGTGATCGACCGCTATCTGGAATTGGAAAATAAAGAGTCTGAAAGCCGGGAAGGCCATGCTATGGTGAGCGCCGGAGAATTCACTTTAAAGACACCTTCCCCTGAAACCAGTGGTTCCGATGAGTTGATCATCGACCAGAACCTGACCGGTGTGGATTATAAATTGGCAAAATGCTGTAATCCTATTTTCGGGGATGATATTTTCGGGTTTGTCTCTTCACAGGGGATCAAAATCCATCGTGTGAACTGCCCGAACGCACACGATCTCTTCTCCCGGTTCGGTTACCGCATATTAAAAGCCCGATGGTCGGGTAAGACAAGTTCGTCCAGTTATACTATTGTGTTGAGGGTGATAGGGAACGACCAGTTGAATATTGTGGCCAACCTGATGTCCATCATTTCAAAAGAAGAAGGTGTGCAAATGCGTTCTATCACTATCGACTCCAACGACGGCCTTTTTCAGGGAAATATTGCCGTGATGCTGGGTGATACGTCGATGCTCGACCAATTAATTAAAAAGCTAAAGGCTGTGAAAGGGGTGAAATCCGTCTCCAGATTGAACTGATTGTACGCACACTGTAAAAATTAAGAGGTCGTATCCCGTCCCACAGGATACGGTAGTCATATCGCAGGATGTATTCTCAATCCTCCTCTTCCGGAATTTCGGGATCTATTATTGGATCTGGTTCCGGTTCGGCAGCGACGGGAATTACTGTGTCGAGTTCCGGCAGGGTGGGTAGTAACTGTTGTACGTAATCCCTCTCAAAGTCCTGTGGACGGAGTATCCGGCCCTGATATTGGATAAGATCGATATCCATGATCATCCTGCCTAAATATTTATCTCTGGGGGTACGTCCTACGGCCCGTTCGGTCTGTTTAATCTTGTCAATCACTTCTTCCGGAGACATCTCAGTATTGGCTTTTGCAAGCACATTGCGAAAAAGGTACGCATACTTGTCGTCTTCCGGCTCAGTCAGGATGGGCTCACTGAAAACAATATCAGGAAAAAGAAATGAAAGCATTCTTTTTGCTTTGTCGATATTGGTCTTGGCAAACGTATTTGATCCTATGCTTAGTAAAATTGTGCTCATACTGATAATTTGAACCACAAATATAGACATTTTAAATTAAAATGAATAGTGAATCGCAAATTCTATTATCTTTGTTGTATTAAACCTTGTGAAAAATGAGAAATTTTCAAATCGCACTGTGCCTGTTTTTCCTGGTCTTTTCTTTTGATCTTTTGGCTCAGGATGCCAAACCTATGGTATATCGGGTCAATATAAAGGAGAATATAGGTAGTAATACCTGGATATATCTCCAGAATGGCCTCCATGAGGCAACAAAGAAAGATGCCTCCGCAGTGCTTTTACATATGAATACTTATGGAGGGAGTGTACTGGAGGCCGATTCTATGCGTACGGCCATTCTCAACGCATCCCTTCCCGTATATGTTTTTATTGACAACAATGCCGCTTCAGCAGGTGCTCTTATCTCAATTGCCTGTGACAGTATTTTCATGCGCGGCAGCAGCTCTATCGGTGCTGCCACGGTGGTAGAAGGAGGGAGCGGGGAGAGGGCTTCCGATAAACACCAATCCTATATGCGAGGTATCATGCGTGCTACAGCCGAAAGTCACGGCCAGATTGTGACTGTCCATGAAGGAGATACCGTCACAAAATGGAGACGCGATCCGAAAATTGCCGAAGCGATGGTAGATGAAAGAGTTGTGATACCCGGTTTTGCCGACTCTACACAGATACTTACCCTGACAGCCAGCCAGGCCATGGAATTGGGTTATTGCGACGGTATTGCGGAAAGTGTACATGAAGTGATTGTAAGCTATCTTGGATATAAAGACTATACTTTAGAGACCTATAACCCCTCTTTTTATGATAGGATCCGGGGATTCCTTACCAACGGGATCGTGCAGGCATTCCTTATCATGTTTATTATAGGGGGGATTTACTTTGAATTACAATCACCCGGTATAGGATTCCCCACGGCGGCAGCCATTACGGCCGCGATCCTTTATTTCACCCCTCTCTATCTTACCGGCTATGCCCAGAATTGGGAAGTGCTGTTGTTTGTACTGGGGCTTATTTTTATTGTCTTTGAAATATTTGTCGTTCCCGGTTTTGGCATACCCGGCATTTTGGGGATACTCTTTGTCTTTTCTGCATTGGTACTCGCACTCATAGGGAATATACGGTTTAACTTTGAAGGATTACCTGCCATGGAAATGTTCAGGGCGTTGATGATTGTCTTAGGCGGTACAGGGATGGGGCTGGTACTTATAATCTACCTCTCGGGCCGGATCGGTAAGCCCGGGTTCCTGCAATTCGCGGCGCTGCATACCGATCAGGAAGGATATGTATCCGTATCGATGGAACCGGTTTCCCTGGTGGGTAAAGCAGGTGTGGCAGCGACTGACCTTCATCCTTCCGGCAGGGTCAATGTGGAGGGGGATTTCTATGATGCCATCTCGCTGAAAGGCTTTATAGATAAAGGCGATGAAGTGGTGGTGAGGCGCTATGAGAATTTCCAATTGTATGTGGTTCGGAGAAAGTGAAAAGGTGCCTAAGTGGAAAGGTGAAATACACAAAATACCCCGAAGCAAATGTCCGGGGTATTTGTATTTTGTCGTAACCGTTGTACGCTGTTGTGAAACAGATATTAGTTGTAAGCAGCTATCTCTTCATTAGAATAAGCCATTCTCTTAGAAACGAAAAAGATCGCAAAGGGGATTACTAACAGTATAACTGCCCAGAGAATATTGCTTACTAAACTGCCCTTTTTCATGTTATTCACATAGATATGCCCCAGTAATCCTTCAATTACCAATATCAGTCCGATGATTAAATTGGTGTTATTGGTTGCACCTGTCAAAAAGGGAATTACCAAAATAGCAACGCCAATAAGCATTACCACTACCCCGATGTTTCTTGCTAATTCTTTCATGTGTGTTCAATAATTTATGTTTCTGATTTCGTAACGCAAATAAACACAAAATTCAACAAACAAGGAAATAAATAGAGATAAAAATTTTGTATTCAGTCAAAAAATGAACTTCGGAGACAAAAAATTGACTTTTTATCGCTTTGCAATGCTCAAATTGTATATTTTTGTGAAAAAGTTTCCGTTGATGTATAGGAGAAGGACGGAAGGTTGATATCGTTTTGAAAGACTGATCACACTAAAACTGGATGGTAGTGAAAAATATGCTTGTTTTTTTATATCAATGGCTCATATTTGCGCCGATTTTTATTGTGCTCACCCTTATTACGGCATTGACGGTAATGGTGATGGCTCCCCTTTTCGGGAGTAAGTTCTGGGGCTATTATCCACCCAAATGGTGGTCGAGATTAACCTGTTGGTTGGCGCTATGCCGGGTGAAGACACGCGGACATGAGAATCTGGATCCCGGACAATCGTATGTGTTTGTGGCCAATCATCAAAGTGCATTCGATATTTTTCTGGTATATGGTTTCCTGAATCAGAATGTCAAATGGATGCAAAAGCAGAGTTTGCGAAAGATTCCGTTCGTGGGCTTTGCCTCCGAAAAAGCTGGCCACGTATTTGTAGACAATACTACTCCTAAGGCGAGGGCAACCTCCCTGAAAAAGGCGAAAGAGCAAATCGTAGATGGGGTATCTATGGTAATCTTTCCGGAGGGTGCACGCACGAGAAGTGGACAAATGGGCCGTTTTAAGCGGGGCGCCTATTATGTAGCCCACGATATGAATCTACCTGTGGTGCCGCTGACGATTAACGGTACTTTTAATGTGTTGCACAGGGACGGTTTTCGCCTCAGGCCGGGAAAGATGGAGCTGGTAATCCATCGGCCCATACCTACCGCATCACTGGCGGAGGCCGAGATACCTGGATTGATCGACGAGACGAGAAATATCATTTATTCTGCCTTATGGGAAAAATACAAATAAAGTGGACTATATATAAAAAGAAATGGTTGTCTCACGACAACCAATCTTCATTGTTAACCTTAAATCTAATACCATGAAAAACACGTTACAAAAATAACGAGTTCCTTCATTTTCTCCAAACAATCCAACGGAAAATATTGACCTTTTAAATTTATTTAGTATTTTCAAGTCTGCTGTGGCAGCCAAAAGAATATTGGTTGATTTTTGTTTACATATTTTCGGGAATTGTTGGTTTTTTAGATATACAGTAAGCCCTTTTTGGATTTATCTTGTAACGTTGGTTGCTATATTCTGGTATTAGAGCAAATGGGCTGGGAATATTTGAAATAACAGCCGGTTCTAATTCTATGAAATATATTATATAATCATATAGTTTATAATATAAAATATATTACATTTGCAAATAATATTGATCATAAAAGAATGAATATGTATGTAATATTCTTATATATAGATATATATGAAAAAAGAGCGTATTAAATATATTGTGAGAAATATCACCAGAAAGAAAAAACAGACATTCTTCACTGTCTTGACTATCTTCGTGTCTTCATTCATCATTTTGGTCAATATAGCGATGAATAATGGCATCCGGCTGAATCTGAAAGAGGGGATCAACCAGGCTATTTCCGGCCAACTTACGATATATCAGTCGGAGAACCCTCAAATGAATATTCTTGAATCTCGATTGCAGGATCAAATACCATTTGAGTGGGATAATAAAGCAACGGAAGACCTTTTGAATGTTGTAGACGATATTCAAATAAGTAAACGGATCAGATTTGGATCGCTTGTGTCTTACAACGAAGAGACATCCTATTTGAATATTCATGCATTGGAGAAAACTCATTTACTCCGTATGGCTGATTTGCTGCATTTGAACAAGGATCAGTTACCTCTCTCAAACAACACTATTCTTCTCAGTGAGTCATTAGCCAATGACTTGAATTGTGGAGTCGGGGATACACTCCTCCTTGTAGCTGATAATATCAATGATTATATGAGCGACGAGATAGCGTTAGTGAGCGGGATATTTGAAGAAAAGGGATTAGCCACAATGCTTAATTATGTGGGCTTTGTTGTTTACGGGTTTGGTCAGGATATTGTTCAATTGAATAAAAATGAAGATGTTGAGTTAATTATTAATTCAACCGCAAAGAAAGAGGTTACAGAGAAAGAGATCGCTAAAATCGAGCAATACCTACATAGTTTAGACCAGAATATAAGTATCGCATCATGGGAAAAGACAGTTCCATTACTTTTTAAGATAGTGGATGTCTGGAAGGGGGGTGGCTATATTACCCAAGTGCTGTTTATTATTTTCAGCATGGTGATACTTGTAAACTTGATATCATTGATAATTCATTCGAGAAGAAAAGAGTTTGGAACTTTACTCGCAACAGGTTTTTCATGGCAAAGGATCACAATATTGATCTGCGCTGAATATATGCTACTCGCTATTTTCTCTGTATTCTCGGCTTATATACTCACCCTGATCACGATCACCATACTGCCGGACACAGGTATATATATTGCTTCAAAAGATATGCAAACTGCTCTTATGACTGAATACCTCCGCCTGGTGGTATTCTTCAAAAATTTCATCTATACAATGTTATTATTTGGTCTGACGACTTTTTTTTCTTCCTATTTGAGCATTGCGAGAGTGAAGCATTTGCTTCCCGTCCAGCTGATAAATACTAACTAATCTTTATATGCTATGAGACTTTTGATAAAGATGGCCATACGGAACGTGCACAGGAATATGAAACCGACCATGATGAATGGTATTGGAATTACATTCGCTGTAATCCTTCTATTATTGGCATTGAGTATTTCACGGGGTGTAGAGACCCAAATAACGTTACGCAATATAAGGTTTGAAACGGGAGCATTGTCTGTCAATATCTCTAAGGAAGCAGCCAGCTTACAAAATAAGGCCCCAGGCGACAGTCTGATAAATTTGATTACAAACTTTTTAGAAAATAATCTTCTTGTATCAGATTATAATTTCAGAATAGCTATTCCCAATTCAATTCTCTATTTCCAAAACCAAAATCAGAAAGTGTACATAACAGGTCTGATGCCAAAGGAAACGGCTGTTATCAAGGAAATGTATGAAGTTTTGGATGGAGATACAGATATAGACAATTCAAAAGAAGTTATTATCAGTGATGCCCTCTCTGAATTATTAGATATTAGTATCGGCGACAATTGCAGTGTAATGGTCCAGTCGGTGGACGGGGCAGTAAACTTTGAAGATTTTGTGGTAGCCGGCATATTCAGGTACACCTCGCAGATAAACAAATTCAATGTATATATGAATTATGAAGAGGCGATGTCTTTATATAATTCAAATTTACCGTCGAAAATCCTTATCAATCTTGAAGATCTTAATCATGCCGGTATAGTAAAGGCTGAGTTATTGAAAGAACTTGGCTGCCATAACGGAGAGAGTGAAGGAGAAATAGAGTGCCGCGGAACAAAAATATCTTCCTACCAAGATCACATGGGTACTGCTAAATCAATTTCGGGCATCAATAAGTATGGGATGCTAATGATTGCAGTTTTTCTTATCCTGATCTCCTTTATTGGTATATGGTCGATGCAGACCGAAAACATCAATACGCGTCGGAAAGAGATAGGTACCTTACTCTCTTATGGTTTTAAGAGAACAGCAATAAAACAGATATTCATCATAGAAATTCTCTACACCAGCGTGCTGTTTTTTACTGTCGGATTTGTAATCACCTATATCGTCATATATCTGATTAACATAAATAACGGGATCTATTTGGGTGAATCGGCTTCGTTTGCTTTTGGGTCGGCCATAGTCAACCCTGTACTGATACCGAAAGATGTCTGTATCGTTTTCCTCACAACGGTGTTTTACCCATTACTGGCAACCCTGATATCCTTAAACACACTCAATAAGAGTAGAATTATAGAATTGTTAAACGTAAAATAAATTTGAATATGAAGACTTCTATTGCCATATCTCTGGTCTACCTGTTAACAGGTTTATCTAATATCCTTGCTGATAATTATCTGGAACAACTGGACAAATCTTTTTACGCAGAATATGCGGTTATGAAAATGGAGATGCACAAGGATAATAAAATGATGCGTCACTATGAAATGGAGTATTACAGGCAAGGTGATAAAATGAGAATGGAGTTTACCGCGCCGGCCACCGAGAAAGGCAGACGCATGTTGAATGACAACACGAGCCTGTGGATGTATCTGCCCCGCACAAGTAAGATTATGAAACTGCCATTCAAACAATCCTTTATGGGGAGTGACGCATCGAATACCGACCTGATGCGCATGTCATTCAGGAACGACTATGAAATTGAAACTGTTTCGAACCAAGGGAAAGGTATTGTAGTGTTATATCTTAAGGCTAAAAACGCGGAAGTGGCATACGATAAGACGGTAGTGGAATTCGATACAAGAAAGAAAGTACCTATAAAACAGGAAATGTATAGCATTTCCGGAAAGCTGATAAAGACCATTTTTTATGAAAACCCTATATTGGTCGATGGTCTCTATTTCCCCTCCACAATGATTATCAAGGAGGAGTTACAGAAAAACACAGAGACAAAAATATATTATTCGGATATCAGGAAGAAAACCAATCGGCCTGCTGAATATTTCACATTGGGAGCATTAAAAAGGTAGAAAATGAAGACAATAAAACGAATTGTTATTTCTTTTATCTTAGTTTTGGGTCTTGCGAGCAATATTAGTCTATGGTCACAAGATCAATCCCTATCTTATCAGGTTATATTGGAAACTAAAGGTGAATACAATAACCTGGACAGAAAATCGAAAATCAATCCCGACAATTGGATGAATATAGGCGATTTTGCAGCCTTATCGCAACTTTATCCCATTCTCCAATTCAATTCCCGATCAGGAGACCTTGCGACGAGACTGGGAGTTGAAGCAAATCTGAGGAGCTATAACTTTGAAAAAGACTCTACCCGACTTTTGATACAGGAACTCTATTCACAATTCACATTCAAAGACAAGCACTATTTTGTTTTCGGTAAAAAGAGACTCGATTGGGGATCGGGGATGATATGGAACCCGACAAACTTTTTTATACAGAAAGATCCACTTCGCACGCAGAACCGGCTGGAAGGGATTTTTATGCTGAATTATTCCTATCTGTTCAGTGAGAGTGCCATAAGCATTTATCTTTTTCCCGATAAAAAGAAAGAAAATTTCAAGGCGGCCATTAAATATGATTATTCAAAGGATCGTATCGATGCCGCTGTTTCATTCGTGGAATATGGGAAATATCAACAAGTAGGGCTTGACTTATCTTATGGAGGCAATTTATTCACCTTCTATGGTGAAGGTGTACTGCGTAATTTTTCCAAGAGTTACAAAATTGACGACAATAATATTCTGCAAATACCCGATAATAGGAAGAAAACATTCAGCAGTGAATTTGTAGTTGGAGGATCTGTGGTTTTCAATATGCATCTTTCATTCAGGGGTGAGTACCGTTTCCGGGAAGATTATCTTGACAAGTCGCAAATCCGTTTATTTGAAAACCAATTGCCGGATAACCTGATGATATGGGATGCCATTAGTGTAAGTAAACACACCCTATTCGCCAGTTTCGATTACAGGGATACATATAGCCGGTGGTCGGCCAACCTGCGTACATTTTACGATCCTCTTTCCAATCAATTGATCGTATCTCCATTGGGTGTATTGACCATGAATAACTTTCAAATTGAGGCATCGACCATATTTTATAATAACAAGTTATCCATCCATAATTTCCAGAGTACGATATTACTAAGTTGTTTCTTCTAAACTCATTTGACTATGCATACAATAATCAGACTTGACAAGATAAATAAGAGCTATAAGAATGGCAAAGTGACCAATCGGGTGTTGTCCGATTTTTCCTGGCAGTTTTCTCAAAAATGCTTTACAGTACTGGCTGGCCCATCGGGTTCCGGTAAATCATCATTATTGAATATTTTGGCGACGCTTGATGTGCCTGATAATGGTGATTATTGGCTGAACGAAAGATTGGTTGATTTTAGAAAAAAGAATGAATTGACAGAGTTGCGAAAACAAAATTTCGGGTTTATTTTCCAATCGTTCAACCTTATACCTGTGCTAAGTGCCTTGGAGAACGTGGAGCTTCCCCTAACTTTATTCAACTATTCGTCGAAAGAAAGAAAAGAAATGGCAGAAAAGGCATTGACGTTAGTCGGCCTTACACACAAAATGAATAGCCGCCCCGGTGAAATGTCGGGAGGAGAGCAACAAAGGGTGGCTATCGCCAGGGCCATAGCGCACCATCCGCAAATAATATTTGCCGATGAACCAACGGCCAATCTCGATAAAAAGAATGCATTGAATATCATTCACCTGATGAAAGAGCTGAATGAAAACGAAGGGCTTAATTTTATTATTGCAAGCCATGATGACAGGGTCATCAACATGGGAAAGGAAGTAATAAATCTGGGAGAGTAAATAATATTATAATTTAAAATAGTTATATTTGTGAATTAAAATCTGACAGAATAAATGGAAGACAGGAAACTAAATGAAGCTGAGAGTTTGGACTTGATAGCAGCGATGATCAGGAATGCCCGGACAAATCAAAGGGCAAGGATAAACTGTAATATTATTCTGGTCTGGGGATATGTATCAGTTTTGGTATCTCTTATAGTCTGGGTGATAAAACTGTATAATGCATTTTCATATTCTTCTCTCCTTTGGTTGCTAATTCCCATGATATGCTTCCCTATAACCAAATATATGCTCTCAAAAGATAAAATGGGAGTTACCTCCTACATCGACAGGAGCATATATTATATTACCATTCTTTTTGTGGTTATCTGTTCTACCATCGGACTGTCAACCCTCATTATGGATTTTCCCGTATTGTTCATAGAAGGATTATTGGTTTGTATATGGATGATAATTATGGGGATATTACTTAAAAGTAAGCCTATAATATGGGGAGGGATAGTAGGTGCAGTCGTATCGCACACCCTACTTTTTATTCCAGATATGATTTCTCAAATACCTCTGTTCGTACTGACTTTCGTTGTATCCATTATAATTCCAGGACATTTATTTAAAAAGTCGATTTCTCAAAATGTTTAAGGAACTCAATCCCATATTACATTCCGAACTTCGTCTGGCTATCATCTCTTTGTTAATATCGATAGGAGAGGCTGACTTCATGTATATAATGGAGCAGACCAAGGCGACCGGAGGAAACCTAAGTGTGCAGGTGGAGAAATTGAATAAGGCCGGATATATTGAAGTTACTAAATCCTTCAAGAATAAAAGACCCTGTACTACCTGCAAAATAACGTCCGAAGGAATTAATGCTTTTGAGGAGTATGTTGAGGCCTTGAAATCTTATATTAACAAATAGCCTCTTTTGAGGACTATGACACTTTATAGTACATTCCTATATTCCATAGGTACGGATATTAAACCATGGTTTGTTTCCGGGGCAGCGGTTTGTTTGAATCCTAATTTCTCATACACTTTCACGGCGATCGTTGAAGCACTGACAGTAATATGTTTTGCTTTGGTATCCTCTATTAATGCATCAAAAAGTTTACGCCCAATTCCATAACCTTGGTATTCTTTTTCTACAAAATACAATGATATATGACTACCGTTGTTTTTGCTTCCCAGCACGCCGACAAGGATTCCATCGATAAAAGCCCCATACATTGTGAGCGCTTTAATGGATTTTTTATCATTTATAAATCTATTGAACAACTGAATACCTTCCTCATTATAATCACCTGAGTTACATTCTAAGAATACCCGGAGCGAAAGTTCCAGTGCCAAACCACTTCTCTTTGAGTCAATTTTTTCTATTATCAGGCTTTTCATATCTTGTGTTTAAATGCTAATCAGTTTTTCTCCCGCTTTAATGTATCCTGTCAACGGTTCACCCATGTATCTCACACTTACTCCTAATCTCATTAAAGTTTCTGCCACATTAAAGTTATCACAGCAGTCTTTGCATGCTTCTACAGTTATTCCATTGTGGAGCATTTCCAAAACTTCTGTTTGAACCTGCGTGTCACTTCCCACAAGTTTAACGGAGGCTCCCCATAGAATGATATTTACATCTTTCCACCAATTATGCTTTTTTGAGTTGATGGCATACATGGAAAGCATATTGAAAATGGTATCCTTATTATCTGTAGTCCAAAGAATATTTATTTTATCGTTGTTCATAATTTCAATGTGGTTTTTAAACCGAACTTATCTGCTGATTTGTAAATAGTCTATGATTTTATTAATAATCTCTGGGATCATCTTCTACTATTGCATAGTGATAATTATCTTTCCACTCCCCTCTGATCGGAAGGATTTTTCTTCTCAAACCCTCCCTTGTCATTCCTGACTTTTCCAAAACTCTGATTGAGCGTATGTTCTCTGTTGCGACTCCCGCTTCAACTTTATGAAGGTGAAAATCGTAAAACCCTGTCTTTATCAATATTCTTGCAACTTCAGTAGCATATCCTAGTCTCCAATGCGACGGCAGCAACTCATAAAAAATCTCTCCCAGCCTAAACCTATTTGCAGATAAAGTCATGCCCGCCATACCTATAAATTCATCAGAGTCCTTCCTGATTATTTTCCAGAGATAAGATTTCCTATCCTTTTCTTTCTGTGCTTCAATCATCGGTCGAATGATTTCTTTGGTCTCCTCCATATTTTGGGGAATGCCAAGCGTATTGTATTCGTCGATTTCAGGAGATGAATAGAGATGATGAATATTTTCCATATCGTCCCAAGCTACTTCCTGCAATTTTAACCTTTCTGACTCTAATTCCATATTTATAAATACTATTTTCAGTTATTGAAACGTATAGGATTTTCTACTTGGGTATAAGTACACAGTTTCTCATACCCTTAAATCGCTTTATTTTAGTTTTTCTATTCTATTGCTTTCAAGTAGTGATTTCATTTGCGTTATAGCGACTTTATTTAGTTGAATTAGTCTTTCTGCTTGCGGCAATCCTTGACGGATAAGTAATGCATTGATACTCTCAATGTTACTCAATACCACAAGCTGCTCTAATGTCGCATAATCTCTAATATTCCCGCTTTTATCAGTATTGTTGTCTCTCCACTCTTTTGCGTTTATTCCAAAGAGAGCAACATTAAGTAAGTCAGCTTCGTTGGCATAGACAAAACTCGCTTGTCGTTTGGTAATTTTCTGCGGAATAAGATTTTCCTTAATGGCGTCGGTATGAATTTGATAATTTACTTTGGCAAGAGTCCGCTGCAAGTTCCATCCTAATTTTAGACTGTCGTTTTCTTCTCTCTTTAGACGTTGAAATTCTTTTACAAGGTAGATTTTGAATTGAGGACTAATCCACATTCCAAATTCAAACGCAATATCAGGATGTGCATAAGTTCCTCCATAACGCCCTGCTGTGGCCTTCAATCCCACTGCATTGGTCTTCTCGACCCACTCCTTTATGCTTAGTTTGTAGCTATTCAAACCCGCTTAGCTTTTAATTATGGCAAATTCGCCATAATTAAAATTGGGATTGTAAACAGACTCCCAAATACCAAGGTATTCAACTGTATTTCGATTACGTAACCAATCAGAAATAAAAAAATCACCGTCTTTGGCTTTCAACATATCTGTTAGCGAGATATATTCTTGTTCTTTATCAAGAAGAATCGTGATTTCATTACCTTCAACCTCTATTTTTTTACTCTTTGCCATAGTTTTTCTTTAAATGCACAACCTGCCATAACAAGCATTGCACTTTCAAAAATACTAAATATTTGATAAACAGAAACAATTACATCTAAAAACCTTTCTTTTCTAACTTATTGCACCTAAAATCTAATTTATACGGCAAATATACAATTTGTAATATCCTTAAATCGTTTTATCTCATTATTATCTTAATCGTTTTGAGAACAAATACGCTCTTGTCGTGAATCCCAGGTTATTATAGAATTTATGTGCTTGTTCTCTATGTAATGCAGAGTCCAATTCCAATTGCACACATCCTTCTTTAATTGCAATATCTGTTATAGTATCCATTAACTTTCTTCCAATTCCTTGCCCTCGAAATTTTTCATCAACTACAAGTTCATCCACATTACCCAATAATCCTTGTTGCCATAGATTATCTTTTATCGTTAAAGAACAAAATCCTATTATTCGATTATTAATCATAGCACATATTAACCGTTTGTAATCAGATTTCAAGTTGTCATCAAATACTTTCTGCATTTTATGATAATCTAACCGGTTATTGGGCCATAGCTGTTTTAGCAATTCAAATATATCATTGAAATATTCAATATCAACGTCTTGTATCAGTATTTTTGTTGCCATAACTTAATCAAAAAGTTTAACAAACCTATATCCTGTAATTTTATATCCATTTGAAGTATAGAATTTATGAGCGTTTTCTTCTCTGCCAAATCCACTAACCAGCCAAGTTCCTTTACATTTTAAAGTCTTGGCGTAATTCTCAGCAAATTCTATTAATTGATTACCTACTCCCTGATTTCTATAATTGTCATCAGTTCCAGATTTAAAGTTTTGTTTTTCAAAATTTACTTATGTCCACAATGATGTTATAAACATTGGTACTTTTTCCTCACCGACTGTAAATCCACAATGTTCATAAAATCCAATTTCCTTATTGTAGGCAATTAACACAATTCGAAGATAATCCTTGTACTTTTCCTTGACGTAGTTCACCAGATTTTTTCCAATCCCTCTTCCGTGAAAATCAGGGTTTATTAAAAGATAATGCACGTAAGCCGTCATAATTCCATCATCCAAAACATTGATAAGCCCCACCAACTTTTCACCATCCCATGCTGTAAAAACGGAAGAAGAGTTTTCCATTGCTATTACTAACTTTTCGGGATAATTACCTGAAGACCAATTCACGGAAAGGAATAAGTCTTTCAATTCATTTTCTGAAAATTCTTTTGTCGTCTTGTATTGAATATCTTTCATATCTATAAAGTTATCTTATTTGATGCATTATTGACACAATCCTACCGCATCCAATAGCGTTTTATCATTAGTTTTCTTTCTCCCCATAGCCCTTTATCTTATTTGTATATAATTCGTAAAATGCTTTTTTGATTTCGTCCCTTACCCTGATGTATTCGGATTGTATAAATCCGGACGTTCCTATGGCTTCGGAAGGGTCGTCAAATCCGATATGCAAACGGTTTTTGACTTTACCTGAAAAGACTGGGCAACTTTCATTAGCACCACCGCAAACGGTTATCACATAGTCCCATTCATCGTTTATATAGGTGTCTACACTATTCGATGTGTGGTGTGAAATATCCACACCTGCTTCCTGCATGGCTTCTATCGCCTTAGGGTTTACATGTCCCCTTGCTTTTGTACCGGCTGAATAAATTAATAGCTTAGGGTCGAAAAACTGCAAGAAGCCGTGTGCCATTTGACTACGGCAGCTATTACCTGTGCAGAGGATTAGGATTTTAGGGGGTGTCTGGTTTATCACAAGTTGCCAATGCCCTACATCGCGCCATTGGCTGAACTTAAAACCTATTTCTTTCATATGTGATGCCTGCCTCAATCCGAACTTTTCATGTAAGCGCACACTGCTTTCATTCGGAATGCAAATGCCTGCTATAATACTATGGATATTGTTTTGGTATATATCTTTAAAAAGATGTTGATAGAGGATTGTCCCGAGCCCTTTTCCCTGTAGATCCTTATCCAGGTATATGGTTATTTCTTTTGTCAATGAATAAGCACAACGGTTATTCCAATCATGCAGATAACAATAGCCTACTATCTTTTCATTAATCTCCCCGACATAGTAAGGAAAACCGCTATTTAAAAATCCTTGGATACGGTCTTTCATCTCCATTTCGGAAACGGCAACCGTTTCAAAGGTAATAGCCGTGTTTTCTACATAGTAATTGTATATATCGCAGATACCTTTAGCATCTTCTATAGTTGCTTTCCTGATTTTCATAATGAAGCTCTAACAATATTCTTTATATCCATTTTTATTGATAATATTCAAGAACATTCATAGCAAATCTTGCCGATGCTGTAGCCGGCCCTCCACCCATTTCAATTCCTACTTCAATAGACTCTAAAATCTGATCTGCGGAAGCTCCTGAGTCGAGCGCTTGTTTAATATGCCACTCCATACATGATTCACAGTCAATAACAATTGAAATACCAATGGCTATCAATTCCTTTTGTAATTTACTCAATTGACCATCCCTATATGTGTTTCGCTCCATATCAACAAAGGATTGATAAACCTTTGATTTTTTTAAATAAAAGGAATGTGCTTTTTCTCTCGTCTTTATAATCCGTTCGATTTTTTCTTTGTCCAAGTTTTCCATAATCTATATAGTTGAGCTAATTTTGACAGAGGATATCTTTTCAATGTTGTCTGTGCAAAAGTTGTATTTGAGTGTACAATCTTTCCCAAACAAAAGTAGCAAATATTTAAAAACAAAAAGAACTCAATTAAATTTTAAAAGATTTGTTTTGACCAGCCTCCAGTTTTTGCTTTAATCTTACTTCCATTATAATTTATTTTCGTCTAACACTCAATATTTTATTGAAAATTACTATTTCCCCATCATTTGTTCTCTCCTGTCCACAATTTTTTCATCCATCTTTTTAAATACACTATTAAATACCCCAGTAAGCTGCTTGTCTAACTCATCAATGGCATACTCCGTTAGACCTCCTTTATTTGCTACTTCTTCGATAATTGATTCAAAACTTTTTTTACTATTAATCGAGTAATTGAGTGTCGATAATAGGCATCGTATCACAAATTCTTTTTCGTTATCAGATTTAATATCGAGGTCATTTATAAACATACTTATTAGTTTTGAGAAAATCCCGGGGCCACACGTCATTATTTTACCGAACCTATCAAAATCCCTCTCGTTTTTTATCTCAATTAGATCTCCGAGTTCAGAGATCAATTGTAAAAAAAATTGTTTTTCATTTTGCTCTATTTCGTCATTAAAAGAATAAAGAATAGTTCCAGAGCCAATTTGCCACAAAATATTTGAAAGTAAGCGAATAATTTTAAGTTTTGGATACTTTACGTTAAGTTTATCGAGGGTAATATAGTTCGCACAACTCACTAAAATAGAGTTATTAGATTTGATTTTAGTTACAAAATTATCCGGAAATTCAAGAATTGCTCCTGGTGGAATTATGACGAATATAAATGAATTTGGTTCAACAATATCACATAAATTATTAACAACTTGTATACGAGTAAATTCATTTTTCAATGCAACTGCTTTTGCAATCGTTCGGTTATATAACAGAATTTGATTTGATACATTAGCAAATTCAAAACCTCTAATTAGCGATCTTGTTAAGTGTCCTGCCCCGTAAATACCAATGTTCATTACTTTACAATTTTGTTTGTGCAAACTAAAACCTTTCCCTTAACATTAGTCTATTCTTTTATTGCATTTATCAATACGAACGGTATGCTCAATATGAGTTTTCCCAATAATTTAGCCTGTTGATTCAACTTCTGTTCTACCATATCAAAGATCTTATCGACAGAGTCAACCGGTAAAAGTTTTCTCCATGGGCCCATAAATGCAACTCGAATAAAGTAATGATTCAACATGGATGTTCCGTCAGAAAAATAATAATTAAATTGGTCATATTCCAAATCTTTTATTCTAAAGCCATTCTCCTGTAATTTAGATGTTATTGCTTTTACATCCGGTCGTTTTTGAGAGATATGCTGATTAACAGATTCTATCTCCTTTTGTAGTCCGAGTTCGGCAAGAGTACTCTTCAAGGTATCATAGAACTCCAACATGGTTGTATTCAAATTCATTGTCTGCACGAATTGGCCATTTTTCTTTAAGATCCTGGCACATTCCCGAAAGACTTGATCTATGTCACTTACATTATTGGTTCCATTATTACTTGTTATCAAGTCTATGGAATTGTTTTTTAACGGAATTGATTCTGCGACTCCGTCAATAATCACAACATTATTGATGCCAAAAATTTCTATTTTTTTCTTTGTCCGTTCAACAGCTTCTTTCCAGGGGTCTATTCCGTAAATAATAGAACTATCTCCCAGCCTCATAGCTATTTCGGTAAGGGGAAAGCCTGTCCCAAAACCAATATCAATTGCCGAAATAGTATGTTTATAGTCAATATAATCAAGTAGTTTTAACCCAAATGGGGCTGACCAAATGGATAACTCATCGCCAACCTCGGCATATGTAGCCCAATCATAATCTTTCTCTGAATATTTTCTCATTGATGAAATCTATTTTGCATTTATTTGTTAACATATATCTGATGTATAACAAATGACTCTTAATCATTGGTTGTTTGTTGTTTCTATTCCAATGATTTCTTAAAACCTTTATGTGAAGTAGAATTAAAACCGACTCTTTCGTAAAACTCAACAGTGTTTATCCTATCAGCTTCTGTTATAAATATAATTTGTGAACATTTTTTTTCTTTACCGATTTTCTCAAGTTCATTTAATAATTGTCGACCAATACCTTTTCCTCTATATTCTTCGGCAATTACAAAATTTTCCATCACTAAAAATGGAGCACAATCCCCATAAAGCTCATCACAAATTATGCCCTGAATTGTTCCTATAACTTTTCTATTCTCTTCCGCACACAAAAAAATATAATTGGGATTTTTCGAGAGGTCAGAAAATTTTTGTTCCATTTTAGGAATATCCATACTGTCCTTCCAAAATAGGGTATAGAGCTCCGCTACATCAACCAAATCTTTATCGTTTAGATTCCGGATTTTGTAATTAATTTTATCCATTTATATAGGAGTTTATAATATGTACACAAAGGGTATTATGAATGTCATATAATGAATACGATCTACTTTAACAAAGGTAATAAATGTTTGGTAAACAAAAAGAATTCAATAAAACATTACTTCTTCCAGACGAATTAGATCTATAACAAAACCGATGTTGCCGAATTTTTTTATCATTTTTTGCAGTACGAATTATTTGTCTTACTTTTGAATAAGTATAAACGACAACTGGTGCCCAGGCGTTTTTGATGAAAATGGAAAAAAACAATAAAAATAATGTACCGGCTTTTTCTGCCAATCTGTTTTGGGACGTAAATCCTGATGATTTGGATATGGAGCAGCATAAAACTTTTATTGTCAACCGTGTGCTCGATTATGGTCAATGGGAGGATTGGAAGGCCATACTTGAATATTACGGGTTGGAGCAAATTTCTTCTATAGCCAAAGGTTTAAGAAGCCTGTTCCCGAAATCATTAGCCTTTATATCGACAGTATCCCGTATTCCTGAAAATCAATTCCGATGCTACGAACATTTACAGTCGGAAGACAAACTCTGGCACTTATAGGAATTATCCATCCAGACTGACTCCTGCACTGTTAAATGTAATATCCTCAGTGACTATATCCTGCGATTGTGCCGGAGACTTTAGGAAAAAATAGTAAAAAAACAAAAAATGATGTAACCAAAAGAGAGTAAATTACGTCTAACAATAAAGTTGTGGATTAAAAATAATTACGATAAAAGTATAAATTAAACACTATTGACAATGAAGACATTATTTACTATTCTCCTTGCCACTATGGCATTCGTAAGCGCTCCGGCACAGAACAAAACCATAAAGCAAAACCGTCAGGTGGCACCATTTACCGCCATCAACGCCTCGGGCGGGTGGGATGTGATTGTTCGCCAGGGTGACCGTCAATCAGTTTCCATAGAAGTCAGTGAAGAGGCATTGGATAGGGCTATCGTGGAAGTAAAAAACGGTACGCTGCATATTTATAACAAAAAGAACAATCGCGCATTCTCCTTTAATGACTTACGTAAATCACGTAATATCGTCCAAAAGGCGTATGTCACCGTTACAGATTTAGCGAAGATAGAGGCGTCAGGGGGAGTGGATATCAGTTTTGAAACACCTGTAAAAGCCGGCGATTTCGAACTTGAATTGAGCGGTGGTACTGATTTGGAGAATTTAAGGCTGGACTGCAACCGCTTCAAGGGCCAGTTCTCCGGCGGATGTGATGCGGAGATAAGGTTTATTGCTGCACAGGAGGTGAAAGCCGAAGTGAGCGGCGGTAGCGATGTGGAATTGCGGGATATATCCGCACAAACGACCCGGATTTCTGCCAGTGGAGGATGCGACATTGAACTGGAGGGAAAGACAGACGAACTCATCATGACTGCGAGTGGCGGGTGTGATGTTTCGGCTTCTAAACTCACCGCACGCAATTGCAATGCCGATTTTTCAGGCGCCTCCGATGGGAATATCCGTGTAACAGACCGTCTCGATATCACTGTATCAGGCTCCGCAGATGTTACTTGTTTCGGTAATCCGGGCGACGTAAACAAAAGAGTAAATAAGAGTAGTTCATTGAAATTCAGCTAATAATAAGATAACCTTCTTACAGCCAATTGGTCGATTAGGTAATGCCGGGATTGAAGCCATTTTCCTATGTATCATAATAGGGGAAGTGGCTTCTGTTCATTAGTTTCAATCATAAATGCGGTTTGCGAAAAAGTTGAGCAATCCCCAGTTGAATCGGTACCAGCGCCTCGTAGCCCGCTGCTTTCCGCCAAACTGGAGCAGAAACCGCGCACGTCCGGTATTTTTATTCAGAAAACTTACATCCATAAAATCAAAATAATGAAATCCCTTGTCCTCCGATATCTGCATCGCCTGATAAATAGTGAAGATAGTAGGATAAAGTAACTTATATCGTTTTGACTTACCCCAGTAATAAAGGCAATAGACTGTCTCTTTTTTCTCGAACCCCAGAATAATGCCTCCGATAATTTTACCCTGATAACGGGCAAGCAATATTTTTCCGTTGCCTTGCTTTATATAATGACAGAAGAAATTTTCGAAGTATTGGTAAGGAGGGAACCTGCGGGATATCTTTTTGTTGTTCGTATTACGGATTAGCTTATACATCTCCGGTAACTTATCTTCAGAGGTAAATTCTTCTATCACAACCTCTTTTTTTATAGCGTTGTTGACCTGGTTTTTCCTGCTCTTCGAGAGCTGATCCCAAATTCTTCTTTTACGCTGGAGGGAGTTCCGGACGTTGATCCATTTGACCGAATAGAATCCGTTCTCGCGAAACCCCTTATATCCGAAAATCGTGTTGCCCACGTTCTCATAACGGATAAAGAATACCCGGTTACGTACCTTTTTTACCAGATGGGCAATAAGGGCATCGAATATTTCTATTTGTGGCAGTTTTTTTCTGAAAAAAGCCGGTTGCTGGGAGATGACGCACCTTTTAAATAGTTTTCCCCTCAGGAAACGATTGGTCCGCATAATCACAGCAAACATGGCAGCCATGGGTTCCTCATCCTCGAATGCAATAAGCATCAAAGGGGTATAGGCAGGACTGTGGGCGTACCAATCGAATGAGGAAGGGCTGTGAAAAAAATTGGTTTCCTCCATCGGGGGAAGATCCTCTTTACGATAATATGTTTTTACATTGTATGCCATATCTGTTTTGAATGTGCAATACGGATCAATTAAACAAAAATACTAAAAAAAACTAATATTGCAATGTCTCGGTCTCTTTTTGGGAATCAGTGCTTGTTCGGGTCTATTATGGTTTTAGGTTTTATAAATTTTATGTAATTTTGCAAATTAATGGTGTGAGCGGTATAATGCCCTCTGAACCCCAATGATATAATAAATATTCCGATGAGAAAAATCCTTCTTTCATCCTTTCTTTTCCTGGCTGCTTTTTGGTTGCATGCCCAGGAAATACCTCTCTGGCTCCGTAACAGTGTGATCTCTCCGGACGGTGCTGCCGTGGCATTTACCTACAAAGGGGATATATTCACCGTGCCTGTCTCCGGCGGCAGGGCTACACAAGTGACTTCACACGCATCTTACGATACACGTCCTGTATGGTCACCAAAGGGAGACAAGCTGGCTTTTGCCTCCAACCGTGAAGGAAATTTCGATGTATATGTGATTACGCTCCAAACCGGAGAGATTAAACGGATCACTTCCCATTCCAATAATGAATATCCTGAAGGATTCCAAAACGATACCACCGTACTGTTCAGCGCCTTTATCCAGCCTGCGCAGGAAAGCCAGCAGTTCCCGATGGGATTGTTCAATCAGATATATGCCGTGACGCTGCAAGGAGATCGTCCGTGGATGGTCTCTCCGAACCATATGGAAGATATTGCCCAACATGGAAATCTTTGGCTTTATACCGATAGGAAAGGCTATGAGGATGTATGGCGAAAACATCACACCTCGTCCATTACCCGTGATGTGTGGTTGTATGACAGCAAAAAGAAAACGCACCGCAAACTGACTGCTTTTAAAGGTGAAAACCGCAATGGTGTTTGGTCGTCCGAAGGGGATAGCTTTTATTACCTGAGTGAGCAGGATGGGACGTTTAACGTATATCGTGGCGACCTTGAAGGAGGTACCCCGGTACAGTTGACACATTTCAAAGACCACCCCGTACGCTTCCTCTCGATCGATAGAAACGATAATCTTTGTTTCTCTTTTAATGGAGAATTGTACTATATGAAGAAAGGGGAAAAACCCCGTAAAATAGATGTCCGTACCGTTTCAGACAATTTTGAAAGGGATGTGGTTCACCAGACCCTTACTACCGGCGCAAGAAGTATCGCTGTCTCTCCCAACGGAAAGGAGATCGCTTTTATTGCCCGTGGCGATGTGTTCGTCACTTCCATTGAATTCAATACCACGAAACGAATTACTGATACCGCGGAACAGGAGCGTGATGTGGATTTCAGTCCCGACGGACGTTCGCTCGTTTATTCGGCGGAACGCGACCATACCTGGAACATCTACCGTACAGAATTGGTACGTAAAGAGGATAAATATTTCTGCTATGCCCGCGAACTGAAAGAGACAAAGCTGACTGATACAGGTGCTCCTTCCTTCCAACCACTGTTTTCTCCCGACGGGAAAGAAATCGCTTATCTGGAAGACCGTTCCGCGATCTATGTGCTCAATATAGAAAGCAAAAAGTCGCGGAAGGTGATGGATGCCAAATACAATTATTCCTACAGCGATGGTGACCAATGGTTCCAGTGGTCGCCCGACAGCAAATGGATCCTCTCGGATTATATCGATATTGGTGGTTGGAATAATAAGGATGTAGCGCTGATCAGGGCTGATGGCAAGGGTGAGACGACTAATCTCACGCTCAGCGGTTATACCGACGTGCGTGCCAAATGGGTGCTGGAGGGTAAAGCCATCCTGTTTTTCTCCGACCGGGCCGGATATCGTAGCCACGGCAGTTGGGGAGCGCATCGCGATGCTTACCTGATGTTCCTTACTCCCGATGCTTATGATGATTTCCGGATGGATAAGGAAGAGCGGGCATTGAAAAAAGAAATGGAAAAGGAGACGAAGGAGAAAGATAAGAAAAAGGAGAAAAAAGAGAAAAAGGGGGATAAGGATGACAACGATGAATCGAAAGCTGAGAAGGATTCAACCAGGACGGTGGAGCCGCTTGTATTCGACCTCGATAACCGCCGTCACAGGGTGGTGCGCCTGACACGCCACTCTTCCAGCTTGTCGGATGCCTATCTCAACAAGGATGGATCAAAACTCTACTATCTGGCCAGTTTTGAAAAGGGTGTCGATCTGTGGGAGCAGGATTTCCTCGAAAACACGACCAAGTTGTTGAGCAAAGATGTGGGTTATGGTTTATTGCTTCCGGACAAAGAGGAGAAGAACTTATATTTGGTATCGCAAGGAAAGATAAAAAAGATAGAGAACGGGAAAGTAACCGATGTATCGTTCTCAGCTCCCTTTAACTATCGTGGTGCGGCGGAAAGGGCCTATATCTTCGACCATGCATGGAAGCAGGTGAAGGATAAGTTCTATGATAAGGAACTGCATGGTGTGGACTGGAAAATGTATGGTGAAACATACCGTCGGTTCTTGCCGCATATCGACAACAATTTCGATTTCGCTGAGATGTTGTCGGAGATGCTGGGAGAATTGAATGCATCGCATACCGGAGCGCGTTACTCGGCCCCCCGGAGCAGTTGGCAGACAGCTACCCTGGGCGTTTTCTGGGATGATTCCTATAAGGGGGATGGCTTGAAAATCAAAGAGATCGTGAAAGGGAGTCCGCTTGTCAAAGCGAATACAAAACTGAAGGTCGGGGTGGTTATAGAAAAGATTGACGGGGAACCGGTGCAAGCGGGAAAAACCTGGTGGCGCCTGCTCGACGGAAAAGCTGGTAAACATGTCATCATTACTGCTTATACACCCGGCGAAGGGGATCGGTTCGAAGAAATTGTCAAACCTATTACATCCGGAGAGGAAAATGAGTTGTTATATAACCGTTGGGTAGAACAGCGGGAAGAACTGACTGAAAAATATTCCGGCGGACGCATTGGCTATATCCATATACGTGGAATGAACAGCGAGAGTTTCAGGGATGTTTACCAGAACCTGCTCGGGAAATATCGGAATAAAGAGGCTGTAGTGGTTGATACCCGCTTCAACGGAGGAGGATGGCTGCACGACGACCTGGCAACGCTCCTGAGCGGAAAGGAATACCAAAGGTTTACACCCCGCGGAGAATATATAGGAAGTGATCCTTTCAATAAATGGAATAAGCCTTCCATCGTACTGATGGGAGAGAGTAATTATTCCAATGCACACGGATTCCCATGGGTATATAAGGAGTTGGGTATTGGAAAACTGGTAGGTGCCCCGGTACCGGGAACGATGACCGCAGTATGGTGGGAGACCCAGATCGATCCGTCTCTGGTGTTCGGTATCCCGCAAGTGACTGTAGTGGATACGAAAGGTACTGTGATGGAAAACAATCAATTGGAACCCGATGTGGTAGTATATAATACCCCGGAATCACTGTCGAGTGGGGATGACTTGCAACTGAAACGTGCAGTGGAGGAGCTGTTGAAGGATAAGTGATAAAGTGCCTAAGTGGTTGAGTGGTTAGGTGGAAAATTTTTAGTTCTTAGTTCTTAGTTCTTAGTTTTTAGTTCTTAGTTAATAATTTGTAATTAAATAAAGTCTATGTCGAAAAAAATTCTTGTAACAGGAGGAACCGGATATATCGGTTCTCATACCGTGGTCGAACTGCAACAGGCCGGCTACGAAGTGGTGATTATAGATAATCTGTCCAACTCTAATGCCGACGTGCTGGAGGGTATTACCCGTATTACCGGGAAACGACCTGTTTTCGATAAACTCGATTGTACCGATTTTGCATCAATGAAGGCGTTGTTCAGAAAATATACCTTCGACGGTATTATCCATTTTGCAGCCAGCAAGGCAGTAGGTGAATCGGTGGAAAAACCATTGATGTATTATCGCAATAACTTAGTATCGTTAATCAACCTGTTGGAACTGATGCCGCAGCATAATGTGAAAGGGATTGTATTTTCTTCTTCATGCACTGTATATGGAGAACCCGATACAAATCCAATTGATGAGAATGCTCCTGTTAAACCGGCCACATCACCTTATGGAAATACCAAGCAGATCAATGAAGAGATTATTCGTGATTTTGTGCATTCGGGCGCCCCTATCAAGAGTATCATCCTTCGTTACTTTAATCCTATCGGTGCTCATCCATCGGCAGAGATTGGAGAATTGCCTTTAGGTGTACCCCAGAACTTGGTGCCTTATATCACCCAGACAGGGATCGGCATTCGCCAGCAATTAAGTGTTTTCGGTGATGACTATAACACACCTGACGGCTCCTGCATACGCGACTTTATCAATGTGGTGGATCTGGCGAAGGCGCATGTGATCGCCATTGAACGGATGCTGGAAGACAAGTCGGACGAGAAAGTCGAGATATTTAACCTGGGAACGGGAACCGGACTCTCTGTATTAGAGTTGATCAGGATATTCGAAAAAGTATCCGGAAAGCCTTTGAATTATAAAATCGTCGGACGAAGGGAAGGAGATATAGAGCAGATCTGGGCACAACCCGATAAAGCCAATAATGTGTTGGGTTGGAAAACTGTAGAAACCATTGAAGATACCATGGCCTCGGCCTGGAAATGGCAGCAGCGTCTCCGGGAAAAAGGAACGATGTAACAGTTTGGATTTAAAAAGAATGGAATAGGATCAGATAGAGAAAAACGGCAGGGATAGCCACTAAAAGACTGTCGATCCGGTCAAGGATGCCGCCGTGTCCCGGAATGAGATCGCCGGCATCTTTCACGTTGCAGGTACGCTTGATAAGCGATTCGAACAAATCACCCAAGGTGCCGAATAAAGCTACCACTACGGATAATCCCATCCAGAAAATAGGGGTGAAACCGGGATAGAGCCGGGCGAAGATCAGGGAGGCAAGCAGGGTGAAAAAGATGCCGGCGATAAATCCTTCTATCGATTTTTTCGGTGAGATATGTTCTATCAATTTGTGCTTGCCGATCAGTGATCCGATGAAATAAGCGGCCGTATCGTTCACCCAAAGGAACACGAACAGTGCCAGCACCGGTACCCAATTATACTCGTTGTTGGCCATATCGGGAGAATAGGAAATAAACATGAGCAGGCTCAATGGCATGGTGATATAGACCTGCCCGAAAACCGAATAGATGATACCGTGAAGGATATCATCCCTACGCAGGAAAATGGCTGAGGCAATGAGTATGAGCAGATAAGTCAGGATAAAGACAGGTAGGAGATAGATATTGATACTTTCCAGATAGAGGAAGACCGAAATAAAGATGACTACTCCCATCAGGATGTTGAATATCTTGCTGATAGCATGGGCGGTATCTTTTTCTACCATGCGGTAAAATTCAAACAGCCCGGAACCCAGTATGGCTCCGAAAACGGCAAGGAATGAAAACCGGCCTCCCAGCAGACCCAGGAGTATGACCAGGATATAGATGGTGCCGGCCCCCGCACGGGTAAAGATATCTTTTAGGTTCATTCTGCTTCTTTCGTCTCGGATTTGGCCGAAGCTTCTTCTTTCGTTTCTTCCGCTTCTTCTGCCTCTTCCAGGTCGATATTGTGCTCTGTGAGAATATTATACCAGGAAATCATTTTTTTTACATCTCCGGCATAGACACTGTCCCGACTGTAATCGGGAAGTACCTCTCCCAGATAAACAAACAACTCTTTTCCGGAAGGCTTGGAGCCCAGGGAAACCTGTTGACCACCTTCTTTTTCTTTTATTTTTTTGAATACCTCCCGTAACGGGATGTCCCCACTTTGGGTATATATGGATACATCACTCAGGGCTACTACCTTTTCCTGTGCGTATACAGGTATACGTTTTCCATCGCCAAGCGATTCTACGATATTCATATTTTTGTTGGTGGAGACAAGTTTATACAAACCGGGACGGCCAGTGATGGACAATATTTCGGACAACATAATTAAATTCTGTTTAACGAGGGGGTTTAATTTTTTAACGATGCAAAAATACGGAGTCCGCGCCACATTCGCAAACTTTTTCCCAAAAAGAGAATTTGTTTCGGAAAAATAACGTACTTTCGTGGTAGTGCGCTTCGCGCGAAGATAATATGAGTGGGGAGATTGGGAGACTGGGGAGACTGGGAGAGTGGGGAGGTAATATCTAAAAAGAATAATGAAAAGATGATTAAAAAAATAGCAATGGCAGGTATGGCAGCGGCTTTGTTAGTTTCATGTACAGGAAACCGTTCCGGAAAAGCAGGCGATAGTAAGATCTCGGAAAAAATGCTTCCGTCAATAGAGGCTATGAACGGGGATCTGTTTTTATTGGCAGGGACTTACACATCAGGAGAGGGCAGCAAGGGGATATACTTATACCGTTTCAATACCGATACGGGGAATGCCGATTCGATCAGTATGGTGGAGGTCGATAACCCGTCGTACCTGACTTTGAGCCCCGATGAGCGGTTTATTTACGCGGTAAGTGAAAATAATGAGTCGGGGAGTGCCGTGCATGCTTTCTCGCTTGATAAGCGAAGCGGACAGATGGAACATCTGAACTCCCACCCTGTAAACAGTAATGGTCCCTGTTATATTACGATAGATAGTAAAGGCCGGAATGTGCATACAGCAAACTATGGAGGGGGAACCATTACTTCGTTTCAGGTAAAAGAGGATGGCACACTTACTTCTGCCGTCTCGCTGATCTCTTTCAGTGGATCGGGTCCGGACTCTGTTCGCCAGAAAAGCGCTCATCTCCATAGTGTAAGGTATTCCCCCGACGGGCAATATCTGTTTGCTGCCGATCTGGGAAGTGATAAACTTTACCGGTTCGATATCAATGATACTCCCTTTGAGGGACAACCGGCTTTGAGGGATAACAGTCAGAAAGAATTTATGATGCCTGCAGGTACCGGGCCGCGCCACTTCGATTTCCATCCCGATAGAGGGAGGTATCTCTACCTGTTGGGAGAGCTGTCGGGAGAAGTGATTGTCTTTGATTATGCTTTCGGCGAGTTGACCCAGAAACAAATAATACCCGCTGATACGACAGGTGCCAGAGGTAGTGCTGATATTCATGTTTCACCCGATGGACGTTTTTTGTATGCGTCAAACCGGTTACAGGCTGACGGGATTGCCATTTTCTCCATTGACCCGGACGAAGGAACACTTACAAAAACAGGTTATCAATTGACGGCAAGGCACCCGCGTAATTTTGTGATCACGCCTAATGGAAAGTTTCTTCTGGTAGCGGGCCGGGATGATAATAAGATACAGGTGTTCCATATCGATGCAGAGACGGGTTTACTCACCGATACCCACCAGGATATACACCTCAGTAAACCGGTTTGCCTGAAATTTACAGGAAAGAATTAAGAACTAAGAATTTTCTTAGGAACGAGGGAAGAATCAAAACTTGTTTTGATTATGCCGAGTGACGACAGAAAATGGACGCAGTCAACTAAGAACTAAGAGTTAAGAACTAAAAACTGGGAACTAAGAACTTCACTATTGTTTAAAAAATGACAGTACCGGTAAAATGTTACTTCTTATTACAACTCTTGTAATTGTGCAATATCGGCAATATTAAAAGGCGTAGCCTGATAGACGAAATAATTCAACCAGTTTATATATAAAAGGTTCGCATGAGACCGCCATTGCACTAATGGAGGTTGTTCCGGATCGTTGTCCCTGTAATAATTCTGAGGGAGTTCAACTGATTCCATTCCTTTTTCCTTGTCGCGTGTATACTCCTTATGCAGGGTGGAGGGGGAGTATTCGGAGTGGCCGGTTACGTAAAACTCTCTTCCTCCCCGCGAAGTGACAATATATACACCTGCTTCTTCCGATTCGGAAAGAATGGTCAGTTCGGGATGCCGGTTGATCTCATCGGCAAGAATAGTGGTGTGCCTGCTGTGGGGTGCATAGAATTCGTCATCGAAGCCGCGGAACAAAGGGAATGCAGGATCGTTTATCTTATGTTTGAATACGCCGAACAGTTTTTTCTCCAATGGATATTTGTGGATACCATAAAAGTGATGCAGTGCAGCCTGTGCTCCCCAGCAGATATAAAAGGTAGAAGTGACATGTGTGCGTGCCCAATCTAAAATCTGGGTAAATTCTTTCCAGTAATTCACTTCATTAAAAGGAAGCATCTCTACTGGTGCTCCGGTGATGATCATCCCGTCGTAATAAGCATTTTTTATTTTGGAGAATTTGGTATAAAATGAGATGAGATGTTCTATCGGCGTATTCTTGGGGGTATGCGTGGAGAGTCCCAGGAATTCAATCTCAATCTGGAGCGGAGAATTCGACAAAAGCCGTATAAGGTCGGTTTCAGTCGTGACTTTGACCGGCATCAGGTTGAGGATCAGTATTCTCAATGGACGTATATCCTGTGTGGATGCACGTAGGTCGTCCATCACGAAAATGTGCTCCTTTTTTAATATCTCAATCGCTGGTAACTTATCGGGTAAATTGACGGGCATAATAACTACTGAATAACTATAAAAGAACAACTTCTTCTTTTTTGATTTTTACTTCGCAATAGTGACACTGAAGTTCCACTTTTTCCTTATCTGTCACATGAAACCGGGTCTTCATCGGTTCATTGTTGGTGATACATTTGGGATTGTTGCACTTCACGATCTCTACGATCTCATCGGGAAGTACCACTTTCTTTTTCTCCACCACTTCAAAATTACGGATAATATTCAAATTTACATTGGGTGCTACCAAAGCAATGCGGTTGAGTTCATCTTCACGGAAGAATTTGTCTGATACTTTGATGATCCCTTTGGATCCCATCTTGCTACTCTTCAGATTATTGCCGATAGTAATCCGGTTGTTCAGCTTTTGCAACTGTAACAGTGAAACCACTTTAAAAACGGCATCACTGGGTATATGGTCGATAGCTGTGCCATTCTCGAGTGCTGCAACCTGTAGTTCTTTTCCCATAACTCTTTTAAAATTACCAATTACTAATTACTCCTAATCACTTTTTCCACCTTTCGCTTCGCGCAATCTGCTATCGCTCGGCAAATGTAAGTAAACTTACTTTGCCCTCACTTACTCGCAGATTTCTACCTTTCCACCTAACCACTAAAGCACTTAACCACCTAAGCACCTTTCCACTTAATCATCTAACCACCTATTTTCATCAAGTCGCAAATGATAGCCTGGCGTGTGTACATACCGTTCTTCGCTTGCTCAAAATAGTAAGCTTTCGGGTTTTCATCCACATCCTGGTCGATTTCTTTTACGCGCGGAAGAGGATGCATTACCTTCAGGTTTTCTTTGGAATCTTCCAGCATGCGGTTATGAAGGATATATACATTTTTTACTTTCTCATATTCCATGAGGTCAGTAAAACGCTCTTTCTGTACCCGGGTCATATAAAGGATATCGGCGCTGTTGATCGCCTCGGGCGAGAATTCTGTAAATTCCCTGTAGGGGATTTTCTTGTTGTCGCAGAACGTTTTGTACTTGTCGGGGATATGCAATTCTTCCGGTGCTACGAAGTTGAATGTGGGGTTAAAGTGCGAAAGTCCCTGGATAAGCGAGTGTACTGCACGTCCGTATTTCAGGTCGCCTACGATGGTGACCGTGAGGTTTTCCAGTGTTCCCTGCGTCTCGTAGATAGTGAACAGGTCGAGCATTGTCTGTGTAGGATGCTGGTTGGAGCCATCTCCTGCATTGATTATGGGTACGGGTGATATCTCCGAAGCATAGCGGGCAGAGCCTTCCAGGTGGTGCCGCATGATGATGAGGTCGGCATAGTTGCTTACCATCATAATGGTGTCTTTGAGCGACTCCCCTTTGGTGGAACTGCTGGTAGCTGCGTCGGAAAAGCCGATGATGCGTCCGCGCAGACGGTTGACTGCCGTCTCGAAACTGAGACGTGTACGGGTAGACGGCTCGAAGAAAAGTGTAGCACACACTTTCCCCTGCAATAAATCCCGGTTGGGATTCTGCTTGAACCTGGAGGCACTTTTGATGATGCGATAGATATCATCCTTGTCGTAATCGACGATATTGACTAAACTTTTGATCCCCATTTATCTCTGTTTTCTGATTATTAACTCAACATTCACAAGTAGTATGATATCACTAAACCAAACGAATGGTAGAACTATACTTCCAGGTCTATATCGAACTGTTCGTGCCACGGCAATCCCTGTTTGTTGAGTTGCTCCATGAACGGATCGGGATTGAATTCTTCCACATTGTAAACGCCCGGTTTTTTCCAGATACCCTGTAAGAACATCATGGCGCCAATGGTCGCCGGTACGCCCGTGGTATAACTCACACCCTGGGCACCGGTCTCTTGGTAGGCCGCTTCGTGGCTACAGTTGTTATAGATATAGTAAGTGCGTTCCTTGCCGTCTTTAATGCCCTTTATACGGCATCCGATAGATGTTTCACCCGTGTAGTTCTCTCCCAGTTCGCCCGGATCGGGAAGTACCGCTTTCAGGAACTGGATGGGGACGATCTTTTGTCCGTTGTATTCCACTTCATCGATCCGCGCCATGCCGATGTTCTGTATCACGCGTAGGTGAGTGAGGTATTCCTGTCCGAAAGTCATCCAGAAACGTGCCCGCTTGAGGGTGGGGAAGTTTTTCACGAGCGATTCCAACTCTTCGTGATAAATCACGTAAGACTCTTTGGGTCCGATTTCGGGGTAGTTGAGCGGCTTGTGGATTTCGTGCGGCTCTGTTTCCACCCATTGTCCGTTTTCCCAATATTTACCTTTCTGTGTTACTTCGCGGATATTGATTTCGGGATTGAAGTTGGTGGCGAAAGCCTTGCCATGGTCGCCTGCGTTACAATCCACAATGTCGAGGTAGTGGATCTCATCGAAATGGTGTTTGGCGGCATAGGCGGTGAAAATGCTTGTCACCCCGGGATCAAATCCACAACCAAGGATGGCGGTCAGCCTCGCTTTTTCAAACTTATCCCTGTATGCCCACTGCCATTTATATTCAAACTTAGCTTCATCTTTCGGCTCGTAATTGGCTGTGTCCAGATAATTCACGCCGCATTCCAGGCAGGCATCCATAATGGTCAGGTCCTGATAGGGTAATGCTACATTAATCACTAATTCCGGTTTATATTCATTGAACAGTTTTACCAGTTCCGGTACGCTGTCGGCATCTACCTGTGCTGTCCGGATAGTCACGCCCGTACGGCGCTTTACATCTTCGGCAATGGCATCACATTTACTCTTGGTACGGCTTGCCAGTATAATATCGGTGAACACATCGCTGTTTTGCGCCACTTTATTGGTCACTACCGTTCCCACGCCACCGGCGCCAATGATCAGTACTTTTCCCATATTCTTGTTAAGTTGTTTAGATATAATACATTTGAAAGCAATTCCTGTATCTGTTTATATCGGAGTACGGACTGCTTTGACAAAAATACAATTATTCTTTGAAAGATAATGTGCTTCGCGCAGTAAATGATAGTACACCTTTCCACCTTTCCACCTTTCCACCTGTCCACTTAGGCGCTTAGGCACTTAGGCACTTAGGCACTTAGGCGCCTGTCCACCTATCCACCTATTCACTTGCACCTTTCCACTAAAAAACGTACCTTTGTTTAATTTCATACATAAAAACAGATAATCTTATGAACGAAGAGAATATCCAACAAATTTCACGTTCAACCAATGCCATCAGCGATTGGTCCCTTCAATTGCTTCAAAATATTGGTGTTACCGACAACTGGGCCAAGTATGTCAATCTGGTCATTCTGCTGATAGTGTTAACGGTGTTGGTGTTTGTAGTGCAATACCTGACCCGTATTATCCTGCAGAATGTGCTTGATCGTTTTGGAAAAATAATGCGTGCCGAATTCCTTTATAATCTTTCCAAGAGACGGTTTTCCCATTATCTGGCAATGGTGATACCTTACAGCCTGATAAAGGGCTCTATCCCTATTATTTTTGACCAGTTTCCGAAAACAATGGTGTTTGTCAATAAGTTGGTCGACATTTTCCTGATATTCTATGTGATATGGCTCCTGATGTCAGTCCTGAATGCCTTCTTCGACACGCTTGCCAAGAAGCCAAGGATGAGGGATAAGCCTCTGGAAAGCTATGCCCAGGTGGTGAAAATTGTACTTTATTGTATTGGTTTTATCATCCTTTTCTCAATATTGACAGGACAGAATCCCGCCCATATCCTTACCGGATTGGGAGCCCTTTCCGCCGTCTTGATGTTGGTCTTCAAGGATCCTATTCTGGGATTTGTGGCCAGTATCCAGGTGTCGGCCAACGACATGGTGCGTATTGGCGACTGGATCACCATGCCCAAGTATGACGCTGACGGGGACGTGTTCGAGATCTCACTCACCACCGTAAAGATCCGGAATTTCGATAAGACGGTTACAACTATTCCGCCTTATTCACTGGTATCGGAGTCGTTCCAGAATTGGCGTGGTATGGTAGAGACCGGGGGCAGGCGGTTAAAACGTTCTGTTTTTGTGAAACAATCCACTATCCGTTTCCTGAAAGATGAGGAGTTGAAAGAATTGGAAAGGATAGGACTCATCACAGGTTATATCCGTACCAGAAGTGAAGAGATCAATGAATACAATCAGGCAAATGGAGCCGACAAGTCTCTTTCCATCAATGGAAGAAACCTTACCAACATGGGACTTTACCGGCAATATATTCTTTCTTATCTGAAGAATCATCCTCAAGTACATAAGGAATTACTGATACTGGTCCGTCAGTTGCAACCCACATCAAAAGGGCTTCCTCTCGAACTCTATTTCTTTACTGCTACTACCGAGTGGCTTAAGTATGAGGATATATGCTCCGATGTGATGGACCATGTGACTGCCGCAGCTAAATATTTCGACTTGCAGCTTTATGAGGATGTGTCTAATCCGATTGTCTCCGAAACATCCGGCTATCTCCGAAATACCCGGGATATAGATGCGGATTGATTATAATGGTAATTTTTATCCGCTTGTAGTTTATTTAGAAAAAATCATGTACTTTTGTATTTTGTAAGAAGAAATTGGAATTAAAAAAAGGGTATAAGGTTATCAGGTTAACTAAGAATAATTTGTAATGAGTAAGTTTTATAGTGTTTTTACGGGTACAGGCAGCTATGTTCCTGCCAAACAGATAAAAAATGAGTTTTTCCACAATTACGAGTTTTATGATTCTACGGGGGAAAAACTTCCCACTCCTAATGAAGAAATCACTCGTAAGTTTGAAGAAATCACCACGATTGCTGAGCGGCGCTATGCCAGCGATGATGAGACGACGTCCGATTTGGCTCTCGTTGCTTCTCAGAGAGCTTTAGAAGCGGCTGGAGTGGATAAGGAAGAACTTGATTATATCATTTTTGCCCATAACTTCGGGGAGACAACTAAGGATAATATACGGATAGATGTGCTGCCGACGATGGCTGCCCGTCTGAAACAAAAATTGGGTATTGCCAATCCTTCCGCGGTGGCGTATGACATTTTGTTTGGCTGTCCCGGTTGGGTGCAGGCGGTGATCCAGGCCGACTACTATCTCCGTTCGGGTGATGCAAAGAAGATATTGGTGGTAGGAGCAGATGTGCTGTCGCGTATATCCGATCCGCATGACCGGGACAGTATGATTTATGCCGATGGTGCCGGAGCTGCGGTGATGGAAGCAAGAGAGAGCGATACCCCCGTAGGTGTGATCGGTCACAACTCGCGCAGTGATGCGTTAGACTATGTGAATATGCTTCACATGGGGTATTCCTATAATCCGGAATTGGCAGAAAAGAAAGATTATTACCTGAAGATGAACGGCCGGCGGCTTTATCAGTACGCTCTGGAGAATGTGCCGAAAGCTATTAAGTCCGGACTCGATAAATTGAAATTACATATTGATAAGGTAAGCAAGGTGTTGATCCATCAGGCCAATGGGAAAATGGACGACGCTATTCTGAAAAGGTTGTTCAACCTATACAATCTCAAGGAGGTGCCTGAATATATTATGCCGATGACCATCTCCTGGTTGGGCAACTCATCGGTGGCTACCGTTCCCACGTTGCTTGACATGATTATGCGTGGAAAGATGGACGATCATGCGCTGAAGAGTGGCGACAATATTGTATTGGCCTCTGTAGGAGCCGGTATGAATATCAACAGTATTGTTTACCGGTTCCCATAGGGTATTCATGCTGTATCAAAAAAAGAGGGTGAAATTGCTTGTGCAGTTTCACCCTCTTTCTCTCTATTACTCTTTTATATTACTATTTTTTTATTCTGAGATTTTAGTTTTCCCTTTCCGTTTCCCCTGTTTGGGTTTCATTTGCTATCGGAATTATTTCGGGACGGTCTTCCCCTTTCAGATAATTGGGTAGGTTCATTCCCGCCATATTGAACAGGTCGTCGAGAGGGGGAATGGTTTTCATCAATCCGGAGAGGAAATTGGCGGTGGAGCCCTTTCCGTCCTGGTTATTCCCGGAATCCCAGACGGTCACCTTGTCGATTTTCAGGTTCTTCACCGCTTCGACCTGTGTCTTGATCAGTTCGGGAAGTTTTTCGATCATCAACAACTGATAAGCCTTGTCGGGATCACCTCCGGCGGCGGAAACTACATCCTTGTATCCCTGCGCTTGTTTACTCAGGATTTCAAACAGACCGCGCGCTTCTGCATCCATTTTGGCAAAGATGGCGTCGGCTTCTCCTTTTGCCTGTACGCGGATGCGTTCGGCTTCGGCTTGCGCGTCGATGATGGCTTTCTGCTTGGAAATTTCAGCCGGTACCACGATATTGGCGGTTTCAGTGGAGCGTTCACGCTCAGCACGGGCATTTTCCGCTTTTTGTTCGGCGGAATAGGCTTCTTCCAGCGCTTTGGCCTGCTGCACCTTTTCGGCGGCCACGGCCAGACGTGCCGCTTCGGCCTCTTTTTCACGGCGAGCCGCATCGGATTGGGCGATAGTGATCTTCGCCGTATTTTCACCTTCCACCGCCGTGGCATTGGCTTCCGATGTCTTTATACGGGTCAGCTTGTCGGCTTCCGCCTTACCGATCGCCTCGTCCTTACGGGCTGAGGCGATGCTCACCTCGCGGTCTTTGTCGGCCACAGCCTTACCGGTTTCACCAATCTTTTCCTGTTCGGCCACACTTATCTTCGCTTCGTTGATGGCTTTGGCGGCGGCTTCTTTACCCAATGCTTCAATATAACCCGATTCATCCCTGATGTCGGTCACGTTCACATTGATAAGCTTCAATCCCACCTTTTTCAATTCCGAATCCACAGTTTTGGAGATGGCTTCGAGGAACTTGTCACGGTCGGAGTTGATCTCTTCAATGGACATGGTGGCGATCACTAAACGCAACTGTCCGAAAAGGATATCGGAAGCCAGTTCCCTGATCTTGTCGGGGGTAAGCCCGAGCAACCTTTCGGCGGCGGTGTTCATTAACTCCGGTTCGGATGAAATGGCGATGGTAAACCGGGAAGGTACGTCCACACGGATATTCTGGCGGCTCAGCGCATTGGTGAGGTTGGCCTCTATCGATAGCGGTTTCAAGTCGAGGAACGCGTAATCCTGGATGACTGGCCAGATAAAAGCGCCACCCCCGTGAATACAGCGCGCGGATGATCCGCCGGTGCGTCCGTAGACGACCAATATCTTATCGGAAGGACATCTTTTAAAGCGTGATGCCAATGCCAGGATGGTCACGAAGATGACGACGGCCAGGATGATAATTAGAAACATGGGTGATGAAAGCATTTCGGGTGTCATAGATATTTATATTTTTTCGACTATTAGGATATTGTTGTTTTCTATTTTGACGATTTTTACGGTCGACTGCGAGTAGATGGGTTCCCTCTCGTCGGTCACAGCATCCAGTTCCCGTAGCGATCCACCCACGCTGATCAATATTTTACCTTTTCCCATACGGCTTGCCGGAATGGTCATATATACCTCGGCTGTTTTGTGGAGTGCCTTTTCCATCTTGAATGAATTATCTTCTGCCAACCGCAGGAAGACCCTGACGACCATAAAAAAGATTGCCACAAACAGGATTCCAATAAATACTGCGACTGTGATAAGTAATACTTTATTGGAAATAAGGTTGTAGAATGCGATTCCTCCCCATCCGAAGCCGAGCAAGAAATTGATGAGGTTCCGCAGCGAAAATAGCTGGAAGGGGGCATCCCCGCCATTCAGGTCGCCTTCGAAATCGGCTTCCACCCCATCCATGGAGTCTCCACCCACAAACGTGAGGATGGTCTGGATGATAAAAATCACGGTAACAGGCGCTGCGATATACCAGAAAATCCGCAGCAAAGGTTCACTGTTTTGTAAGAATTCCATAAATATGAAGCTTTAATGCCCAAAGATACGAAATGAATTTTAGATAGGAAAGACTTTTTTAAGGAAGTTTTAACTTAAATGGTATCCCTGGCTATGTAGTTCTGAAGCGCGGAAGAGAGTGTAGGCTTCTTTATCTAACGGATAATCCCAACAACCGAGGCTATGGTATATTTCACCACCGAATCCCGATTTGAATTTGTATAACCCATATAACGGATGCCTGGGATCTGGCGAAGGAGAAATGCCGAACATGTCATACTCAGTACATCCCGTTTGTTGTGATCTCATGATCGCTTCCCATTGCAATGCGTAGGTCGCCATCAGATTGCGGTGGAACGACGAGGATGCGCCGTACAGATAAGATCCTCTGTTGCCTGTAATGACCAGGAACATGGCCGCCAATGGTTTTCCGTCATATTCCGCTATAAGAAGGCTTACCTCGGCTGGAGAACTGCTGTTCTCAGCCCGGGCGTCAAGTACAGCCCGAAAATACTTGATATCATTCAAGAGCAGGTGATTCCTTGTTGCTGTCTCTTTATAGAGTTCATACCAGATATCCATTCCTTCCATTCCCATCGATCTTACCGTAACACCTTTCCGCTGTGCTAATTTAATATTGTAACGGGTTTTCGGTTTCATCTTTCCGAGAAGGATCTCGCTATCTTGTGTGAGATCGAGATAGATAGTGTTGGCCGGTAAAATATTGGAATGTGCCTTTTTGAAATTCCAGTGCTGCGTGCTGAAATTGAAACGAAGTTCCTGAGAGTGGCTTTCCGGCTCGCCTTTCCATATCCCGCTTTCGTCGAAGTGATCTTTTTCCCTGGCCCAATACGATTCCCAACAAAGATCATATCGGATAAGGATGCAATTTGCAGGTAACACAGATCGCAGAGATTCGGAGAGTTCTTCCAGGAACATGCCCTGGAATTCATCGGCCGGTTCAATTTCCGGACCGTAAGGCACATAAGCCACGGAATGACTCCGGTCGATCTGCTGCAGGATAACCAACAGGTCTGATTGTATATATGGCTGATCGTCCAATTTCGGAAAGAGATCGGGCCGTTGGGCAGTAAAATTAATGGCAAGGGTGTTGGCCCCCAGTGATGTTTTTACCTCCGACCAGAAAGCCGTTTGCTGCAAAATAGGTGTGGCATACAACTCTTCGGTACCTTTGAGGCAGACGTTCGTTAGCATATCTTCTTTATTTTCAGTAAAATTTAAACCTGCAAAGGTAGGCAAAATAAGTGGGAAGAAAAATATCAAAAAATCATTTCAAATTCAAGTAATCCATGATAGCATCATCACCCATCAAGGCATTATCCGGGAAAGGGTTGTCTTGCGTGTAAACTCTTAGTTCATTTTCGGGGAGAATCGTGACGAAATCCTCATTGATAGTGGGCGACCATATTACGTTCCCTGAATTTAATTTGAGGTGATAGGCGAAAAAGTTATACATGGCCGCACGTTTCGAATAACCATAATCATGCTTTTCTGCCTGGAGATGAACGTTTTCCACGAGGTGTTCAGCATCATAAGCGGCATACACCTTTTGAATATAGGGATATTCGATCAGGGGCGTATTTCTGGTCCAGTCGTTTCCATCAGAAATAAGCAACATTGGACGTGGCGCGCATAATGCGGCAATCTCCACATTATTTGTCTGATGATTTTGACTTTTATGGATGGGCATTCCACTTTCACAGACACATCCTCCGAAGAAATGAGCAGAGACCTGTACGCATGGTACCGAGGCTTTTATCCTGTCGTCTATCGCCGTTAATAAAAAGGTCTGTGTAGCGCCACCGGATTCGCCGGTTATACCGACCCGTTCAGGATCGACGTCCGGTCGGGACAGCAAATATTCCAAGACTCTTTTGCTGTTCCAGGTTTGTAATAACATTGAAATGGGGATCTTATGCGAAACAAACGGATGAGAATCTCCGTATCCTACCATATCATACGCTAAAACGACTGCTCCCATTCGGGCCAATACTGCACACCGGTATTGGACATCTTCTTTTAACCTTCCATCCTGAAAATGGCCATGCGGGGAAAGGATGGCCGCATTTTTGCCCTTTATTCCGGACGGCCTATAAATATTTCCGGTGATATAGAATCCGGGAAAACTCTCAATCCTGATATTTTCGACAATATAGCCGTCGAATTCCCTGGTATTGGAAATTTGTACATTAAAATTACCTTGTATATCAGGCATCTGATCCAGTTTCATCCCCTGAATAATTCCGTTCCTGATGATCTCCGCGCGTTTTTCCCATGAGACCCGGTCATTCCATGTTGACGCAAACTCTTTCATTTTCAGGTTTGCCTCATTTTCTGTCCAATGATGCCCTACGCAAAGCGAATCCTCCTGTGCAATCCCCAGTTCGCAGATTCCGAGGAAAATCAGAATGAAAGGATACACTTTTAGTTTAATCTTCATTATTAATTTGATTTGCTTAAGCGCGTTATTTCATTCAACAGCAGGGGAAACGCGGGATATACCATGTCATGGCCATACCCGTCCAGTTCGAGTAAACGGGTATGCTGATGTCCCGCCACTTTCATCATGCGGGCGAGATAAGCATTCTCTTCGTAACGGCCTAGGAGTTCCAGTTCACGGTCTCCGGTGATGAGCAGCATAGGAGGGGCGTCGGCACGTACATGGAATAGTGGCGCATATTTATCCACCACAGGTTGTTTGTCGTCGATTCCGTTTTCCTTCCGTATCGTAAAGTGGGTGATAGCCTGTCCGCTAAAAGGGATCAGGCCCGCGATACTATTGGCATCGATATTATGCACGGCAAGGTATTGTTTATCCAGTCCTATCATCATGGCCAGATACCCACCGGCAGAATGTCCCGATACAAATATCTGCGAAGTATCGCCTCCATATTGTCTGATATTCTTAAAAACCCATGCCACTGCTGCTGCCGCATCTTCAATATATGCGGGCGCTTTTACTCCCGGAGCAAGTCGGTAGTTCACACCGACAATGCAGAGTCCTTTGTTCTTTAAAGCGTCGGGAAGTTCTTTGTTGCCTCCCGTCAGGCCACCGCCATGAAACCAGACTATCGTAGTGAAATCTTTCTTATTTACCGGATAGTAGATATCGAGCATACATCGTTCACTGATATAGTTGTCTTGTGAGCGTACTTCTTCCGGATAATAGGGAATGTTGGAGAGGGTCTTGTATTCAGTGTCCTGTGCGGCTACAGATGTGAATAAAACGATCAGTAGCAGGAGAGTTGGAATTCGGAACATAATTATTAAATTAAAAATTAAAAATGATATTACTCGCTTCGCTCGTGATAAAGCGGAATATAATATCAGAATCGGTCGGGATCTGTGCGTACGGCTGTGGCCGCTACAATCCTGAAATCCCGGTCGAAGTGGGACAACAGCGTCTCAACCAGTTTCGTATGAAAAGCTGTATAAAGTTTTGTAGAAATATGTTTTCTGTCTTTTCGCTTTATCAATCCGAAACGGAGTTGTTTGTCGTCTACCCATATTTGGGGTTTGAAAAAAGCTTCATTCTTCCACAGGAGCGTACCATAGGTAAGGTAACCGTCTGTTGTTGTCACCCATTTATCTGCTTTTTTGTTTTCTATTGCTTCATATATCTTGTCCAGTAAAAGATCGGGATGGTCTGTATGAATGATGATTGCCATTTTGCGGGTATTTATTGTATTTTCGTATAACTGTTTATGGCATTTTTGACCGAACCGTGGAGCAGGAGCAGGTTTTTAGCCTGTTCATAGGAAAGTCCCAATTCGTCCACGATCATACGGGTACCCCTGTCTATCAGCTTCTGGTTGGTGAGTTGCATATTTACCATGCGGTTGCCTTTTACCCTTCCCAGCCTGATCATAGTGCTTGTCGTAATCATATTGAGCACCATTTTCTGCGCTGTTCCTGCTTTCATACGGGTACTTCCCGTCACGTATTCCGGTCCGACAACAGGTTCTATCCTGATATCCGCTTCTGCAGCTACAGGGGAATCAGGATTACAGCAAATAGCTGCCGTAAGGATACCTTTTTCACGTGCACGGCGTAATGCTCCTATTACATAAGGAGTGGTACCTGAAGCTGCAATTCCTACCAACACATCGTTTTGATCGATCTTATATATTGTGAGTTCTTCCCAGGCCTTCTCAAGGTCATCTTCGGCTGCTTCCACCGGATTTCGTAATGCAACATCTCCTCCGGCAATGAGGCCTATCACATAGGTGTCGGGCATGCCGAAGGTAGGCGGGACTTCAGAGGCGTCGAGCACACCGAGCCTGCCGCTTGTACCTGCACCAATATAAAAAAGACGTCCTCCTCTCTGCATTCTTTCCACTATACCTGTCACCAGTTTTTCTATCTCGGGAATAGTTTTCTGTACGGCCAGCGCCACTTTCTGATCTTCCCGGTTGATCTCAGTGAGAATCTCCAGAACGGATTTTTGTTCTAAATTGTCGTATAATGAAGACTGTTCTGTTATTTTGATAAAAGACATGTTTTGATGATTTGTTGATATGCCAATGTGCCAATGAGGCTAATGTGCCAATGAGACTAATGTGCTTAATCCGATTAATTAGTCATTGGTAATTTGTAATTAGTAATTGATAATTAGTAATTATGATATTCAACCAGTCCCGGCATGGGAGATTGAGCAATTATTCCTACCTCAATTCCTTTTTCGGCTGCGGCCTCTTTTAAGGGCGCAGAGAAATACCAGGCGATAGAACCCACAAAATTAATTATATTTTTTTGATAATCGTATTGCATCACGTTCCTTTCAAAAAAAGCAGAAAAAGAGCGGATAACAATCTGTCGAATACTCTGGTCGCCGATATGTTTCAGCAAAAATGGGGAGAGGCTTGCCAGAAAACGATTCGGGAAAGGTTGACGGTATACCTTGTCGATGATAATCGCAGGGGTAAGGTCGTACTCGTCGAGCAATGCCTCTTTCAGGCCGTCGGTGAGTTGGTTTTTCAACGCGTCACCCACTAAGTTTTTTCCCAATACGGCGCCGCTTCCTTCATCACCTAAAATGAAACCGAGTGGGGAGATCTGTTTTACAATGAAGGAGCCATCCCATTGGCAGGAATTACTTCCGGTCCCCAGGATACAGGCAATCCCGGCACTGTGCCCGCAAAGACTATGGGCGGCCGCTACCAGGTCGCTGTGGACATGAATGGTATCCACGGGGAAGGATTGGTGAATGGCCTCACGTACCAATTCTGTCTTCTCGGGGATACATCCTGCTCCATAAAAATAGATCGCTTTTATACCGGCATCTTTTAGTTCAGGATAAACATGCGACCTGATTTCTTGAGTAATCTCTTCCCCGGTCTGGAATACAGGGCTAATGCCTTTTGTGGGAAACCGTTGTATTATTTCCCCGTTTTTTGTAAGGCACCAGTCCGTTTTGGTAGCGCCGCTGTCGGCAATTAAAATTTCTTTTTCCAAAGTCATTATACTTTATCTTAATGATATTCTTATATTTTGATATAAATATTCCGTTTATAAAGAATATATCCGAAAAGCCAGCAAACTGTGATAAACAGGAGAGCGTACAGCAGCGATCCGAAATAATCACCAGCCCAGGGACGCAGTAATACCTCATAGACAAACCCTTTGATGGAAATAGCTTCACCTCGCACCGTAAACCTGATATTGGAGAGCAGTGTAGCGAATACCCCGGCAAAAACATATACGATAAGCGGATTGACGCCGAACGCGTGAAAGAACCGGCTCCATCGCTCTTTTTTGTTGATATCGATGATCCAGATAAGCAATCCCAACAGTTGGGCGGCAAACCCTGTTGTGGTGAGGACGAAGGTCGGGCTCCATATTTTCTTGTTGATCGGACAGCCGTATTGCAGGAGCAATCCGGCGAATGCGAGAATGGTACCCCAGATCAGCAGTTTCTCCACACGGGTATGATTGTCTTTATTCTCAACGATTAATTTGCCGAACAGAAAGCCAATCAGTACATGGGCAATGGAGGGGAGTGTGCTAAGCAACCCTTCCGGGTCGAATGCGATCCGCTCACCCAATGAGGTAGTATCTTTGTACATGTGATCGGTACCCCATAATGTCCTGTCGATCACGGCAATGATATTCTGTTCCGACATGTCGAATCCTTTCCCAAATTGCAGGATCAGAAAGTAGCCTATTAACAGCAGGGCTGTTACCCATGGCAAATATTTACTTTTTACGAATAGGACGATCAGCGCTGCGAAACCATATGCCAGCCCTAACCGTTGCAGTACACCCAGTATGCGAAGGGTATCAAAATGGGTGGCTGCCTGGGTGAAAGGCTCTCCCGAGGCCAGTCCCCTGCATAGTTGTCCGAACCATCCCAATGCCAGGCCGATCACGAAAATAAGGACGGTACGCCGTACAATTTTCCAGATGGCCGCTTTGGACGGTTCGAAATGGAATTTCCGCAGCGACATAAAGGTGGATACGCCCATGATAAACATAAAGAACGGAAATACCAGGTCGGTAGGCGTAAGCCCGTGCCAATGTGCGTGACGAAGAGGAGCATAGACAGAACTCCATGAACCGGGATTATTGACCATGATCATACCGGCGATAGTGATTCCCCGGAGAATGTCGAGCGAGAGTAAACGGCTGCTCTGTTGGAAAGGATCAGATGTGTTCATATATTTTGAAACTACTAATTGTCTAATTACCAATTATTAATTACCAATTACATTTAATATCAATATCTTTATCGTGCGAAGCATACTATCTGTAAAGGTAATATTTCTTCGATAATCTTTTGAATGCTTCTTCATCTTTTGTCCAATAGGACTGAATATCGGCAAAACGATGGTTCCTGGAAAACTCCAGACGGATAAAGTTGCTGCCGCTTACTTTGTCGAACATGTCGAACCGGTTTTCGGGAGCGTGATCGAACACTTTCTTGTCGGGATAGAGTTGTGCGGCTACCTCCATTACATGGAACTGTATATCCGATAGGCGTGCTTTCCGGAAATCGGTCAGGTATATTTGTACCCCTTGAAAATTGCTTCCTTGTCCAACCGCATAGTATGGTTTCAGGTGGATAGGACGGAAAGTCACTCCCGGCAGCCGTTTCGCATTCAGTGCCCGGGCGAATTCCTCGGCATTGATCCAGTCGGCGGCAAACATTTCGAAAGGGAGGGTATAACCCACCCCGATAGACATATACCCCAGTTCTCCCAAGATTCCCGACACGGGATAAAAATAGGCTGAGTGGGCGAAAGGTATGTGGGGCGAAGTAGGAACCCAGGGTAGCCCTGTCTCCTCGAAATTCATTTTACGACGCCACTTTTTCATCTTTACCACCGTCAGTTTACAAGGTTGGGGAATCATCTTTTCTCCAATGATCATTTCCGCCAATTCTCCGCAGGTAAGGCCATAGACATAAGGAATCCGCAGTTGGCTGACAAACGAGAAGAAACCCTCTTCCACCAGGTTACCTTCTACTTTCACCCCACCAAGCGGGTTCGGACGGTCGAGTACTACGAATTCGATGTCGTTTTCTGCTGCGGCCTGCATGGCCAGGTACATGGTAGAGATGTAAGTATAGGACCGGCATCCTATATCCTGGATATCATATACAAGCACATCCACGCCTTCCAGCATTTCTTTGGTAGGCTTCCGGGTGGCTCCATAGAGGGAATGGACGGGCACGCCGGTATTGGGATCGGTAAATGACTCGATCTTGTCGCCGGCATGTACATCTCCTCGTACGCCGTGTTCCGGGCCGTAAAGAGCTACCAGTTGCACATTGGGTGCTTCATGCAGGATATCGATGGTCGACTTCAGGGTATTATCCACCCCGGTCGGGTTGGTAATCAGTCCAACCCGTTTCCCTTGTAATACTTTGAAATTGGATTCTTTCAACACTTCGATTCCCGTCTTTACGTGTATCTTTTGTGCGGAAGAAGTCAAAGGGATAAGCAGGCCGCATACTATACATAGTAAGAATTTATTCATATCTTTTTATTAATTACCAATTACTAATTATTAATTACCAGTTAGTTATGTTAAAAACAATAGTGCAGTCATCAAGACATTTCATTAGTCACTACCTCCCAACCTGCCGGGACAAGTTGTTCCGATTTATCGGGATTGGCATATTAGTTTCATCATCACATTATTCACATTGGCACATTAGTTTTTCGCTTTCCCGAACTCTTTGTCGATTTTCAAAAAGGGAATGAGCACGAGAGTAGGGATAATGGCTATTACGATGAAGATAAAGAAATTCACGTAACCCAACTGTTCCTGTATCCAGCCCGCGGCCATACCCGGTAGCATCATGCCCAATGCCATAAATCCCGTGCAGATAGAGTAATGTGCTGTCTTGTGTTCACCTTGCGAGAAATAGATCAGAAAGAGCATATATGCCGTGAATCCGAACCCGTAACCGAATTGCTCGAGGGCTATTGCCACATTCACCCAAATGAAATTCTCCGGCTGGTATATAGCCAGGAGGAGGTAGGCCAGGTTTGGGAGTGTGATTGCCAATGCCATAGGCCATATCCAGTATTTAAGTCCTTTGCGGGAAGCCACAATTCCTCCGACAATTCCTCCCAGGGTAAGGGCGATTACTCCCACGGTACCGTATACTATTCCCGCATCCTGTGTGCTCAGTCCCAGTCCTCCCACTTCACGTACATCGAGCAGGAAAGGATAGGTCAATTTCACCAACATAGCCTCGGCAAGCCGGTACAATAGCATAAAAGCGATTGCCTGTCCGATTCCCTTTTTCATGAAAAAGGTCTTGAATGTATTGACAAATTCGTTCATCACCTCCCCGGGAGTATGGGCTGCTTTTCCCGTGTCGCTCGCAGGACGTGGCAATACAAAGCGGTGCCATGCAAAGAATGCGATAAACAGTCCTGCCAGAATAAAAAAAGTGATGCTCCATGCATAAGGGATGTTGCCGGTACTTTTCTCGAGGAATCCGGCCAGGATTACCAGTAGTCCTTGTCCGGTAATGGAGGCAAGGCGGTAGAAGGTACTGCGGATACCGACAAAGAACGATTGTTGTGAATCGTCCAGCGCAAGCATATAAAAACCGTCGGCTGCGATGTCATGGGTGGCGGAGCTGAAAGCCATCAGCCAGAAGAAAGCCAGTGATGCTTGCAGGAAGAAAGGGGCGGGGAGGGTAAAGGCGATCCCCGCGAATCCGGCGCCGATGAATAACTGCATGGATACGATCCACCACCGTTTGGTTTTCAGGATATCCACGAAGGGGCTCCAGAACGGTTTGATGACCCATGGAAGGTAAAGCCAGCTGGTATACAGGGCTATGTCGGTATTAGACAGTCCGAAGCGTTTATACATGACGACGGAAACGACCATTACCGCTACGTACGGTAAGCCTTCGGCAAAATAGAGGGTGGGTATCCATGCCCAGGGATTGCGTTTTGTATTCATCTTATTTAAATTACCAATTACTAATTACTAATTACTAATTACCAATTAGATATTACTTTTTGTCGTTTTTTGAATTGCCGTGATAATACGAATGATTTCTTCCAGGTCCTCCAACATACTATCACTTTGTTCCTGAGAGATGTAATCGGTGTCTCTTAATACTCTCAACCAAAAACGGGTTTCACGGGCTTCCCGATAAGATACACCTAATTTAGCCAGAAAATCTTTTCGGGAAAGTCCTCCAATTGATTCTTCGACATTTGCACCAATAGACGTTCCACTACGTAAAATCTGTCGAGACAATTCAAATTCTTTTTTCTCTTTACATAGATATTGATATAATTTTACAATTCTAATTGCATAGTTATATGTCTTGTCCAATATAATATTTTCCTTTTCAATATGATTCATAGCCCATGATTAGTCATCGGTAATTAGTAATTAGTAATTATTTCAGACTCCGGAAAATAATGGGTCAATATCTGTTGATAATTGTATCCTTTATCCGCCATGATGGCCGCTCCGATCTGGCATAGTCCCACGCCGTGGCCCCATCCGGCACCAGTGAGGATGAATGTCTGGGGAATGCCGTTCTCGTCTTCATCCCGCGTATCGACAACGACTGCGGAACTATAAAGATGCGACTTCGATAGGGTGCGCCGTATTTCCAGCTCTTTGCCGATTGTCATTACCCGTTCTGTGCCGATGATTTTCAGGCGGATAATACGGCCTGAAGTGCCCCTTTCGAGTGGTTGAAGGGCTATGATTTCTCCGAAATCGATGCCGGAGCGTTGTCTGATAAGGGTTGATAACTCTTCCTGCGAATAGGTTATCGTCCATCGGTAAAAATCGGCTGTTTCCCGGTCATAATCATTCAACACCTGCCTTAATACAGTTACATCCTGTGTGTTACAGAAAGCGGGGGGAGAGGTGCGGATCCATTCCTCCGCATTTTCCTCAATGGTCAGGTCGGGTAGGGGTGAACCTTCGGTATAATCTGGTTTTGCCTGTAGATAGGGATGTGCCTTGGGTTCCCACACGTTTTCAAATGTCTCCATCACACCGCCGCAACATTTAGAAAAACGGGCGTCGCAAATGGCACCGTCATGGAGGAGTACTTCTCCCCATGTTTCCCGGATCACTTTCTTTACCAGTTCCGTGGATTGGCGGGTAATTCCTTGATAACGCTGGCAGTGGTCGTCGGCACAGACGTCGAACCGGGCGTGATTCTCCCGGTCGTACCAGCGTACTATCTCCGTAGGGGTTTCGAACGAGGTTTGGTAACCGGTACCGGTACTTTCAAGTGATCGGATTTTGTCTATCTGTGCCAGCAGCCAGCTGCGGGAGATGACTGCATGTGCTTTCAGCAACTCTTCGGAGCTTGTAGCGCTCATCTCGGATGAGATCACACTGGTGAGATAGTCCTCTAATGAAACGATATTGATTGCTGAGAGACTACCGTTTTCCACTATAAATTTGAGGTTGCCTAAAAAGTGTTGGTCTTCTTTGCGTTCCCAGTGGAATTGCACACCGATGATCACGTTTTTTAGCCCGAAAGCGTTATGATGCGGGTCGCCGGCTTCGAAAATAAGTTCATCGGATATCTGCCCGTTGAAAAGGATTTTCCCATCAGCCATTTCAACCGAATAATTTCCCGGCTGCATCTCTTCTCCATTCAGCTTATAACCGGCAGGCAACGAAAAATCAATTTTCTGCTGTCTCAATAATATCCCTACCTGAATCAATGGTTCACTCATTTTTACTTCTAACTTGATTTTGTCCATTCTGTCTTCTCACTTTTTCACCTTTCCACCTTTGTCTACCTTTTCACCTTTGTCTACCTTTTCACCTTCCCACTTTCTTCCTTGCCTGTAATTCCCATGTCCTGATCCTGTCTTTATATAGATTATGTGCGTTCATTTTCACCACATCGAGCGAGGCATCGCTGTTGTCTTCCCAGCGGCGGCAGAGGTAAAGCACGTCGTAAATACGGCCTATCTGGTAGAGGCGTGAGATATTCAATCCCAGGGCATAATCCTCTCCATAGCTTGTATTGGGCACTTTGATGTCACGTAATACCGGTGTATAGAATGCGCGGGGGGCTCCCAGCCCGTTGATGCGCAGGGCGTTGTTCCGGCCGTTATCGGGCGTCCATTCGCGATGGTCGATAATGCCCGGTGGAATTTCTTCCATATCGAAGTTGGTCATCCGGTAGGTGCCTACCACCATAGCGCATTGTTGTTCGTAGAACGCGTCGACAATTTTTTGCAGCGTATCTTCTCCACTATATACATCATCGCTATCGAGCTGTACGGCAAATTTCCCGCATTTCGGGTGATGTACGCCCAGATTCCAACATCCTCCTATCCCCAGATCATCCCTTTCCGGGATAATATGGTTCAGTCGTTCATCCTCTTTGAATTTGTCGATAGCCTCCGTAGTGCCATCGGTAGAATAGTTATCCACTACAATGAGATTGAAAGGGAAGGCAGTCTTTTGTTTCAGCACGGAAGTGATAGCATCTTTAATAGTTTTTACACGGTTACGCACGGGAATGATTACAGAGGCTTCGTATTCGAAATGGTCTTTATTGAATTCGATTTCGTCGAATTGGGGCGCCAGGTAAGCTCCCACCTCTTTCAGGTGTTGGGTACAAGCCTGTTCCATCTCGATTTGCACCTGCCGGTTTTTGGGATCTACGTAATCGAATATCTTTTCTCCCGAGGCACGTGTGTCCTCTTCTATTTCGGTGTAAAGGTATTCATTGATATGCACCAGCAGATGGCGTTGCGATACCTTGAGGCGCAGGTCATATAATCCGGCAAATTGATAGTTTTCATTCATCCTTGCTGCGGCTTCTTTCAAAGCATTTGCATTATAGAGCAGTAGTGATCCGAAATTGAAATCATCGCGCAGGCTTCCCTCCTGATAATCGATCACAGGATGATTCTTTTTTTCGCCGTCCGTGATAGCATAGTAATCGGCATAGACCATCCCTGCCCGGGTATCTTCAGCGATGCGTGTCATCCGCTCGAGGGCGAAGTATCCCGGTTTCAGCACGGACGGTTTCTGATAGATGAGTGAGTAGCCGCTATTGGATTTATCGGCGATTTTCCTGATCGTCTCCGTGCTTTGCAGCCTGTCGATAACGATCTTTTCACAACCTTCCGGGATTGTAACTGTTTCATCGGGAGTAAGCAGAAAAATCTTTTGTATCAGTTCCGATTGTTGGAGTGCTGACACTGTTTTCTTTGCTTGTTCCGGTTGCGTAAAAAGAATAAAAGCGTTTATCGTTTTCATAATTACCAATTATTAATTACCAATTACCAATGGCCAATTAATTATTCGACATTGGCACAAATCACCAAATCATCACATCACCGAATCATTACATCAACCAGCCCTTTCACCAATTGGTTGCGGTCTTTTTGATTCTTTACCGCTTCAATGGGAAATCCCAGAATGGCAGCGCCGTATCGTTCCCCTTTATATATGACTCCGGCGCTCAGGTTATTCTCCGAATAACGAAATACGGTAAAAGCATTCTCATCTGCCGGTTCGATGGCATCGGGATATTCCACCACATAACTTTCACTGTTTAGTGTATTATAATAGGACCAATTGCCTTGCACCGAAGGGAAAGGCGAGATCACTGCTTTGACCTCTCCCGTTACTGCACCATAATTGTTTCGCCATTTGTATTTGAGGGTGTTTTGTGCCCATTTCCTGTCTTCTGGCGTGGCGAATGGGTTATCCCACAGGTCGGTACCTACAAAAGCGCCGCTGACAATGATGTTGCCGCCATCGTTACAGTAATCGGTGATAATTTCCTGGTTAGGTTTGGAGAACGTTTTGAATCGCGGCAGCTTTGCTCCCCGTGCCACCGACCATTCCCGCTGTTTACCCAGTATCCAGTCCACAATACTATAGGATTGTAAAGATACGGCTTTCTTTTCAATAGCAGCTGCGGATGAGGATACAAATGAATACCCTGCTTCAGCAAAAGCTTGTCCGTGGATAAAGGGGTAGTCGAAGGTATTACCGGCAATTGCAGTGGTTTCGTAATTCGCATCGCTGTCGCCAAAGCCCGACGCGTCGTCGTCCATCCAGGGAATGACACGACGGAATTCATGCATATGGCCTATGAAATGATGGTCGGAGATATAAGGGACGCCATTATCCATATTATCTGCGAAACCGGCAATGCTGTCCCCGGAAGTAGTAAAACTGAAGGGGGCGGAAACCCTTGTAAACCCATTGACGATTAAGATTTCTCCTTTCTGGTACGTCTTACGGCATACGGAGAGTATTTCCGACGGAAAGCTGACCCCGCCGTCGTTCGCCGCGACCACTTTAAAGCTATAGATAGAGTCTTTTTGTATGGTTGTGTGGAAGCTGTTGGCATTTACGATAACACCATTGTCGAAGCCTCTGCCATTGAGCCGGGTGTAGACTATATACCGGGAAGGAGTTGCCGACGGTTCGGCCGGATCGGGAGAAGGTTGCCACTTCAATTCCACCTCAGTATCGCTTGAAAAAGAGGTGCTGAACTCTTTTACCGGCAGGGGGTGCACTACATAAGGGCGGTAGTATTGGCTTGCCAGGAACTTAAGCATTCCCTTGTAAACGGAGCGGCTTACCGTAAACCGGAAGGAAGGATCCAGCCCATAGCGCATATCGGCGAAATTCTGATGCGATAACAGCTCCAGCAACATGGTCGGTACGTTAGGCATCCTTGCTTCGGCATAGGAACGGTTCCAAAGATGCCGGCGGGTCCATTCCGGTTCGAATTCGCGCCGTATGTCGCTTACAATATTGTCCATTATCAACTCGGACAGATCACGTGATGCCCATCTCGACTTGCCGTTTTCGAACAACCCGTCGTTAAATTGCGTCATATAGATACCGAGCGTGCCGACGATAGTATCTCCCCAGAAAGTGCCCGCATCGGTATGGAAAGCAAATGCCAGATCCACCGGGATATTGAGCCCCTTTTCTCTGGGTAATACCGACGAACCTCCCGCCAGCCAGTTGACCCATGCTCCACGCGATGCGTAATCATCGGTATAATCATTTTTCCCTTCAGTTCGGTTATATACGCTGTCCGGTACGCCTGCCCACTGCATCCAGTAACGTGCTCCCTCGGTATAACGGGGATAACCGCTGATTTCGGGTTTGTAGTTGGTTTTCGGGATCACTATTTTTTTCTCCGTCCGGGCTTCTGAACTTTTGGTGTTTTCTCCTTCAAATCCGTCGGGGTGGGGCATCCTTGCGATGTTTCCCATTCCTCCACCTATCTTTACCGCATCTGCCGTAACTATCCTCCCGGCACGGCTGCTTTTGTTGGAAAGAGTAATTTTATGGTGGGTTCCCTCGTCGAATTGAAAATATCCCAAAAAAATCCAGGTACCTTCACCCATCTGCTGGTTGACCATAAAATCGGTTTTTCCACCCGCATGGTATACGCTGTAGAGTGCATCTTCACTGCTATTCTTCATTGTCTGATAGGAAACATACACACCATATTTCCCCTTTTGGGGAATGTCGGGATGCCATTCTGCAAGGCTTTCCTCCCCCTTGGTTATTGTTTTGATTTGTCTGGCTGTTCCCATCCGGAACGGATTTTCCCCATCGAGGTAGATATCTCTGGGATTGGCAAAGCCTGCTAAACTGCTGTTTTGCCATGGTTCCTTTCCATTGATTTCCCTGTATTGAGAATCGCCATATCGGCCCGATCCGCCATCTGGTTCTCCTGATTTACCTGATTCGCCTGACTGGCCGGAGCGGTTTCCTCCTGTAAAGTTGTCGTTGTCTATGATCAGTTCTGTTTTATTGTAATCCCGTTCGCGGGGCATCATCACGTTGGCTCCGGCGTTTTCAAGCATCGGTACCAGGAACGGCAGCACGTAACTCTGGGTGTAGAGGTCTTCCACCGTTTGAAAGATACGCGCCCGCTGCCATTCCCATCGCCCTAATTTCTGCTCGTAATACCAACCGTGACTTTGCCAGAGGGCGATATGATTATTCAGCAGCCCTTTGTCGAAATCCCCAGCCGGCGAAGAGATATTGGATACGAGCGGTTTTTTTACCTTGTGCGCAATCATCCTGTTCTTGTCTTTCTGCTTACTCCTGAAAAAATTAGGGATCAGGTGGCTGATCTCCTGCCCGTCGGAAAAGACACTTATCCTATATTTCTTCTGTGCCGCAGGCAGAAAGTAGCGTACGCTATCGTAAATATGCAGCACGGTATTTTCCCGCATCGGGAGATAGGATAGCGACAGGTTGGTATAAAACTCTATGCTCCTTTTCCGGTCATTTATGAGGATACTGTCCACCGTCACCCTGCCGGGACGCAACAGTGTCTCCTTGTAAATGTTGGTAAGCGATCTATCCAGCTTTTGTTTCAAAGAATCGTCGGTATGATTTTGAGAAAAAACCGTGTAAGATATGGCGAGCATAAACAGAATAAAAACCGATCGTTTCATACGATTATTTTATCTTCTTAATTGTTTAATAGCGTATTTATATCCTTGAATTCGTATCCTCTCCTTTTCAACTCCTTTATCAGATCCTCCAGCCGGTTGTACAATTTGTCAGTCCGTTTCGCATCTGTCCCTATATGGATTAAGAGGAGAAATCCGTTCAACCCATTCTTCACTTCATAAGCCAAAATATTGTCATAAATCTTTTCCGAGGAGAGGTAATTTTTCATTTCAGGCGTAGTATAATCAGCATTGGATGTTGTTCCCGGTGTGAAATTCACTATTTGCACACCCATACTTTTTGCCCAATCGCTGATTTGCCGGTTATACCATTCGTAGGGCGGCATAAAATAGCGTGGAGAATCAATTTTCAAGCCGATTTTTTCCATTGTTCCATAGTTATTGTTGAGGTCTTTTTCGAAATCAGATTGTGAAATCAACAAGGAATCACGCTTTTGCCAATCGGCATACAGAAGGTGCTTGTCAGAGTGGGGGCCGAGATAATGTCCATCCTTTTGAATATCCCGTGCGATTCCGGGGTACTTCCTGTAGAAATCGCCTGTAAGGAAAAATGTGCCTTTTACATTATTCTTTTTCAGTACTTTCTGTATCGTCCTGGCGCCGTCGGCGTATTCATGTCCGGTAAAAACAAGAGACAGTTGTTTTTTAGATTGACCACCACGTATAATGCCGCCGGCGATTCTCTCCAAACCCTTCGCCTGCGCACTCAAATAACCCAGGTAATAGGTCAGTGAGGCGGTACCGTCCATCGTCGGTTCGTTGGTAGAATAATCGGCGTAATCATCATGGTATACCACATAATCCGATTGGAAACCGGCATATTTGTCTTCATTTGCCAGATAGATACCGATCAGGTTGCTGAAAATAGAGTTGTAAATGGGACCGTCTACTATGCCCCCCGTGACCGGTATTTGGTGGAGGTGTGTAAATGCGGAATGGGGATCTTCGGGTGTATCACCCTGTTCGGGATATCCCACGATCATGGAGGTTCCCCATGGATTGCATCCCAGCAGCCAGTCGCGCATGGCGGCCTCAATTTCAAGGAACGAATTATCCCCCGTAATTTCGTGGTATAACCTGCATTGGGTAATAAAACCGACGGTCAGGTTATTGGAGCACCAGATAAAGGGTATCCCGTTCAGGAAAGCATCCCCTTCAGCCCTTTCTCTCACACGCTGCAAGCCGGTTTTCATATTTCGTATGAATTCTTTTTGAGCGCGCAGATCATTTTGCTGTACTGCTAAATGATAATGGCCGAGGTTTACAAATGGGTACCATTGATAATGGCGGGCCGAATCGGCACCCATCCAGGGCGTGACAGGTTCCAGCCTGCCGTAATTGACCGCTTGTGTGAGATACTCTTTTTGTCCGCTGGATTTGTACATTTCCATGGCAGCCAACTGCATATCATCGGCCCAGTTATCCTCTTCATAAAAATAAGGCGCTCCCCCGGGTGCGGTTTGGGAGACTCCGGGATTCTCCACCCCTTTCTTATAAGCATCCTCGGCTTTTTGTGCCAACAGGGCCGAGAATTCAGGGTAATAAGGTGACATCAATTGAGCACCCAATGAAAAGGATGAGGCATATTTTCCTAACGTGGAAGCCATGCCGGTACTTCTGTTTTTATGCTTGAACAGCCCCTGTGGTTTGGGGCTGACAAAATAGACAGGGCGTTCTTTTCCCGCTCCCCAGCCATAATCGACCTTCTGTTCATTGGGCAATGTGAATCCCACATGATCCCTGTCGTCGGCCAGTTGGTTGAAATAGGTATCGGCATCGGGATTCATCTTCACTAACCAGTCCAATCCCCATTTGGACTCGTCCAGGATATCGGGAATACCGTTCGCCCCTTCATCCCCGTTTGCGTCATAATTATCTCCAAATGATTCCGGATACCGGCTATATGCAAAGAGCATCTGGTAAACAGCGTTGGCAGATGTAGTCACATATTGCAGGTAATCCGACGCGTCATGCCATCCGCCGACAGTGTTGAAAGGGAGTCCGTCGCGTTTCCCGCCGGGATCCCCCACGGAGATGGCATCATGGGTGTGGCAGGAGTCTTTGAGGAAGGGATTGTATCCGCACCGTTGTTGACGCATATATTGTAAGGGGATATCCGCTGTCCCGGCGTATATATCGTTACCGATATGGAAAGAAACGGATTCAGTTTCGCCCGCTTTCAGGATATAGGTTCCGGGCGTTTTGAGTGCCGTGAAATTAAGCCGTGCCGATGATTCGAATGCCGGCTGCTTTCCCGTGTCCCGGATATCGGCAGTTGATCCGGTGAACACTACTTTTTGGGTAGCCATATCCATCACCTGAAATTCGCTAATGCTGTTATTCTCCTTGCTGATCCAGACGGCCACTTTCACATCCTCTTCCAGATAACCAACCTGATTGACACGTATCCAGGATGATTGGGAGTTGGCCATAGAGAAAACAAAAATGAACAACAAGGTTACATTTATTTTCCGTATACGGAATCCGAGTCTGTTATTATTCATAAAATATCTCTCTTGCATTTGCAAACCATTCAAGTGATATCATAATTGTAAAATTAGTAATTATTTGTATTTTAATTAATAATTTCTCGGAAAAAATTATGCGTGTATAGATTCTGATGATGTAAGTGCCAGATAATCGCCTGTTTCTAAATTCTTAGAAAAAGCTGAGTTATTATGGAAAAACAACAAGGCAGCGAGGATAGAAATAGTTAAGTGCGTTCTCAAAAAATCAAAATGAAATGAGGGTGAAATCACATAGTGATACACCCTCATGATAGTTATACAATAATTATTCTACCGTGTCCCATCCTTCATTTTGCTGTAGTTCATACCCCAGATCTTTATATAATTTAATCTGGTCAATAGGTACAGCACTCAAATATTGCCTTTCATAATACGGATTTCCGGCAATCCAATCCCTGCGCATATTAGTTTCATATAAATTATGTACGAATGCTTTTGAAGGATTGGCCGGATCCGGATAATAGAAATGGACGTTACTCATTAACTTATTGTATTGATCCTTGGAGGCTTTAGCTTTAATTTCTTCCAAGTCGACAAATGCTCCTTTTCCTAATGGGGTGGGTCCATTAGTTTCCACTGTTTTAAGGTATTCATACTTTTTCCATCTCTTTAGATCATTTTTTCTGAAACCTTCAAATAGTAATTCAACAGCTCTCTCTCTTCGTATTTCCCACAATAAAGGAGATACAGACGGGTCTCTATCCGGATCTTCAATAATTATACCGTTAACTGTGACATTTTCTCCGGAAACCATCATCTTGGGAACTTTTGATAAAACTTCTCCTTCGTTGTTTTTTAGAATGTCCCGGTCGCGCAAAAGATTGATGGATTTATCAGCAGCGGCTTGATTAAATTTTCCTAATTCAGCCATGGCTTCCGCATAATTAAGAAGTATTTCTCCATATCGTATTACCGGCGCATCCGTTGTATTGGTACTGCCTAAATATTTTAAATCAGTTCCCGTCGCTTCATAAGGTAAGAATTTCCAGCATAAGAAACCGGTTGAGGAATATGCGTCATGTGGCCCGTTTAGCCTTATAGAGTCCACAAGACTGGCTGCCATGCGAGGATCCCTGTTCTTATACTGATCTTCATAATATCTATACCCTTTGTCGGAATCATAATCATACAGCGGGGATTGTTTTATAGGAAAACCATCGGTGGATAAATAACTCTCTACAACTTTTAGCGTTGTGCCGGTTTGAGGTTCTTTGTTATTATAAGAAACCAGACAATGTGTAGCCTTTGCCGTTTCATATTGACGATAAATAATCACTTCTTTATTTCCTGCCAAACTTTCCGAACTGAAAATTGCCCTATAATCATCCACAACCTCATATTTACCGGAATTCATTAATTGCTCGGATGCCCAGGCAGCTTTTTCCAGCAAGGTTTCAGCTGTATTGAGATCAATATTGTGGTATTTCAAAAATGTGCCGAAATAGAGCATCTGTCTTGACATGAATGCAAGTGCGTAATCCCTGTTAATTTGTTGAACTCCGTCATTTTCCCGGATATTATCCACTGCAAATTGAAAGTCCTCCATAATCTTTGTGGCAACATACGGGAGTGGATCTCTTGCTTTATACATTATTTCTATGTTATCATGCGGAACCACTATGTCGAAATAAGGAATATTCCCAAATGCTCTGGCCAAATCTGAATACTCCATGGCCCTAAAAAAACGTCCTACCCCTAACCAGTGGTTCTGCGCTTCTTCTGACAAATTATCCATTTTTCCCACTCCCTCAATCATTTCATTAGCCCATCTCACCCAGGTGAAACTCCAACCGTTGCCGGAAGTAGCCGTATTCTGAGTCCATATAGAAGAGGAACTGTATTCATCGGCCCAAGCGCCACCGGTAAAAAAATTACCCCAGCTGAATCCGCTACCATAGCCATAGAAAAAAGCGGCATATCCTCTTTGAGCATAAAGTCTGATGTTTCCTTCATTTGTCCAGAAATGCTCATTTTCAAATTGATCCAAGCCCGGACGATCGAGATAATCATCGCAAGCGATCAAAGTAACCAATAAAAGGGTAATTGAATATAATATCTTTTTCATTTTCTTTATTTTTTAAAATTCTATCTGCATACCCAACGAAATGCTTCTTCTGTATGGATAACTCCGACCGAAAGACCGTGAATCGTTAGCCGTAATTCCTGAAACCCAATTGATTTCCGGGTCAATAGCCACTCCTCCCATTTTGTCGAATTCAAACAGGTTTTCGCCATTCATATAAATCCTCATTTTTTGAAGCGACACTTTCGATAACAATTGTTTGGGTAAACTATATCCGAAATTCAGACTCTTCAAACGTAAATAGGCGACATTCAGTAAATAACGGTCATTGGGAACGTAATTCCATTGTGCCGTTTGACTGTATTCCAACGGTCTTGGATAAAAAGCTTTGGTATTTTCTTCCGTCCAATAATCCAGTGTATGGGCAAAATTGGCTTCTGCTGCATAATAACCGGGTAAAACCATATTTCCTGTAGCCCATATATGCCGTTTACCCACTCCTTGGAAAAAAAGATCCAGATCAAAACCTTTCCATTCTGCTCCTATCCTAAATCCATATTGAAAACGGGGTGTGGTATTCCCAATGACGGTTCTGTCGCCGGGATCTCCTACTGTATTGGTACCATAGTCGATGACTCCGTCTCCGTTTAAATCTTTAAATTTAACATCTCCGGGGCCAAACTTAAATGTTCCGGATTCTAAGATATATTGGTTGGGAACACCGGGTGCCATGGTGTTTTTGGATTGTCCATTTTCAAGGATTGTCTGTTTGATTTCATCTCCTTCCCACACAAAGTCTTCTTTTTGAAAAAGGCCATCGGTCTTGTATCCCCATATTTCTCCCAGTCTTTTTCCTTGCCAATAGGTGTCGGAATTGCGAGGATCGTTTGCCGAAGCATATTTGGTGACGTTAGTCTTATAGTCGGAGAATAAGCCGGTGAGAGATAGTCTTAACCCGTTGTTGAATCGATGATTGTATGAAACCTCCAACTCAACTCCTTTGGTTGCCAATTCTCCGAAATTTCTTCTTGGGGCTGCGATACCAACTGTTGACGGGATGGTTTCCCCTGGTGCGAGCATGTCTAATGTTTTCCTTTGATACCAGTCAAACACAATATTCAATTTGTTATTCAAAAGACCGGCATCAAATCCGATATCCAATGTCCTTACGGTTTCCCAAGACAGGGAAGGATTTACCAAGGTGGGACCGGCGCTAATATAAGGCACGAAATTTCCGTTAACAAGCCAATAATTTCCAGCACCTGAAGGCGTAAAAGCGGTCAAAGTAGATATGAATGAATTTAACGGGACATCCTGGTTACCGATTGAACCCCATGATCCTCTCACTTTGAGAGAACTCAGGTAGGGCTGCAATGGTTGCATCCAATCTTCTTCACTTATGCGCCATGCAGCGGAAACAGTGGGGAAAAAATCCCATCGATCGTCCTTTCCAAACTTGGACGAGCCGTCATATCGGCCACTTACATCCAACAGGTACCTGTCCTTGTAAGCATAATTCGCACGTGCGAAAAAACCGGCTACAGACCACCATGAGTGACTTGAAGAAGCCAACTGATCTCCACCGGCCAGGTTTACTTCTCCTTTGTCAAAATCATATACATTGTTTCTTCTTGCGGAAATCCATATATATTCCGCATCTTCAATATTGGTTCCTGCGGTAACTTTTATACCATGGTCATTGAATTTATTGTCATAGGTAATATATCCGTTATAACTATTCCTAATATTTTTCGAGGATGTATAGCGCGCATAATCGTAACTCGCCGTGGTATATACGCCATACATGTCCTCCAGTTTATTACCCCCTACATCCCATTGGTTAATTCCGGTAACATATCCTCCTACTGTATGGTTCGTGACAAACGTTTGGGCATGCGTATAGTCAAAATCGACTGTTAGTCCCTTTGCCAATTGTAAAGTAGTTCCCAATGTGTACCTGCTATAATGGGAATCGTCTTCGATTGGCCTGGCGGCTTTCAAATCATTCACCGCACCTCGGAGTTCTTTGCCGTCATAAGTTCCATAAGGATATACCTGGTGCCATCTATATAAATAATACATGGCATCATAAGTGGAAGAACCATAATTAAAAGGAGTTTCCTCTTCTGTTTTAGAATACATAAACCCTCCGCGGACTGACAACCAGTTTTTCACGTCGGTGCTTAGGAATCCGGTAAAATTGTACCTCCTGTAAAAATCGTCAAACAGTTTTAAGACCCCTTTTTGATTCATAAAGGCACCCGATAAGCTATATTGGGTATTCCCGCTTCCACCACTTATGCTCAAATTGTGGTTCTGTTGGGGTGACCAATCTCTGTAATAGATATCATAAATATTCCAAGGACGATAATAGTAAACTCCCCCGCCTGGGCGGTAATCGAAATCACGACCTTCTACCATTTCCCGTCCGAGGCCCTTTCCATCTCCGTAGGTGTCTATCCATTCTTTTGTTTTTTGAATCACTTCAGCATTATAATAATAGCCTACCTGTCCTACTTCTGTTAGCGGCTGATCCCTCAATGCGTTTCTCTGATCCAGTGAATACTGTAAGTTCAAATCAGCCCGCGTATGTTTTGGTACTTTGGTGGGTGTTGACCACGAAAAATTGTTAGTGTAGGATATTCGTGGGGGGACATCTTTTTTCCCTTTTTTCGTGGTAATCAACACAGCTCCGAAAGCTGCACGCGCTCCATATACCGCCGTTGTGGAGGCATCTTTCAATACCGAAATGGAAGCGATGTCATCCGGATTGACATAAGAAAGATTGGGTACCTCAACATTATCTACCATTATTAACGGATTTCCCGAACCACCGCCGATGGTACTGACCGTTCCCCTTATTTTTATACTTGGCGTTCCGCCCAAGGCTCCCGAAGTAGTGGTTACCACCAATCCCGGAGTAGAGCCCTGTAACGCGCGGCCCACATCTGTTATGGGGCGAGCTTCAAGCGTTTTGCTCACATTTACCGTAGAAACAGCTCCGGTAAGGCTCTCTTTCCGTTGGGTCCCCCATCCCACGACAACCACCTCTTCCAATAATTCCGCATCATCCTGTAAAATTACCCGTACATTAGGGCTTACCGCTACTTCCTGAGTCCTCATCCCCACATACGATATTACCAGCGTATTGGAACCGGTTGGAACGGTTAGCGTAAAATTCCCATTGATATCGCTAACAGTGCCCTGTTCCGTACCTTTCACTCGAATGGAAGCACCGATAACCGGCCCATCCTTTTCGTCCACCACACTGCCTGTTACACGAGTTTGTGCAGTGGAAATCCCCATTCCTATTATAAGGAAGAAGGTTAAAAACATCATTAGATTTTTTTTCATTTGCTTAGATTAATAACATATTACAACTTCTCAATCAGTATTTAATTTATTTTATTAACTGTAAAATGGGATGCTCCGCCCATTTATCACTCCACGCTTCGATTATCTTATGGTATTCGGTAAACCACACTATATCATGCAGGCAAAATTAGATGTTCAGAGTGCTGATCCCAAAAAAATAAAGTTGAGTTTTACCGTATAGCGGTTGAATTTTACTATCTTTGCCAGAACGATCTAACTTAAAAAAAATAAATAAGAATGATTGCTGAACCAATGGAAATATTAAACAGAAGGCATATCGGCCATAATGTGCAAAGGGTCCGGATGTATTTAGGCATGAAGCAGGAAGCATTGGCGACCGATCTTGGTATCAGCCAGCAGGAAGTGTCAAAAATCGAGCAGCAGGATGAAATAGAAGATGGAGTTTTATCTCAAATTGCCGGAGTATTGGGCATCTCTCCGGAAGTAATCAGGGATTTTGATGGAGAGCGGATAATTTATAATATTAATCAACATAACTACCAGGATGCAACTATTTCTGATGGAGCTACCATTTATGGCGGTACCCAGCAGATTAATCCGTTAGACAAAATCGTTGAATTATATGAACGCTTGTTGCAAAGTGAGAGGGAGAAGATTGAGTTGTTGAAGGATAAATAAAATACAATAAATATTATGGAAACGGAGACCTATACCAATGGCCCGCATATAGGCCGAAAAATTGAGAGGATACGCCGCCTCCGCGGAATAACTCAAACTGAATTGGGAGACTTATTAGGTGTAACACCCCAGGCTGTTTCAAAAATGGAGCAGGCAGAAAAAATGGAGGATGAGCGGTTAGGAAAAATAGCTGTGGCATTAGGCGTAACTTTAGAGGGATTAAAAAAGTACAATGAAGAAACTATTCTTTACAATACGAATAACTTTTACGAGAATTGTGGTGTAAAAGCTGATGCTGTAAATAATAGTAATAATCAGACTTTTAATAACTATCCAATAAATGAGGTTATCAAGTTATTTGAAAGTCTGCTGGATAAGGAAAAGGAAAAATTTGAGCAATTAAAAAAAAGGAAAGAATAGAAATCTGTGAGGTCCTTAAAACCGTGTGTGCCAATTATGTTCCCGAAAAAGTCCTAAAAGAACTTATCACGACAAAGAACGAAGAAATCAGTTATTTGAAGGAAGAAATAAAGCATTTGCGGCAGGAGGTTACACAGTTGTTACAATTGATCGGTAAAAAGGATTCATTCTCAAAATAACGCTTCTGAAGATTCCGCACAATGCCTAATAAAGCAATAGAGAGACACATTTATTTATTAATGAGTCTCTCTATAACTGATCAGGTTTATTACCAACCCGGATTTTGTGTTAATGTGTGTCCTTTGTCTTTATAGATGGTTATTTGAGCGGCCGGTATAGACCGCAGATAGTTCCTTTCGGAATTTATATCGCCTTTCACGAATGTTCTTAACGGGGAACTAAAGCTGAAATAGCTGATATACCCTTTGGTTGGGGTTGTTCCCGAATTATCAGGATCAAACAGTTGTACGGCTGTGGATATCCCCGGATAATCTGCTTTGTCTATCCATGCCCCAAGTACTTTTTTATTGGGATTGTTTGCTGCGCCTGTATTCAGGTATTCAAATTTTGCCCATCTGTTCAGGTCGTCACCACGTCTGCCTTCCATCATCAGTTCAGTACGGCGTTCCCTACGTATTTCCCATAAAATAGGGTCTACGGACGGATCGCGGTCTGGATCATCTATCACAATGTTATTCACAGCAAGGCTGTTCCCGCTGAGGGTTACAGTCGGTAATTTCCTACTTACAGGAGGTGTTTCCGCCCATTTTGTCAATGTTCGTTTTCTTATTTCATTGATGGATTTATCCAGATCGGCTTGGCTAAAAACTTCTCCTCCTATTTTACTTATTTCGTATCGTGCTTCCACATAGTTGAGAAGCACCTCTGCATGGCGTATTACCGGTGCATCTGCCGGGCTAAGGAGACCTGTAATGTAGGGAGAGTCTCCAAGGAGCCATTCTTCGTTCAGGAATTTTTTCGAAGCGAATCCGGTAGAAGAGGCAGCGCTGAATAACCCGGAATTTAGAATGCGGAGCGAGTCGACAAATGTATCATAAATTCTCGGGTCACGATCGATAAATGTATTTTCTATACTGGGTTTTGTTTCGCCTTGATATAGAGGGGACTGTCCTATTGGAAGCCCGTCCATGCATAGATAACTTTCTATTGCATCGATGGTGGCTCCTCCTAACCTTTGATCTTCTTTGGCATTATAGGCCATCAACGCATTGGTGGCGATACCTGTAGTATATTCCCGATAGAATATTATTTCAGGATTATCGGCCAGACTCTCACTTGTAAACAGTGCATTGTATGCATTTCCGATAGAATATTCATTGGATTCCATTACACTCACGGCTCCGTCGATGGCTCCCTTGAAAAACTTTGAAAGTTCTTCATTGTTTACAGGCTGGGATGAAGGACCTACAGTCGAACCGTGGTATTTCAGCCAGGTGGCATGGTAAAGCATATTGCGCGACATGAAGGCGCCTACAACGGCTTTATTGACCTGACGTATGCCATCATCATCCCTGACATTCTGCAGCGCATAATTAAAATCATCCAATATTTTATTTACCACTATTACCTGGGAATCGCGATCCTTATACAGGATATCATAGTCTTTCTCATCCACGACTGCGATATCGATGTAAGGGATATCTCCGTACGCTTTTACCAGTGTACTGTAAGCCATTGCCCTGAAAAAGTATGCGATTCCCGTCCAATGGTTCTTTGCCTCATCTGGGATGGACATGCCTGGAATCTTCTCCAGCATGACATTTGCTTTACGTACAATTTTGTATTGGTCTGTCCATAGGGCCGTAACAGAGTTGATACCGGTTGTGTTGCTGGTGGGAAAGAATAAGCGTTGATTGGTATCACTCACATTATCACTTGTCAGGAGGAAATCGTCATTATATGAATCTCCTGAAAAATAACCGCCGAATGCTCTGTAGTCCTGTGCATATCCGACAAAATAAGATGAATAGAAATCCTGTGCATAAGCTCTCAGGCTTACTTCATCTACCCAGAACGAGTCATCATTTACCAGCTTGTCGAGAGGCGGCTTGTCCAGAAAATCATCACAACCGTGTGCCGATAGGAGGAGCAATAAGCATCCTATATATAGTATATATTTTTTCATTTGATCAAAACTATTGATGTTCAATTTTTTGCGTGCAAATAGTTTATATGCTCGTTTCATAATCTCAAATTTTTAGTGATCCATTATAGTGTGAGTTGTAATCCGAACGAAAGTGTCCTTTGGTAAGGATAGCTGCGTCCGAAGTTGCGTGAGTCTGCTGCTGTACCTACATAACGGACATCAATTTCAGGGTCGATATCCGGTTTTACCTTATCGAATTCAAATAGGTTTTCAGCAGTCACATACACTCTGAGGTTACTTATATAAATCTGAGAAGCAAGGGATTTGGGCAGCGTATACCCTAAAGTCAATGTCTTTGCGCGTAAATAGGCCATATTGAGCAAATACCTGTCGTTCACCTGGTAGTTACCTGAAGCCACTTGCGAATAGTTCATGGGACGGGGATAGAAGGCATTCGTGTTATCGGTTCTCCAAAAGTCTTCTGCTCCTTTGTAATACGGCTCTCCAGCAGTATATCCCGGTAATACCTGATTACCCATTGCCCAGAGTTTGCGTTGTCCTACACCTTGAAAGAACATGTAGAAATCGAATCCTTTATAATCAGCACCTATACTGAACCCATATTCAAAGCGAGGCAATGCATTCCCTATGATGGTCATATCTTTGGCATCTCCCACAGCTACGCTTTTTCTGATATATCCATCGCCGTCCAGGTCCTTATACAATACGTCTCCCGGTGCGAATTTGTAATTTCCGGGAAATACTTCTGTCTGGTTAGGTATACCGGCGGCAAGGTTACCATTTGCGTCGAAATCACTTTCCTGGAGTAACCTGTCGACTTGTAATCCCCATATATCACCTAAAACCATACCTTCCTTATAGACGTTTACATCGGTAAACCATCCGTTGCCATTGCCTCCGTAAGAGGGTATAGTGGTATTATTGGACCATTTATTTACCTTGGTTTTATAATCAGTAATCTGCCCTCCTAACGTGATTCCCAGACCATTGGAGAATTTGTGGCGGAAATCGGCAGATAATTCCCAGCCCAATGTTTCCAGTTCTCCCATATTCTGATATGGGCTTGCTGCTCCTAATGTAGCAGGAAGGGTTTGGGTAGCAAGTACATCACTGGTTGTTCTCTTATACCAGTCGAATGTAATGCCTAATTTGTCATCGATGAATCGTGAATCTAATCCTATGTCGATCGTTCTTACTTTTTCCCATGTAAGGGAACTGGATACAACTGTGGGCGCACTTACCGATGTCTGTCTCACTCCATTGATAACCCAACTGTCTAATTGACCGTCCATCGTAGAGATGAACCGGTTCAATCCTACATCCTGATTACCAATACTACCATAAGATGCTCTTATTTTTAAAGAGGACAAAGTAGGATAGAGTTTTTGCATGAAATCTTCTTCCGATATGGTATATCCTGCAGAGATGGATGGAAAGAATGCAAACCTCTGATCTTTAGGGAATCTTGAAGAGCCGTCATAACGACCATTCAGCTCGAGGAGATAACGGTTGTTGTAAGCATAATTGATCCGTCCAAAGAATCCTGCTACCGCCCAATCGGTATGTTCTGAACTGGTTGTTGGATCTCCGATGGCCAAATTAAGTTCCGGCCTGGAGGTGCTAAGCAGGTCATTTTTCCGTGCCCAGATATATCTATATTCACTCTGCTCTATATTGGAACCGGCTAATACTTTAAAATCATGTTTTCCTATTTTCCTGGCATAAGTGGCCACAATATTATTGGTGAACATCTGCCTGTTACTTCTTTCTTCACGCACGTAGTCATAACTCGGTGCTATATAATTTCCGTAGGAATTCTTCAGACTCTCAAGTGAACTGTGAGCGGTGAAGATATCATAGGCATATACTTTGTCTCCATAACTTTTAAAACGTGTTTCATTTGAAGTGTATATGAAGTCAAAATCAATGGTCAGTCCTTCCAACGGTTTTAACGTGAATCCTGCTCCAAGACGCGTATAATCTCTTTCACGATTGGTCATAGGAGCTTGTTGCAACTCGGTTAATGCACTTCTGAATGGTTTTCCATCCAAAGTGCCATAAGGATACATCGGTTGCCATCTATAGAGATAGTACATATGGTCATATAAATCCGCTGCATACATAAACGGTTTATCAAAATCTGCTCTTGTATACATGGCATTAGCCCTGATTGTCATGTATTTGCTCAGTTCTGTGTTCAAAGTGAGATTTGCATTGTATCTGTCGTACACGTCCGGATTTACCTTTGTAAGTCCTTCCTGATGTATATAACCTAATGTCAATCCATAATTTGTTTTGCCGTTACCTCCGCTTACAGAGAGATTATGCGACTGTTGAGGCATCCAGTTCTTGATATACATGTCATACCAGTCCCATGTCCTGTAAAAATGTATTCCGGCAGCGTCTATTTCAAAGTCACGACCATATACCATCTCCAGACCTAAGCCTTTTCCATCGCCATATTGTTCGGCCCAGGCTTTCATGCCGTCCACGGTTTTCTGGTCGACAATCATATTCGCCACAACATTGTATGAGTTGGCAGGAGAGGGAGCAGCCTGCATCCCGGCCAGATTAATTTCGGCTTGTTGCCATCCGGGTAATTGTTCCGGTTTTTTCGTAGGTGTTCTCCATGCGAAGTTGTTGGAATAATTGATGGATAGCCTGTCATATTGTTGTTTTGCCTTTGTAGTTATCAGTATAACCCCAAAAGCAGCCCTGGCTCCATATATGGAAGATGAAGCTGCATCTTTCAATACAGAAATGGACTCAATGTCGTCCGGATTGATCAATGTGATATCCGTGATCTCCACATTGTCTACCAAAATCAACGGGTTCGCACTTCCGTTTGGTGAACCTACACCTCCTCTGATTTTAATGGAGGGAGCACTTCCGATTTCACCTGATCTGGTTGAAATGGTTAATCCGGGTACAGCGCCTTGCAGCGCACGTCCAATATCTGAAATAGGACGACTATCGACTGTCTTTCCCAGGTCGACTGAAGCTACCGCACCGGTCATATTGGCTTTTGCTTGTACACCGTAACCTACTACTACCACTTCTTCCAATGCCTGGGTATCTTCCTGCAATGTGATATTGAAATTTGTTCTTCCATCCGTATTGATTGTTTGGGAGAGATAGCCGATATAAGTGATTTGTATTGTGGCGTCATTTTTCACTTGCAAAGAGAAATTTCCATTTACATCGGTGATGGTACCGTTGGAAGTACCCACTTCAATAATATTGGCCCCGATAATGGATTCTCCGTTCGCATCTATCACTGTTCCGGTAATGGTCTTACCGGTTTGTTGCGTTTCATTGAGATTTGTTTTGTTTTCAACGCTTTTTTTGTTTTCAATAACCTCCGGTTTCCTTGAAATAGTGATTTGCCTGTTGACAATGGAGTATGTAAGATTTGTATTCCTTAGCAATAAATCCAGAATTTCATCCATAGATTTATTATGGAGGGAAACGTTTACACTCATCGACAAACTGTTCTCTGTATTATCCATGAAAAGGAAGAAATAGTCGCTGTTTTTCTCTAACTCACGAAATGCTTCTTTCAACGTTATATTTTCCAGTTCGGCGCTGATTGCTTTTGATTGAGAATAGATATTTTCTGCCGTCATAGAAAAAATGCATAGGAAAGTGATAAAAAAATAGATTTTCATAATTTTTAAAAACTTATCATTTCTTTTCGTGGAAAAAAGCTTACTTGTATACTTTTCTTGCATATCTTCGCATTGATTTTTAATTTGTTATTAATTAATTAGGTTCACACTGTGAGATTTTGTCATCCCAAATCACATCTTGGATTACTGTCGCAAAATCAATTTCGTAGATTTTTCCATAGGCATACTAATTTTTAAATTTTAGAACCCACACTGATAAATATTTTTCTAAAAAATCCTCATTTATAATTGTTTATAGATATTGGAATTGGAAAAATAAGGTTTCAGAGTGGAGATTTATCATATAAAAAAGACTTGGAAAAGGACAAAACAAGGACAATATTAGTGAATATTAACCCAATATAGTTAAAATATGGTTGTTTACTTCATCCATTAATTCGGTTTGATATGTCAGGATGATTAAGAAAGAGGGGTTAACTAAAAAGTTTTCATTGACTATTACTATTCAAAACTGAGTAACTTTTTAGACAACCCCTTTATAGTTAGTTATCGAACATCAGTTCGGTACGGCGTTCACGACGGATTTCCCAGATCAGATCACTTATTCCCAGTTTCGGGGCTAATTATATTGAGTTGGTAACTCATCTTGATTGAACCACTGTAAAAAATGAATTATAATTATCCAGGAATATAGAAGACTTTGTATAAGACAATCCTGTTACCACAAGGATCATCAAATTCAACAGTTATGAATATATTTTCGGTATTATCTTCACCTTCAAAAATAGTGAAATATACTCCTTGATGTAATATATTCCAATTTGTAGATGAAGACCAATTGAAATTGCTTGCACCCGCATCTCTAATAATATCTAATACTTGAACTTCTCCCCCGGAACTAACTAGATTACCATGTATCAAGTCATTTGTTTGAGTGATTCCCGGTTTGAAAATTACAATATTTGATTTATTTAATATGAAGGGCACTGGTGCTACTATTTCCGCTTTTATCCAGGCATCAGTCCTGAGAGTTGTAGAATTAAAATTTCTTTGCACTGTTATTGATAGATTATTTTGGTTGACAATGGAGAGATCAGGATGAACACTCCACTGTACAACGCACTCACTGGGTAAATTGACTGTATAGGTGGTCTGATTACAGATACCAGGCAATCCGGAGATTTGAGGTCGTGCATAATACTTTCTAAAATCCATTTTATATATTGATGGTCCGTAATTTTTAGCATGTCGCATTAATGGTCCCTCTCCCCATTTTGAAATATAAGTGCCTGTTATTGTTGTTGGTATTGCAGAATGGTTATCTTCATAATACGATATTTTCTCTGCTAATGTTTCAGTTGTTGATACATAACTATAATCTCCCCAATATATGTCTTCATCTCCCTGTTGTCCAGAATAATATCCAATCCAAACAGGATCACCACCTCCTGCCATATGCCAGGCATACCCATGGCAGTTATAACTGGTAGTAGCAGAAGGGGGATTTAATTCCGTTGCGTTTGGATAATACGCTTTGACATATGTGCTATAATCTCTTTTTTCCTGTGCACTCATTTCTGGTATATTATTATATGCTCTCACTGGAGAACTGTTAGGTGTATACCGCGTCACTTGAGTTTGACTGAGTATGTATTGGTTATTTAATAATAAGACGCAAACACCTGTAAATATAATTCTAATTATACTTGTTTTCATTTTGTATATATTATAAATGTAAATTCCTAATAAGGCTCTATTTGTTATTTAATAAAAGCTTCTGCTTCTTTTTGAATATAATTTATAAATTGATTATCCATAAGTATATAATCATCATTAAGCTGAAGAAATTTGTCATTAGTGGATAATGAGACATTCTCTTTAATCAATAAACGAGATAAAATAACCGCAGTAGTTTTTTGACGAAAGGGAGAGTCCATGTCATCCTGCTTTTTTTTCAAATTCTTTAAAGCGATTTCAATTAATTTATTTTTCTCTTCAGTGTTTAATTGACTCAAAATAAGATGCTGCCCCATTACAATATCAATACATAAATCATAAAACACATTTGTTATTGTTATTCCTTTGTTCTTTTTAAATGAATCTAGGTTAAATTGCTCATATTGTTTTAATAATTCTATTCCTGCATCTTTCCTTTTGAAAAGTTCTTGGAAACCATTAAAAGTCGAACTTATAAAATTAAAACCATCTTGAATAGAAGTATTGCTAAATAACATATCTCCCAAAAGAGGATAAGATAAACATAATTCGGCCAAATCTTTAGTAGATAAGGATGTTAAAACCCTTTCTGGAATTTGACAAGCGTTCAACATTTCTTGACTACTTTGGATTTTATTCCATTCCTCAGTTCCCGGTTTTACTGGATAATCCCACGCCAGTTTTTCAGTGTGTCGCGTTTCCGATCGTTCTTCAGTTTGTCCTTCAGAAGAGTTCAATTTGTTATCTTCTTCACATCCCACTCCTATTAATAGGAATAATAAGGCCATGGTAAGTACTAAAGCTATTCTTGTTTTCATTGTGATAAATTTTTTAATTAGGATAGTATAATTCAATAAATTATTTCTCGTCTATAACCGGAGGTTAATGGCTGGATTACCCCTGGTGACATATTTTAAAAGGGTAAAATCTATTCTAAATCAAAGATAAAGAGTTAAAGGCTATGCTCTGTTGATGAGGTGTAAAAAGGGGTCACCTAAAATTTTTTTATTGATCATTATTATTCAAAATTGACTAATTTTTTAGACAACCCCTTTATAGTTAATTAATTATTACCATCCGGAATTTTGTCCCAATTGAGGATTCAATGAGATTTGCCCTGAAGGAATAGGATACCAGTAGTGCTTCTTATCGAACAGACGCGTCTTTTCTTTGGTTCCGTCGATATAGTTTCCTACCCTGTCTATAGCCTTGTCATAGGGGTCGTTCACAATATTGGCACCCAATAGGATATCGGGATATACCGACGAATCGAGTTTGTTGAGTTGATGCCATCGGATCAGGTCCCAATAGCGTGTCCAGTTATCGAACATCAGTTCGGTACGGCGTTCACGACGTATTTCCCAGATCAGGTCACTTACCTCCATATTATTGGCAGGATCGGAAAAACCCACATTGATCGTTAATGAAGGAAGTCCGGCTCTGGTTTTTAGCTTGTTCACCGATTTGTCGAGATCGTCCTGAGTCATATTACCCAACTCGGCACAGGCTTCGGCATATTGCAGGTAAACGGCCGCTAACCAAAAGATAGGAGCATGCGTGAAATTAGCGCTGGTCTGATTTCTGTACATATTTTCCAAGCTCTTGTTGTCATACTTGTTTACCCCATATCCAGTGGAGGATGTCATGGAAATACCGGTTCCAAAACGGGTAAACCCTCTTCCCACGTAGCATAGCGCTGTGTCGATGGTTTCGCTCAGGCGTTTATCGCGTAGATCCAGTATCTTTTTAATTGACATCACCGTATCAGGTACAACATTTCCTCCTACTGTTTTGGTTCCGATTTTCATCACAGCGACGTCGGATTTATCAAGAGAAGTAAGCGCTAATGGTTTACCATCGGTAAAAAGATATGATTCGAATGCTGCCTTGCTCATTCCGTTTATCTGGGTGGATGAACTGATATATGCTATCAGCGAATGATGTAGCGTATTTTGTTTATATGCTTTGTAGAAAATCATTTCAGGATTGGTCGCCAAATTGGTTGAGTTGTAATTTCCCTGATAGGAACTGTTCAGAGAAAAACCTTTGTCCATCAGATATGCTGCGGCGGTTTTGGTTTCGCTAAGGAACTTGTTTGCGCCGGTCACATCGGGTGCCGATTGTCCGTCTTCCGCTTTCCTGTACTTACGGAAGGTTCCCTCGAAGAGGCATATCTCTGATTTCATCGCATAAGCTACATTCCTGTTTAATTTGGTTTTTGCCGTGTTATCATACATATTCTGGCAAGCATAATCCAAATCTTCCAGTACTTTATCCATTATACCGTCACGATTTTCACGTGGACCGTATAAATACCCATCATCGGTGATATCAAGAGATTTATCAACCCATGGGACATCACCGTACGCACGAACAAGCTGATAGTAATGCCAAGCCCTCATTAAACGGCCCACGCCTGTCCAATGATTTTTAGCTTCATCACTCATATTTACTTTACCTACATTTTCCAGTAAAATATTTGCACGCCTGATTTCAATCCATCCATCACTCCAGTTAGTATTGCTCGCCGGCACGTTTTGGAAAGTCCAATCGGCAAAACCACCACCCGCCTGGTCATCCGACAAGGTGCGGAAATAAAACAGACCTGTGCCTCCGCCATTGCCATATCCCAGAAAATTCTGGTAGAATGTATTGGCATAACCGGTCACATTGCTTTCATTTGTCCAGAAATTATCATTGGTAAATGTGTCCAATGGTCCCTTGTCCAGAAAGTCATCACATGATCCCAGTACAAAAGCTGTAATAACAACGTAAATTATATTTATTTTCTTCATATTATTATCTATTTCAATGATAAACAAATTAGAATGTAAGTTGAACACCAAATGATACAGTCCTGTACATCGGGTCTATACGTCCCCAAGTGCCATTACCCAAGCTTGCGCTTGATTCTTTGTCATTCACTTCGGGATCGAGGGGAGCATTGCTTTTATTGATCAATTCAAACAGATTATTCGCACTAAAGTAGACCCTGGCCTTCTGCATATATATCCTCGATGCCAGGTTGGGAGGCAGCGTATATCCCAGCGTTAAATTCTTGAACCGTAAATAGCCCATGTTGACGATATATTTTGACTGGGGATAAAAGTTATGATTACCCAACTCCAACACTGCGATCGTACCTCTACCGGCATTTCCCGGAAACATTCTTGGGAAATCGGCATTAGGATCGGGATTTTCTGCTGTCCAGTAACTTGTTTGGTTTTCATAAATAGCATCGGCGCCACGCATCATCGGCATTACGAACGCACTCTGTGTCCATACTGATCGTTTTCCTATACCCTGGAAAAACATATCGATATCAAAACCTCTCCATTCTGCACCTAAACGGAAACTATACTGATAACGAGGGGTAGTGTTGCCTATCACTTTCAGGTCGCCATGATCATCAGCAGTGCCTTTGCCTCCGTCAATTACACCGCTTTCATCCAAATCCTTGAATTTGATATCACCGGGACCGAAAACAAAGGTTCCCTGATTCAGTCCTACTTGGGAAGCGACCCCTGACTTATAAGTACCATCAGCATTAAAGTCATCTTCTGTGAAATATCGTTCTGTTTCGAATCCCCAAATATCACCATATCTCTTACCGCTGTAATTCTGATTAAGAAGTTTGGTTTCATTGTCCCATTTAGTAATATCGGTGATAAAGTCTCCTATATTGGCATTGGCATAGACAAAGACTTCATTGAACTGATGACGCCAGTCAATGGTTAATTCCCAGCCTCGTGTGCGAAGCGTTCCTGCATTGACATAAGGAGCATCGGCACCAAGTACCTGAGGCATAGTCTGGCCTGGTGCCAACATGTCTTTTGTGGTACGTTGATACCAGTCGAATGTAAAATTCAGCTCATTATTAAGGATTCCCAGATCAGCACCAAAATCGAGTGTTTGTATACGCTCCCATTTTAATGTGGATGATACTAATTTCGGCAGGTTATAAGCCACCACCTTGGTTCCATCGTCGGCCAACCAATAGGTGTCGTTTTCAGTCCTTTTTGCCAATGTCGATAAGTACATGTTGTTACCTACTGCCTGATTCCCAATTTCACCATAAGAGGCTCTTAATTTGAGATTATTGATGGCTGTTTTCAAAGGGTTAAAGAATGCTTCTTCACTGATCCTGTATCCGGCCGACACCGATTTAAAGAATGCCCAACGGTCATTGGCGGGAAACCTCGAAGATCCGTCATAACGGCCGTTCAGTTCCAACAACCATTTTCCCTGATAATCGTAATTCAAACGGCCGAAATAACCGGCAGTCGCCCAATGTGAATGTTCACCATCCACATATTGCGTCCCCGTAGCCAGGTCGAATTCCGGTAGATTATAGTCCAGCAAGTCATCTCTTTCGGAGTAATGGTTGAAAAATTTATTTCCTTCAGCATTTCCACCCAACATGATATTGAAGTTATGTTGCCCTGCCAGTGAAAACTCATAATTACCATAGATATTCAATGCAAAAGTTCTGTCCTGATCGGATCGCTGTTCCAACCATGAACTAGTGGTATATAACGCTGTATTTTCAATGGCACCTCCCCATGAGTTCCATCCGCCTAAAGGAATATAGGCTGCCTTATAGGTGTAGTTGTTGATATTGTAAGTATAGTCGGCATTTAAGGTCAATCCCTTGGCAAGTGTGGCCTTGGCAAAAGTACCCATACGGATGAAACTATTATTATCTGTCCAATCACCTGCTTGCTTACGATAGGCGATATCATTACGGAAGTCGGTGTCCTGATATGATCCATAGGGTCCAAAGAAACTACCCCACCGCCACATGTATTCATACGTGTTTCTTCGTGTGGCGGGACCTTTATAATCCTTGTTACTGTAATTGAAGCGGGCACCAACCTGTAACCAATCTCTGACATCAGTGGTTAGATTTAACATCGTTGTCCACTTATTCATTTTCTCGGGGAAAAAATTCATAATGCCTTCATCGTGGTTATACCCCACGGAAATATAATAAGATGTTTTTCCGCTTGTCCCTTGTATCGACAGATTGTGACTCTGCGACGGTTTCCAGTTCCTGAACATAATGCCCACTACATCCCAGTCAGCAAAATACATTCCTACACCATTGTTGTCCAGTATAAAATCTCCAAGAGGCTTGGAACTATCGGTGAGGGCATCTCTGTTCCCTAACACCATTTCCCTATAACCGGACTTTTTACCATTATGTTGGTCTCTCCATTTTTCGGCATAAGGAAGCATTTCATCGAGGTACATCCCGAATAATTCATTGGCTGCCCCTGCACGACCGTTTGCTGCGATCAACGCTTTCAATTGCGATGGAACATCAGGATAGTCTGGTAAGATAGTAGGTGTGTCCCAACCAAAATTATTGGTATAGTTGACAGCTACACGGTCAACATTACGTGCTGATTTAGTTGTGATAAGTATCACCCCGAATGCAGCTCTAGTACCGTAAATGGAAGTGGATGCCGCGTCCTTCAAAACAGAAATATTCTCAATATCCTGTGTGTTCAGTAACGATAAGTCATCCATAGGTACGCCATCCACAACAATGAGGGGTTTGCTGGTAGCATCATTACTCAGTGTACCCAATCCACGTATTGAAATAGACGGTTGTGCTCCCAACTTGCCGCTATTGCTTATTATAGAGAGCCCTGGTACAGCTCCCTGTAACGCCTTAGATATATCGGAATAGGGCCTTGCTTCCAGCGTTTTACTCACATCTACAGTAGATACCGCACCTGTTAGATTGGCTTTCTTTTGCACGCCATATCCCACGACCACCACTTCTTCCAATGCCTGAGTATCTTCTTGTAATGTGATATTGAAACTTGTCCTTCCGGCTGTATGGATGGTCTGATTCAAATATCCGATATACGTGATTTGGATCGTGGCGTCGTTTTCCACCTGTAAAGAAAAGTTTCCGTTTATATCGGTAATGGTGCCGTTGGATGTGCCCACTTCAATAATATTGGCGCCTATGATGACTTCTCCGTTAACCTCCCTCACCGTACCGCTGATTGTTTTACGGGTTTGCTGCACCTCATTGGTACTGACTTTATTTTCAGTTTTTTTCTCATTTTCAGCAGCTCCCGGTTTCCTTGAAATGGTAATCTGCCTGTTGACAATAGAGTAGGACAGGTCGGTATTCTTCAACAACAGATCCATTATTTCGTCTATAGACTCATTCTTAAAGGATACGTTCACACGCGTTGATAAACTTTTTTCGGTATTATCCATAAAAAGAAACAGATAATCGCTGTTTTTTTCTAATTCACGAAAGGCATCTTTCAATGTTACATTTTTCAATTCGGCACTTACCGTTCTGGATTGAGAATAGCTGTTTTCAGCCATAACTGAAAAGATGCAAAGGAAAGTGATTAAAAAATAGATTTTCATGATTTTTAAAAACTTATCATTCTTTTTCGTGGTGAATGCTTTTAATGTATACTTTTCTTGCATATCTTTGTTTTGAATTTTAATTTTTACCAATAAATTAGATTCACTTCGTAGATTTTGCTCACGCGTGGCATATCCTAAACAAGTTTAGTCTCTGCTCTTGCTTACTCGCAAAATTCACTTCATAAATTTTGTGATGAAACGAAATCTACACATTCGTCGGGTAATGTTGCCGCATTACTCGACTTTTTTCATTTTTTATTCTTCATTCTCCATAGGCATAATTTATTTTTAAATTTATACTATTTAAAAGTTCATTTCTTTCTCTCTTATTGTTTCCCAGAAGTGACAATTGTCCCATCATGAATGGATAAATATTATATCATCACTCTGTTTATTATATTGCAAGTAAGTCATTTTCGAAAAAGCTTCGAGTACATCATGTATATTCTCCGAAAGGAACAATTTACCCGAACAGGTTTGATCATACAAATCGATAGCCGGATCGTACTGGAATTCTACGTTATAGTATCTCCCTATCTTCTTCAGTACTTCGTTCAGCGGCACTCTGTTTAATTGCAGATAGCCGCTTGTCCAACCGATATAATCCGACACATCTACCTGTTTGTGCAGAATAACGCCATTCTCTATCTCCGCCATTTCATTGGGTTGTAGTTGCAGGACGCTGTTCTCGCTTTTTACCTCAACCAGACCATTTACCAAAACAACGGCTTCTTTCGGGTCTTCTGAATAGGATGAAACATTGAAAGAGGTCCCATGGACAGTGATTTGAGAATGAGGAGTGTAAATTACAAAAGGAGTATTATTTTGCTTTGTAACTTCAATGAAAATCTCTCCTTCTACATGAATCTCTCTTTTCTTTTCGGTGAACATGGAGGGAAATTCCATTTTTGTACCCGAATTCAGGTGTACCTTCGATCCGTCCGCCAAAATCAGGATCGATCTCTTTCCATAAGGCACGATCAGTTTATTGGTCTGGTGATCTTTCAAATCGATTTCTTTTCGAGTAAGCGGATTTTGAATCAAAGCAGTATGTTTTTTCCCGGACAAATCCAAAGTGGAATTATTGTCGATCTCCAATATATCACCTCCTGTGAAAAGCTGTATATGGTTAGTACTCATCACTTCTCCTATGGAAGATTTGCCGGGCTCTACACTTTCTGAATTTTTATATAAAATGAAAAAAGTGGGAATCAACATAATTAACAATATGGCAGCGGCAGAGGAAGTCAGTAATTTTCGTAATTTTTTTCTTTTTCCTTTCTCAATTTTATCTTTCAACTCGTGCAATATCGAAGTATCATCATTTTGAAGAATCTCTTTCCCATTCCGTATCATTTCAAAGGTTTCAATAGCTTCGTTGAACGGTATGCGAATATCTTCATTCTCCCTGAGGTAACTCTCCCAGAAAGCATTCAATTCCCGAGTCGGATGTATTCTCCAATATATGAAAAGGTCGTCACACAAAAAATCCCTTTGATTCATAACAGTTCCATTATTCAGTTATATTATGAAGACCGTGAGATAGCCAAAAAAGGGACAATATTAATAAAGATTAACCAAATATAGTTAAAAGTAAGCAAGTAGAAAAGAGAAAAGAGGGTTCTTCAATTGTTGGTTTTCTCTCATTTTCTGTAGCCCTCTGTAGGTTGATTTTTTTACAGCTTCAGGTTGCATGTTCAGCAATGCAGCGATCTCATCGAATGATAGATTGAGTTGATAATGATAATAGATAATTCTTCTTTGTTTCGGCGGTAAAATTTTTAATGATTGTTTGATTTTATCCTTCAGCAGCAATTTCGTTTCTTTTTCAATGATCTTTTCAACCACGCTGCTTTCATTCTCCGTAATGATGTCGTTATAATCGATATGATCAATTTTTGTTTCCAGATTGTGGATATCAAATAACCTGTTTTTCAGACAGTGGAGCAAGTAGGATTCTATATTCCTGATGTGATTTAGTTGGTTGCGGGAAACGTATATTTTATAAAATACGTCCTGAATGGCATCCTTGCAGGCCTCTTCATTGAAACCGATTTTTAAGCCGTATGCAAAGAGTTCATTAAAATAACTGCGGTACAGTTCCGAAAAAGCATTTTCGTCGCCCCGCAGAAATTCTTGCCAACTGTTCACCTCCATTTTATATCATCTCTTTTTTAAATAGGTCTCAAACGAATAATTATATGGATGCTTCTCGTCCGCCTTATTGGTTTTTTGATGAATTAACTCCCATTCGTTGATATTTATTTCCGGGAAGAAGGTGTCGGCATCGTCGAATGTATGATGGATACGGGTAAGGTAAAGTTTATCGGTCAAATGGTATGCCGAACGGTAGAGTTGTCCGCCACCGATAATAAAAACCGTATCTTCATTCTTGCAATGGGTCAGCGCTGCCTCGAGAGAAGGCACCACGACACATCCAGGGTAATTTTCCTCTTTATCGGAAGTAATCACTATATTCGTGCGGTTGGGAAGTGCCCCTTTGGGTAACGACTCGTAGGTCTTTCTTCCCATGATGATGCTATGTCCGGTAGTAAGTTCCTTAAAATATTTCAAGTCGCCGGGAAGGTGGCAAAGCAGTCCGCCCTTACGCCCGATACCGTTCTGCTCATCGAGCGCGACGATAATGGCAATATGTGGTTTTTTATCATTCATCATACACTCACGACACCTTTAATATGTGGATGTGGGTCATAGCCGACCAGTTCGAAATCTTCGAAACGGAAGCTGAAAATATCTCTCACATCAGGGTTGATCTTCATTTGGGGTAATGGCCGTGGTTCACGCGACAATTGAAGGTTCACCTGCTCGAGGTGGTTCAGATAGATATGGGCATCACCCAGGGTATGGATAAAATCTCCTTCCTCCAACCCGGTCACTTGCGCCATCATTTTTAGTAGCAATGCATAGGACGCAATATTGAACGGTACTCCCAGGAAGATATCGGCGCTACGCTGATATAGTTGCAGGCTCAGTTTGCCATCCGCCACATAAAACTGGAAGAAAGCGTGGCAGGGTGGGAGGTTCATATTGGGAATATCAGCCACGTTCCACGAACTGACAATAATACGACGTGAGTCGGGATTGTTTTTAATGGCATTGACCGCCTGCGATACCTGGTCGATATGCCCGCCATTATAATCGGGCCAAGATCGCCATTGGTATCCATAGATATGTCCCAAGTCGCCGTTTTCGTCCGACCATTCGTTCCATATGCGTACTCCATTGTCATTCAGATACTTCACGTTAGTGTCCCCGTTCAGGAACCAGAGTAGTTCGTGAATGATTGATTTCAGATGCAGTTTTTTTGTGGTGAGCACCGGAAAACCGTCGCTCATCTTATATCGACTTTGATGCCCGAAGATACTGATGGTACCGGTTCCGGTGCGGTCTTCTTTTTTGACGCCTTCGTCGAGTACCCGTTGCAATAGGTCAAGATATTGTTTCATATTTTTAGAGCAAAGAATAAAGAATAAAGAGTAAAGAATAAAGAACCAAGACTGTTAGAACCAAGAAGCAAGACTTGATTAATGGATAATTGACAATTAAAGAGTGAAGAATTAAGAGTGAAGAATTAAGAATTAAGAATTAAGAATGAATTCTGAACTTCTTAACTTCTTGAAATCTTCTTGAAATCTTCTTGAAATCTTCTTCATTAACCAGACAAAAATAACATTTTTTTTTACAGCAGGCAATTCATTGTTGAAAAGTAATTGTATACCGATACGATCCGGATGTGGTTTTATTCCTCATCTCCTTAATTGTCAAAACCAAATAGGGCTGAAATTGTTGAAACAATCCTATCTTTGAAAAATTATTTTTAATTACTCACGCAAATGGATCTATCAGAATTATTAAACAGCCCGATGGGGCAATCGATTGTGAAAAGTGTGGCCGGCCAACTCGGCATGAATGAGAAAGAAGCATCGGGGGTAGTCGATATGGCGGTGCCGGCATTATTGGCCGGAATGACCAGGAATGCACAGTCCAGCGATGGGGCGGAGAGCCTGAACAAAGCGCTCGAAACGAAACACGACGGTTCGCTTTTGAATAATCTTTCAGGCATATTGCAGGGGAACACAAAAGAGTTGCAACAGGATGGCAACGGAATTCTGGGGCATGTGTTCGGGAACAATCTTTCCTCTGTAGAACAGGGGATTTCGCAAAAGACAGGCGTCAGTATGAATAAAGTAGCTCCTTTGCTGGCGATGCTCGCACCTGTTGTGATGGCTTATCTGGGAAAACAAAAACGACAGACCAATACCGGTGCGGGTGGTTTGGGTGACCTTTTGGGAGGTCTTTTAGGTGGCGGCCAACAAAAGAGTAGATCAGGGGGAGGTATCATGGATATGTTAGGCAGTGCGCTGGATAAAGATGGCGATGGTAATCCTTTAAACGATATCCTCGGAGTATTTCTGGGAGGAAGGTAATATCCTTCACCGGGATTATAGGATAGGACGCGCTGTTTTCAATCAGGCAGGTGTATGGCGAGGGAAAAGAAGTTAAACTTTTTCCCTCTTTTGCTGTTCTACATTAAACGTAAAGACTTTTTTCAAGTCGAAGCATACATAAAAGCCTTCAGGCATTAAAACACTTAATTATGAAAAGAAAATTATTCTCCTCGTTGTTTGTAGCTTTACTCTTTTTAGGCATCGCCTTTTTTACTGCATCATGTAGTGACGATATAGATGAAACGCAATGGGATATCCAGGATTATGAAGTGAAAGCGTCGGAATGGAGTTGGAATCCAGAGAATGAAAGATGGGAAGCGGTAAAACCAATGAAATATATCAGTGAGTTTATCTACGAAAGTGGAGCAGTGATTGGTTATGTCTTTTTAGGGGTGCAAAATGAAGATGAAGTGCAGACGCAATTGCCATTTACGAGACGTGTTTTTTTAGACGATGGCACTTATTTTACGGAAACATTGGGTTATGAATATAGTTTTTTGACCAAAAAGGTGACATTTTATATTGCACCGGCTGATGGTATCCAAGACACTGAAGCAAGAACGCCATATGTATTTCGACTTGCATTAATTTGGTGAGATTCAACGTGTGTTTTAAATAAAATACCTATATTTGTGCTCAATCTGAGGCACAATAATAAAAAACTATATGAGAAGAAATTTATTTAAAACAGCAATTGCTTCATTGCTTTTTGCCGTGGTGTTGCTTGGTGGCTATTCCTGCTCCGATGATGATCCTTATTATCCTGATGATTACCTGACTGAGGCGCAGGTAAGGCGGATGATTGAAGAGGCGTTGAGACAGAATAACGAGGATATTGAATTTACGAAGTGGGAGATTGTGAATATAACAGTCGAAATGGGACATTGGAGTTGGAATGATGAAGTCAAACGTTATGAAGCAGTATATCAACTGCCCGAACTGAATGAAGATATTTATGAAATCGGTGCCGTGTTAGGATATGTTTTTATCGGTACCCAGAATGTGGATGAAGTGCAGAAATTGCTTCCTTACGTGCAATCTTACGATGACGTGGATCCTTCATATACCGAAACAATTAGTTTTGATATACAACTTAAAAAGGATGGTGAGTTGAAACCCTCGGTTGCATTCTTTATTCAGGCTTCAGACTTGTTTGGAGGAACAGAATTTGAGGGATCTCTCCCTCCTTATAATTTCCGTCTCGTGATGATTTGGTAATTAGGCAAACAGCGACAACGCATCCGCTACGATAAAGGAACTACCGCCGATGAAAATGAGATCGTTTTTATCGGCATTTTCTTTTGCCGCTTCTACGGCCTCTTTAACGCTGCTAAAACTTTTCCCGGTTAATCCATGGGCTTCGGCCTGATTTGCCAGTATTTTTTCATTTAAGGCGCGCTCTACCGATGCCCTTGTAAAATAATACATTGCTTTCTGTGGCAAAAGGGAAAGTACCGGTTCAATATCCTTGTCGTTTGCCATGCCAAATACGATATGGAGCCGATTGAAATTTTCTGATTGCAATTGTTTCGCCACATAGCGTATTCCGTGAGCGTTGTGTGCAATGTCGCAGATAATTTTCGGAGAAGTTTGTAGTTGTTGCCATCGTCCTGATAATCCGGTAATATGGGTTACATTGGCGAACCCATTATATACGGCTTCTTTTGGAATTTCATAGCCGGTTTCGAGGAGTACCTCTACCGCCGTCAAGACTGTCCGGGTATTTTTGTCCTGCGCTGGCCCTTTTAATTCACCCTTTACACCAGGATACCCGTCGGCGTTGAACAACCATCCACCTTCGCCTCTCTCTGTTTTGAAATTGTTCATATAAAGTTCTGCGAAGACAATAGGGGCACTTACGGATTGTGCCTTATCCATAAAAACCTGTGTTACGTCGGTACTTCCCATTTCTCCAATTACCACAGGGGTGTATGGTTTTATAATCCCTGCTTTTTCGGCAGCAATCTTCGGTAACGTATTACCCAACTGTTTCATGTGATCGAACCCGATATTGGTGATGATGCTGAGGTCGGGAGAAATGATATTGGTACTGTCGAGCCGTCCGCCCAGACCGACCTCAATCACAGCTACATCTACTTCTTGTTGGGCAAAGTAAAGGAAAGCCATCTCCATAGTCAACTCGAAAAACGAGGGCATGATAGGCTCGAACTGTTCTTTATACTGCTCCACAAAATCTATCACGAACTCACGGCTGATCACTTTACCGTTAACGCGGATTCTTTCTCTGAAGTCGACCAGGTGTGGAGAGGTGTATAATCCCACTTTGTAACCTGACTCCTGCAATATGGCCGCCAACAGGTGTGAAGTGGAACCCTTTCCGTTAGTTCCTCCCACATGTATAGTTTTATATCGACGATGAGGATGATCGAATATTTTATCCAATGCCAAGCTATTCTCAAGCCCGGGTTTATAAGCCTTATCGCCGATCCGTTGGTATTCGGGCATCTGGTGATAGAGGTAGTCTAATGTTTCGTTGTAAGTCACACCCGTCAATTCTTCAGGGGCAATACCGAGTATTGCCTTGAATAACGCAATTGTTGGTCCACATAGTTTTCGTCGTAAGAAATAGTTACATCCGTCACCTTGCCTTTGCTGTCGGTGACGAGTTTGTAGACAGGGTTCACAAATCCCTTATAGGGGGCGATATTCAGTGCCTCGTAGCGTGTCGACACTTCTTTATGCAGGCCGGCATTCACTTTTACGGCATATTTTTCCACCAGGTTCTTGCCTGCCCCGTAATCGCCTTCGGATTTGATACGTTGCACTTCTCCCAGTAATTCACCGAAGAGGGTACGCAGTTTATCATAATCGTTAATCACTATGTATGTCTTGCTATCGCGTTGTTGTAATTCCACTACATTATCCGCTTTCCCTTTCTCGATCACCCAGTTGGAGATCAATGCCCGGTTGCGCATGTGTGCCTCTTCTATATCCTTACCCGGCTGGATACGGGTGAGTTGTGTCATGGCACCATTCATAATGTAGTGATAGTATTCGGTTTTGTACGCTTCGTTGTCCGGTAGGAGTCCCAATTCCACCAATTTAGGGTCAGCCAGATAATAGAGGGCAAAAAGATCCGCTCTTGCTTCCTCCAGGGTGGAACCGTGTTCCTTGAGGGCATTTCCATCTACTCCCGGAAGTAGTTTGCCCGAACCATGTCCGAGGCATTCATGCAGGTCGGTGTGGAGGTTATCGGTTAGTGTGCCGTATTTTTTAGCTTGTTCCCGTTCTGTGTCACTCCACATAAATTCCTCGTTGAAGCCGTTTCCTTCGGCTGCTTTATCGTAGGCAAAAGTAATATTGTCAATGGTCACCGATTTAGATCCATGGTCGCGCCGGATCCAGTCCGCATTGGGCAGGTTGATGCCGATCGGGGTGGCCGGGTAGCAGTCACCTGCCAGCATGGCAGCCGTGATTACTTTGGCTGATATTCCTTTTACTTCTTCTTTCCTGAAGCGATCGTCGACGGGAGAGTTATCTTCGAACCACTGGGCGTTTTCACTGATGATCCTGGTCCGCTCGGACGCTTCTTCACTCTTGAAGTTCACGATGGATTCCCATGTAGCCTTCATGCCGAGCGGGTCGGCATAGTTTTCGATAAACCCATTGACGAAATCGACACGTGAGCTGGTATCAGTTACCCATTTCACAGAGTAGTCGTCGAACGTTTTCAGGTCGCCCGTGCGATAATAAGAAATCAGCGTGTTGATTACCTCTTTCTGATGATCGTTCTCGGCGACTGCTGCCGCTTTTTCCAACCATCCGATAATACGTTCGATGGCCTTATCGTACATGCCTCCCAGTTTCCATACCTGTTCGGTGACAATGCCATCTTGTTTTACTACTTTACTGTTCAGGCCGTAGGACACCGGTGTATTGTCATTCGGATCCTTCATTGCGTTGTAGAAATCCTCTACCTCTTTCTGTGTCACTCCTTCGTAGAAGTTCACAGCCGAGGTTGCCACAATATCGACACCCGACGATTGGTTCATCCGTTTGGGCATGACAGTGGGGTCGAACATCACCGGAAGGATCTCATTGAGTGTTTCATCGGCAGCCATCCCGTCGCGGAAAGGCATACGTCCCGGGTCTACTCCTTTCACGATAGAAACGAAATATTCCTGTGGAAATTCCGGCAGGATCTTGTCTTCCGAATAATGATGGTGTATGCCGTTGGCCATCCATATCCTTTTCAGATAAGTCTCGAAATGTTTCCAGTTGTCGGACGATTTGTCGCCCATGTAGTTTTCGTAAACACCTTCGCAAACCCGACGGATAGTCAGGTTATACCGGTTGTGTTGATCCCAGAGGATATCACGTCCTTCGAGTGCGGCCTGCGATAAATAATAGACCAGTTCCTTCTGTTGCAGCGACAGGCTGTTGAAACCGGGGACAGGATAACGGAGTATCTCGATATCTGCAAACCGGTCTACTTTATATTCGAATGTACTATAATCGATACCGTCATCAGCCGGTGTCTGCTTGTCTGACTGGTTGCCATTGTTACAGGCTGCCAGCAGAAATAGGGAAGTGGACATAAGTAGTACCTTTCTCATCTTATTATTGATAGATTAATTACCAATTACCAATTACTTGCTAACCGAACGTTCAAACATATTATCTGCATTGGCATATTGGCATATTAGTTTGTTTTGAATTTATAAGAAACGGAAGCCAGCTCCTGGTTCGCCTTGGTGATCTTATTTTTCAGGCTAACTTTATAATCTTCCAGTTTTTTCTGTGCCGACTCATCGCCTGTAGAGATCATTTGCAGTGCCAGGATAGCTGCATTCAACGCACCATTGATTCCGACGGTTGCCACCGGAATACCGGGAGGCATTTGTACGATAGCGAGTAGCGCGTCCATTCCATCGAGAGATGAATTGATGGGCACGCCAATGACGGGTAGGGTAGTCATCGAAGCAATTACCCCCGGAAGATGTGCCGCCATACCGGCTGCCGCAATAATTACCTTGATCCCTTTGTCCTTAACACCCTTTGCAAATTTTTCCACCTCTTCGGGTGTCCGGTGCGCAGAAAGGGCATTCATTTCGAAAGGGATTTCCATTTCATTGAGGAACTGGGCTGCTTTTTCCATTACGGGCAGATCGGATGTGCTGCCCATGATAATACTTACTAATGGAGTCATTTTCCGATAAATTCTTTGTATTCGGCGGCTGACATTAACTCCGACAGTTCATCGGCATTTTGGAGGGCTACCCTGATGATCCACCCGTCTCCGAAGGGATCGCTGTTCACCAGCTCCGGAGCGTCTTCCAGCTTGCTGTTCACTTCCAATACTTCACCTCCGACAGGCATCATCAGGTCAGATACGGTCTTCACGGCTTCAATACTTCCAAAAACTTCTCCCAAATCGAGAGTTTCCCCTTCCGTTGTCACATCCACATAGACAATTTCACCCAATTCACCTTGCGCAAAATCGGTAATTCCGACGTATGCTTCGTTGCCTTCTACCCTTACCCATTCATGATCGGAAGAGTACTTTACATTTTCAGGAAAATTCATCATAATTCAAATTTTAAAAATATTTATTTGTATACTACTGCCATTTTTTTCGTCACTCGGAACGTTACAAACCAGTTTACCTTTGTACTCGTTCACGAGATACTTCACCACCTTTCGCTTTGCGCAATCTGCTACCGCCCGGCAAATTTAAGTAAACTTACGTTGCCTTCGCTTACTCGCAGATTTCCACTCAACCACTTAGGCACCTGTCCACCCGTCCACTTAGGCACCTCATTTAGGCACTTAGGCACCTATCCACTTAGGCACCTAGGCACCTAATCAGTAACGTGCTCCTATCCATACGAAAACGAATGATAGGCAAAATCCCAATAAAAAACCTGCAATCACCTGGGCAAGGGTGTGGCGTTTGAGTATAAGCCTCGATGTACCTACCAGTCCGGCGATGATAAACAGTCCCATAAACATAAAATAGGGATTGGAATGCTCCACGAAGTAGCTTACCGACATGGCACCCCCGATGAGACCGCCAATACCGAACATGTGCGCACTGATTTTCCATTTCAACGTGATAAGGATAGCCACCATCATGATGGCGACTGTGGAGACCATGACCATCAAAAACCATGTAGGCATACGCATCCTGTAATAGAAAAAGATCATTACAGAATAGGAAATTAATGTGATCACATAAGGATAGATGCGTTCGCTGCGTATCTTCAGTGACAGGTCGGAAATAATTCCCATCTTAAAGAGCACGAAAATAAGGATAGCCGGTATAGCAAATGAAAAGAGGGCTACCGGAGTAATTATCAACCAGAACTGCTGCAGATAGTGTGTCCCAAAGTAAGTATATACAAACAGGAGCATCACTGCGTATATGGGCATCAGCAGGGGTTGAAATATTGTGGAGATTAGGTGTGCGATAGACTTCATCCTGTAATAAGCAGTTTTGAATTGACAAAGTTATATTTTTTTTCTTAATCGTGCCACAGGAATATTCAATTGTTCTCTATATTTTGCAACAGTACGGCGAGCGATCACATATCCCTTTTCGTTGAGTATCTTCGTAAGTTGGTCGTCCGTGATCGGTTTGACGGGATTTTCATTGTCGATGCTTTCTTTGAGAATCAATTTCACCTCTCTCGAAGAGATATCTTCCCCGGTATTGGTTTGCATCGCTTCCGAGAAGAAGAATTTGAGCGGATAAATACCGGTATTGGTTTGTACATACTTGCTATTGCTTACCCGGGAAACGGTTGATATGTCGAATCCGGTTCTTTCGGCCACATCTTTCAGGATCATGGGTTTGAGCTGGGTTTCATCCTCCGTCAGAAAAAAATCATATTGCAGGCTTACAATCGCTTCCATAGTGCGTTGCAGGGTATTCTGCCGTTGTTTCACCGCATCGATGAACCATTTGGCGGAGTCTACTTTCTGTTTCATGAAGAGAATGGCTTGTTTATCATCGTTTGACATGCTTTCCTTGTTTTCGTTGTATCCCTTGAGCATCTCCGAGAAAGAGCGGTTCACCTGCAGGTTCGGGACATTGTTGTTGTTGAGTTGGATGGAGACCTCTCCATTATAAGAATCCACGATAAAATCGGGCGTGATATTGTTCATCACTGTTTGCATCGTACCTCCGAGTGCATTTCCCGGTTTTGGATTCAGGGAGACAATCTCACTGATGGCTTCACGTAGTTCGTCCTGTGAGATATTCATCTGCCGGGTGATCTTATCGTAGTGCTTTCGGGAAAATTCTTCGAAATAGTTTGAAAGGATATCTTTGGCATGTTCTACCGCCGGAGTGGATTCATATCTCTCCAATTGAAGCAGCAGGCATTCTTTCAGATTGCGGGCTCCCACGCCGGCCGGTTCCAGGTCCTGGATTTCATACAGCACATCCTCCACTTGCAGGGGAGATGCCTCCAGCTGTTGCTGAAACAACAAGTCGTCGGAGATCGATTGCAGGTCGCGTTGCAGATAACCATTCTCATCGAGATTACCGATAATATATTCAGCAATCAACTGTCTGTGATCATCCAGTTGCAATAATCCGATCTGTTCCTGTAAGGCATCACTCAATGATTGATCGTCATAATAACTGATTTCAACAATGTTGGTCTCATTTTTCCGGTCGCTTCCGTTCAACCGGTAATCCGGTATGTCATCTTCTGAGGCGTAGTCGCCAAGTATGATCTCTTCCTGCGATAAAATATCTTCCGTGGTTTCATTGTTCACCTCCTCGTCGGCAGGGTCTGGGTCCGAGACTTCCAGGGCGGGATTATCTTCTAACTCCTGTTTGATGCGGTCTTCCACCTCTAAGGAGTTGAGTTCCACCAATTTTATCACCTGCATTTGCAGAGGTGAAAGACGTTGTGTTTGTTTTAGTTCCTGTTGTTGTTTCAGAGCCATAAACGCAGTTGAAATAGTCTAAACTTGGAGGCAAAGATAATAAATTCTATTCCATAAAACAATCATCATAACCTGCCTGGCAAGTAAGAGGTGCAAGGGCGTATGAATCATATTCATCATAAGCCGGGCCCGGTATTCCGTTGATCACGACAATTCTGTCGAGACGTACCTGATCATTGTTTTCAAAGCGCAGAAAATGGCCCTCTTTTCCCTGGTCCTCAACACCCGTGATTTTTCCACGCGACTCTTCCAGCTTAGGCTCACCGGCAAAAGCAAAATAAATCACCCTCGCGTCGTCTTTTTCCATCTCCCTTTCAAAAAATTCAAAATAACCGGGGTCTACAGGCATATATTTTGGTTTCATATCTTTTTTTAATTCTTCCATTTTACTATTAGTGGTCTTTATAAAACAATTGCTTTATGTTTTAGGTTCATCCATAATATAGGTTCATTCGTTGTCGGTAGTGTTGTCGGTGGTGTTATCGGGTAAAAATAATTACTGCAATGTGAAAAATTAAAACTTTTTATTACCTTTGAAATGTAAACAATGCATAAAACAAGAATCACAATGATATTCAAGTTCCTAATCCTGTCAGATGAAGTAGATAACTTCAAGAGAGAAATTAAAATTGATGCGGATGCCACGTTCCTGGATTTTTATAATGCCATCATTGAGGCCACCAGGTTCAGTAATAAAGAAATGGCGTCGTTCTTCCTTTGTGACGATAAATGGCGTAAGAAACAAGAAATCACTCTGGTGGAAATGGATACCTATTCAGATGAAGATTCTTATATAATGGAAGAGTGCGTCCTGGGCGATTATCTGGAAGATGAAAAACAAAAACTAATGTTCGTGTTCGATTATTTTAATGAGCGCGCATTGTTTATTGAGTTGTCGGAGCTTATTCCCGGAAAGAACTTAAAAAAACCGGTCTGTACCCTTTCAATGGGAGAAGCACCGGAGCAGATCGTGAATATCGAAGATCTGAAAACAGATACTGTTTCATTGGACACGGGTGAAACTTTTTATGGCGATGAAAGTTTTGAACTGGATGAGTTGGACAGGGAAGGGTTCGAGGGATTGGACGACACTCTGCCAGAACCGGACACAAACGACCTGTACTAATTCGGCTCCGCCAATTCCATTGTTATTCGGCTTCGCCGTTATTCGCACTTCGTGTGTTATTCGCTTCGCTGTTATTAGTGCTTCGCACGTAGCTCAAATACAACTGAATATTTGCGATAAGCGAGCACAGAGTTTACTATGTCGAGCGCAGCAAATATCTAAATTTACAAGGTAAATTTGAATAACAACCGAATAACAACTGAATAACAACCGAATAACAACCGAATAACAACCGAATAACAACCGAATAACAACCGAATAACAACC